>Ga0214545_1004884_pt1 | contig 24762 bp, 16 predicted proteins | sample CNSS4metaG_FD_160064 | JGI IMG/M metagenome (GOLD analysis project Ga0214545, IMG submission 160064) | Root nodule microbial communities from cowpea collected in UCLA plant growth center, Los Angeles, California, USA - CNSS4 | ecosystem: Host-associated > Plants > Roots > Nodule | place: USA...
TATATATATATATATATATATTAAAATTTATTATAGTAAATATTCCTTTAAGATTTTATTTATTTAAGTCTACATTCCATATAGATTTGTATTTGAGAAGAAAAAATTTTCAAATCAATAATTATATGACTTTATTTTCAAAAATAATATATATATATATATATATATATATTTTTTTTTTTTTTTTTATTTTATATATATATATATATATATATATATATATATATATATATATATTATATCTTATATCAAGAATTCCATTGTTATCTAATGAAAACGCGTTTACCACAATATTTCACAATTTAGTTTCCTCTTTGTATTATGAAGAGTTTATTGAGCGAAGACAAAAATTATTACGCACAAATACTAAATTCTCTACCTTTTTAGGTGTTGTCTTATTTCTTTTTTAAAAAAAGTATAAAAGAGTAGATACTCCAATTCTTTTCACAACAAGAAAAAGAACATAGTTGTCCAAGTAGCTTAAGACCTATCTTTTGAAGTGTTGGTTCATGAGATCCATGAACAATCTATTATGATATGGTATCCATTTTGCCTCTATCTCTTAAAGAGTCAACATTTGCAAAATCTTCCAATCCTCCTAGAAAATTTGCAAACTCCACATTTACTTACCTCCTTACATCCACATCACCAAAGTACTTAATACATTGTTGTCTTTCATGAGTAAGTTTTATATCTTAATATGGAGCACATATTTGTGAATCTTCACTTAACCATTCAGAACTATAATATTAACAAATAACAAATAATCATAAAATAATTTAACCATATAATACCTTGGAATTAAAAGATGAGCAAAACACTGAAGATATGTGCTACTCTTAGTCCAAGGATCAATTAATTAAATATTAAGTTTACTACATCAAAAAAGGATGAATTACTACTGCAAAATAGAGATATAACAAGATATAACATCGGTTCCTGGAGAAACGATGTAATTTTTTGTTCGGTGATAATTTTGTAAATACTGTAAACGATAACATCGATTGTTAAATGAATCGATGTGATTTTTCTTTTAAGGATATTAAAATAAAGGATACTACATTGGTTATCATGGCAAACCGATGTAGTATCCCCTTTTATTCAAACCAGGCCTCTTGGTCTCCCATTCTCCTTCTTCATTTTTGCTTTTTGAGAACCTCTCTTCCTCCATTTTTGTCCAATCTCTTCCCACTCGAAACCATGTTCCCTTTCGTCATTGTTTTCATCTCTCATTGTCACCCTCACAAACCTCGCTATTGTTGACGTTTGCATGCCTCTTCGTCACCGTTTAGAAGTTATACTCTTCCCTTTTGTCGCAATCAAAATCGCGATAAGATAGTGAACTGAACAAAAAAGTTTGAAAATAGAGTTTTGGAGTCGCCACCATAGTTTATTCCAGGAAACTATGAAAATCCATAAATATAAATACAAGGTATGTGAAACTGGATTTTGGATCCGCAAGTGAATTACACGTATGGAAGGTGATAGTACCTACAACACCTGTACTAAGATGGTACCTTTAATTAAATGTGCAAAGAGAGATATGGTTTTCAAAATATTTATTTTTCCCACAAATGAAATGAAAATAGTGTACAAAAAAGAGACAATTTTTTTTATATAATTTAGGCTCGACAATGATTAAACCTCGCTCTCACTCTTACATATCTCCTCCATTCACAACGGTGAATCAAAATTACATAGTTCTTTGAAAAAAAAAAAACTATTTGAAAAAGGATTTTGGAAAACTTTTCAAAAGTGAAATTGGGCCAACGGGAGTTGGACTTGAGTGAAAAGGGAGTGCCAATGAGAATGTGACTTAAGTGAATCCAACAATGACTTGTCTTGCTCTTACATATTTTCATTCATAATGAAAAATCAAAGATCACGTAATAGTTCTTAGTGAATTATTGGAACGTTGATTTTTTTTTTTTTTCAATTTCTGAAAGTTTTCTACTTTTAATATTTTTAAAATTAGTAGAAGATGAGTATCATGCGACACGAACGACTGGACATAAAAAAAATATATAAAAGAAAACTATTTTCCTTTTCTTTACACTTTTATTATATTTAGAAAAATGGGGTTATGAAAAAGTTTTAATTACGAAAAAAAAGTAAAACTGGAAAGAAAAGGATATAAAGTTTATTATTATCACTATTATTAAGAATAATAATTATAATTATTATCATTAATAAAAATTATAATTAAAAACTATAATTATTATATTATTACTATTATAATTACTATCATATTTAATTTAAAAAATTAATATTCTAAAAATATTATTTATTAATCACCATAATAATAATTATTAATACTATTATTTTTATTATCCATAGTTTATTATTATTATTATAAATATAATTTTTAATTTTATTATCATAATTATTATATGATATAATTATTTTATTTTTATATTATTATTATTATTATCATCAATTATAACTATAATTATTTTTATTATTTTCAACTCTATCTATAATTATAATAATAATTATTAACTATAATTATTATTATCGTTATTATTATCAACTATAATTAGTATCATTATCATTATTATCTATAAATATTATTATCATTATTATTAACTATAATTATTTTTATTTTTATATTATTATTATTATTAAGAATAATAATTATTATAATAGTTATTATTATTATTATTGTTAGATACACGTATTTTGTTTTTACTTACTATGTAGGAATCATGTTTAATTTACTTGTCTTTTTTATTTGTTTTGTTGTTCATTTATCTTTACATTTGAAAAATTATTTTAATTCAAAAAATAGTTACTAAAATTAGTAAAATAATAAAACTGAAAAATAAAATTTCTATTATAAATAAATACTTAAATTTAAAATATAATAATTAAGAAGATAAAATGGAAAAAACAAGAAAAGACACCAAAGATGTTTATCTCTTTATATATGTAGTTGCATTATTATTATTATTATTATTATTATTATTATTTTTATCTCTACGCGATGTTATTATAGTTTTTTGTTAGAAAATTTGCACTAGGAAGGGTATGTAGTTTTGGTCCACAAAAAATTGCATTATAAAGAGTTTGCAGTTTTGACCCATAAAAATTGTAAGAAGGTTTGCAATTTTTGCCTGAAAAATTGCACTTGAGTATTTTTTTTGAGTATTTGTGGATGAGGGTACTTTTTTAAGAATGTTTCTAATAAAAAAAAATATATATATATATATATATATATATATATATATATATATATATATATATATATATATATTTTTGTTTTTTTTTTAATAAAAGTTTAGCGGATATGGGTATCCATTTTTAATATCCGTTTTCACAGGTACGAATACTATGATACCCGTACCTGCGGGTAGCGGGTATCCATTTTTAATATCCATTTTCTACCTGTTACGGGTTTTATCTGCGGATACCCGCGAATATGGATTTTTTTGACATCCCTAGTGGATGTAGACCTTGAGGTACCAAGAAATTATTTTCTTAGTGCATGATTTCCCAACACGCGGGTACGAGTATGTTGTATATCATACCCGCTATACTATAATTTAAATTGAAAAAAACATGATTAAAATATTAGTACATTGATTTTGAATGAATTATTTTTTATCAATTGATTTTAAAAAAATCTCCATTTATTTATAAACTATCATTCAACATTATTTATTTAGACTTTGAATGTTATGTATTGTAATTTATTTCAATTTATGGTTAAAATATGTTGTTAAATATTTTATTTTATTTTTTAGTAATATTTGTGGATACCCGTGGTTATTTGTGGATATTAAAAAAATATGCGGATACCCCGCATAACAGATACCCGCATGGATATGGGTATGGGTACGGAGTGAATATTTATCTAACAGGTAGGCTATGGGGAACTACCATTCGTACCCTACCCATCCCATTGACATTGGTAACTTGCTAACTCTTTACATTAGAATGGAATATGCAGGGGCGATACTTGCATATGACAGAGGGGAGCCATGGCTCCCCCAAAAGTTTTAAACTTTTTTTTTATATTTAATATTTTAAAATTATATTTATATATTATTAAATTATTTATATTTTTATATATATATATATATATATATATATATTATTTAGGTTAAATTACACTTTTGGTCCCTCTATTTGTCATGAAATTTCATTTTGGTCCTCAAGTTTTTTGTTGTCTCAATTTGGTTCTCATTTTCTTAAAAATAACTCAATTTGGTCCTCACCGTTAACTTTGACTAGACGGTGTTAAGTCAATGCCACATGTCAATTTCTAGTTTTTTTTTTGAATTTTTTTTGAATTTTTTGATTTTTTTTTGATTTTTTTGATTTTTTTTAAATTTTTTTTATTTGTAACACGTGTCACTTCACAGTTGTGCCACGTGTCAAAGTGATTCAATTTGGTCCCTATATTTGTTTTTAATTTCAATTTAGTCCTAAAGTTTGTAAAAATGAAGCAATATTGTCCTACTTAGATTGAGACTCAATTTAATATTTGTATACAATTTATGATGACATTCTTAATAAAATTGACGTTTTTATTAAATATTTGTAGAAAATTAGGGCAAATCTTCCTTCAATGTAAATACCACGTCAACACACTGTACAATTATAATTTGAAACACCCATCTATTATCATTTGACACGTATTCCTTCTCCACTGCCACCTCACCACATTCTAAATGCTGTTTGGGAACATTTAACGGTATGGACTCAATTGATGCACTTAAACTAATTTGGGTACGCAATTGACACTTTTTTTAAACCAGGTACCAATTTGACACACTAGTCCCAAACTGGGTACTATACGAGTAATTATATCTATTTTATTTGACTAACTCTTTTTGCATAGATTTTATAAGAACTAATTTGTTAAAAATCAATTCCGTGTTCGTTGAGAGACGACTTTGGGTTACTTTAACCTTTCTATTTTGTTGACTACTTTCTATTTTGTTGACTACTTTCTTAATAATACTGAAATTGTTATAGATAAGTAGTATTAATTTGATCGCGTCAACGACAATGTTATCAAATTTGGCGCCGTTGCCGGGAATACGGTTAGAATTTTTATCATTTTAGTTCTTATTTTATTTTATTGTTTTTATTTTTGTTTATCACTAATATTTTTTTGCTTTATTTTTGTTTCTAACATTTATCTTCTTTCTTTAAGCAAAGTTTTTGTTTGAGGAATTTTGTTGGAAAATTTGTGAAACTAGTTGGGGAACACTTTGGCTAAGGAAAGATAAGGTACTTAAGTTATCCATTGAGACACACCTCTCTTTCCTGGAAGTCTACTCAATAAGCTTTCAATTATTATCCATAACAACCATATGATCCCATACGATTATCAATAGCAAATTGTTACACCTACTTCTACATCTGATTTAAGGAGGTTAACTATACGTCAACTGAATGATCTATATCCTAGATAATATTTTTTGGGATATGAGCAACAACCACCATACCATGAGCAACAACCATATTCTGAGTGTCCACCTCAGCCATCATATGTTCCATTTGGTTCTCAATAACAACAACATACACCATCAAAACAAGTTGCAGCAATCAATGGACCATCCTATAACGAAGTTGTGTTATTAATGGATGGATTGAGAGAGAAATTAGACACCATAGATGAAAGGTTGCGATCTGATCAACGATGCAAAGATATTGAGCAAAAATGGTATGAAAATGATAAAGTATTGTACGACATGATGGAGGATGCAAGTAACAACTTTGTAGAATTACTTTGTACTGTTAATACCACCCTCCAATGCCATCCGAGATTTCCTGAAACCCTGGAATTTAGAGCACTTCGTCATGAAATAGAAGATATGCTTCTAAAGTTGGCCATTAGAGCTGAAAAAATGTTAGAAGATTTAAGTCAATTAATGAATGACAAAGCTATGGAGGCCACCTTAGAAAAACTTATGAAGACGATAGTTGAGCAAATGGATGAAATGATAATGTTAAGGAGTGTAAATCAAAGGATGGAACAATTAAGCACTGATGTGAACGGGTACACGATTCAAATGTTAGATCAACCTACACCAGAATCACATCACACTGATATATCTACTGATAGATATGATGATGCTCATAGTAATATGTCTACTGATGGACATATCAATTTTGCTAAAGATGTTGTTGATGAAGAAATTGAAGATTCTCACACATACATATCTACTGATGGATATGTTGATGCTCAATGTGAATATAAAGTTTTATCTATTGATGGTGATGTGAGTATAGATGATCTTTTTGAGGAGCAAAGTTGTGAGAACAATACAATGGAGGAACCAAGTACAGTTGAAGGGCCAACGATATTTGAAGATTTAGCTGAAGCATCAACTATTGCAACTGACTTGGTTAATGAAGCAGCGGATCCAACTACTTCAAGTGCATATTTTTGCTCACAAGATGAGATTACATGGATTACTGATGATCTGATTAACGACCCGAATGCACCTAATGATGTTCAAATTGAGTTAAAGCCACACACTCCACACATCAAGTTTGTTGATGTGAATGATCAAAATAGATTTTTAGTGGTGATTTTTGTTGACTTAGCTACGGAGCAAGAGGAAAGGTTGCTTCAAAAGGAAAAAAGGTTAGACTTATATTCTTTTGAAAACATTGTTCATCAAAAATTAAAAATGCATGCATATTTGTTTTTGTTTTTAATTTTAAAAATATTAAAAAAGATTCAAAAATATGTGTTTTTGTTTTCTTTAATAAAATTGTACAAGCTGACTTGTACTTTATAAAATTAAAGAAAATAAATTTTGACTTATGGCCAGATTGAGCCAGAAGTCATAGAGTTTTCGTCTTCTCCCCAAAATAAGTCCATCAAAGACATTTTTTTGATATAAGTGTGGGGGAGACAAACTGTAGATAAGATTTTTTTTATTTTTTTTATTTTCTTCTTTCTTTTCTGTTTTTGTTTTTATTAAAAAAAAATAAAAAAATGTGATTTCTTTTTGAGAAAATTATGAAAGTATTAACTTTTTACTTAGTGAAACTTTTAAACAATATGTCTCTTAAGAAATCCACCAAAAATATTTCACAGCTTTTAATAAAACATATTGACATTGGATTCTGGGGTTTGATTCAGAAACTGGGATGATCATAATTCTAGGAAAATAAAAGTCATGTTGATATGAATGGATTGTTTCTGTGATTTGCTAATTGAGTTGATTTGAGAATTTCTTGATTAGATCTTTTGTGAAAGAGTTTTGACCTTGTGAGTCTTGAGCCTTAATGTAAAGGATGGACCACCATGTGCCATTCTTATTTTTCTTTAGTGACATACTCATCCTTTGTTTATACTCAAACATTTAACTTGATTCTTTTGTTGTGCAACTTAGGGGAATATGTATGATTTGATATGACTAAGGCATTTCTTGTTTTTAGCTACTTGGCCAAATAAGCCCACCTTGATATTAATCCATTGGTAAACCTTTTGAGCTTTAAACCTCATTTTTCTTGTTTTAAGCCCATTGTAAATCCTTAAAAAGAAAAAGACCATGTTATTCCTTATCTTAGGAAGAAAGAAAGGAGCTAGTGGATTATGATAGGATTGGTTGAGGAATAAAGTGTGTGGGTGAGTACCTCATCCACAAATTAATAAAAATGGCAAAAGGAAAAATTGTTGATGAAAAAATGTTGAAATGAAAAAAAATAATTGCTTTCTAAAAAAAGAAAAGAGAGAGCAACAAGCAATAAACGAAAAGAGTGTTGTTTTTGAAATTATGCTCCATTATTCTTCCTACATTACTATTTCAAAAACCCAAAAATCCTAAATTTTTTTCTACCTTTGCCTTGGCCCTATTGTAACCTATAAAAAGTCCTCATGATATTTGAATGCATGTTTTTTGAAAGTTTGTGAATATTAGAGTCTTGTTAAGTATTATGAGTGTTTACTTGTATGGGTATTTTGAGTGAAAACACAAGCTAAAACACTTGAGCAAATTTTGGTGAGAAAATACACATTTAACTTGAGTGCTTTCTTTCATAATTGATTGTCTTGTGAAGTCAAAAGATTAACTCATGTGTGAAAAATAGAATCTTTCCGTTTGTTTATGCATGGTAACTTGATTTCTAGAATATTGATTTGTCTCAAGTACGGTTCATTCCTTTGATCCAATGTTGATGTGAAATAAAAAACCTCAGAACAAGTTTTGAAATTGCTCAATTTTGCCCAAGAGTGCAAAAGGATAAGTGTGTGGTTATGATGAATGCGTATTTTTGCTCCCATTTAATGTTTAATTCTGGGTATTTAATTGAATTTGTGTGCTTAAAGATTGATTTAATTGGGATTTCCTATAATTGCGTTTATTGAGCATGAGATACAAAAACATGTTAAAAATAGCTTTTTAGTTGCATAAATGTTCTTTGGATATTTTGAGGTGTGTTAGTGCAGCTGCATCTAAATTGAGCTCATGTAGGTGTGGAAATAAATTGCTTAAAGCTTCATGACACCTTAAAGATAAATCCAAGAATAAGAAATTAGCAAAATCACAAAAATCCAAGTCAAACAATGCATGAAGACGACAAGAAAAGCTTAAAAAAGTGAAGAAGTTTGGCTAAGCCAAGAAGAGGGAATGGGCAACAAAAGTTAGACCTTGCGATTTTCTTTATCTTTATGATAGAAGATAATTTGGGAAAAATATATCTTTAGATATTTTATTTGATATTTTTAAATAATTATCTTATTTAATTATATCATAAAATATTAAAAGATAATAACTACCAAATCTTTTTAAATATGACAAGATCTTCTTGAATCTTTTTAGTTTCACAACAAACAAAAATATGTTGAAGATATTGAATTATTTAGAAGATAATTTACGGAGATTGCAAAAGGTTGATTTGGAAAATTAATACAAATACTAATTGGTGATAATTTATCATATATCTTTAATTAATTAATTAATTTAATTATATTAGATATTGATATTATCAACCAATTATATTTGTCAAATAGTCTATATCTCTCCAAATATTTTTAAATATTTATCTTTATCTTTATTTTAAAAGATATTTGAGAGATTTTAGCAACAGAAAAGCCCAGTCCAATTCCTATATAAAGAGACCAAGGGAGAAGCAGAAAAAGAGACAAGCTCGGGACTTCGGAGTTTTGGAACCCTTAGGGGTGCCTAATTTCGTTTCCTTTCTCTCTCTTTTCTTCTCTCTATTCTTCTTTTTATTTTGTATTCCATGGATTGCTAAACTTCTTGGGTTGATTCCATTGTAATTTCATTATGGATTTTGAGGTTAGAATGAATTAATTTCTTTGTTCTTTTTATTATTGTTGAGGTTTTAATTCATCTATGTCTTTTATCTTTGAATCTCGTAAAAAGTAATGATTTTAAATCTATATGCATGTTGATCATATGAGTTCAAGAGTTTTTAAATTTAATTGAGACTTTACTTTGATTTTATTTAGAAACTTTCATGTGATTAAATGAGTTTTTACCAATAATTGAGACTTTACTTTGGTTAAAGGTATTTACTCTAATGAAAATTAATCGAGACTTTACTTTGATTAATTAAGCTTTTTATTTGGTGAGGAGATAAAAGAATAGACATGATTAGGCATAGTAAAATTTGATTGAGACTGTACTTTAGTTGAATTTACTGTGGATAATCTAAAAGTTCTCACTTTTAATTGAGACTGTACTTTGGTTAAAAGTGAGAATGTCAACAAATTAATTGAGACTTTACATTGATTAATTTGCAAATCTACAACAATAATTAATTGAGCAAAAATCTTTAGATAATTGATGATGAATCTATTTTGAAAATGCAATGAAGTCAATCTATTTTCTTTAATATCGTTTTTATTTCTTTTTATCTTTTCTATTTCTTTCTTGTTTATCTTAATCCTCCTATGTTTTTATTATTTTATTTGACTAACTCTTTTGTATAATTTTATAAGAACTAATTTGTTAGAAATCAATTTCGTGTTCGTTGGGAGACGACTTTGGGTTATTTTACCCCTTTTATTTTGTTGACTACTTAATAATATTGAAATTGTTATAACTTTGTAGTATTAATTTGATTTCCAGGGCCCTATATTCTGATTTTGAAGAAGGTCTAGATACAATGCTTTGCTTCTTTGATTTCCAGGAAATCAAAGATGTGCCTAGGAAGATACAGTAGCCTGTTACACTGCGTGTTGTGTCTAGACAGGCAGCCTAGTCAGAGTCGTTGAAGGCCTTAATTTGGAATTTATTGGAGGCACCAAAGAAAAGTCCATTAGCAAGACTTGTCTTGATATATCTCAGGATGTGTTGAGCTGTTTGATGATGATGAACAGTGGGGGCCCGCACAAATTGGCTAAGTAAGTGAACAAAATAACAAATGTCAGGTCTAGAATTGGTTAGTATAACAACTTCTCAATTAGTCTTCTGTATGAGTTGGGATTTTTGATAGGTTCAGCCTTCTCAAAGAGAATTTTTGTGTTGTTCATGAGGGGACTTTTGCTAGGCTTACAATCCAGCATCCCTATTTCAGACAAAATGTCTAGAGCATATTTTCGTTGGCATCAATGTATTCCTTTGCTGGATCTAGCCACTTCAAAACCCAAGAAGTATTTCAAAGATCCCAAGTCTTTACTTCTAAAGGCTTTGTGTAAAGAAGTCTTTATTTTCTCAATCTCTATTATAAAGTTTCCTGCCAAAATTACATCATCCACATAGACAAGAAGGGCTATAAAAGAACTTAGGCTATTTTTAGTAAAAAGGGAGTGGTCAGATTGGGATTGTATAAAACCAATAGAAGTAAGAAAAGAGGACAATTTAGCAAACCATTGGCGACTGGCCTGCTTTAGACCATAAAGGGATTTGGTTAACCTGCATACTTGACCTGGTTTGGGGATTTTGAGTCCTGGAGGAGGATCCATGTATACCTCTTCATTAAGATTTCCATGTAGAAATGCATTATCAATATCATGTTGGTGTAAATACAATTCTTTGTGGCTGCAATGGTTAACAAAAGTCTAACAATTGTGAGTTTAGCAACAGGAGAAAGTGTCAATAAAATCGATTCCTTCCAGCTAAGTGTAGCCTTTGGATACATGTCTAACTTTATGTCTTTCAATAGTGCCATCATAATTGTATTTTATCTTAAAAATCCATTTACACCCTATTGGTTTCTTTCCTTTAGGAAGATCTGAAAACTGCCAAGTTTCATTACTTTCTAGAGCTTTTATTTCTTTGTTAATAACATCAACCCATTTGCTATCTTTACAAGCTTCTGTATAAGATTGAGGTTCATGATGAGTGGAAACAACAAGAGTGTATATTAGGTGTTCTTTAGATAGAGAATTATATGAAAGAACAAAACTAATGGGATAATTGGATTATAAACAGATTTGTTATTCACAAAATGTTTAGGGTCATGGAATGGTTCACCTGGTGTATATATTCCTTGAGATATGAAGGAGTCTTTCTTTGCCTTGTTGATCTTCGTATGCCTGTATCTCTTGGGTCTTGATCATTGTCAATAGACTGGGTATTATCTTCACTTTCGGTGGAAATGCCGCTAATAGTGTCAAGAATGGACTCTGTCTCAATGTTATCATTAGCAGCTTCTTTAGGAGTGACCTGGTTGGAATTATTATTACTATAAGGAGAATGACCTCCTTCCTTTAGTAAGAAATCTGAGTCATGATGATCACCACTGGTTTGAATACATTGTTCCACATCCTTATAAGGAAAGACATTTTCATAAAAAACCACATTCCTATTAATAAAGATTTCTCTACTAAAGGTGTTAAGGAGGACATATCCTTTAATTCAAATTTTAAAACCTAAAAACACATATTTTCTAGCCCTTGGGTCAAGCTTGGTTCAGTTATTATCTAGATTACTAGCAAAGCATCAGGCTCCAAAAACTCTAAGATTCACTACAAGAAAATTGTGTATTACCGATGTCGTTATCCGTCGGTAACTGCTAATTTCTGACGGATTTTCAACGGCCAAAAATCCATGGATAACAAGCTTGTTTGTAATCATTACCAACAGATCCTTCATCTGTTGGTAATTATCGACAAATGCCGTATCCGTCATTATGAGGACTATGACTACTACCTACGGATACATCCATCGGTAGTGCTGTCGATAAATATTCATCAGACTATAAAGTCTGTTCTGAATGTTTGCTAAAACCACACATAATTAACCAGACCTGCAAATCACAAACATTTAGAAACAGACTTGGCAATTATAACATCTGATCCATTCTAAACAAATACATATCTAGTTCAACTCCAACATTAAACGTAAACATATATCACAACATTAATTAAACATAGTGAAAGTATCAAATGTTTACTACTCAATCAAACTAAAAACTAGAACTCAGTAATACTACAAGAAGTCATCTGAATCACATAAGTGAAAGTATTAAATGTTTATTATCAATCAAACTAAGAAACTCAATCAAACTAAAAACTATAGTCCTCAGTAACTCTGACATCTGGTCCTAATAGACTAAATAGTCATCCAAATTAGAGTCCTCAAGAATTGGATTGGGCTGCACTGGTGCGGGTTGGACTGATGCAGGCTGGACTGTTGCAGGTTGGACTGTGCTGGGCTGGACTACTGCGGGCTGCTGCTGGGATGGTGTTAGGTTAAATTGAGGTTGTTGAAGGGCACGATGGTCAGCAGGCAACAATGTTAAAACCAAATTGTGTAAGTTTTGAAACTAGCCTTTCAATTCCTCATAAGCCTCATCACAAGCTGCTAGTCTTTGTTTGAGGTACATAACGTCCTCAACACTAGAAGAGGAAGAAGATGGTTGGTTCCTGAGGCTACTGCTTGCACATGAGTTGCAGCAAGTTTGCATGCCCCATATACTCTTCATTTATTCTTTTCACCAACAACCTCAACCCAACACCTTGTCCTAATTGTGTCTTTCGTTGTAGGATCAGCATTAGGATTTGATGGACCACCACAAGAGCCTTGCTCAGATCTGACCTGTGAAAGTCTATTTTCAAATTCTTCCTGTTAAGTAAACAAGAAGGTATTAGTGAAATAGAGCCAACCTTATACTTTTATGGGAAAGAAATGAAAGTGTTGCTTACATGGGTCCTCTAAGATCTTTCATCAACATACTCGCTGGATCCTTTACGAATATGGGTTTCCTGAAATACCTCATCAATGTGCACATGTCGTCCAAGCTCCTATGCCTGTAAAATAAAATATGGTGTTACTTTTTAAGCAGAAATTATTAAAATTCTAAGTGATGAATTACTTAAGAGAGAAGTTTCTTACCATACGAATGGCATGCTCATAAGTAGTAATGGAACCTCCTGTGTGTAGGATCTCACCCTTGGGGGAAGCTCTGTTCCTTTAGGCTGTAACACATTTATTACGATAGGCTAGAGAATTCCAATGTGTCAGTAATTGATTCCACACATCATCCCCAAGCCAATAAGGGCGCTGTCTTGCATTCCTAGCCTCTCTAAACATCTCAAAGAGCCTATGTGAAGCTCTATAGTTAAAATTTGTGTGAATTTGAACTTCATGCTCAGGTTTCCACTGAACCTTCCTCTTCGACAATGAATCAAGTACAAATCATCAATTGCATTGCACTATTAACATACACAGTTATTAAATCTTTAAAAAGATTGATGATATGTTTACCTTAAAACATTGCGAAAATACATCTCTATCTGCTGGAGGTATTGCTCCCCATGTCGGCCAAGCAGTTAAATATTGTTTCTTAATAGACCTTATGATGGCCTAAGAAGCAACTCTAGAAGGATAAACCATGCACACGATTTAAGAAAATTAATGCACAAAAGGGCAAGGTAAAATAAGTCATGTAAAAGAAAATAGTTTTTAAGATGGGAGGAGTTATTATTACCCTTTCCCATAAGGTTCAATCATGGGTCGTTCATGGGGAGGAGGGTCAACAACAATAGGATCTGCATTAGTGGGACCAGAAGAGGTAGGAATACTAGGTGAAGGGACTGATGATGGAGAAGGTATAGCAGCAACAGGGGGTATGGGCATCATCACAGGAGGTGGTGTGGGTACCAAAGGAGGGTGTGGTGTGGGTACCACAATAGGAGGTGGTGTGGGTACCAAAGGAGGGCGTGGTGTGGGTACCATAACAGGAGGTGGTGTAACGTCCTAGCCAGAAATTACATATATAAAAAAAAAAAAAGAAAATAATATATATATATATATATATATATATATATATATATATATATATAACCTCATTTATTAATAACTTCTTTCCCTAAACGCGGGAAAATTTAATTCCAAAAAATCAACGCGCCAATAATAAATAAAACTGCTATGTTTAATTATTACAAAATCAAACCGTCCATAAAAGTACTAAAACTCCCATAGTTGTTCCCCACTCCATCACTAACCATCCACATACTCACCTACATCAACATCTGCTTCCATGTAACAAGTTACATGATCATCGTCAAACACACACAGATAGGGTGAGCTCATTTAAATAAATAACTAAAATATGACAATCATTAAAACCTCTCAAAATTATAACACGTGTTAGCATTTTCCCTTTCCTTAGTTCCTCAACTTTCAACCATTAATTTAGACGCCTATTATTTATATACCCTTTGGGTGAGATCAATGATCGATCTTTGCTGCATGAGTGTCTACTCGCCCCTCCGACTATAGGCCACCATCTGATAGTCCACATGTGGGAATAACTTTGCCACGACCTCTCACCGCGATACTAAGTGGAGTTCCCCAAAACGAACATAAGTTCGTAGTTATTTCCAGACAACCAAAAATCTATCAAATGCACTAAAGAAGGCACTCATCCGAAACCTCGCTGTACGAGCCACGATCTCGAACACTCCACTGGATTTCCTAAGCCACCAGGCTACAACCTAGAGTGGTCACACGTTACCCCAATACAAGATACACTCATAACTGGCCCCCCAACCAAAGCATCGCATCATGAACATCACCTAAAGTTGTGTATAAATCCTTCCTCGCGCACCAAATCTGCACCAAAACCACCTGGCGCGCCTCTCGCGTCGCTAGGCGGAACCTGGTGCCCGCCAGGCGCCAAGCGCCAAGCGCCAAACAGAAGTCTCGCTGTTCTGTCACCGCCTGGCGGATTCCACCCTACCGCTAGGCGCCTCGCGTAGACAGTGGCCACTGCCACTGTTTTGGAACTCTGTCGCCTAACGGCTCGCCCCGCGCCGCCAGGCGCCATATTAGTAGCACAATTCTACTGGTTTTGGCATTTTCTTCAGGTCCTAAAGGACCCCCAATCATTCAATACACACAATTATAGCACCAGTAGAGCACTCCAGTCATAGTTCTATCACTAGATCACAATGCATACAATGGATCATGCCAATAAATCAATCCTTATCATGCCCACCTACTCTCTTTCATTTACCACTTTACAGGCCATACTTCAATCAACAGGTTCCAAATCATATAATCATATAGTTCAATATTTATGTACCTAATGCCATCACAATTTGACCAATGTTACACATATACTGGAATCACAAAACCACATGCTTGTCTTCTATGTAATATGCAATTTCCACCATATTATTATCATACCAAGTAAAACATAATTCATTCATTCCAAAACCAATATTCACAGTGGCTCCTCATGGCAGCAAATATCAGACAATAAACCTTATCACAGGAAAACAACACAACATGGCTTTTACATGCGCACAATCCCTACTTATAATTCTTCACACCTTAAATTAGATATGTTACATTACGATAATTCTTTTCCATGTATTATACTCAATTACCCTATATCAAGCACCACAATTTCAAGTAACTACCCCTAAAACCCAACTCAACACAAAATCGATATGTTTGCCTACCCTAATGTGTCGCTTGGCGATATCCCTGTGGCGCTAGGCGGTGCATAGAAATTCTGGGTTCCGCCCAGATTTTTCTTGCACCATTGCGAAGCCCAAAACCCAATTATCACATTTTGGCATACCTTTCTACACCCTGATAGGTTCCTTAAACTCGTATGGTTCCCGCTTGCTCAATTTAATTATTATGTTCGTAAAACAGAACCCAGATCATGTGCAAAATTCGTAGTTCTCCATCCCCAATCCCAACATGAACCCTAATTCCCCAATCACGCAAGGATTCATATGTTTATCATCATTCATAATATCTCAAACATTTACACATACCACAATTTCATAATTTTGAAAGAAATACTCCATCCACGCATCATCGACATCGCAAAACACACCAATCCATAATCAACTGGGCAAGCCAGTCCGCATCGCCTGGCAGACAACATACAACCACCAGGAAGTTTAAGGAAGAAGCCCAGAAAATGGGTTCTGGAGCATGTGTCGCCTGACGGGTTACACATAACCGCCAAGCGGTTTCTGGAATTTCCAGAAACATGAACAGATTTCAGGATTTTAACCCGATGCAAGGATCACAGTCATGATGTTCAATCGAGAAACATGCAGTTCAAATAAAAACACATAAGATAGCTCCCCTAACCTGGATTCTCAGCTCAATTTGCCAAAAACTTGAATCCTCCCTTGATCCACACTAACCCCTTTGTTCTTCCACCTTGCAACACTTCTTTCTCCCTTTTTACAACCTCGTTAGGCCATGCGGGTTCTCCATAATAATTATGACCCATTCCCTTAGCCAATTTAGCTCTTAATACAGGATCATTCAAGTGAGGTTTTTTTGTTATTGTGATAGGTGAATTCTTATAGATCCATCCTCCAAAAGAACCAGGTATGATAATTTTTCATCATCCGACTCGAGCACTAATCAAATTTTTCTTCAACTGTATCTATAGAATAAACTAGAAAAAAATGTATGTATTATCCACACATATATGAAGATTCTAAATAATAAAAGAAACTGGATTCTATTCTCTTTTTCCAAAGTTACCATTTTTTATTGAAAAAAAATTAAGTTTTTTTTAAGTAAATTTTAGTAAACGCTCAATACCCGAGTAAACTTTTCAAGTTGATAATGCTTTATTTTAATGAAAACTCATTTGAAAAGGGATTTAAGGCTGCTAATGATTCACCTATCTGTCTCCTAATTAGCTAGGTTTTTAGGCTCTTCACATTCACACCCTAACTTAATTTTAGCAAGAAAAGAAAATTATTTTGCTTAAGCCAAGGTTTGAACCCACTACCACACAATTGTAATTCAAGTGCACTACCAACTCAACCAAATGATATTTCATGATAACATTTATAAATCTAGCAATTTATCCTCTCTTATCACATCCAAACATATCAAAAGAAAATACTAAATTTAGTAACACACAAATGGCATACTTAGGACTCGAACCCAAGTCCTCTCACACAATAAAGTACTCTCAACCATTTGAGCTAGTACTTTTCCACGTCATAAAGGTTAGGATTTAATGTCATAAAGACTTTCACTACTCGCATTTATTAAATAATTATTTATTTAATTATTTAAATTCCTCGGGTCTTACAAGTGGTGTGGGTATGATAACAATAGGTGGTGTGGGTACCATAACAGGAGGTGGTGTGGCCTCTACAATAGGAGTGAATGGGGATGATAATGGTGTGGATGCAACACCTACGGAGGTTGACTGTAACGATGCACTATGTGTGTCAACAACAATGGATGGAGTGGATATGGATGGTCTTGCAGGAGGAACTTTTATCAAGTAGCATGGCATTTTTGGTGCCCTTTTTGCTTTAGGTTTTGCTACCTCTTTCCCCTTACCAGGATTAGGTGGACCCTCGAATGACATTGTAAACTATTTTCAATTAATAGTATTAGAATAAATAAATGATGAATATTAATGTCAAATTATACGTACAAATATTACAAAGAAAAATGTCATATTACAACTACACAACAACAATGACACATAATACAAATTATAAATATTAAAAATTAATCATCATCATTGTCATCATTCATGACTTCATAATTCTCATCATCATCATCATCATCGTTGTCTTCTTCTTCTTCTTCTTCTTCTTCTTCTTCTTCTTCTTCACCACCAAGGTCATGCAATGTAGAGACACCTTCAACTTCAATTATCTCATGGGCATGTGACATTTCATCAACTTGATAGGGAATATCCTCTTCCACCTCATTTGACTCAACACGACCCCTAGGCTTAATTTGTATTGCAACACACCAACCACGTTTGTTGATATTCCGAAATGCTGGATATGAGACATAATAAACTTGTCTAACATTATTTGCTAGAATGAACAGATCAAATGGTTGGTATCTTAAATTGATTTGAAGTTTGACAGTATTATACCTAGGATGTACTCTTGTACCATTTGTAGAAGGATCAAACCATTCACAATAAAAAAGAACTACTTTCTTTGGAGAAGTAGAAGTGTTGTACTCTAGCTCATATATTTTAGGTTAAAATACTCTGTTGGTCCTCGTTTTTATACCAAAATCTCAATTTGGTCCTACTATTTTTATTAGTCTCAATTAGGTCCACATTTTTGTAAATCAGTAACAATTAGGTCCTTTCTGTTAGTTTGGAACTAACACCGTTAAGTAGGTTCCACTTGTCAACTCCTTATTTTTTGAATTTTTTTAAATTTAGACCAAATTATACTTTTACATAATGTTATGATTATTTTTATTAAAATTGATATGTTTATTAAATATTTTATGTTAAAATACTCCATTGGTCCATATTTTTGTTCAAAAATCTCAATTAGGTCCATATTTTTGAAAATGTGTAACAATTATGTTCATTCCGTTAGTATGGTAGTAACGGTGTTAAGGATGTGCCACATGCCAGCTCCTCATTTTCTTGATTTTTTTTTTAAATTTTCCTTTTGAAAATTATTCATGCCAGGTGTCAAGTCAGTCAAGGTGACACGTGTCAAGTATATAAACCAAATTGAGATTTAGACAATGACTTGACACGTGTCACCTTACTGATTTGACACGTGGCACAATATTGATGTGATATGTGACATGAATAATTTAAAAAAAACAAAAATTAAAAAAATTAAAAAAAACAGGTGGCACATCCTTAACACCATTACCACCATACTAACGGAATGGACCTAATTGTTACGCATTTTCAAAAATACAGACCTAATTGAAACTAAGAAAAATCTTAGGACCTAATTGAGATTTTTGAACAAAAACATGGACCAATGGAGTATTTTAACCAATATTTTAATAATATTAAGTGTATTTAATATTAAAATTTTAAATATATTTATTTTAATTTGTTATAAAATTGTTTTAAATTTTACATTATTTTTAAGCCAACTCTAAAAAATTGTTGATGTTTAATGTTATATAAATATTTCGAATATAAATTTATAAATCTATATATTTATAATTTTAAAATAAAGTTTAAATAAAGTTTAATGTAAAATATAAATTTAATATTGTTTAAAATATGTAATAGAAATATAACTTGTAATAAAAGTATCATCATAACATCTATATAAAAATTAAATTTGGTCGAAATTTGTAGCACAAGAAATTAAAAATTTTTAAACTGAAATAAAATTAAATTAACAAATATGAGGACCAAATTGAGATTCATACAATAATTTGACACGTGTCACCATATCAGATTGACATGTGGAACACTATAGACGTAACATGGCATAACTATTTTTTTTAAAATAAATAAAAAAGAATAAATTTTTTAAAAAATAAAATAAAAAAGTTCAAAAAAACGAGGAGCTGACATGTGACACTTACTTAACGGTGTTAGTTTCATACTAACGGAAATGACCTAATTGTTACTGATTTACACAAATGTGGACCTAATTGAGACCAATAAAAATATGAGGACCAAATTGAGATTTTGGTACAAAAACGAGGACCAACGGAGCATTTTAACCTATATTTTATGAATTATCTCAGAAAAATCATCATAACCTCCCTCTATGAGGCCCTTCACGTACACAACACAATTAATTGTCTTCTTCCCGTTCGACCAGGCATTAGCGTGGAACTTGTACCCATTGACAAAGTATGTGTGCCACTCCTTCACGCATCTCATGGGTGGGTTTGCCAAATCCCTTAAGTCTTGATTTCTAACACATAATGGCTCATTGTAAACCTAAAAATTGTGTAAAAATTGAAAGTTTAATCAACTTTAGGAACAAAGGTTTCTTGAACTAAGAAAACTTACAATGAGGAAATTTTGAGTATATGTTGGGAGAAAACGTTGGTTGAGGATTTTGCTCAACTACAAGGAATGAGTTGTTAAGAGAAGATTAACAATACGGTGAATACAAGTTGCTTAAAAGGAATTTACCGTTTAGGTTGTAGACAATGGGATTATAACTTACTCAAGATACGATTTAACTTCAGTGCAATTGATTAACACATGCATATGAGCAAAGTTGAATTCAGCATCAGTTAACCAAGGAGTGCACTCCTTGCTTGCGTGATGACCGACTTGTTTAAACACATATAATGTTGACTCAGATGTTTGACTTTGCCATTGTGTTTCATTCCTATGATTTCTCGGTTACAACGTGAAGTTTTGGAAATAGAGAGCAAAAGTATATGGTCTCACGATGCAAGTAAGTTGCACAAATGGATCCTTCTACTCTGGCTTTGTTTTTGATATAACGCTTTGATTCCCCCATATATCTTTAGAAATAAAAAAAGTGCATATTAGGATTGAACATGAGAATAAGAGTTCAAAGTTCAAAAATTTAGTAATATTATCACCTTTCAAATGGATACATCCACCTATATTGTACTGGTCCACCAAGCCATGCTTCATGTGAAAGATGAATAAGGAGATGCTCCATTGAATCAAAGAATCCTGGAGGAAATATTCTTTCCAATTTGCAAGTCTTTGAAGAAGTGACTAATTTATATAATGAATCCTCCTTCAGTGTCGTTGAGCACAAGTCTTTGAAGAAGTGACTAATTTCTATTAGAGGATTTAACACATGCATTGGCAACGAGCTGAAAGCAATAGAGAGTAATGTCTCCATGAATACATGACAATCATGACTCTTCATACCATGAATACTATCCTTTTCAATATCAGCACATCTTGCCAAGTTTGAAGAATAACCATCTGGCATCCTAAGCTCCTTTACCCAACGACAAACTATATTTTAACTTCATCTTTTGTCATGGTATAATTTGGTTTTGGCTTGAGCCACTTCCCATTGCCATGTGACTTCAACTGCAAGTCTTTGTGCCGACAATATAAATCAACATCTCTTCTTGCTTTGTCATTATCTTTTGTCTTCCCACTAACATTCATCATTGTGTTGAAGATGTTGTCAAAAAAATTCTTTTCTATATGCATGACATCAAGATTATGTCTCATCAAGTTATCTTTCCAATATGGAAGATCCCAAAAGATACTTTTTTTAGTCCAAGTATGCCACTCTCCATACCCATCGATCCTTGTGACACCACTTTCAGTCACTTTTGGAAAATGTTTGACTCTTCTCCAAAGTTGTGATGGAGTCAACCTTAGAGGTGGCCCATCCGTTTCAACTTCCCCTTTGCGAAATGCCCTAGTGTTTCTCCTAAATGGATGGTCACTTGGCAAGAATCGATGATGACAATCAAACCAATAACTTTTTCCACAATAATTCAATGTGAATGACTTAGTATACTCCATACAATGCGGACAGGCTAATCTACCATGTATGCTCCAACCAGATAATATCCCATATGCAGGGAAGTCATGAATAGTCCACATCAAAGCTACCCTCATTAAGAAATTTTGCTTCCTTGAAACATCATACGTCCAAATACCACTCCATAGCTTATTCTAATCATCAATCAAAGGCTTTAGATAAACATCTATCAATGCCTTTGGATTAGATGGACCTGATATTATACACATAAAAAACATATAAGGCTTAGTCATACACATCTCAGGTGGAAGATTGTAAGGAGTAACAATCACATGCCAACGAGAATAAGGTGATGACGATGCTTGGATGTACGGATTAAATCCATCTGAACATAGACCAAGTTGAATGTTACGGGGATCACTGGCGAAGGAAGGATGCTTTCGATCAAAGTGCTTTCAAGCTTGTTCATCGGATGAATGACGTAGCATGCCTTGTATTTTATTCTCATCATGCCATGTCATATGTTGTGCTGTTTGCATTGAAGCAAACATTCTTTGTAGTCTTGGAATTATAGGCAAGTAGTACATGAACTTCAATGGAATTGGTTTTTTTTTTTGCCTCTGGCCTGCATGGAGTGTGATATCGAGGGTGTCCACAAAATTTGCATTGGAGCAAGGATGCATCATTTTTTCCATTATCATTGTCATAGAAAAGCATACAACCGTTCATACAACAATCAATCTTCTTAACTCCAATCCCAACTTTGAAACTAATCTCTTTGCTTCATAGTAATTGTTGGGCAAAGAATTATTTGGTAGTTTTAGACTTTTGTTCTTCAAATCCAACTAGATCTAAAATGAGTTTTGCAATGTTGTCCAATGCTTGGTTGGGAATGTTCCAGTTGGATTTGAAGGACAAAAGTCTAATGCATATTGACAATTTTGACTCAGTTACCCCTTCAAAGACAGGTTCATTGGCCTCTGCTAATAAATTGTAAAATCTCTGAGTGAACTCATTTGGAGACTCTTTTAAACGAATATCGTCTGCTTCGTCAAATGAAGCATGTTGGCCAAGTCTAATGCATACTGACAATTTTGACTCAGTTACCCCTTCAAATACAGGTTCATTGGCCTCTGCTAATAAATTGTAAAATCTCCGAGTGAACTCATTTGGAGACTCTTCTAAACGACTATCGTCTGCTTCGTCAAATGAAGCATGTTGGCCAAGAGCATTATTCAACATCTCTTCAATATACGTAGCTTGATTCATCTCAAAGGTATGATCAACCATGCTTGAACTAGGAAAACGTCCATCATGTTCACCCGAATAAACATAGGGCACTTCTTCACTGTGAAATGTCCAAATCCGATAATCTGGCATGAATCCTTTTTTGATAGATGAACTTTAACTTCCTCATCTTTCAAAATGTGAGTACATTCGCACTTAACGCAGGGACATCTAATCCCTCCCTCAAGAGCACTTAATATTTATATTGTTGAGCAGTTGGGATAGACTGTTCAACTCCTATCACAAAAGTTTCCTTCAAGCCTCTCCTACCACTGTAACAACGGTCATACACCCAACGACGGTAGTTGGGAACTTCGACCATGTTTTGTGAAAGGCAAACAATGACAGTGTTACTTTTGTGGTAGTTGTAAGACCATGAAAATTAATTAATTAATAAATGCGGGTAATGAGAGCCTTTATGACATTTAATTCTGACAAGTATGACGTGAAATAGTACTAGCTCAAATGGTTGAAAGTACTCAGTTATGTTGAGAGGACTTGGGTTCAAGTCCTATGTATGCCATGTATGTGTTATTTAATTGTTTATTATTTTAACAATATGCTTGATCATGTTGAGTGATAATAAAATCATATAATTATATGAATTATCAAGAAGAACACCTGCCAAGCGATGCGAGTCAGCTTGACTCGATTCTTGATGTTTTGGGGTTCTCGGAGGATTCTAATCAGGGAGAAATGACGTTCTAATTGTTATGAATGATTATACATTGTATTTCCTTGGAAATTCGTGGAATTAGGGGTTAAATTGATATGAAAATCGCATGAAGCTCATCTTAGGGTTGATGAATTGGGGATTTTTATAGTGGCACTAAATTAAGGGGAAAAGATTAATGGAATTTCACTTATTGGAAGTTTTAGGAATGGATCATGAACCTAAATATATGAGTAGAACCTTTTGAGTCGTAAATTGAATGAAAACAGGGTAGTGGAGAGTGGTAGAGGTTCGTAGGTGTGAGGGGGATTTTTGGGTTCCTAGAACAGCAAGAACCGCTCGACGACACCCAATTGGTCGCCAAGCGCCATACCAGAGATTCGAGTGGTGTTCTGATTCACAAAAAATGCTTTTTTTCGTATTTTTGCAGATTAGGAACCGCCTAGCGCTGGTTTTTTACCGCCAGGCGCCAGGATCCTGATTTTTAGGCGCTAGGCACCACAGTTTTTCTAGTTTGTGCAGTTTTCGTAAAATTGCATTTCTCGATTCGTTAACCGTCTGATTTAGGTGAAATTTTGACAGGTGATCCATAACATGTAGTTATTCACTTTGAACGGTGGCGATTTGATTTGGAGCTTAGTAGCTAGAGATATATGTTACTCATTATTGCTAGTTTTGAAGTCTTTAAAATGCATGAATAAGCTCTTGATAATTTCAAGTAACTTCTAATGAAGCATGATTGGTTTATGTTGTAAGTCTCTATGAATTTGAATGTTCCTTCGGGTTATTTAAATGTTGAAAATTGGTTTATTGGTGAATGCATGTGTCTCAATATAAATTTGCATTGGTGCGTAGGATCATGTGCTTAAGTTCTTAGAGTGCTACTGATTTATATTTGTTTGAGCATGCATTATTCATAAGTTAGAATTGAATATTAACGTAGATTTAAAGGATGGAATATATACACACACACACACACACACACATATATATATATATATATATATATATATATATATATATATATATATATATATATATATATATATATATATATATATATGTATGTATGTATGTATGTATGTATATATGTATGTATATATATGTATGTATATATGTATATATATATGTATGTATATATATGTATGTATTTATATATATATACATACATACATACATACATACATACATATATATATATATATATATATATATAAATAAATAGGGGGATTGATATATATGA
>Ga0214545_1004885_pt1 | contig 24759 bp, 14 predicted proteins | sample CNSS4metaG_FD_160064 | JGI IMG/M metagenome (GOLD analysis project Ga0214545, IMG submission 160064) | Root nodule microbial communities from cowpea collected in UCLA plant growth center, Los Angeles, California, USA - CNSS4 | ecosystem: Host-associated > Plants > Roots > Nodule | place: USA...
CTGGATGATGGAGAAGAAACGGAGTAGAAGAATACTAAATAGTAACGTATAATAACGTTTTGGGGGTGCAGGGACGTTGACGCAGTAAATGAAATTTACTGCGTCCGTACCCACTTTCACCCATTCTTACAGTATATTAAATAAGGGCATAAACGTAAATTTTGGGGATACAGGAGATTTCTTGGAGGTGCAGGAAGAAGGCGTCTACTAGTGAATGATACATATTTTGTGGGCTTGTGAGACGGTCCATCACTGAGTTTATTGGGCCTTTGGTTAGTGGGTTCCTGGTTTCTGCAGGGCCATATGAAAACCATTTCGGCTTTTTTGTCGTATTATTAAAGATTAAAGTAAAAATAGTGTATTATGGGAAGGGAATGCTATTTTTGTGCATTAAAAAGGAAAAAAGAAAAAGGCTGGATCCTATCCTGTACCATATACTAAAAGGAAAAAAACGAAGGAGAAAAAGAGAAGAATCTCTCTGAACACGAAAAAAAGAAAGAGAGAGAAAAAAAGAGTGATGAGGCCCTTCGTATTACGCAGATATGTAAGAGATAGATACATACATACAACAGTTCGCAATCAGACAAAAACTAGACGACAAAAAATGATGCATCGTACTTGAAAAAGTTTGGTTCTTCTTTCTAACATTCAAATGGTTAAAAAAAAAAAAATCAAAGGGTGGTGTTGATTAATAATGTTTTTTTTTTCTAAATTATGTATTTTACATTCTCAGATACTTTTTTCTAATTTATTATTTATAGAAAAACTTTAAAATAGACAAATAAAACGGTGATTTTTGGGTAAAAAAATTAATAATTAATCGATATGATCTGTTGTCGGTTTTTTGGTGTCGTTTTACAAGTTTCACTTTGATTGCTGTATTGAATCATTATATTAAATTATTTTGACATCTATATATTTTATTACTTAAAATTTATTAAATTACAGAATTTCATTTTTCATTTAAAGGCAGTTTAGTACATTTTAACTACTGGAAAATGTGTGTTGTTAATATTTTTTCAATTTAACTAATATTATTTTATTTTATTTATCTTGAGTCTTCTTTGCTTCAAAGTTTTTGCCTTTTGTCTTGTCTTTATCAATTTTTTTATCCTTAAGGCCTCTATATATCACAGTAAATACTTAATGCGTTTTGTAATTTAACATAATTGTTTTTGTATTACAACTAACATGACTTATAATATAATAATTATAAAAGCGAACAAATTTAGTTATATACGATTATTTGTTATTGGATCATAATGTAATTTGCTTTTGCACTATGAATGCATCTCGTGAAAAACTATTTTTTCCGCTCTTTAAATTCTAGCACGTATTATAATTTGAAAGATTATGCTTGTTAGGGTCATTGACGAAAATACATAAATAAATAAATAAATAAAATTTATATAACTTTTTTTCCTTCTCATTTAGCTGCGTAAAAAAAGTGATTTTTTAATACAATAACATATATATTTAAATATAAAATATATGAAGATATATGCATTTCAAAAATATATTTCTTCATCTTCCATTAAAATTAGATACAAACATGAAATTGAAGTCCACTCTATTATTCCCTTCGTTCCCAGTTGCACGAAATAAAAGAAAAATAAAAAAAATCACGTTTTTTTTCCTTGTCCCTTCATGATCTGTCCTCAAATTTGAACCATAAATGTCCTTTAGAGGATTTGAACTTGTGATCATGTTCTAACTCCACTCAATAATAAATATTCCTGTATTTAATTTTTCCAATTTTAAGTATTATTTTTAATCTGTATCTATTTAAAGTTAAAATATCGTTGTGGTACACGTACTTAGTTGCTATTTAATTTATAAAACTAATTTATTTTCTCCTTTCCTTTCTTCTTCCATTTGATTTGATCACTCTCCCCAAGATTGATAACTTTTCTTTTTATTTTTGTAACAATTAAATAAAAGCAACAAGCTTTTTTATGTAATAGCTTTTGTTAAGTTCGTCTTCCTTAAAAAATGTAAGAAAAAAAATGTTTTTTAATTACTTTGCACAAGTAGTTATATACTCTTTTGAGAAGTGACAATTATTTAAGTTCCGTAATTCCTTTTATTTAAACAAGTACGATAAGATATGATTCCTACGTGTTTGAGTTGATGTTACGTGATATTATATTCATCTTATGCTTATATGCATGGAAAAAGGTTAGAGATGCATTAAAATAACAACAATAATAACTTTACTTCTCTACCATAGATTTCTATATATGATTACTTTTCAAATCAATGATACAAAAAAAAAAAAAAACACGTACTCTTTTTTCTCTCAACAAAGTTTGGCATGGCATGCAATGTCATCATGTTATTCCAAAAAGATTTTTTCAATCTCTATCGAAATCTATACATCTTAGGGAGAAAAGGATATAAGAGAAAGAAACGACAGAAAATAATTAATAATAAATCAGCAAATGGGCTGATGAAAAAAATAAATAAAAAATTAAGATAGATACAAAAACTGAAGTATTATAAAATAAAATAGGATTGGATGTTATTTGAGGTAATGAGAAGGACTTGTCAAAGGGTGATATTGACCGATTTTATGTTTTCTTTTTCCATTTTCTTAAAAGATATCTAAACATAATCACTACAAATTGAAGTTTCCAATCTGGATTAATTAAGCTTATTTATCAAAAAAGGTCAATTTAAACATATTAATATATAAGAGATTAATTAGCGTCAGATGAGTTGGGTTGTTTTGAGATAATTTTATATCTGAAAACTGAGCCTTGTAGTTATTTTATTGGAAGAATTTTATGTATATTTTATTTTTACCAAAATTAACTTGTTCGAATCAACTTATTTTAGGTTTTGAAAAACTATAATTTATAAAATGTTGTGAAAAGCCTTAACTTTCTTTCCTTACCTAAAATGTAAATAAAATCAAATAGCATCTCCAAAGATCAATTAGTTGACAACTTTTTTCTTATTCCAGTTCACTCAACAGATTTCATCGCATATTTTCCCCTTATATTACGAATCATTGACAACGATATTTCCTAGGGTCTAATTAGAATTTAAAAGAGGTTTATTCTTAAGGATTTTTTTTTTTATAAAAAAAGCCCTCCACATAAACTCATATTTAAGGAAATATAAAATTATTTTAAACTAACTTAGACCATATTACTTGTACCATGTGATTCCGCTTCTGCTTTTATTTACTTTTGGTATATTGCATATTTTACAAACTTTAACTTTATAATTTGCTTAAGCCAAATCATCCGTTGAAAAGAATATGTATTACACACTACCTAATATCGTAATTGATAAACATTTTTTTTGGGATAAAGTTGGGGCAAAACCCCATCACAAGAAATCATAAAAAAAACATATCACTCCTTTATATCAATATATCAGGAAAATACTATTTTTTTAGAGTGAGGAATGCACTTCAAAATGAAAAATAAAGGAAGTTAAAACCAATGATTTAAAAATCAAATAAGATAAATTTTATAATTAAAATTTGTTTGATTTCCCGATTAAAGGTTAATCCGACCATCCATTTTAAATTCTCGTATAATCTATTAAACTAAAATATATTTGTTATGTCTTATGTTGAACATTAAAATTACACGGTATTGTTATTTCTAAAAGTCTTTCTAATATATTTTAAAATTTCAAAATGAACGACCATTATCTTTAAAAATCTTTCTAAAATATTTTAAAAATTCAAAATCAACGAACATCAATATATTTACAAAACACAACAGAAAAACAACACAGAAAAATTATCGGAAAATCCAAATTCATTTGTTATTTGGATATAAGTTGGTGTTATTAAATTATATAACTTTAAACTTACTTGAAATATTCTCAATAAAAATTTAAATCAATTGAAATATTCTCAACAGAAAATTGAATTTGAAACTCATATGATCCTATCCAAAGTAGAGTTGGATCACTTCTAAATTTGAATTTTTACATTGGCAGGACAAAAATATTTGAGAGAAACTTAAAAGTGAAAGAAAGAAAGGATGGTTTAGAAGGATGGAAAAGTGAATAATATTTGGGGGGTGGTGTTTTTGATGGCAGTAGTGGGGAAGGAGAGAGTGTACTAGAAAGTAAACGAGCACAAATTGATGCCTGAAAGAGAAATGTGAAAGAAGATGCTAACAAAGGTAGCAAATAAGGCATCAATTGCATCGTGAAACAAGTCAGGCATTGGTCCAACTAAATAGTGGGCTGCACATAATGCACCACCACCCAGCCAAACACCCTTGTCTTCAACACAAAGATTCTCACACACCACAACAAGACAAGCCTTTGTGTGTCTATGTTCTAGTACTGGCCCAGCAACCTTTAATTTCCTCTAATCCTCTTGGATTCTGTTCATCATTATCTTCAATAAATTATCTCATTCTGATTTGCATGTGCATATAAGAAGGTTTATTGTAGGATCTGTGTCTCCTCTCCCTTTAATTTGTGCTGCTTTGGGACACACATTCGTTCGAAGGGTATTGGAGAGATTGTGTGAGAAGAGCAATGATTAAAAACCGGACCAGGGTGCAGGTTGTGGGAGAGTACCAACATGAACTTGTCGGTTCTTCTGCAAGACAAATTCTTGCAGTACCACTGTACTAGCCAAAACTCCTTCTCACTTCAAAACAACCTCTTCCCCTGTTCCTTTCCTACTTCCTTTTTATGGGCCTGGATGGCTGGTAGGAAACAACACCCTTCTTCCACCCTCTTCCCACTTTCTCTAATCCAACATTAACAAATCTTATCTCCTAATCAATCTTAACTCTTGTCTTCTTCTGTTGCTGGTGCAATTCCCACTCCTCAACTCTTCACATTCTAGCCCCAGTGGTGAGTTTTTTTGTTTTTAGATTATTTGGGTCTCTCTAGGGAAGTCTCATTCTCATAAGCTTTTTTTATCCTTTTTGTCTTTGTTTTTTCCCCAATAAATAAAATAATAATAAAGGTATTCCCTTGTGTAGTGGTGCTATATATACAGTTAAATCAGTGAATCACTTCTGAGAATAGGATTGATTAGTGAAAATTGGTTGGTGGGATTAGCACCCAGAACGTCAAAATCAGAATAAGGAAAGAATAATTGTGGGCGTGGTAGTAATTATGTGTTTGGTTGAGTCTGGTGTGTTGGATTAGATGGGATAATTTGAATTAGGGTTGAGGAGGGTACAGGAACATCCACAAGCATAATTAAAAGCAAAAATCAGGAAGATGATGATGGTTTAGGAAAGATTAGAGCTTGTCATAATTAGAGAGAGCATAGAGGGTTCAGATCAAACTAGATCTTGGCAGAACCACAGAAAGCAAAGTCTGATGGAAATGGGAGGCCAAGATAAGGAAATAGAGATACCAACAACAAGTTTAGGTTACAACCTTCCCAACCCAGATTCTTCTTCTTCCTCTTCCAAGCTCTCTTCTCCAACAGTTGGTGAAAGAAGCACCACCACCACTCATCATGATCATCATCATCATCATCAACAACTTCATCAACCTCACACATTAATCTTCAACGACCCACCTCACCATAATCTCTACCCACCACCACCTCCTCCTCTTGCACCTCGTCAACCTCATACTCTCACACCAGATCCAGATCTAACCACCCCAATTGCTCCCACATCGAATCCTCTAAGAACACTACACCCCCACACAACAACAATAGCACCAGCATCAACCTCAACCTCAACCTCAACCCCGTCGATCAGGTACCGAGAATGTCTTCGGAACCACGCGGCAAGCATGGGGAGCCACGTGGTGGACGGCTGCGGGGAGTTCATGGCAAGCGGCGAAGAAGGTACGCCAGAATCACTAAGATGCGCCGCGTGTGAGTGCCACCGCAACTTCCACCGGAAAGAGGTCGAGGGAGAGTTACAGCCGCAACAACCACCCCCACTGTCACTAGTACAGAACCACCACCAACAACAGCAACAGCAACAACATGTTCCCAATTATCACAGCTACTACCCCAACAAGCACAATGGGCATCTTCACTACCCTACACCCTCTCCTTCTTCCCTCCATCATCAGAGATTGGTTGGTAGCAGTGGCACACCGAGTTTGGTCCCCCCAGTGATGATGGCCTTTGGAGGCCCGGCCGAATCCTCAAGTGAAGATCTCAACATGTTTCAGTCCAACACCGGAGGAGCACAGTTATCAGTGCAGGCGCCGCTTTCTTCCAAGAAGAGGTTTAGGACTAAGTTCTCTCAGCACCAGAAGGATAGGATGATGGAGTTTGCTGAAAAGATTGGTTGGAAGATTCAGAAACACAATGAACAAGAGGTACAGCAGTTTTGTTCTCAAGCGGGCGTAAAAAGACAAGTTTTCAAGGTTTGGATGCACAATAACAAGAAGCACCCAATGTAAGACTAGCCTACAACACTCTTTTTCTTTTCTTCTACCTTCCATCTTGTTTGGAAAGAAATAAAAACAAAAAAAAGACACCAGATTAATTCTTAAGTGAATAATATTGTAGATTTAGATGTGCATATATATATTATTCAAGCAGAGGAAGCTAGAGCTAGCTAGCCATATAGCTACATAGATACATTAAATTGACAGCAGCTGTATAACTTCCCATTTTAATTACTCATTTTCGCCTGTGTATGCTCTTTATGAATCAACACGCGGTTTCGTGTGGACTAGCCAGCATAGAAAATTTGGTGCAGAAAAACATGTACGGATTAATTCTCAGTTTGTCACCTCTTTCTTCTCTCTTTTGGGGGCAAGACTATAGAGAAAGAAATTAAAAAAAGTGGAGGAGTTTTTGGTGGTTGTGATGAAGTAGGATATGATACTGGTATACGTTTGGTCTAAGTAGCTGTATAACAATATTTCATGCATGATACTTTGACGAACTTTTGTATTTTAATCATGGAAGTGTTGGTTCGTGAACCTGTTCTCTTCCTTGGTGATGAATGTAGAAGGGTTTGGAGAAAATAGATCCCACCCAACCACAATTTTGTCCTCTCATACTCATTCCATACATAGTCACCGGCCGACACATGAATTAGCAGACAATATCCGTTTTTTTCTCAAATTGCCCTTTTCATAATAATATGCATAATGTGTGTATTATATTGTCTCTACGCGAATGAACCAGGAAGATGTAGTCAAATGATGACAAATAAACAAGGAAAAGAAGGATCTGAGTATACAAATTTCTCCCTTCTTCACCCTCTCTCTCTTGTGTGTTAAACTCGTACTTGTCAATGGTGAAAGTAAAGTTATTTTTGTACGAAAAAAGTGCAGCCAGCCATATAATGCGATGAGATTCGAGTCACAATTATTGAGTCAAACTCGGGAGTAGTAATTAATAATCTGAATCAGTTTCTAATACTTACGAATAATGTGCTAAGTAATCATGTAATGTAAATAGCAAGTACAAGTTTGTGGCAAACATTTCTATTGTACAAGCATTGGTTTAGATTTTAAAATCTAGAATATGAAGAGTGAAAAGGCTTTTCTTTTCCCCTTTATTTACCATTTCAAAGAGCTGATACCTTCCAAGGTAAGTTGATGAAAATGGGCAACATATTCACCATTAATTTCCCATGAAATTCAATTTTTGGATAGATATAATACAATGCATATGTCCAATGAATATTGATGCCCTAATGAGACTGCATTTTTTTTTTCATATAGATAGAATTTATTTTTCTAATATGGGTTTCTAGTCATAGAGTAAATAAAAATATATTGTATTTCTTGCATTAAATGGAATTTAATTAAAATTGGCTCCACCTTCCATAAATTTACTGGTCGCAAAGAGAGACAAAAATATAATAGATTTATTTTTCTGAAGAAAAACTGAAGCTATTTTCACGGATAGATTTATTTTTCTGAAGAAAAATTGAAGCTATTTTCACGGAGCAGATATTCGTTTCAGTTATAATACACTAAAAATGAAATCTTTATTCAATTCTAGATTGTCACGGAACTACAATATTTTAAAATCGTATTTAACTTGATTAAAAAAGGTTACATTTTTTCCTATAAGAATATATCAAAGTTAAAGGTTCTTGTTACTTACTAATTTCATGAGAACTTACTAATTTCATGGTTTGGTTTATGCATCTATTCTGTCATTCCAAGAGGTGGGATAACACAGATTTTCATTGATTGATCAAACTAAAATGAATAATTAAAAAAAGAAAATTCACGACAAAAATAACAACTAGCTCCCACTAAAAAGACTTATAATAGAACCATGAAGAATAAAAAAATCAGTGACAAATTCAAACGTTTGAGATTAAGAATTAAAAACATAAGAAGGAAAAAAAGCTTTGCATTAAGAGCAATATTCATGTTCATATTGATTTCAGAAACGTCCATAAATTGAAAAACTAAAATCAATATCATGAAAGATTTTGTCATGCATCCTCGTTCGTTATTTTCAGAAGTGCTAAAATTTTGAATATAAGCAACGCTACACGTAGCCTAAATATGGTGTGCTAGAGATTATTCCCACGATTCGTGCAAGTAGACGTGCAAATTGATGTGTCCCCATTAAGTAAGAAAGTTTGAAACTTGTAGCAATATATGTTGGGAGCAAAAGTTGCTATCTTAAATTATAAGTTTGTATGAGTTTATTTAGTAACGAATATATATGGACCACCATAAAGAAAACCACTAACAAAATAATACTACTACTCATTAAAGAGAGAGGATTACCTTTATTAAACCATGCACCTTTTACATCTTCACGATCTCTTCTTGTAAGAAAAATAAGAAACTACGCTAGTTATAGAAGGGCCCCAACAATTTATATCTTTCATCTGAGGATCCAATTACTGCAAAACGTCACACTTACAGGTACATAACATAACCTACTAAAAGCTACACATTTAGTCCCTACGAATCTACCTGGCATCGTGATAGATCAGAGAAGAACCTAACTGTGGGACCTTTCAGGGTTTTTTCTCCTAACATAAGGGAGAGTAGAGTTTTTTTTCATAATGTCTAACAAGTAACAACCCACGACTGTTTCTGCAGCTAAACAAAAAAAAACATACAAAAACATATGTACGTACGATGATAACTGTGTGGAATCTAAGAGAGTTTTTCATAATAAGTGGTAAACTAACCATAGGTTCATTGGTTTGGGGTGTTCCTCATCTTAGCTCCGACATATCCTGCGGCATCTGAAGCCTTCTCCTTTGCAGCCTCGTACTTGGCCTTTGCCTCTCGAGTCATTTTATTCTTTGCCGACTCGTATGCTTCCTCCACTGCACGTTTAGCTTGGTCAAAAGTTTCGGCTACTTTGTCCCTTCCATATTCATTTCCCACGCCTGTGTTATCTTTAGAATCATTGGCCTCATCAAACCCATCCACAACCATATTTCCACAATCCATTGCTTTCACTTTATCCCTAGATTCATCATCATAAACCTCACTTGCTTTACCATCGGAGAATTTCTCTGATGCCAGGTTCATTTTCTGCTTACCTTCCTCATACGCACTCTGACCCATGCTTGAAGCTTTATCTGAAGCCCTCTCAATATTTTCCTTCGCATTGTCGTAGGTATCTCCAATTTTTTCTCTCATTGTGTCTTTTACATTATCCATATCCGTTGGCATTTTGATGATCTTGGAATCTCCATCATAAGCGTCATCTATTTTCTCCTTTCCTTGTGCCATGGCCCCTGAAACTGCTTCCATGGCACCCGTAGCCTTCTCCGAAACATAATCCGAAGCTCCTACAAACAAATCAAATATACCACGTTGTTTGATTTTGATACCAATATTTAATGTAGAGGCATAGTGTGGCAATGAATGAACATATGTTACCTGATGCTGCAGATTTCATTGTCCCTGCGGCACTCGTGGCAACATCTTCTATATTATCCATCATCGTGTTTTCAGTCGGTTGTTTTTCTTTATCCTCTTCAGCCCCGAAACTTCTGCCACAATAATCGAAAACTAATGAACAAAACGACAACTTTTAAGATTAATTTGACCCAATAAGATGTGCCGAAGTTATCCATATTAATCACATTGACATCTACCTCTCGACATGCTTACAAATTAACATGATATCCTGGTCGGGTGCCATCTTTTCTTTTTGAAACTGGTAGCTTTATAGTTATAAAACGGAACATGCATGCTGGGTATATATATATATATAACTAAACAAAATGAACTAAGATTAGTTTTTTTTTTTTTTTTACGAAACTGCATAATATTGCAGGAGGGTGAGAGAGAAGATTACTCAGAGAATTTGTTTTGAGTCCAATCAGAGAAAGACTGGGTCTTTTCCTCGGCATCATGCTGCACTCCTGAGGCAAACTTCTTTGCTTCCTCTGATTTTTCTTTTGTTTCTTCACCGAGATCATCATCGAAAGGCCTGCATGTCACCGTACACACTGCAAGAAACACCATCAACAACAATACAACCTTTTTGCTTCCCATTTTCCTCTATCTTTTTCTTCTCAACGAAAACTGTTTTCTTTTCCTTGTCCCTGAATGTGTATCGCGTTATATGAGAATATAACGGAGAATAATCTAATAACATATGTGTGTGTGCGCATGAAGTCCACGTGGTGGTCGAGTGAAACGTGGCGAAATTTTGAGGGAGTAGAAGTTCCAGATTTTGGACACGTGTTGAGGAAACGTGGAGTGTTAGGGTGCACCCGCATGGCCCGCGGTTTTCTTCAATCTGATGGCATAAACGGGTTTTGCTCCTCCACCTTACGGAGAACCGTGCTTTGATTGGTACAAAGAATTTCTTACATGTTAGAATTTAGGGTGCATAACGTGAAATATGAACACCGTTTTTTCAATCACTCATTGATGTAATCAGTAAATTCACGGTACTATAATTTTCCTTTATCTTTATGTCACATAAGCTGTCTTATCTCCATGAGAGTATATCTCTTTTGTGCAAAACTTTTATACCCATGGAATCTCTTTTTAATGTTTTAAAGGCATGTGGCAGGAAGCATAACCATGGTTGTGTTCATAATATAACATCGACATTAGGATCAATTTGTATGTTTTAATTTGCTTAGTTAATTTGAATTAAAATCTAAATAGTCAATTTGATAATTATTCGTAGAATTTTCGGCCACAACTATCATGGATAATCAAATCGCGTTCAATCCATATCCATGTAATGATAACTTTACGAGAAATGTTATATCTGCCGTATACACTTAAGAGAAAAAGAAGACTGGCCCAAAGAAGAACAAAGAAGAATGGGTTCTGGCAATCACACTTGTCCACAAAGAATAATAAGAAACGCAAACAATAAAATATATAAAATATACAAACAAAGTTGGAATATTATTAATTTATATTATTAATATTCATATACTTTATTGTTTTCTTTTTTATTTTTAATGAATGTTTTGGTCAAAATTAAATTAAAAAAATAAAAATACATATAATAAATACTTATGTTTTGGATTTGCAAACGCTATAAAAAGTAAATCAAATAATATAAAAAAATATATAAAACTCGTTATGAATAAAAAATAAATAAATCAATTTAAAAAAAAAAACAGAAATCCTTAGAGTTCTGATACTTATAATTTGTCATGATATTCAGAAATCGTTTTCTGTGTCGCCGACTTCACCCAAATCTATAATATTTCAGTCAACCAACCGCATTTTATAATTTTTTACCTAAATCTTCTAATTTTTTGGATAGTTCCTTTTCCACGGAATCAGCCAATTTTTGAGTAAGGTAGCACTTATTATAAGTGCATATCTATATCGGGATCAAATTCTTACGAAAAGAAGTTAAATTCAAAAATATTTAACCAAAAATTTGCATCCGGTTCATCTTAGTAAGTAACGGCTACGACATTTGATATTTGCTTTTTACCTTAATAAAAATAGACTCAGGTACATTGTATCCTTTAAATTATAAAAAATTCAGCTGAAGTTTCCACTATATTCAGAACAAAATAGAAGGTTAAAATGTCAGGAGATTAATGCTTATGTAACAAAACAACATACCCAAATCAAAGACAATTATGCCTGGAAAGACTGTTATAAAAGGCAACCTTTTTCCTGTTTGTCAAAATAAATCAGCAAGGAACTAAGAAATGTTGAACCTTGATTCCTAAAACTATCCGGACCTTTCCAAATAGAATATTCTCGAATGAAATATATTACATAGTTTAAAGATAGAAACTAGGACTACTTATAACGAAATAGAAAGTATTATATATTATTCTTTAACTTCATTTAAATCACATGCATATTGGAAGTTGTAATATTATGAAATGAAAATACAGCTAAACCTAATGTACATGGAGCCTAGATTTTTACTAGTTAAGCAAAATTATTATTATATTGAGGCAAAACAAAAAATATATCGCATACTCACTTTTGAAGAATCTTCACTGGAATTCGAATGGGAATCACATTCATAAAAAAATGCAATTTAAATTACAACTTCGAGCGTATACTAAAAATTTATTAATGAATGTAATGTTGATTTCTCTGCTCTCAAAAACATGGCTTCTTTCTCCTTAGCATGAAGTGGAAAGGTTATGCTAGAATGCTGCTTCCATGTCATTAAAGCCTCCTACTCCTAATGATTTTAATAAAGCCGGAAGGTTCTTCTAAATCTGCTTCATCTGCCGCACAAATAATGGCACACATAACATCATGAACAAAAATCTAACATAGCAGGTCAATGGGGATTTAAAATAATGCTCAAATTATATTTGGCCGGGCTGGCCACCTTCAGCTGCTAGTTTTAGTCGTTGGTGATGTTCCACCACTTTGTAATCTACAATCTCTTTAAACAACTGCGAATCCAAGATGCAGTCTGGGCGCCCATAGACAGCAGCTTGGACACTAGCCATGAGTTTGGCGATCTCACGCCCAGAAAATCCCTCGGTTTTCTTCGCAGCTTCTCTCAAGTCATCCTCTGATAAATCTTTTATAGTAATCTTCTGAGCCTGCTTCTTCAGCAAGAAGCCTCCCTTAGAGCCATTATTGTCATCACATAAATATTTGTCTAAATACAGCTTCAATAACTTCAGACGCTCCTCCTCTCCTGGAAGCGGAAATTCAATCACTTCATCAATGCGATCAGTAACTGCACTGTCAAGATCACCCGGTCTGTTTGTCGCAAGAACAAGTACTATGTCTCGAGACTGATCACCAGTTCTGAAGAGCAATGCGTTTAAAGCACTTCGCTGAGCTTCACTCATGAGTGAGCTATTACGCCTGCATTGAATACAATAAAATCACTAAGCAATTGCTATAAAAACGAGATCATCACTTACCAACTTATCACACCAATTGTTTCTACAGTATAGAGGGTGAATATTATAATAGTTACAGCCAATAAGGTGAAAAGAAATACAGACACAAAAATCCATAAAATGCTCTTGTTGGTTCCTCATGTATTTAATCTTCGAATAAATAAGTGAATTTTATTAATGATAAAAAAAAATTCTCCGAACAAGTTAAAGACACTTCGTGATTTATATAAATTCAAGATAAACCGTTATAAAAGTACAAAGATAATCAATGTAGACTGTAGCAATATAACACTTATATTTTCACATGTTATGCAAAAACCAAATAATTTTTGCTACCCTGCTGCATGATAGTAATTTACATAGATATTTGTTATAGCAGCAGTCTTAAAAATGAATTTCAAACTCTAACTTACTCGCAAAGGAAAGCATCTGCCTCATCAATAAAAAGCAATAGGCCTTTCCTAGATTTCTTGGCCCAATCAAATATATCATGAATTTTGGTAACAGCCTGGGCACCAAGAGGTGCAACATCTCCTCCGGTCATCATGGCATAGTCCAAACCCTTCACGTAAAAAAGGAATGTCAACAGTAGTTAAGGATAGCTTTCTAAACAAATTTTGCATATAGCACTAATAATGAGCCTTAAAATAATATTCAAAGAAAATTCCATGACTAGCAAGATAAACAAACACTACATTTTACTTCGTTTGATCATTCATCATAAACACTACACTCGACACTTATTTCAGATTGTCAGTAAAAACAGCTTAACAGATGATGTAAAAGGAGAGAAGTCATATAAATCAGAACTTTTTATTAAAGAACTAATCATCATCATACCGATCTTCTCGCTATTTCCCTTGCAACCATCGTTTTACCAGTGCCTGGGGGCCCATAAAAAAGCATATTACGAAATGGTGCCTGATGGGCTTTGGTATTTGATGTTGCACGTGCAAGATGCTCTATTCTTCTCTGCAACGATGGATGGAGGATTACATTTCCAAGACCATTTTTACTCCCAATAGGTTTTTCTGCCCCAGCCAAGGTACTACTATGTAGAAGTTTATTTTTAGCTTGAGAAATTATCTTTGATCCAGGGAATTTTGCCATTGATGATTCCCGGATCAATGATGGCTGCCCTAAAATTCGATTAATATATCCCCAGGTGACTTTAGCACCTTCTCTGTAAAAAAAGGAAGCACAATACAATATAATCAGATATCATTTAAAAAGGAAATAAAGAAAAAGACAGAATTGTCATGAAGATGGATTAGAAAAATTAGGATAGAACACAGTACGTATTTTATCCAGCAAAAAACGAATTAGGATAGTTGGCCCTACCCACTGAACCTGTCTACTAATCAAGTTGTAAGTGGTTTATAGTAATCTATCACCAAGAGTAATCTATTACAGAATCAGTCTCACTACTTTCACAAAGTCTTTTTATGGATAAAAGTACATTGACAAACATTATTATGGTGACATCAATGTGTATACATATCTAACAGACACTGAAACTGAGTAAAGTTACTTAGTATCAAATGCATCATGAAGAAACAGCACATCTACCTAGTTGTATATACTCCTGCAGCTAGTGCAGTAGCTCCTCCAACAGTCATAATCAATTTGTCCCTATCAGTCAACAAGGCCCTTAGACCACCTGCGTAATGTAAAAGCCGAGCTGAGATAATTTTCAAAGGAAAGATCAACTTATCATCTACCAATGAAAAACAGTTGATAAAAACAAGGTTACCATGAACAGTATAGTAAGATGGAATAACACAAGCTATTTACACTTTGGCTGTCACACACCTTGGCAATCCAAGAAACAAACTCAAAAACCACCATGTTCTACAATTATGCAAAAATATATTTGATTACAGTCAGAACAGTACATTTTGTCAGCAGTTATGTAATATCATGCAAACATGAGTGCTACTGTATTAGATGAGAACTGGAAAGAAGCTTGTAAGTTTATCAAAGTGAAAGGATTAACAATCCCATGAACTTTTACTGCCAAGAATTTTCACATTCTTGCAGAAGGAATGCAATATTACTACAAGTTGATATCCATTCTCCGTCATGGAAAACTACAGAAAATATACTGTGGATGCAGACACTATGTTACGTCATTGCTTTCCGTTTCAGACATTCAATATGCCAGTTTATTCTTGTATATGGATTTTACTTTGGCATAATTATCAATAGCAACAAGTTGAAACTCTTTCAGTAAACAAGAGGTACTGTTGCACATTGCATTACTATGAACTTACCAACCAAAAATTGGTATATTGATAGTGAGATTTATCACATTTACAAATAGGAATAAGTAGCACAGTACAGACAAGACAGTCAAGATCTATGATCCACCATAAAGGCCAAAAGCTTATCAGCTGCATACCTTCAATGTGACTGAAAGTTGTGTTAATTGCAGCAAGCCATTTATCCCTTTCACCTTGCAGTCGTTCTATAAGCATTCTCCTATTATGCTCCTCGGTCAACTTAGCTTCATGAGCTCGGCCTTCAGCCTCAGCCATTGCCTTAACTCTAATAGTTTCTCTTTCTATTTCAGCTCTCTCTCTCTCAGTCTGACGCTGCTGAGATTGAATCTGTTCTTCAGTAGCCTGTCTTGCCCGCTCCTTTCTTACAGAAGACTCCTCTTGCATCTTGACCAATTCAACATTATGTAGCCTCTGGGCTTCATGATCTGTCTGAGAATGGCAACTTATGGATAACTATTCCGTGTAAAACATTTTAATCTTACAAAACTTCAAATCTGAAAAAGTTTGATTTGCATGAGGCTCCAAACATTCAAATATCACTAACAGTTAGACAACTTCATGGAATTTTCATCACAAATCCTATTGCTCCAGAGTTTTAAACACCAACATTGGTAGGAGGCCAAATATCAAAAGTTCTCCAGAAAATCATTAGCTATAAGATCATACAATTCGTTAAAATAAGATTTGAACGACTAACAGAAGATAAGTTTGTTACCAAAAGCATATCTAGTGGCAAGGACCAAAGAGCAAAAATGATTCACTGACCATAAGTTTAAGTTCAACCTCAGTTGCTTTTACATACTTTTTCTAATTACATTAATTCTCAAAGCCACAACCTTCTTCTGCTCAGCCAGAAAACCATTTCTAGATGGGTATATAAATACCAAAGGTTTCCAAATTCACATTTTACACAACAGTGTACATTGTTTGTTTAGTCTGTACCTGCATTCTTTTCCTTGCCAATTCATCCTCGAATCGCAGCACCTGGGCCTGTCTCTGGGCTTGCTCTTGTATTAAATTACGTTGTTCTTCAGCCATTTTCCGCTGTCTTTCCTGCAATAAAATTTCTTTTGCAGATCAGAGCAAGATAATATTTCAAAAATGTACACAAAAATGATTCCCTGTGATGATAAATCCTAAGAAGAACATAGATTTGCAGAAACCTCTAATAATTGTTATCACACTTTTAACCTACTGAGGTGTGCATTATGATGAAAATCTATAATAATACAAAATATGGGTAAATTCGTATAAAACAAGAAAATTGCAGACGAAATAAAATGTTGACAAAATTGCCAACCAGTCAGCCAAGTTTTAGTTGCATATCGCAAGTATGCCAAGCTTTATGGAAGACTGAACCAAGTATTTGATAGGGTAGTGTGATCTATTTTGTCAAGCACAAAATATACGGCAAAACTGAAATGATCATGAGCTACAAAAAATGTGGAAGTTATTCAAAAACTCCACTTACAATATCTCCTTGAGACTGAATAAGTTCGTAGTGAACTCTCTCAGCGTCTAATTCAGCGAGGCGAGTTTGCTCCTGCTTTCGCATTAAATCAAACACCTACAAAGCAAAAACAAAAAACAAAATCAGAAAACTACAATCCTTCCCCATACAAAGATCATTCGTCACTCCTCATTGAAACCAGAACAAATGATGCCGACTGAATTCCAGAACCACAAATAAAATAACCTGCTTTGAGTAGGAAGAACTGTTGATTTCACGGAGAGCTTTGGCTCCTCTTTCTAACGATTCCGGGTCGAAACCCGACTTGTTAGGTTCCTCAGGCGCCGGAGGCTCTGAATTGTTGTCGGAAGACTGGTTCGGCGGCGACGGCGCATTGGAAGGTGAAGAAGAGAAGAAAGGGAATCGGAAGGAAGAGTCGGCGTAGGCACGATCGGAGAACGTGGACATGGAAACCACCGCAGCGGATGTTACCGCCACGTATGAGGTTAACCTTGCAGCGGCCATAGCTTAGCATGCACCTTCCGAATAGATCATGAAGAAGCTTGGTTTAGCGCGAGCTTAAACCCTTCGCTAGGGTTTAAACTGGAAAAGTCTCGGTAGGGCGTTGCTTGTTGTGCAATTAAAACGCTTAAACGGATGTCGTTTATCACCCGAACACGATAACAGATTCAGGGGGAATGGCGGTGGGCTTTTAGCCTAGTGGATCCTCTTTGTTTAATAATGACCCGGATGAAATTGCTTTATCCACTCCCATCAATTACTTCCTGCACCTCCTAATTTTTTGAATTCTATTTCTACCATTCTTTGTTTTATTTGTAGCTGTAATAAGTAGAGGGCTGCATAGTATTTGATGGGTGCAGGTAACAATTGTTTGACCCGGGTGGTTGTGTTATACGACCTTGTAACAGGGAACCTCAAGTGTCAGAATGCATTTTTTCATCCGCTATACTTTTAAGATACTCTCTTCTATTATATTATTTGAAATTTATTCGAAATTATACATTTTTATTAAATCGCTTAATTTATTAAAATTTTCTCTGTTTTAATAAATTATATTAGTATATTGAAAAAAAACATGAAGAATGTATTATTACTTAACTTTAGATTTTCTTTTTAGTAATGATAATGACAAAAAGGTGAATAATCCTATTTTTATAAATGTAAAAAAGTTGTTATAATGCACTTTTGAAGAAAAGAAAAAAGATAATTCTGTGATTCTGTATTTTTTTCTAAATAAAGTAATTAATAAAATTTAAATAATAGGAGTCGTGTTCAAAATCTAGTTAGGAGAATAAATGGTTTGAAAACATAGTTAAATGGATAAAATAATAAATAATACAGAAATGATATGAATGAAATAGATAAAAAAAGTATAAACACTAAACTTTATATTATATATATATATATATATATATATATATATATATATATATATATATATATATATATTTGTAGATAAGACTACATGATTGTATGTGGTGGATTATAAAAAAACAAAGCTAAATGTGCTTTTTTTTCTCTTAAGTAAAAATTGGATTTGGTTTTTCATTAAAATTTTAGTTGAATTAGTCTCTAAACTTTAAAAGTATATAAATTTAATAATTTTATTCAAATTTTATTATATTTATTTAATATTTAAATTATGTTTTTGATAATATTTGAGTTATTTATAACACATCCTCACTAAATTCTAAAATTCTATGGAATATATTTATAAAAATAAATAAACTTAATTAAATTTTATTAAAAAAATTAAATTTACATACAAGATTAAGTATTTAAAAATTACTAATTTTAATTTTCATTAAAAATTTAAGAAAAAAAATATATTTAACGCTAAGAGAATCAATAAAACATAAATGATTATTAAATGTTTTACACAGTTACAAGGAGTTGTGAAACAATACAATAAATTTATGGTGAATGTATATTATTTATTGTGTAATCGGTAAACTTATAAAAAACAAATCCAAATTAAATAATTATGTGTACACGTTTTATGTGCCTTTTTTTTTCTTTTCTAATGCTTTTTGATAACAGTTTTTTCGCAAGATAAAATGATCATATTTTTAAGATTTAAAACTATATAAGAAGATAATTTATTAAAATTAAGTGTGTCCATTTTCTTAAAATTTTAATGGCTTCTATGGTAATATTTACTAAAACACAATACGAAAACTTTTCATGATTTTAATGTCTTTTATTAATAAATTCCAATAAAAAATATATTTAAATTTGAATAATATGGTAATAATATTAACACCCTAATATAATTTCATCCGTTGTAATTATGCTCTTGTTTTTCATCATTTGTTTTTATGAAACCGAAAGCAAAAATCAGTTGTATAACTTTTAATGCAAATCTTAAAAATGTCTAGACGAAAAAATTTATTTGAAGTGCAGGTTCAATGTATACTTTTTCTATCATATTTTAATCTCTCTTTCTTTTCTTCCAATAATGTCAGTGTTCAGTCTATTGATATTAAAAGCATTATTTCAAAAAATATTTTTGTATTAAACATTACTTTAAAATATGAATTTGTTTAGGTTTTCAAATTTTCATTAATAATCTCACACTTAAAATTACCTTTATCTGGTTATAAATTTAATTGTTTTTACTTATTCTAAATTTTTTTTATTTAATGTAAATGTTTAAAAAAAGATGACAAAGAGTGAAACATGGTAATTTACAGTGCAAACTCCTTATTTGAGAAACCGTCACTTATTGTTCAACAACATGACCTAGAAAATAACTTATATTTTACACAGAAGCAAGGTCCTTTAGGACTTGCTGTTGCTAATACATTTACTTATGAGGAACACACCACAATATTGAGTTTGCTAATCCTCTATTCATTCTGGTTTCTCTGGATCATTGAGAACCTGTCATGCATGCATGAAAACAAAATATTAAAATAGGATCACAGCATGAGTTTGTATTAGAGACGAGTTTTAAATTTAATTTAATTCCACGAAATCAACTTGTAAGATAAGGAATACACTAATTTATGTAAATTAGTTTTATTTGTAGTCATTGTAGAACTTTCTAATAATTTGTAATATATCAAAGGAATTCTTAATACAGGCATAAAATTTACACAATTCGTAATATTTGATGGATTTGTTTATTTTCATGAAGCCAACATTTTTACGCAAATATAATTTATCTTTTTGTACATCCTTCACTTCCTAGAATTATCATATAGATATAAAACTATAATGAATTATAATATTTTGTTACGGTTTATCTTCTTTATAGTATTTTCATCAATTTTTTTCGTTAAAGTAATTATTGCGATGTAATCAAAGAGGGGTAAATTCGATGAAGCCACTCCGAAAAAAAAAGTTTTATATTTATTGAATTAAATTGAGAAAGTATCTTATTCAGGATAATTAAAATAAAAGGTTATAATTTTCAGAAGAAGAATGTCTGATTGTTTAGAAAAATGGTATATTACAAGGATCGTATTGATTTTTTTTGATAGATACTATAATAAAAAAGGAAAAAATGTGATAAAAAATTATAAAAATATATGATGCTAAAGTAGTTTTTTATTTTTAAATATAAAATAAAAGTCAATCCAAAAACAAGTTTTGAGAACAAGAAGAGAGAAATGTGCTTGACAATTCGTGGGCATGTAGAATGAAAGATGTGATCATTTGTTTTTTTCAACAATTTTTTACTATACAATTCCAATCTATTATCAATTAATCTTTTCGCTAAGAATTAACTATTAATAATAAAATACTTATATCAATATATAAATTAGAGTATATGAATCTCTTATAAATATAAAATGATTCCGATGAAGTTAAAATAAATAAATAATCTAGAAGAACTTTAAAAAGACAATTTAATAAATATAATCAGAGTTAAATAATCTTTTAGTGAAAAATAGGAATTAAAAGATGGAAACAACTTTCCATAACTATATTTTGATTTTAAATCTATCACACACTAAAACCGGGCAGAACAAATTATTCCAAGTCCATATAGCCTTCGAATAAAGTTATAAATGAGCCCAAACATTTAAAGAAAGGATCTTAAGTTTTCAAAAACGATGATATTAAAAAAATGCAAGGTATGTAATTAAAATCATTGAATTAAAAAACAACTTAACTAATAAAATTTGAATTATAAGAATATAATGATACTATACTTCTTTAATTTAAATATTGAATACAAAATATATTTTATTTTGAAAAGGCGTTACACACCATTCATTCGTATAAGAAAATTTATACTTAATTCACATATATAATTCTTTGTCGTGACAATAAATGACGGTTATTATGACATATTATTATAAATTAATATATTATACGACAAATTTTATGAATAATTTTTAAAACAACCATACATGTAAAATATTATAATATACAAAAACAACTATTACAATATATACCATTTTATGTAATAGTAACGCCATATCGAGTCTATATTTTTTACTGTTTTTCTTTTTGTGTGCTGTCATTGGCTGAAATTAAAAATACACTGTGTTGATATTTTAAATATTTAATATTTTTTAATATATTTTAAAACATCAAAATTAATGGTAATCAGTGTATTATAAAGACAAAAAAATTAGCAGAAAATTCAAATTCCGTTACATACCTGTATAATTAGGCAATGGGATTTGTCCACGTTCAATGCGTTTGACATCTTCTTTGAGGATCTCAAAGTGAGTCTTAACTTCCTCAACGGATTTTCCAACTACTCTTGCCACATTCTGCCATTTGTCGGGGGTGTCCCTATCATATATAGCAAGAGCATCTTCAAATAGTTTGTTTTGCCTTGGAGTCCAAGATGATGCCATCAAAGAAAGTTTAACTTACAAAGCAATTGATGCTGAAGAAGGTAAAACACTATGTTATTATAGGTTTCAAAGTACAGAAATGAAGAGAAAAAAAGGATGGTTCTATTCTAAATCAAGGGATGGTATGAGAAAGAGATAACCAAGATTGGTCTTTATAAATACAAGGAAAAGTAGTCTTGGTGGGGTTTAGTTTAGGGTGTTGCTCGAACATATCTTCTCCAAAGGACAAAAGATATTGTGACCATTCTCTTTGGAGCCAAAAGATAGCAAATCATGACAACAAGTGGAAGAAAAGAGAAGAATAAGTTCTAATTAACAACACTCTTTCACTTATAATTTTTAGCAAATATACTCTTTCATTATTATGTCACCGCGCGCAATTTTAAATTTCCATTTATGTGTTTAGTTAAATAAATAATTCGTCAACAATTGTTTTAACCTTTCGCAATTGGTCTTCAAAACTCAATTATTTTGATATTTTAATGTTTATGGTACTTATTGTTTACTATATATACACGCTACTTCTACGCGGCATAGCATCGGAATGTTAAATAGTGTAGCTAGTGGTTATATCTTTAGGGTTTTACTTGTTGAAAAACAAATAAGTATCTTTTTCACAAATCATAAATGTGAAAGTTAAAGCAAACATTTTGGAATAAAGTAGACATAAAGTTAATAATGTTATATATATTGAGAATAATCCAATAGATTACTAACTATGATATTTTAGGATCATTTAAGACTTTTCCTTTGTTTAGTCTATGATTTCGTGTACTTAATTTGTTATATAAGACTATAATATGAACCTTTGAATCCATGTAATCTCGGTGTAAATAATAGAATTTATTCTGCATTCGTAATGCAAGAAAAAGTGTTTATCTTAAAATTTAATTATCTTATTATGATTCACGTATTATATATAGATTAAGCTTTCGTTTAAATTTTTGGTTGCTTGTGATATAGATGTTTTTTAGAAAGTAAAATGTTGAAGAAAAAAAAATATAATATTAGTTGTATTAGTAGACTGAAAGGAGGACAACTCGACCTAAAGGTTCCTATAAATTAAAAGATGGAAGACATTGTTTCATTATAAAGTATTATATAATACTTAATATCAATTATTAGAATATCCATAATAAAAATATCAATTATTAGAATATCCATAATAAATATAGAAGAGGATTAGTAGAAGACTATGCATTATGATAAACTAATAAAGAAAGTTTCACCTTCTTGTCTATATAAAGGTCATATTCTATTGTCTCCTGGGCTTAGTAAGGGACAAAGACTCAGAAAATTTTAATTCTCTAATTACTCAGTTTTCTGTTGTGCAAGTTGATCAACATTTTTTTACAGAAAACTTTGTGGAACAGAGTTCGATAACCATTCTATAGAAAGCATGCATACTTTTTCTAAATGCTGCTATGTTATAAATTATGACCAGAGTGCATTTTTTACAATATTTTTCTAATGTTACCCACTTCTTTTACTTTCAGAGAGTCGAAGAACAAAAAGTTTAAAATCAAGTTGTATATTTTTTTTAAGAATCAAAATACACTTTATCCTAGATTTAAGAGAGAATAACACTTTAAATAATTTTAATTTCCAATAATTGTGGTTTTGATACCCTCAATAAAAGCATATAGATGATACTATGAATATATTGTAACAGTTAGAAGCACGTAAGAGAAAGAAATACCATAAACTGAATGCATAAAAGTTGAGCGAAAGGAAGCTTATGTTTCTGTAGGCTCATTCGTAATGCACCAATGACATTGTTTGGTTGTGTTGTGGCAGTGCAGTCCTTTTCGTACAGAGACATTAGATATGGGTTATGGTTCGAGAATCTTTGCCTTTTGATTCAAACACTCTCCCCTGAAAAGGTCAGGTAATAGTTAATGTATCATGAAACAACTTTCAAGTGAGAACTAGAATTGTGTACACACGCATTTGTGGATCAAAACAAAGCTTGAACTATGATCAATGAAAACAATGATATTTGATGTTTTTATTAAATATGAAATAATTTAACCTTTTTTTTTTTCTATCACAATCTCACATCATTTACAAATTGATATTTAAGGAGATTTAAATATCATTCATCATTCCATCTTTAGAGGTGTCTTTTAAAGACAAAATGATGATAAAATCGACACTCCAAAGTGAATAATATTTCGAATAAGGAATGATTGACTCTAACGATATTGTTATTCGACCGACTTGGAATCGAAACAATGGTTATCAATTCTCCAATAATATTTATTAATATTATTAATGATATTTGCTGTTGTGATTATTATTTTTATCAATGAAAAATTAAAATACTTATTAGATTATAGAATAGTATGCATAATTTTAAATAATGTGTTTAATTCTTAATCATTATTTGCGTATGTACAATGAAAATTTAAGTACGAACCTGAATTTCATATGAAGTAAGGTGAAAAAGTAAAATGACATATAAGAAAGGAATTCAATAAATTTACAGTTTTAATATTTTTGTTGAAATATATTAAAGTTAAACAACATCCCCTTATTAGATCTATAGTTTTTAAAACCATATCTATTATAATAAGATATATTCTTCTAACTTTTTTATAAAGCAACATGTTTATAAGGGAATATCCTATTCTGTGGATGGAGATTATTTTTCCTTCATAATAGCTAGTTTTTCTTTTACTTAGTGTAGTCTCTAATACGAGAAGAGTGGAGAAATAAAATAATATGGCTGGTATTTAGTAATGTTAATATACAATTAATATAAAATTTATACTCAAATATAAAGTTTATGCTAAAAGTATAAACGAATTGCGCAATTTTAAAACTGAACACTCCGTTTTTCTCAATTAGAGAAGATCCACGACCTCACGTTATAGTTTTCGTTTCACGGACTAGTTTTTTTTTTTTTTTTTTTTTTTTTTTTTTTTCTTTCTTTTTTTTTTTTTTTTTTATTTATTAATTTATTTTTT
>Ga0214545_1004886_pt1 | contig 24757 bp, 16 predicted proteins | sample CNSS4metaG_FD_160064 | JGI IMG/M metagenome (GOLD analysis project Ga0214545, IMG submission 160064) | Root nodule microbial communities from cowpea collected in UCLA plant growth center, Los Angeles, California, USA - CNSS4 | ecosystem: Host-associated > Plants > Roots > Nodule | place: USA...
CCCCCCCCCCCCCCAAAATTTTGAAACTTTTTTTACAATAAATATTTTGATTTTTTTATTATAAATATTAGGTATTTTAATTTTATTTTGTTATAAATATTAAATTAAATATTTTATTTCTTTTATAAACATAATAATTAATACTAATAAATAATAAAATATAAAATCAAATATAATAAAGAATAAAGATTAAAAAATTTATCAAGATATTTTTAATTATTTGTTTTCATTATAGATTGTGTTTTTCATAAATTGTTTTCATATTTCATTCTCATCTGTTTTCTTTTGTTTCTAAAAAGAAAAAGATCTATTATTTTTTCTCTTATTTCTCCTTTATTTTCTTCCATCCTCAAGGAAGAAAAGAAGAAAGTAATTCTTTCGTCTCACTTGATAGTGAAATATTAATTCAATAATTTATTTAATGAGCCTATTTTATATGTCTATGTCTTGAATTTCTTACAAATTATTCTCATCTTCCATTCTTACCTATGTTCTTTTCTTTCGGAAGAGAAAAAAATCAATTATTTTTGCTTTCATCTCTCAACTGTTCTCTTCCATTCGAAGAAATAAAGAAGAAGGTAATTCTTTTTTGTCTCACTTGATAGTGAAATATTAGTTTAATAATTTCTCTTTTATATTAATTTTTTATTTTATCAACATAGAAGAAAAAATGATTGTACTGTGTATTTTTTATAATTGAATTTTAAGTGTGGTTTGATTATCATCGAATTTTCTTTTGGTATTTATGTCTCTCAATTTTTTATTAGATTATGATAAATCACTTTTTAGTATTTTTTTCTTAAAATAGGTATATTGATGAAGAATAAAGGAATAGATTATTTAAATAGGTATATTGATAAATCATTTTTGGTATTTATGTCTCTCAATTTTCTTCGTATACTTCATTTTTTATTGTGTTAGTGACAATAATGAAATGTATAAATTTTGGATGTATTATTTGGACACCCCCATCAATGTTGGTCAAGATCCACCACTGATAGCAACACAATTGTTCCTAAAGTATTTTACTAGGGAAAAATTACCTGTATAACAAGGCAACAGGGTCAACCACTTGTTTTGCTTCAGCTGCAAGACCAAGAGAAACTGCATTCCAGACAAGCACTGCCACCAGTGGCACAAGAGCACCAATAAAAACTGAAGCTTTTATACGACGAAGGTCACCTTCCAAATAAGTGCAAATGACTGCAATGTTTGTAAAGCCAAATGCTTTAGCAAAACCATACTCATAGAATTTAGAACAACCCAGAACAACTCATGAACAAATTCATATAAGAGATCAAGTAGCAACATCCAATGTACAACCTTAAGATAATGAATTTATAACACTGTGTGTTTATATGGCTTATATTGCTGCTTTTGTTCATCATATAAGAGATGAAGTAACCAACCCAAATGCTTTTGTTTTCATTCTTACATGGGGTTATATCATGAAACACAAGGGAAAAAATAATAACAGGTATGGTTGGTGGAATCTTTGTCCAGTCACTAAGGCCTTCAACTCCTGACCATCCCCCAAAAACAACAGCTAGCACCTCAATAACCAGTAATAAACCTGCAAATAAGAACTTATACAATATCAGTTTTAGAACTTATGCATCAGAAGAGAAAGGTTGAACATAGTTTAGTACTTACATTACAAGTGCCATGTATTCTCAATTTAGTTGTTAATTATAGTAAGAACTTAATAAATTAGTCCTTGTATAAGCAAACATTGTGCATTATGCATTTAACATAATGAAACAATATTGTGCAAAATATGGTCAAATTAGCACAATGCTAATTACAATTTAGAAACATGCATAGCTAAAATATTTATGTACCAATCAAGGAAGCAGTGAGATACTGGTTCACTCTATCAGTGGCTTGGGTTCCCCAAATTGAGATAAGCATTGTGAAGAGAACGGTGAATAGAGAGCCTGAAACTGGTGCTGGGAGATTGATGAGTTGGAAAAGAATCTCCCCAGACTTGCAACTATATGCAACCATGGAACTATATCCCAAGAAAACATAAGCAACAGTGGCTACTGTTCCACCCCACTCACCAAGTGTCTCTTGGGCCATGGTTCTGATAGAAATAACATCCAACTCATTTTCTTCCTCTTTCCTTCCTTTCTTGTTCATCAAAGCCACATTTATTTCAACCAGCAAAAATGCTTCAACGAGGAGAAAGATCCAACACACTATTACTGATATAGAACTTGGAATAATTCCCTGCAATGGTGCATAAATGTTTTGGACATGTTAAAATAAAGAAAACTGTTTTTTTATTTTTTTTCTTAAGTAAAACATGTTTTTCCCCTCAAAATATCTTGAAATTCGGTTTTAGTCTCTTATTATAAAGTAAAAACACATGTTTCCATGCAAAGACTAAAAAAAATTATTGAATTTTTACAGGAACTAAAGCTCAAATTTTTAGATATTTTGAAGGACAGAACATCTTTTTTCTGCAGGTGATAGAGAAAAGGGAGTACAGCAGGGAAGGCTTTCTCTGGAAGTGCAAGAATTCCAGTACCAATACTAGTACCAATGATAAGGGCAACTGCACCAACAACAGTACCCTCTTTCTTCTCAGCTACTTTGCTAGTTTCTTTGCTCAATTCATTGGAGAACTTTTGTGCCTTTCTACCATAGATCCTCCTTCTAATCAATGGCTTTTGTTGTTGCCAATGGAGGTAGCACAAATACTTGTGATAGCTTCTGCTGGGAGAAGTTTGAACTCATCATATAAGATGCTGACACAAAAAGAGTAGATACACTTCTACAATACAATATTATAGAGAATGAATCATGTAAATCATGTCATACTTGCTCATTTTAAAGACAAATTTTGTTGTTGTTGTTGTGTTCCCATGTAGATTTCTTGTCCATGATGGATTTGGTTTTGCATTTCTGTGGATTTTGAGATGCAAATGTGAAGAGTGAAATGAAGTAATGCATCTAGAGTCCATGAGAAAAAGAAAAAGGTACAAATGGCTAAGGTGAACCAATTTGTTTGGTCTCCAAATATCTTGTTAAATGGTCCCTACAATAGATTCTAAAGAGTCGAGTGTTCTTTTTCCCTTCACAAAAGCATACTCATATATTTAGATTAGTGATCAATAAAAATATGATAGAAAATAAGGCTTAAATATGGTCCTTTTTTTTTTTCTTGTAAGTTACTTTTGGTATATGTATTTTTATTTTTTAATTTCAATTACTATTATTTTATTTTAACTTTTTTTTTCTATAAATTTATTTTTCTGTTGTTTTTATAATAAGGGAAGAATTTACTTTTATTCCTTGTCAACTTTTTTAACACCACCAGTTCAAATATATAAATGGTTTAATTATTCGGATAGTCCCTACTTTGGAGGTAATGTGTTAAATTGGTCTCCACTTTTAAAAAAGTGTCAATTGGGTACCCAAATTCGTTTAAGTGCATCAATCAAGTCCATCTCATTAGTTTTCAAGAAACGATGTTAAAGGTATGGTGATGTGGAAGATGATGCTGTAAGAAGTAGTTCCTCCTCTGATTTATCTTCCACAACCTTAACATCTTCTTGAGAGTCTTGGGATTTGCATACCTTATTCACATATCCCAATTGACCGCATTTGTGGCATTTTACATCTAGCCTCCACCCACAACATTGAGGTTGATTACCTTTTCTCTTGCAATATGGACAAGATGGAAAAACCTGTGTGTTATTATATTTGCTCCCTCTGTTGTTTTTAACTATGAGATAATTCTCTTCAGTGTGATTTTAAAACCTTCAACCTCTGCATGATCTTCTCTCATTAATTTTCTTTGTTCTTATGCTTGTAAGGCATGTATCATGATAAAGGATTGATCCCTACCAAGGATGATGGTCCATGGCACATGCTTAGAAAAAAGGGAGTTCCTTGATCCCTTTGCTTTTATTTTCTTTTATTTAAAATTCCATTAAGTTGGCTTGGTTGACTATTTTTAAGTTGACTTGTTGACCTTGACTTTGGGTTGACGTGTTGACTCAAAGGATTAGCTTAACCTAAAGCCAACATGCTAATTCAAAATTAACTTGTGTTTGTAGGTTCATTAAGAGGTGGGACAAGGAAGGACAAGTGACCCATTTAGATGGCTTTTGGAGAGCACATGTGGAGAAAAGAGAAGTAGCAAAGCTTTCTAGAAACATCTAGAAAGGATGACCAAATGCCTTGGCCTCCAAGAAGTCTAGAAACATCTAGAAGGAGCATCCACCTTGCCTTGGCCAAGAAAGCTTCTAGAATGTGTCCATGTGCTCCTTTTTTTACCTACTTTCTAGACTCTAGGTTTTGTTATTTGCATTATAATCCTTTTTAACTTATTTGTTTTTGCTAAGAGGCCCCTAGACACTTCTATTTAAAGGGACCTCTAACACTTGTACAAGGGTTGATCATTTTGGAGAAATTAAACACCTTTGTGTATCAACCATTGTGAGAGTCTTCCTCCTTAGGAAGTGGAGTTCTTTTAAGCCTTATCTTGAATCTTGATTCAAGTGGCGTCACACATCCACTCATCTTCAAGGTTGCCATGGCTTCTTCTAGCCTAGCCTTGTAGTGGCGTACTTCTCATATTTTTATCATTCCTTTCCTTTCCATTTTATGTTTTCTTCTTCTTTGTGTGTGTGACTTGGGTTTTACTCTTTTTATGTGTTGTTCACTCTTTTTTTTTTTGAATCAATCCATTCTTCTCTTCTCTAGAACCTTGGAAAGGAACTTTCACATCTAGATAGCTTGCTATCTTAATGTCCAGTGGGGATTTCCTTGGTTTTCTTAATCAACCATCACCATATTCAATAATATTCTAAAAGGAACAAGATAATCCTACATCATTTGATATCAGATCTAGGTTGTCCTTGAATATGATGTTTTCATGTTCTAACCTTGTCTTGTGTAGCTATCTTTGAACGGTCCACATAAAAATAGTGCTGGCAGCAATGTGTGCATTTTTGAAAACAATATTGCAGCTAGCTCAGTGGTCCAAAAGTAACGTTCTTTGTATCAAAAGAAAGCCCTGTGAGTCTAGTTTCCAACAAAAAAAGAATGAACGCATTTGGAGTTCTTTGGAAAGAGTTATGATGAAATGAGTGAGCACGGGTTAAAGTTGCTGAGAATACGAAAAACAACGCTTTCAGGTTATGTTGTGACAATTTTGGCTTCGATTTTGTGACTCTTTTGCTCCTAAATGTGGTTGGATAACATGTCTTTGGATGCTTAGTCATGGAACTTCAAATCCATGAGTTTAAATGCATGATAGCTACATGTTTGTGTCTTTGTGTATGTCACGTTGAGTCTTTAAATGTGCCTAACTTTTGCTTGAGTCATATGTCATATGTTAGCTTGAAGTTTTCTTGTTCTTGTTATTCCAAGTATTTGGATATTGCATTCACTTTATGTCTTGCTTGATGTATGCTCCTTGAAATTGATTTTGGCCTAAAATTTGAGGAACTAAGTGTCCAAGACACCTAAAAACATTGTCTTTCTATCTTATGAAATTTGTGAAAGAAGAAAAATCTTAACACCTTTTTTACTCATTTGCCAAGGGAAAACTTGCTCTTTGGTGAACCAAAAGTGCAATTTTGATTAGGTGTTATGCTACTAGTTTTCATATTAAAATTGTGGGTGATATTGGCTAATTAGTTTCATTCTTAACTTGGCTATTATCTTTCTTAGTGTATGCATGATTTAAGACTTAGTGTGACATGTTCAAGTACTTTCCATAGGGTCTTTAAATGGGCTTTTCTTGTTTGTTTTGGTAAAAGTTTTGTCATATAATTTTCTTTCATTAGAGTTTAACTTGCTTGGCTTTGTGCTTTTCTTGCTTGTCCTTAAGTAATCTTTGTTTTGTCTTAGTTGTTTTCTTCCTTTGTTCTCTTTTAAGTTTGGTGGCCGACCCACTTGAGTTTGTGGTTGAGAAGGTTTCAAAAACTTTAAAAGTATTTCACTCCTTTTGGTGGATTTGAGTGTAGCCTTGCCTTGTGTGGGGGAGAGTGATCTAAACACTTGGGTGAAATTCTTTGGACCATACTTAGTCTCGCGTTTGGTTAGGGATGGCAAAACGGGCCAACCCAACCCGTTTCAGCCCAACCCGCTGGTGGCCCAAAAAAAACGGGTTGGATCGGGTCAGCCTATGTAATGAAAACGGGTAGAGAAACCAAACTCGTCCCGTAACTGACCAGGTTCATGGGTTAACGGGCTGACCCACCATCTTTAAAGAAAGAATAGAAACCCTAATCTGAAGAAGGGAGTATCAGGCAAATCAAAACAAAATCTAGCGAAATCAGGATCTGGCGAAATCAAAGCAAGATCCAACGAAATGAAAACAAATAAAGGCAAGATCTTGGAAAAATCAAAGTAAAATCAATACAATCCCAAACATATTAATAACAATCACAACAAAAATTACAGAAATTGGGACAAAATCAAGAGAATCACAAAACAAAATAAAGTTTTAAAGAAATTGTCGTCTCTCTGCGGCGTCGCAACATCGTCGCTTTGGCTTGCCATAAATCTGTGATGTGAGTGCGGTGGATCAAGTGGTGGTAGCTTGCGTGAAGGTGGTTCAAGTGGTGGTGGCTCGCATGAAGGTGGTTTGAGTTGTGGTGGCGGCTCGCGCGGTGGTGGTAGTCACTCGCGTGGTGGTGGTCATTCAAGGTGTTTTTTGCATGGTGACAACTCTCTCTTGTGTAGGGGTGAGAATGATGAAGTGTTGAGAATAGGTGAGAAAGATGAACGGGTGAATGAGATGGAACAGAGAAAGTGAGAGTGGAAGAGGGTTGCGAAAAAGATGAAAGACCAAAGTATTGATTTACTGAACATTCATCACCACACAAAGCAACCACTGCACTGCACCTGCTCTGCACGTGGTTTTTAATTAATTAAGGCAGGCTACAGGTTAGCCCGTTTTAGCCTGCGGGTTAGCTCGTCGGGTTGGCGGGTTGGGCGAGCCGGGTTAAGTTGGGCTAACAGGTTGATTTTCTTATCCTGACCCGCATTATTAGGGTCGGGTTAGCGGGTCGGCCCATTGGCCTCGGCCCTTTTTGACATTCCTAGGTTTGGTTACCTATTGTCACTAATATCTTCTTTTTTTCTCGGACTTTGAGTTTTGTGATAGGAAAGTGAGATGGTGACTCCCATGGCCACTCAAGTTGCATTGGGAGACCTTGGTAAAATATTGCAACAAATGGAGCTAAATAGAAGAGAAGATAGAGCTCATCATGAAAGAGTTCTCCAAGCACACATTCAAATGCAAATGCAACAAATTCAACAAATGCAACAACAATTGCAACAATTCCAACAAATAGAGGCTAGGGAAATAAAGCATTCTAGGCGCCAACCATCACAAAAGAAGGAAACTCCAAAGATTCCTAAGTTCTATGGTGGATGTGATCCCAAAATCTACCTTGATTGGGAAGCTCAAGTGGAACAAATTTTCAATGAAAATCATGTAAAGGATCAAGCACAAGTTGATCTAGTAGTGTTAGGATTTTTGGAGTATGCCAAAACTTGGTGGCATAAAGTTTGTAAAAATTATGACCAAGGGCCACCCGCGACTTCTTGGATGGACATTAAAACTCTTATGCGCGCTAGATTTGTTCCTCCTTCCTATAGGAAGGAACTTCTTTTGAAGCTCCAAAGGCTTCACCAAGGTTTTATGTGTGTAAGTGAGTACTTTAAAGAATTAGAGTCTCAAATGTTTAGGGTTGGAATAAAAGAAACTAACAAAGAAAAAATGCAAAGGTTTGTGAATGGTCTTAGGAGAGACATACAAGACCAAGTAGAGTTGTATGAGTACTCCACTCTTCAAAATGTTTTCACACTTGCCCTTAGGATTGAAACTCATTTGAATGGTTGGGTATTGTCTTGATAATTGAGTTGTTGTGGGTTCGAACCTTGGCTAGCACAATTTAGCCTTGACTTATTTATGTTTTATTATATTTTTTTTTGTTCTGCTAGGTTAGGGAAAACCTAGAAATACTAGTAGCCGTCAGAGAAATCAAAGAGGTATGGAATAATCAGTTAGAGTGCAATGAATTCACTTGTTAATGGTGTAAATTAATATTTTCGTTTTTTGTGAGTAAAGGACAATTATTAGGCTAATAATTGTGAGAGGAAGGAGAGTTAGAAGTGTAGAAGAGTGGCATTTCGTGTGGATTGTTGGGGAGAGTTCTGGAGGACACAAGAACGTGAGAAAGAAGAGTGTAGAGAGACTTTTCTACAAAGGTTAGAGAAAGTATTGGAGCTAGATCAATTGTGGTGCAAGAAGAACTCTAAGATTTCCAATTGGAGGAAGGAATACAAGGTTAGGGGAGCTCTTTTATGTGTATAATTGTTTTATGATGTTTGTGTAGTATAATGTGTGCATGTTGTGCCTAGGTATGATTAAAACCTTCATTGTTTTCACGTTTCTGGAATTTTACCAGAAACGCCTGTCGGCATTGAAGGTCCACCAGGCGATGCATGAATTATATGTTGTTTTATGGGTCTTTGTGATGAACCGCCTAGCGGCAAGGGTGACTCTGCCAGGCAACGCAAAAACTATGCAAAAATGCTATTTTTCATACTTTTTATGCAGTAGGAACCGCCAGGCGCTGGTTTTATACCGCCATGCGCCAAGCTCTTGATTTCTGGGCATTAGGCACCACAGATTTTTCTGGTCTGCGCAATTTTCGTAAAATTACATTTCTCGATTCGATAATTGTCCGATTTAGGTGAAATGTTGACAAGTGATTCATAACATGTTGTTATTCACTTTGAACGGTGGAGATTTGCATTGGATGTCTGCAGCTAGAGATATACATCACTCATTATCTGGTTGTTTATTTATCTAATTGACTGAGGATGTTTCCCTATTCGTTATAATTTGATGATTGGGGATTTTCATGAACATGAGGGTTTTATGAGAATTTGGGGGTTGGATGTAACGTGTGTTGTGCAGTTTATTACTTTGGCTATTTAATAAATGTATGGGTGAATTGAGCGCATGTGTATGCTGGAAACATGATTGTATGTAAATTAGGTGCAACTGGATGATTTAATCATGTATTGGAAGCTTAGGATCGTAATCAGGTGCAAGGGAATTCTGGAATTCCCAGAAAACTGATGCACGACCTGGCGGTATAAGTGTTGCCGCCAAGCGATGAAAGTTTACCAGTAGTTGTTTGGCTGGTTCTGGGACAAATTGACACTAGGGTTATTGGGGAATGGTTTTAGTACGAAAATTGGTATGATTGTATGACACCTAAGTGTTCAATTTGGTGTGAGTCGTTGCATGGTAGGAGTTGGGAATTAAATGAAACTTGACTTAAATTAAGTTGTGAAAGGAAAGAAAAAAAAAGGTTTTGTTAATATCACTTTATCACTTGTATGCTTGAGAGATGTTAGAGAATGTGCGTAGAGGTATTTAACAGGTGGGAAGGACACGATAATAATGCTAATCAACTAATAAAAGGAACTTGTGTTTGGGATGGGAATTATGGGATTTCAATAAATCCAGAAATAGGATGTGATACCTCAAATTGGAAGTGGTAGTATATGTGTTATGATATTTGTGGTATCGTAAGTATATTGGACTACTGATATAAAGATTCATGTTATGATGTATCTTTTTATTAACATTAAAGTGATGCTTGCTTTCATGATGAAATGCTTGAGTGTTTATGTTGATTGGTACTTAGGAAAATGTTATGAGGAATTTTGTGGTATGGGAACTGTAATCAAATGAAATTGGTGTGCTAGATGTATGAATTCAATGCTTGGATGTGCCATAACTCATGTTGTCGTCCCTAAACCAGTAGAATCTGAATTACTGATATGGTGCCTAGCGGCGGATATGTTTCGGCCAAGCGATAAGCCACAAACAGTGGGGTCACTAGACGAGTGGTGCCTAGCGGCAAGGAATTACCGCTAGGCGATCTGGAGGACATTTTCGCCTAGCGGCACTTAGGCAATGCCAGGCGATAGTGCAGGGGTAGGGTTCCGTTGCAAATGAATTTGCATGGACGATCTTGAAGGCTTGGTCAGGGATATGCTAGTTTAGTTACGAGAAGAGAGGTTCGTAACGGAGATGTGAGATGTGTGATGGATATGGGCAGGGAGGTCAATATTTGTTGTACTCTTGTGTAGGGATACGAGCGGGAAGGTTCTTATGTTCCGTGCTCACACTTGAGGCTGCTATGAGTGGGGAGGTTCATTGTAGGTGTTCACGCATGTTGGACTATGAGTCGGCACGTTCGTAGAGTTAGACTACGGGCGGGGAGGTCCATAGAATTGGACCACGAGTGGGCAAGTTCGTGGAAGCATTGAAATCCCTAAGACCAGCTTGAGTATGTACCTTGTGTAACGTAGTGTGCTTTTCTTGTTTTCGTTATCATGCTGTGATGTGGGACTTGGATCAAAAGATGTTGTGCCATGAGCGGGTAGGTTCATGGATGGTGGTGAACATGTGATGATATGAGTGGGGAGGTTCATATCTTGATACTCTCGTGTGGGGATACGAGCGGGGAGGTTCATATGTTCCGTGCTCACACTTGAGAGATGCTAGGAGCGGGGAGGTTCGTAGCTGGTGGATCATGTGTGTTGGACTACGCGCGGGGAGGTCCATAGAGTTGGACTACAAGCGGGGATGTTCGTAGAGGCAAGACCACGAGCAGGCAAGTTCGTGTGAGCATCATACATCCTGAGTCCAGGGTCAATTATTTGTGTGAATTGAAGGTTGAAAAACCTTGGGAAATTAAGGTCTTGGCCAAGAATTAACTAGAATAAAATAGTTGGGTGTATCTTGATTTTATTAACTTATATGTTAATTGTTTATGAGTTCACCCTATTTGCTTATGTTTGGCGATGATCGTGTAATGCGTTAAACGAGAGCAGATGATGTTGCAGGTGGTGCTGGTGAGGCATATCATCAGAGAGAGGGTTAGTTGGGAAAAGCTTTTACTGGAGTTTTATCATTATTGTTTTTATGAATTTTGTGAACTGTGTTTTACTGATTTGTGAATTTTGATATTGTATTGGAGTTTCATAAATTATGGATTTTTGGATATCTTCTGATGTAATAAATGTTTTAAAATTTCACGCATTTTTGAGAAGTGAAGTATAATAAATGAGGTTTTCATCATATTTCTTAATTTTATTATTTAAATGAGTAATATCCAATTGAGATGATACACTTTGATTTGAGCCATGGTCAGATTTTCAGGCAAAGGAACATTATCTTCCTTCATGACCTCCTATAGATCTAGCCCCTCTAAATATGTTTGCATTCTTACCGCCCATAGATCATAACTTTCACCATCAAAGGGTGGAACAATGACTCTGATACCATTGTTGGGATTTTTTAGGGCTTTTGGAAATATAAGAGATATAAGATATATGACAGATGTTCTTGCAGAGAACAAACAAGATAAGTTAGGCACGAATGTCACCTTACCTATATAGTCCGCTATCTCATCAGTTGGCCTCTTTCCGGTTGGCACATGTTTGCTTGGACCCAGGAAGGGTTACCTGCAGAACGAACTCCGAAGCTCAAGTCAGCCAAAGCTCCCAAAAAGTCAAATCAGGTGATTAATGGAGTAATGAATGCCTACCTTTAATTACTGGGGCCATGTGTATTTATAGAGTATTAATTATGTCTGGTCATGTCATGGATCGGACCCTAGCTTGGGCTGTAAGTGGGCCTGGGCCCTAGCCCAGGCCCTTAGGTAGGTTGATTATTGTGGGGTTATTGGACATCGGGGGGCTTTGATTTTGCTAAGTGTATTAAGGTTGTCGGCCTAAACCGACTACTCCCTTTGGTGGTTTGTATTGTTCATATGTTGTCTTGGGCAGGTTATTCCTCTTGGCGTTTATGTTACCGGTTCAGGCTGGCTAGGCTTAGGTCAGCCCAGCCTAGGCCGGTTACTTGAATGTTTGTATAGGTATGGTGATCGTTTTATTATTATTTTGTTAAGTTGGCTTGGTGTGGTACACCAGATATATAAGATATATTGATATACCCTCTATAGAGGAAAATGTAACAAAATATCAAATATAAAGTATTTACAATATATCATCTTAATCTAAAATAATAACTAACTTCTAAAACTGAAACATATTTCTAAAACTGAAATATTTCCTAAAAACTAATATAAATAAAAAAGATATTAAGTAATATTCTCATCAATATTAGACTTGAGATTGCTATGAGATGAATGAGTTAATGACTTTCCTCTATGTTAAAAGGTGAATTAAAATTTTCGTCCATTATTATTTTTCACAATTACATACTTCGACTAGATCACTTTATATAGGAACGGGAGATGATCGTTGCAGGTTTAATTTTTTTAACACTTGATCATTTACAGTTTTGAAAGAGGATCTTCATCTTCCTTATCAAGTATGCTAGATAAGAAAAGTTTGAATTTGAATCTTCAAAGCGTTTATGTCGTAGCTTTGCCTTTAGAAACAATCAAACAATATTTGCATATATAACAGTTAATCAAAAGTAATCATGTATGCGTTGATTTATTTATTTCCATAACTATATCTTTGCATGATCATTTTTTTGAAAATTTTCTAAACATAGATATTATAATCAGTGTAAATAATATTCCATTCATTTTATTTTATCTAGTAATATTTTGTTATTATAGTTTATTAATAAGTTAATTTAATGCCAAGAATTCTAATGTCTATCAGACTGACTATTGCAAGACTTGTTCCAAACATTGGATGTGGTATAATGAATGCCTCATATTCCACAAAACTCACGTTAGATGATTCTAATCTATATAAAATTCAATGATTTATAATGTATATGATCATCAAAACACTAAATAATAGATAATCCACTGTGTCTATAACTATCTTATACGGTCTAAACCTTAACATAGACTTTTGCTAAGATTAAATGTCTTCAATTCTGACAAATTTTGTTGTCCTTTAATTTAAAATCTACGTAATTATAAATATTTACTGCATGCTAGTTATGTGTACATGTTTTGCGAGTATAAGTGTATTATTTTTAGTAAAATCATGAAGACAACTTATTTTGTACCATGTTCTTTTAAAGAGTCCTAGCATGTCATTTCTAAGTATTGCTATTTGTACATCTGCTTTACTACAATCATGTATGATTTTTATATTTTCTTTTTTAGAAAAGGAAATAACATCACATTTTTCTAATAAGAACTCTTAAAAACATAGGATCAAATTTTTCGAAGAACAATGTAGAAGAGTGTTTACTTTTAGAAAAAAAAAAAGAATTAAAGTCACATTTAAAGTGAATTCGTAATCTTGATCTAACCTCTCATATTAAATTAATTGAAATGGAATAAATGAAATAAAGGTTTAGTCTCTGAAGAATTTTAAAATTAAAACTAAGAAACAACTTTCCATCCTTTAAATAATATTTACGAAAAAAATTAGTCACAATATTTTTAAGATTTGAAAGATTGGAGGAACGACTCTTTAAATTTTTTACCATTAAAGAAAAATGATTTTTTTATCCCATTTCAATATTTATATTTTATAGTTCAATAACAATATGGATATATACCAAAATTAATGCTAATATTACTAGGACAAAAATAGTAAAAAATAGACAAACGAAAATAAATTTTTATGGGTCAAATCTTTTCTACGAGAGCTTAATTACTTATGATTATATATAAGTAGATGGTTTCATGAAGGTTCACAGGAATGTTTGATGATGAATAACCACCATTTATATTTGGCTTTTCTTTCTGAAAGAATGAATTGTACGAATTTCTGCAAAGATATAAACAAAATATGTTTAGCTTGCATAACATAGAAGATGGTTTATTCATTTCCAACTTTGTATTTGTTCCTTTTTCTTCATCTTCGGTTCAATGTTACATGTAATTCACTAAGTGCAAGTGTTTTATTATTCATGGACTTAGATTAGCTTTAAGTTCACACCGTCTTCTTTTAAATTAAAAGTATAATTGCTTAATTACATTTTTTTAAGTGCGTTGTTAGTACAAAAATTATTTTTTAAGCCCAATAACACATCAACAAGACGCAATTTAAAAAAATAACACCATCATAAATCTAGCGATGGATCAAAAGTAAAATAACATTAACATAAATAGCCATGACATAGGATTGTTATTCATGTATTAGAATTATACGACAAATTAAATATGTTATTACAAAAAGATAAATAAATAATTTTACATTAAAACTTCAAATCTTTGTTTGGTATTTGTTCTGCCAAGTAAATGTAAAAATGTCCCATAGTCCCAGTACGAAACTTGTTTTCATATATGGATTATAGTGTTAGAATTTCGCCATCTTTAATTTTGATAGACCAGGCTTTGGATAGCAAACTGACATTCCAGCTAGGTAACCATTTTTGTTTCCTGCTTCTTTTCCTGTTCCGTATTTTGGACTTGAAGTGCATAAAACCCTTCCGTCCTAAGTTAAGTAAAACCATAAATAAAGAGAATTTGTATTAAAGTAGTTAGTTTCGTGCAAATATATAAAATTGTTGACAAGATTTATAACTAATGAATATTTGAAGTGCCAAATTTTCATATATGTTGATCTACATTCTGTAGATTACATAGGAACACTAACAAATATCAAATATTACCTATCCATATAGAGTAACATTGACAACACCGGTGTGCATATGAGCAGTGCCATATATAAGGTAACCACCTTTTGTCATTGGGATGTTTGCTTTCTTAACATGAGGGGAGTCAATGTCATAATTTCTTGGGATAGTATACTCAGCATGCAACAAATTGGGAAATTTATGTGACTCACTTATCAACACAAAAGAGTAATGAACATCCTAATATTTTTGTTTGGAACAAAATTGAGTTTCAAGGGTTTTCTCTTCATATGTAAGGTATAGTATATATTAAATAAATCGTGTACCTGGCAATCATGAATTAGTGTAGAACCATTTAATGTTACACGATCAGTTGAATCAAGTATGTAGAACTTAAGAGGCACTTGATGTTCATCCCAATCAACCCACCTTATTTTGTATCTTAGGGAAAGCTTTCTCGTTAGGCCACGAAAACCATTTCTTAATTTGCATTGTAAGTTGTCTTCACAACAAAAGAGTCCTCTATAATTTCTAGACAACAATTGACCATTAATGCCTGTTGTGACATTGTAAAAGTCCTTTGGGATATTTAAAAGCTTACACCTACACTCTGTACAACCTTTTCTATCATGTGTGCCACGTGTATCAATAACCATGATGCTAAACAACCATTTTTCTTTAAACCCATTCTTTATTTTTCTAGGATTACCTACTTCAACTGCAAAAGGATCTGGAAGATTTGAGGATGTTCCTCGTGATTCTCCTCCCAAGCCCTAATAATGTGAAAGAAGAAAACCTTGGCACGCACCATCATTTCTCTCATATTCGATACCGTTGTGAAGGTCTTGAGTTTCTTTAATGTATTGTGACATGGTAATATTTTCAATATACTTTACAGCAAACTAATGATGAAGGTAAGCTTCATACAAAGGTACAAAATTACCATCTTCATCAACCACTTCAACATCAAAACTCTTGATCCCAATGTGACCCTTTCGAAAGTCAATATCTAATAATGTCTTCACTGTAACTTTTCCTGGTCCCACTTCAATTTCTTTAGAAAAAAGGTAGCTGACTTGATATGATTTTCGTCAGGCTCTAAAACAATTGAGTGTGTTGCACTAAAGAGTAACATCATTATTGATAATAAAAACATTCCTACTTTAGATATGGTTGCCATATTTCCCTGCACATAAACCATTAACATTAGCCATGAAAATATGCCTCCAGGATCATTCATTTGATAATCTTGTAGATGATTTAAACAAGAGTTACGAAAATGTGTGAATAAAGTAAGACTGAAATTAATGGGTAAAATAATATATAATTGAAAATTAAAGTAGCATACCATAAAATAAAAAGATAAGGGACTCACGATGGTGATCATTTTATCTTAGGTGACGATGTATGAAATTTTAAGGCAGTTAAATTTTTTGTGTATATATGAAACTAGTTGTTGATTTTATACATGATAGATGAGTCTATAATGGTGTATCTGGAGTAGTTAAAAATTCAATTGATTCTTGTTGTCTCTTTCTGTTGGACATAAAGGTTGTTTACCAATTTACTTTAAACTAAAATTATCATGTGTTGCCTTTTTCCTGACAAATCTACAAAACCATTTAAAAACTTTTTTAGCTATTTGTAGGTATAAAAACAACTTCATTAACAAGTTGTTTGATCAAACTAGGTATGGTTTGTTGTGTGTAGGATTTGCCTTTACATAGTCGCAATATTTATACACTATATGAACGTAAGCTTTAATAAATGTAATGTTTAAAAGATGAAACATAAAATACAAAATTGTATAAATCTAATAAAATAGTTTATTCACATTAACATTTAATTTATATTTAGGTGAAAATGTAGTAAGTTTTAAAAATATAGCTTACTTCAATTATGGTAGCGAGCCTTATCACATATATTTCATTTTAAAGATAGAAAATGATTGAACAACTTTTCTAATGAATTGTTTAGGCTAATTGGTGAATCTCGAAACAATTGGTTGTTGTATTAGGGTTGAGTGCAGGATAGACTCTTCTCATAGAAGATTAGGTTAAATTTTTTAGTGAAGAAGCAAAGCAAACAACACAACAAATGTTATACCATTTCACCCAAACTCATTGATTACTTCTATTTCTCCTTTAAGCATTCAACTTAAGGTATTCCACTAAACAATCAATTGATTAGAATTGAATCACTAAGCATTCTTGGTAACAAAGAAGTACACAAACCACTCTTAGTAGTGCCTTCTTAATCTTATGTTGAGATTAAAAATAATAAAAATTCAAAAAAAAAGTAGTGATAAAGACACCAATTCAACCTCACTCAATATACTTCACAATGTGAAAAATTACAAAACTCAATTCTCACCACAAAGAACACTACAAGACCTGGATAAGATAGAAGGAATTGTACATTGCAGTTGTGTTATGCATCTTCAACTAGATCACTTTATATAGGAATGTGAGATGATCGTTACAGGTTTAATTTTGTTAACACTTGATCATTTACGATCTTAAAAGAGGATCTTCATCTTCCTTGTCATAGATGCTAGATATGAAAAGTTCTTATTTGAATCTTCAAAGCGTTTATGCCGTAGTTTTGCCTTTAGAAACAATCAAACAATATTTGCATATATAATCGTTAATTAAAAGTAATCATGTATGCTTTGATTTATTTATTTCCTTAATTATATCTTTGCATCATCATTTGTTTTGATGTTTTTCTAAACAAAGATATTATAATCGGTGTAAATAATATTCCATTCATTAGATTTTATCTAGAAATATTTTGTTATTATTGTTTATTTATAAATTAATTTAATGTTAATACTTCTTATGATTTATTAGACTAACTATCGTAAAACTTGCTACAAGCATTGAATGGGCTAACGAATGTCTCATCTTGCACAAAGGCTCGAACGACTCGGAAAATTCGGAAGAGCCTGATGACTCGAACGGGCCTAACGACTAAGAAAATTTGGGTGAGCCCGATGACCCGAACGAGTCAGACGGGCCCAAAGATCCGAATGGACCTAGCAGACCCGAAGACCCGAACGGGTCAGGCGGACCCAACAACCCGAACGGGCCAGACGGGCCCAAATACCCGAATGAGTCAGGCGAGCCCAAAGACCCAAACGAGCCAAACGGGCCCGAAGACCCGAACGGGCTAAGCGGGCCCAAAGACCCGAACGAGCCAAGCAGGCCCAAAAACCCGAACGGGTCAAGCGTGCCCGAATACCCGAACGGGCCAGGCGTGCCCGAAGACTCAAATGGGCCAGGTGGCCCGATGACCAAAACAGTTCAGGCGGGCCCGAAGACCCGAGTAGGTCAAGCGGGCCCGAAGACCCAAACGGGTCAAGCAGGCCCGAACACCCGAACGACCCAAATGGGCCCAAAGAATTGAACGGGCCAAGCGGGCCCGAAGAACCAAAGGGGCTAGGTGGGCCCGATGACCCAAACCTTCCCGATGGACCCGATGACCCGAACGGGCCCGGCGGGCCCGAAGACTCAGATGGACTAGGATGGGTCGGCCTGACGACTCAGACGAGTCGTGCCCGAGGACCTGTATGGACTAAGTCATGTTGGCGTTGGCCTTAAGGATACAAGTTTTAGAAAACTCAATTTAAATTTCTTTTATAAAAAATGGATTCTAAATTTTTATTTTGATCCAAATATATGACTGGATTTAAATTGTGATCAAAATATCTGGATCTGAATTTTAAAAAAAAATCCAAACTAGTTTTGCTAAAAAAATGGATGGGGGTTGAAAATCTAATCCAATTATTTGGATCTAAAATGGATGTGGATTGGATCATTAAAAATCCAATCCATGCCCGCCCCTACACAAAGCTCATGTTAGATCGTTTAGATAACTATTAGCTTTGTAGGTGGTTAGGGTTTATTAGTTTGGTAACTGCTTAGGGTTACCTCTGTAAAGCCATCACAGAACCTATTTAAGATAGGTTTGTGATCTCCCGTTTGTAAGGGTTTTTCCCAAAACAGAATACAAATTAATCAAGCTTGGTTCATGATTTTTCATACATGTTTTGCTGCTTCTTCCTTGTGCGCTTTCCTCTCTTCTCATAGAGCAACCAGTTGTTCTCCTCTGTTCACCATCCTCGAGCTGCTGCCATGGGAGAAATCAGAGGATTAGGGTTTCACGCACCCCTCTGCCAAAACCATTATGGCATCAGAGCAGGTTCGTAACCTGCCTGCTTTCGCTGCTTCCTTCCCTTTCTTTTTCAATTCTTGGTACATTCTTGCAAAGATTCTTGCAAAATGCAAGACAGCAACAAAAAGGAAGAATTTGCACAGAAAACAATAGCAGATCAGATCCTCAATCCCTGCAGTCCTTATTACCTTCATCCAGGAGAGAATCCTGGCCTTGTTCTTGTCAGCCAAAGTCTCAATGAGACCAATTATGCCTCTTGGAGTAGGAATCTGAAACGTGGTCTTGTTTCCAAAAACAAGATTAAATTCATAGATGGCAGTATCAAAGCACCAAAAAAGGATGATCCCCTGTATGATGCATGGGAAAGATCAAACATGATGGTTCTATCTTTGGATTACAAAAACCTTGTCCACTTAAATAGCTGAAAGTGTGGTCTACGTGGAGAATGCTAGAGATCTTTGGGAAGAATTAATCAAGTCTTCAGTCAACTGGTGGAATACATTAGAAAGATATAATAATGGCAATCTTGGATACAACAGTGAGAGTAAAGCAGTTGTGAATGCTGCTGAGAAGCAAAGTGGCTCCAGAAATGTTGATCAAGGTAATTGGAAGCCTCAAGGACGTGGTAGTGGTTGGCGAGGACAAGAAAGAGGAAGAAACCCCAATGCTGGAAAACAGTGTTTCTATTGTCATAAGATGAACCATACCATTGATGAGTGCTATTCTAAGCACGGGTATCCACCTTGGTTCAAGCAAAGATAGGATTTTGGTAATCAAGACAAAGATAACAGTAGTCAGGCTACATGCAATCTGAATGTCAAAGAGGATTTGACAGGAAATAACACTAAGACTGACAAGCAGGACTCTACTGAATTTACTCCTGAACAGATACAAAATCTTCTGCAGTTTATTGAACATGCAGAGAAACCAGGGCATAGTGTGAACCAGGTTCAAAGAAAAGATTCAAACACATCCAATTATACCACTCAACAAGGTAGTATTTCTTGGATTTTAGACACTGGTGCCACTGACCATGTCACATACACTAAAGAACACTTTGATGCCTTTCACAAGATTAAACCTATATGCATAAAATTGCCTAATTCTTCCACTGTTACTGCACATTTTGCTGGAACAGTACAGTTTTCAGAAAATTTTATCATTTTTAATGTCCTCTACATTCCAGAATTTACTTTCAATCTAATATCTGTCCAAACCTTGATCAAGGATTTAAATTGTGTACTAACTTTCTCTTCTAAGATGTGTCAGATTCAAAGCATCCCTACATTGAAGACGATTGGACATGTTGAATTCATCAATGGCCTATATTACTTGCACTCTTTTCCTGTATCAAATAAAAACTTTGTTTGTTCTAGCATAGCTTTAAATTGTAACAACAATAATGCTGACTTGTGGCACTTTAGACTAGGACATCCTAGAAACAAGGTTATTGAACAAATCTGTACCAATTTTCCTTATGTGCAATCAGTGAATAATTTCTATCTGTGATATATGTCATTTTGCCAAATTTCACAAGCTTCCCTTTCCCAAAAGCACTACTACTTCTGCTGCTATTTTTGATCTTATACATGTGGATATATGGGGTCCTATGTCTATTGTGTCAGTTCATGGTCATAAATATTTCTTAAGCATTGTTGAAGATTTAAGTAAACACATGTGGGCTTTTATGATGCATTCCAAAGGTGAAACTAGGTCCCTATTAAGAAATTTCATCACTTTTGCTAAAAATCAGTATGGTAAGAATGTCAAAATCATCATATCTGATAATGGCCCTGAGTTTTGTTACACAGATCTGTATAACCAATATGGTATTGATCATCAACGTAGTTGTGTTGAAACCCCTCAACAAAATGCCATCTTTGAAAGAAAACATCAACATGTTTCGAATGTAGCTCGTAGCCTAATGTTTCAATCTAACCTACTTAAAGCCTATTGGACATATGCTGTTTCTCATGCTATCCATTTGATAAATAGGTTGCCTACTCCTACTCTCAAAAATAAGAGTCCTTATGAAATTTTTCATGGTGACCCCCCTACTCTCCTTGATTTAAAGATTTTTGGTTGTCTTTGCTATGCCTACACTTTAAAAAACAATAGAACTAAATTCGACCCTAGAGCCAGAAAAGGTGTTTTTATTGGATATAAAACAGGTGTAAAGGGATACATAGTTTTAGATATCCAGACCAGAAAGATTTTCATAAGTAGGAATGTTATTTTTTATGAACATGTCTTTCCTTATGTTAACAGTGAAAATAAAACAGAAAATCCTATTAAAGAAGGTGAAGGAAATTTTGATAATATTTTCTGTGATTATATTCATAATGATTGCAGTACCTCTATTACTCAAACTGTTTCTGATCTAAGAGTTCCAGACACTCCTATTCATAATTCTGAGCAAGAAAACCTTGTAGATTCTACAGTAGGGACAAAACCTGATTCTCCTCATGTCAGAAGATCTGACAAAGTTAGGCGCATTCCAGATTATCTTAAGGATTATCACCATTAGGTCAATTTTTCTAATTCTGCTCACAATAATGTAGACTTCAAAAATACTCTTAAAACCCCTTATCCCATCTCTACTGTTCTCTCATATCACTCTTTATCTGAAAAACAGTTAAATTTTACTCTTGCTATTTCTTTTACTAATGAACCAAAGTCTTATTATGAAGCTTGCACTCAACCAGAATGGATCAAGGCTATGGAAAAGGAAATTCAGGCCCTACAGCTCAATAAAACTTGGGATTTAACACCATTACCTAAAGGGAAAACTGTTATAGGTTGTAGATGGGTATACAAGGTTAAGCATAAGCCAGATGGCACCATTGAAAGACACAAGGCTCGACTTGTGGCAAAAGGGTACACTTAACTCGAGGGGATAAATTTCTTAGACACTTTTTCCCCTATTGCAAAGCTGACCACAGTTAGACTTCTCCTTGCTATTGCTGCCACAAAAAACTAGCATCTACATCAACTGGATGTAGATAATGCTTTTCTTCATGGGGACTTAAAGGAAGAAGTGTACATGACCCCTCCACCAGGCCTTGACACTCAAGGACAAGTGTGCAAGCTGCGGAAATCCCTTTATGGACTCAAACAGGCCAGTAGGCAGTGGTTTGACAAACTCTCTTCCTTTTTAATCTCTATTGGTTTTGTTCAATCTCAATCTAACCACTCTCTCTTTATTAGAAATAATTTTAGCTGTTTTTGGCCCTCCTAGTGTATGTAGATGATGTTATTTTAACAGGAAATTCCCTAAAGGATATCGAGGATGTCAAGGCTCTCTTAAACAGTGCTTTCAAGATCAAAGATCTAGGAAATCTCAAATACTTTCTTGGTTTTGAAGTGGCTAGGTCCAAAAAAGGCATACACATATGCCAGCGCAAGTATGCCTTGGATATACTAAGCCAAACTGGCATGATTGGCTACAAGCCTTGCTCAACACCTTACCTTAAAGAATACAAAGATCTATATGATGTTGTTGAAACTCTACCAGATCCTACTGTCTATAGACAACTTATTGGAAAGATTCTCTACCTCACTAACACTAGACCAAATCTCTATTTTTCTATACACTTACTTAGCCAATTTATGCAGGCACCCACTGTCAAGCATTATGCTGCTGTTCAACATGTTCTCAAATACATAAAAGCCAACCCCTCACAAGGATTGTTCTTCCTTGCTGACAATCAAATCCAACTGAAAGCTTTCAGCGATTCTGACTGGGGTACTTGTCTAGACACCAGAAAGTCCACCACTGGATTCTGCATCTTCCTAGGTTCCTCTCTTGTTTCCTGGAAATCCAAGAAACAAGGAACTATTTCTAGGTCTTCTACTGAGGCAGAGTATCGAGCCCTTGCTACTACAACGTGTGAGGTTCAATGGCTTAGCTACCTCCTACGTGATCTCCAAATTAAACCCACACAAACTGTTGTTATGTACTGTGATAATAAATTTGCACGCCACATCGCCCACAACCAAAGCTTCCATGAACGCATTAAGCATCTCGATATTGATTGTCACGTTGTTCGTGAGAAGGTGCAATCCAACCTCTTCTATCTTCTTCCTATCAGCTCTGAAGAACAGCTTGTTGATGGCTTCACCAAGATCCTCCATCGTCGTCAGTTTCGCACTATCACCTCCAAGCTTGGCCTGCTGAACATCTATAGTCCAGCTTGACGGGGGGATGTTAGCTTTGTAGGTGGTTAGGGTTTGTTAGTTTGGTTACTGCTTAGGGTTACCTCTGTAAAGCCATCACAGAACCTATTTAAGATAGGTTTGTGATCTCCCGTTTGTAAAGGTTTTTCCCAAAACAGAATACAAATTAATCAAGCTTGGTTCATGATTTTTCATACCTGTTTTTTTGCTTCTTCCTCTTGCGCTTTCCTCTCTTCTCACAGAGCAACCAGTTGTTTTCCTCTGTTCACCATCCTCGAGCTGCTGCCATGGGAGAAATCAGAGGATTAGGGTTTCACGCACCCCTCTGCCAAAACCATTAATAACCTATACATATTCAAATAAATAAAACACTAAGCATTTGTAGGTATAAAAACAACTTGATTAACAAGTTGTTTGAAAAAAACTAGGTCTGGTTTGTTGTGTGTAGGATTTGCCTTTATATAGTTATAATATTTATACACTGTATGGGTGTATGTTTTAATTATGTAATGTTTAAAAGATAAAATACAAAATTACTGTGGCGGGTCTTATCATATGTATTTTATTTTAAAGATAGAAAACGTTTGAACAAGTTTTCTTATGAATTGTTTATGCTAATGGGTCATTCTTAGAACAATTGGTTGTTGTATTGGGGGTTAATTATAGCATTGACTTTTCTCATAGACGTGTAGATTAGACTCTTTAGAAAAAAGCAAAGTAAACCAAAAAAAAAATTATACTATTTCACCCAAACTCATTTGTCACTTCTAATTCTCATTTAAGCATTTAACTTAGAAGGTTCTGCTAAACAATCAATTAATTACAACCAAATCTACTATCAACTCTTGGTAAAAAGGGAGTACACAAACCACTCTTGGTGATACCTTCTTAGCCAATAAATATATATAGAGAGAGAGATAGACAAATAAACTATAATGATGATGCTCGATATGTATTCAATAAAGATAGAGGTATTAGCCGATAAATCAATATTTCATATCTTGAACTTTCTTTAAAACACAAAATGGAACTAACCTCGTATATTTATAAAAAGGAGAATGCTAATCAGTGCCCTAAGGGCACTGGTTAAGGAATAATAAATGTGCTTTGATATCATCATTTTTACATTGAAAGCTAAAATAATTAAATACAGTAATTAAAATAGTATAAATGCACATAATAAATTTTATAAAGACAAAAATACCCTTTTAAATGTGTAGACAATAACTTACTGTTACAAAACAAGATTTTTGTTATGAAATAAAAGCGAATAACATAGAGAATGACGACAGATAATAGAGAAGAGAAGAAACAAGAGAGAATATAGAATGGGGAGCAACTCATCTATCTATTATTATTGATAGGAAGAGTCCTATTTATAGATACAATATGTAATCCATAAAGGAAACAAATCAACTTAGTTAATACAAATATTTACCATAAACAGTAATGAATCATATGAGTAAATGTATCAAATCAATGGACAATCATTAATTCATAACACTCTCCCTTGAGTGTCCATTGATAAAGAATGTGCCTCGTTAAAACCTTACTAGGAAAAACCCTTTGGGATAAAAAAAAACCTAGTGAAGGAAAAAGAGTACAACATTCTGTATTCTTTAATACAATATTGTTCATCACATATTCTATTTCTCCCCCTCATGTAAATTCACATCATTAAGGTGACAGAGTCCGAATTTGTGAGTCATTTGCTCAAAAGTTTTTCTTGGCAAAAACTTTACAAATAGACTTGTCATATTTTCAGAAGAACGAATTTTTGGATATCTATATCATCCTTTCAATTGAACAATACACTATTGTCTTCATATA
>Ga0214545_1004891_pt1 | contig 24742 bp, 25 predicted proteins | sample CNSS4metaG_FD_160064 | JGI IMG/M metagenome (GOLD analysis project Ga0214545, IMG submission 160064) | Root nodule microbial communities from cowpea collected in UCLA plant growth center, Los Angeles, California, USA - CNSS4 | ecosystem: Host-associated > Plants > Roots > Nodule | place: USA...
GGAATTGTTGGGGGAGAAAAAAAAAAAAAAAAAAAAAAAAAAAAAAGAAAAAAAAAAAAAAAAAAAAAAAAAAACTATTTTTACCTTAACAATGGAGTTGAGGAAATGGTGAGAAAGAGAATGTGAGAGGTGCGGCGCGCTGGGAAAGAGAAGTGTGAAATAGGAATTTTACCCTGGTCAGTCAAAATTCATAAAGCTTAATTATTATGCTTTCGTACGGTGCTCCTTCCACTTCCCCCATGCCACGTGTCCTTTCTATTTCATCACAACACACTCAGGTCATCAGGTCACCAGCTACCGGCTTAACCAGTCTCGAATGGGGTATGTAACCTACAGTTAAGATGGCACTGCACTCCGACCAGCCTTCTCTTCAAATTAGTTATGATTATCAAGGTTTAAACTTTTAACTAATTGGACAAAAAAATTATAATAAACGCGTAATTGAATTAACTGGGTTAGAAGTTTAATTAATTAGTTCGTGTTCATGATGATAATATTAAATAAATTATATTGAAAAAATATTTACAAGGTGTGAATTTAAAGTTTATAATAAGGATAACAACGTGAATTTGGTCCAACAAATCAGTTCGTAGGTCCATAAAAGAATACAGGACAGAACAAGGGGACTTCTCCCTCCAACCCCATACATATACTTAAAAAAATTATTGTTTTGATCCTAATAAATATTTTACCTGTCTCGGTGGTTGAAAAATTAAAACGAAATTTACTACGGCTGGTCTTGCTTTTTTATTGTATTGCTGCACCTCCAATATTTCTGTTCTGTTCTTTCTTGTGCTTTCGTTCTCTTTTTCTTCTCTCCGTTTCTTATTGTGTTGTCTCGAGTGGTCCCCTTGCTTTCCATCTCTTTCATTTGAACATGCTCTCTCTAGTGGTGGTCCCTGCTTTCCCTCTTTGAAGGTCGTAGTAGTGGTCTGCTTCAAGCTGCTCCAAGCTCATTCCATACATGGTTGAAGCTTCTGAAAGCTTTTCTCTTGAAATTTGTTATCTTGCAGGTTAGTATTCTTTTCACTTTCCACTTTAATCATGTTGTTATTACTGGATTGTTGGAATGTTGTATATTGCGAGTGATATAGTTGATATTTTATTTTGTGATCATTATGGATGTCGACATCCGTTTCACAAACGGATATCGACATCCGTTTCATATTTTTTGTTTTTTTTTTGTATTACGGATGTCGAGATCCGTTTCAGAAAAATGTGAAATGGATGTCGATATCCGTTTCATTAATTTTTTTGTTTTTTAATGAAACGGATGTCGACATCTGTTTCACATTTTTCTGAAATGGATCTCGACATCCGTTTTGTTATTTTTTTGCTTTTTTTTATGAAATGGATGTCGACATCTATTTCAGGAATTTTTGAAATGGATGTCGACATCCATTTCATTAAAAAATAAAGGGTTAATTATGTTTTTCGTCCCCCAACTATCAGTGTTTTTTGGTTTTAGTCCCCCATCTAAAGATTGATCCATTTCAGTCCCTGACCTTTTAAATTGCATGGAATTGGTCCTCGATTTTAAACTCCGTTAGGATGAATTGACACCTGGCTAACGGATGGCCACGTAAGGATCCTGTTTAAGGCTTTCTCTTCAGTTACAATATTTTGCACGTTTTGGTTAGACTGTAGTAATGCTTTCAGCTCACGTGTTAATTAATTAAAGAAGTGTTCTTACAGTAGTAATGTTTTCACTCACGTGTTAATTAATTAAAGAAGTGTGCTTAAGTTAGTAATGCTTTCAGCTAACATTTTGGGAAATTAAGCATTAGATTTGAAATTAGAAAGGGTTTTTGCTAAAAACCCTATACTTGAGCTGGTGAATGACGAAGTCGAAGTGGGTTGCACTGAGCGAAGTGGGTGCAAGTAGGAAACTTCATTAGTGAACGAGGAAGCAGAAACTTCATTGACAGAGCGAAATCGAAGTGGGTTTTCTGGTGATATTTGAACGACGAAATCAACATTGGTGAACTGAGGTAAGTTAAGTTGTATTGTTTACAAATTTTGTTTCATTCAATGTTCGATTTACTCTGGTTTTGTTGTTATTAAAGTTCGATTGTTGTTGTTTTTGTTGGGTTTGTGCTTTATTTGAAATGTAGGGTTGCAAATGGGGTTTGCGGTGGCATTTCATCATATGGGTAGGTTTGAAAGGAATAGGGGATTGAAATATGTTGGCGGTGAAATCCACGTTGTCAAAGGGATTGATCCAGATTTTTTGTCATTCTTTGAAGCATTAGGCATCGTGAAGGATTTTAAATACGCTGGACATGTTAAACTGTGGTGGAAGGGTTCCAAAGAGAAGTTGTTAAACAATCTAAGATTGTTGAGTGATGATAAGGAGGCATTAGCTTTGGCTAAGTATGCAGAGGATAGGAACGAAGAGGTTGATATATATGTTCAACACATTCCTTGTCAGCCCGAAGTGGTGCATTTTATTACTGGTGCTGAAATGGATGAAGAATTCGGTCAGCCAAAAGTGGGGGGTGAACAAGATGTGGTTCCTAATCCAGTTGTAGTGGATGAGGCACCTGAAGTGGTTGAGGTTGATGTCGATCGTGAGGTTAGTTTGGTGAGTGAGGCACCTGTAGGGGTTGAGGCAGAAGTGATTTGTGAGGCAGAAGTGATAGGTGAGGCAAAAGTGATGGGTCAGGCTGATGTGGTGACTGAGGTCGAAATGAAGGGTGAGACTCATATGGATCCTGAGGCAGAATTGGGAGGGGTGGCAGAACGGGTGGTTGAGGCAGAGCTTAGGGGTGAGGAGGATGTTATATGTGAAGAGGTTGAGTCTGAAAATGATGAAGGGGCTGCTGCAGAAAAACTGGATGATAGTGAAGAATAAAGGGTGGCAGATGATGATGATGGATTTGGTGTAGACATTCAGCCACCCGTGAGAAAACTTGGACCTGTTTTGGATAGGTGGAAAGCAATGAAACGAAATCCAAGCACAGTGAGGACTAAAAAGGATGTTGGAGAAGGTTCATTTGTCACTAATGCTGAAATTGGAGTACATGACATAAGTGAGGAGTATGATACTAATGAGTTGGAGTCTGATGTTGATAGTGATGAGGGTGTGGTTCGTGATGGGCCTAAATTTTTGAAGTACAGATCATCGTTGGGTATTCATCTCAGACCAACAAAAGGTAATCTAGATTACATTAACTTTTCCTTTAGACAGACACAATTAATTGATTGTTTCCCTCTTATTTATAACTACTGTATTTTGCAGGGACTTATGACTGTGTTTGATAAAATTTTGAATGGGGTGGAGCACCGTTTCTATTTGAGGCACCTGTATAGCAATTTCAAGAAGAAATTTGGTGGTGGGGTGGTAATCAGAGACCTTATGATGGGGGCAGCAAAGGCTACTTTTTACGCTGCCTGGGAAAAAATGGGTGAGTTAAGAAACACCAACCCTGAAGCATATAATTGGTTAGTTGCCATTCCTAGAAGTTCATGGTGTAAACATGCATTCAACATTTACCTTAGATGTGATGTTTTAATGAATAACTTGTCTGAATCATTCAACAGTACTATTTTATTGGCTAGAGATAAACCAATCATTAGTATAATGGAATGGATTAGATCATACACAATGAGTAGATTTGCTACACTTAGGGAAAAGTTGAATGCATATTCTAGTAATGTAATGCCTAAGCCTAAAAAAAAGGCTTGATAAGGAGGTGGAAAAAAGTGGGAATTGGCTTCCAGTATGGGCAGGGGGTTCTAAGTTCGAAGTCACTTAGGGGTTCACTATGGAGAAATTTGTAGTTGATCTAAGTAAGCATAGTTACACTTGTTATTTTTGGGATTTGGTAGGTATTCCTTGTAGACATGTTGTGGCTGCAATTAACTATAAGATAGAAAATCCTTAGGCATACATGCATCCATGCTACAAAAGAGAAGCTTATCATGCTTGCTATAGCCCAGAAGCAATCAACCTGAACTGCTCCCACCCATATATAAAACACCACTTGGCAGGCCCAAAAAACTTAGAAGAAGGGAAACAGATGAAAATGTGAGTCATTCAAAACTTTCAAAGAAGAATCTGATCATGAAGTGCAGCAGATGCAAGCAAATAGGACATAATATCAGAAGTTGTAGAAGGGGGATGAGATTCAGAAAGGTAATTGAGTCATGTTCTTTACTTCTTAATGATTTCTGTTTTGCAAATTATAGATCTGAAATTTAAAAACATACTGAATGGACAGGGAAACACACAACGCACTCCAACTGCCATTGCAGCTACCAACGTTGCTGGACCATCAAACCAAAGCTGCAGTAGAAGGAGATCCACACCCATAGTTGCAGCAAACGTGAATGAAGGTGAAATAGTACCAAGAACACAGCCAAGGAGCAGGGTAGCACAAGCATTGGGGTCTTAAGCTAGTAGTAGTACAACTTGTGCACAACCCACATGAAAATGAATGAAGATTCCAACTTTTTCTTTCTTTTTTAAACACATCTGTAATACATTAAGACATCTATAACGTTAGGCATAGTGATAGTGGACCACTATTTTGTTTTGGAGTAGTGCTATTTCAATATTTTAGTTAAAGTTATGGACCACTTGCCTGCTTTGGACCACTTTTTGCATTATTGTATTCAATGAAAGCAAACACTGTCCTTGTTGTTTTGGACCACTTGTCTGCCATTATTGATCAATGAAACGCGTAGTTATACTGTTTATTCATTCCAAATTTATTTGTCATACTATGAGAATTGGTAAAACAGGAAGTTGGAGAAAATTGGGGACACCATATCATACTCTCATATTCTCTTAATCAGGAAAACAGGAAAATTGAGAAAACAGGAATTGGTAAAACCCACTGTCATAGTCTCAAATAACATCACGCATGGCAAATTCGAGTACTGTAATATTGTAACCACCAAGCTTAATACATTCCAAGTTTAATACACCAAACATACCTAACACAACATTAACCACCAACTTTAATAAATTCCTAATCATTGCCACAAATACCTAATAGATAACTAATTACAATTAACCTTCAACAACACCATAATAACCAGAACAACAGTTGCAACCCACGACAAAACGAATAAAAGTTGTAGAAATTTTCCAATGTTCTCTTGTTGCAATTTCCTTTTTAGCTTGTCATTTTTCTTTATCAACTCCATTATCACTTTGTCCTTTTCCTCCTTTTCCAAACAACAAACTTTGTTTTCTTCAACAGTTTTTCCTCTGCTCGATTCAAGTTCAGAGTCTTTCCCTTCAAACGTTGATTCCGACTCATTAACCCATTCGAAATAATTACAATGGGAATTCGACTGCACAGAAAAGAAAACAATTACAAAGAAAACCAAATGAAGCTCGAAAATAAGTGAAGGAATTTCTCACTTTCAGCCCAATTCCTACACCTCCAAAATAATCTGTCTTTGTTTTTCACAGTACTTGCCTTTAGAAGCAACAATTTTTCCCCACATCCACACACTTTCGATGCGATTTCTGAAGAGGACGCACAACTTTGCCATATTTTCGAACCACTACTCCTCTACATACAATCCAATCCTTTGGTTCCGCTATTCATCACTGTTGCTAAATTTTTCCAATCCAATGCGTACAATCCGCAATTTTTCTCAAATTTACCCAGTTTTAGGGTTTCATAAGATACCCCCAAACATGCAAAATATTGTAATTGAAGAGAAAGCCTTAAACGGGATCCTTACGTGGCCATCCGTTAGCCAGATGTCAATTCATCCTAACGGAGTTTAAAATCGGGGACCAATTCCATGCAATTTAAAAGGTCAGGGACTGGAATGGATCAATCTTTAGATGGGGGACCAAAACCAAAAAACACTGATAGTTGGGGGACAAAAAACATAATTAACCCAAAAACAAAAAACAAATTAATGAAATGGATGTCGACATCTGTTTCACATTTTTCTGAAACGGATCTCAACATCCGTTTAGTATTTTTTTTTTCTTTTTGCTTGTTACGGATGTCACACAACACTGGCGAGGCAAAGAAGTATAGAGGCAAAAGCAAGATACAACAAATGAAAATGTTGATGGCAGTTTTACTAGCAATGGTGTGCAGAAAATAGTGTGGTTTTAGTGTGTGTGTGTGTGTGTGTGTGTGTGAGTGTGAGAGAGTGAGAGTGAGGTGCAGTGAGTTTGTGAGGTAGTGTGTTGTGTGCGTGAGTGAGGTGCAGTAGTGTGCGTGACTTTGTGAGGTAGGTAGTGTGTTGTGTGCGTGAATGAGGTGCAGTGGTGTGCATGAGTTATTTTGCTTATGTGCTTGCATATTTTGCTTTTGTGCTTGCCCTTAATCGGGTTCTATCATTTGGATCATACCCATATGCATGATTGCATTTATCATGCAAGTGATACACTACCACTTCAGCATATAGATTGCATGATATGAGTTTATATCTTTCACGTATTAAAATATTTTCTTTTTATTATAGCTCATTATGGAAGATCATCATTTTAGTTATTTGAGTTTCTTGGATTCTCACGTAAATTGTAGTCTCATGTCAAACTTTTCTGATTTTGTTCATGATATCTGCGAACAAGATTATACATCTCACTTTACAACTGATGATATCTTCTCAACACGTGAAGATTTAATTAAGTGGGTTAAAAGGGTTGCTTTTAATCTTGGATTTGTTGTTATTATTCTAAGATCAGATAAATATAATGGACAACCAGGAAGAAAGACCCATGCATTATTAGGTTGTGAAAAAGGTGGAAAATATAGAAAATACAAATGTGATGCAGAACTGAGTTTATCTGGGACAAGAAAATGTGATTGTCCCTTTAGAGTGAGAGGCAAGCCCATCTCTCAAGGAGAGGGATGGGTGTTGAACGTAAAATGTGGTTATCATAATCACGATGTCTCATATACTCTAGTTGGTACAAACGTTGCTTGTTGATATGACTAAAAATCAAGTAAAACCTACAAATATACTTCTCACTCTCAAAGAAAAAGATGAGTGTAATGTGACAACTTTGAAGCAAGTATATAATGCAAGATATAGGTACAAACGTTCAGTAAGAGGTTCAAGGACCGAGTTACAACAGTTAATGTTGATGTTGAAACGTGATCACTATATCCATTTTAGTAGATGTGTTGATGAATCTAATGTGGTTAGCGATCTGTTATGGACCCATCCTGATGTTGAAAAGTTGTTAAATTCATTCAATATTGTGTTCTTAATGGATACTACTTACAAAACCAACAAATATTGGTTGTCGTTGCTTGAGATTGTTGGTGTGACCTCAATAGGACTAACTTTTTCAGCCGCGTTTTCATTTTTATCTAGTGAAAAGCAAAATAATTTCATTTGGGCTCTTAAAAGGCTAAGAGGTCTATTTATGACGTTTGAGGGTGGTCCATAAGTCATTATAACTGACAAGGATCTGGCTCTAATGAATGTTGTTGGCATTATGTTCCCTGAGTGTTATCATCTTCTATGTCGTTTCCATATTCAAAAAATTGTGCAGGCAAAGTGCAAAATGTTAGTGAATTATGTTGATGCATGGGATGTTGTACTGCAAGGATGGGAGAATGTTATGGACTATGAAGATGAGTTAAAGTTTAACGATTGTGTTAATCGTCTTGAGCTTGTTTGCCAGTCATGGCTTGTATTATTTGAATATGTTAATGACTCGTAGATCATTCCTTACAAGAAATACTTTGTCAAGGCGTGGACGAACAAAGTTATGCATTTAGGGAATAGGGAATACAACATCAAACAGGTATGTTTGCATCTTCTTATTAATTCATTTTTTTTATTAATGGTTTATATGATTCCATGTATAAATTGTACTAAGGTTGAGTCTTCTCACTAGAGCCTCAAAAAAGTTCTTGGAAGTAGTATGGGAGACCTTTGTTCGTGTTGGGATGAAGTTCACAACATTATTATCTTGCAACATAACGAAATAAAGGCGTCTTTTGAAAGAAGTCTTAATCTGATGAGTGACTCTTACAAGGCATTGAGTTATAGAAGATTAGTGGTATATGTTTCTAGATCTGCCTTAGAACTCCTTAGTCTAGAGTTAGAAATAGTTAAGAAAATTGGATTCAATACTAGTCGTTGTGGCTGCATTCTCAGACAAACTTATGGTCTTCCATGTGCGTGTGAATTAGTACGATATGACCTTGGGATGATTCCTCTCCAAGAAATTCATTTCATGTGGACTTGGTTGAGCTTCTCAAATGTGTCATTTTCACAATCCGAAGGGCAATTATCTATTCAGAAGGAGGTTGATCTGTTGCTTAATATTTTCAAAGAAGTTGACATTGCAGGAAAAGTCACCATCAAACATAAATTACTTGACATAGTTTACCCTTCGATGACATCGATGTTACCGCCAACGAGTAAAATTAAGACGAAGGGTGGACCTAAAAGTCATCGATCAAAGAAGTCAATCAAATGTGATCCCTCATATTTTGAGCATGTTGACGCCTTCATTGAGTCATCAAGACAAGACACATGTGTTGCAAAAATAGAAAACAAGTTGAAGACCAAAGGTGTAATTCAAGAAAAGATAATACCAATGTAGAACAGTTCAATCCTATTTTTCAGCCTTATATAGTGGATGTTGTGGATGTAGTGGCAGATGGTCATTGTGGGTATAGATGCATTGTTACATTGCTGGGTATGGCTGAGGAGTCATGGCCTCTAATCAAACATGATTTATACAAAGAACTTAGTGAATGGCGAGATGAATATGCAACATTAGTTGGAGGCTATGATCGTTGGAAGAACTAAGAAAGTCTTTGCTAGTTCATTCACCATAAGGGGTATAACTTCTATACACTAATGTTGAAACTTATTTATTAAAAGTTTTTTATGATTTTGTTTGATTATAATCTAATTAATTATATACAGGCTAATCCAGACAAGTGGATGGCTATACCGGACATGGGTATGCGATTGCTAATCGATATAATGTAATCCTCGTGTGCTTGTCATCAGTTCAGAATTTGACGATATTACACTCTGTACATCCCCACCTATTTCGCAAAGTCAACATCAACTATTTTATGTCAGACATGTTTACGGTTCTCATTTTGTTCAGGTATATATTTTTTTTTTCAAAGAACTTTATTTCTTGATTGACTGATTACATATTTATAGGTTCATCTACAAGAAGGTTGTCCATTACTGATGGTGGATATCATATCATCTAGCAATTGTTACCCAAAGGCAAAGGGGTGAGCATCATTTTATAGAGATAGGATACAAGCATTCGTAGATTTACACGTAATGGATCGTAGTTATGTAAATCTTATGGAAGACTAATATTTGTTAATTGTATTAAATATTTGCCTATTGTAGTTTATTTTAGGAAATTTCATATTGTAATTTACTTTTAAAAAATACGTTTGTAATTATTTTACTAATATATAAAATACCAACTCCTCTGGTCAAGAGACAGATATATTTTGGCCTTATTGCTAACAAAATAGACATTTGAATTTGTAATCATATATATATGAAATAACTTAATATAAAATCCAATAAAAATGTAAATTCTAACATCAAATACAAATATAAAGTAAATCGACTAACCAGATGTAGATGGTCATCGACCTCGAACTCTACGTCCTTCTCTAGTCTTTTCCTCTTCTGTTGCATCACAAGCTATCTGTAATAACTCATGCGTGCAATCCCAAGCAATTATGCCCTTACTAACGTTTTTGCAATCTATCATCCACTGAAGACCGCTGACAATGCGTTTCATGGCACCCTACGATAATACCAAGTTAATGTCAAATATTTAAGTTACTAATAATATGAACAAATAAATTTGTAACATACCAATAAACCACCAGAAGATGATGACTCTGACATCCTCTAAACTGGTATGAAAATTCCGACGAAGTCGGGGCATAACCACAAGGCTAGGTCGCTCGACCTCAACTCTGCGTAAAATGTAAGGATGGGAGACTCTCCTAAACCACTGCAAATATTCATCCGAATATGAAAAAGGAGTTGGCGCGAGGACCACTTAAACTACGACAAACAAATCGTAGTCTCTCCACCGATCATATAGTAGCAAAGTCCAACATGGGAAGCGAACTCGACAGTCGTGGAATAGGTTGCATGAAGCCAAATTGTCGCAGCACACACTCCGGTAGATGACGGTGTACGAGGATACCAAGCCTGAGGAAGGCAGAAAACATGGCAGATACAACAAGTGGTCGACCAGCACTATGTGCTCCATATGGGCTCCAAATCACCCTATCATATGTCAAGGCATCCAACTGGACTCTAACATCAGCTATAGCGGAAGTAGCGCGTCCAATGACATAACGTCTGGCATGGGGCTCGGTCTCCATATATGTATCCCGTAATTGCTTCTTCCTAATGCAAGGAAGTGCTCGTATATCCAAGCCTATATCAAATAACATTTCATTAAATATATTCTGATATAAAAGAAAAAACAAGTAAAATATTTAACAAAATGTAATATAAAAGGGTACATGTAGAAGAGGTATATATCCAGCTAATTGCTTTGTATTTGCAAAGTTGGCATCTCCTAATTGCTCATATAAGTAGACAAGAGCATCAACTCCCCAAGCATATCTACGACATGTAGGGAGATCTCTAAATAGCTTGAGGTAATGGGTACGAACATAGGTGGTGCTTTTATTAGCAAATATCATGCACCCTACAAGGTGCAAAAGATATGCACGTGCAACAAACTCTCAAAGCTCGTTATCTCAACAACTATCATACAACTCTCTCAACCAACTAAGTCTGACTTGTCCACCCTGACTTTGATTCAACTCATCGAAAGCCATGGCCCGATCAACACCAAGAAGTGTCATCGAAATCTCAACTGAATCTTCATATTCAAGATTTTCAATGGAGCAAAACTCTCCAGTGAAGGGAAGACGAAGGAGCGACCAGACGTCATCTAAAGAGATGGTCTTCTCACCAATTGGTAGATGAAAAATATTAGTTTCGGGATACCATCTCTCCATAGAACCCAATATCGGGATATTCATATAAAATATCGCACAGAGGCAATAATCCAGAAGTTACCACAAAAGGGTGAACAGAAGGGTGAGGAGGTCCTACTTTTTTCACTTTTTTAATATGGGAGACTACTTTCACAACTTGATCCTAAGAAAAAAGAAACATAAAACAATAAAAATACATAACAACAATAAAATAAAACATTTATAAAAACTTCTTACTAACTTGACCATCTCATATGATTCGTGCAACATGATCCTGGTACCGACTTAATAAAGATGTATTAGAGGGACCACCTGAAAATCCTGCACCATCGTTATCAATCCCCTGCTCCTCGTCTTGAGAAACATCGAAAACCTCATGCTCAACAACATCATCCTGAACAACATCAACCTCGTGCTGACCCCTTCTACGAGCTGAAGCGGTCAGTCTCCTCCGTGCAGCACCTTGTGCAGAACTCTCGAGTGCATCGTGTGAACCGCGTCTAGATAAATTACCTCGTGTCCTAACCATATCTATAATTAAAAGTATCAAATTTTCAATAACCAAATATAACAACACGTAAGCAACAAAAATCACCAACAAACAACAATATCACTCAAATTCAAATTAACGATAACATATACTAATGCATCATGCACAATTGATACGCAATTTAAACACCAAGAAAAAAAGATACAAATGCCTTCTGCTTCTGGCTCTGCATTTCGTCTTCATTTTTCTCTGCTAAGACCATGAAACAAGATGCATGTGAGCTTCCATTTTCATGGCATGTGACTACCACCAAGGTGCCAATGGTCAACCATTTGAGAATTGGGAGGTGTGACCAAAAAGAGCCCATTATTGGTTGTAGAGCCAACTTTGAAAGCCACAAAATATTAAATAAATTACAAAAAAAAAAACTAAATATTCAAAAAAAAACAATAAAACAGATGTTGACATTCGTTTCATATTTTAAAGAAGCGGATGTCGACATCCATAGCGTTGAAAAAAAACATGAAACAGATGTCGACATCTGTTTCAGATTTTTATGAAACGGATGTCGACATCTGTTTCAGATTTTTATGAAACGGATGTCGACATCCAAAACATTGAAAAAACAAAAAAAATGAAACGGATGTCGACATCTGTTTCAGACTTTTATGAAACAGATCTCGACATGAAACAGATGTCGACATCTGAAACGCTGAAAAAAAAAACATGAATCGGATGGCGACATTCGTTTCAGACTTTTATGAAACGGATGTCGACATTCGGAATGCTAAAAAACAAAAAAGAAACATGAAACGGATGTCGACATCCGTTTTAGACTTTTATGAAACGAATCTCGACATCCATTTTGGTCAATTTCGGAGAAAAAAATTTTGTTGTGCAGAAATCCATTTCCGCAGTTGATATTAAACATGGATCTTTGATTATATTATGTAAAGAAACAACTTATTCATGCATCTATTGCACACACCATTTGAACATTCCGTAAAATCAAATTAAAAAATACATGGTATAGAATTTAACTGGATTAATTCCTTGGCAATTGAGTGTTGACAGTGTTGGCAATGGAGTGTGCAACAATATGGAGCCAATTGCAGACTCAAACGGAGAGGAGGGGTGCGCCAATAGAAAAAAGGAGAAAAGGAGAGGCAATGAGAGAAGGAAACCGAAAGTGTGAATGTGGAGTCCTGGAGGAGGAAGCAATAACAAATAAAGGCTGCTATGTCAAACTGAAAAAGCAGGGGTGCAAGGAATTTGATTCCTTTTTGGGGTGCGTTTTGGGGGTGCAGGGGACTGGTTTTGAGGGTGTGTTTTGGAGGTGCAGGGTGGCGTGGTGTTAAATGAAGAGAGAGAGAGAGAGAGAGTTACTTTTATTTTTTATTATGGGAAAAGATGGAAATATAGAAGTTTTTGGGGGTACAGAAGAAAGAGTTGGAGGTGTAGGGAAAAAGGGCCCCATATCAAGATATTGAATCTGTCAATATACAAAAATCCAATATGCATAATATACTGCTCGCACAGACCAAACATGGGAGGGACGAGCTGATCTGCAAATTCACGTAACCTACACTCAATAATGTTTTTTGCACACTACTATTTTATAAAGGGAAATTTTGTTTGAAAAATTTTGCTATGACCGAAAATTTTCAATTCTATAAAGATACCCGAGGATTTTGCTATGGAGAAAATTGGTTGTAGGGAAAGAATATGGACAAAAATGGGTTTAGAAAGAAAAGAATCGAGAATCACTTTATTTACAGAGAAATAAAATAAATACAAAAAACACATAGACAACACATTCATAATAAAACAAGAAAACACATAGACAATACACCCATGTCCTTTGGCCTGACCCCGAGTACACCCACACTCTCTAAAGCAATAATTTAACTCTAACCTCACAACGCTCTTATTACAAGAGTATTAACAAATAATAAGAGTCGTCAAATATAAGCTTGAAGTGTCTTTGACTCGGGGCAAGAAACATCATGGACTTAGAACCCATTATATAGTCACTAACACCCGCTTCCTTGGTTGTCCTAGGTGATGTGATACTTTTTAAGACATGTAATTTTTATCAGTCAAAGAAAAAAAAAGGGAAATACCAATTTAGTTGAGAAACTATTCAAATTTGGCTTAACAATGGATTCTGCTTTGATATGATGATTAAACATAAATGAAACGTGATGGATGGAATTTGTTAAGCGTTTATATCTTTTTAAATTAAATAATATATTAAAATTAATGAAAATTTAATTATGTATTTTTTATTTATTTTATAAAGTATATTAATAAATAATAAAACATAAAATCAAATATACAAAGAAACAAAATTATTAAGATATTTTTTATTTTCTCTTTCATTGTCTTTTGAGTTTTTCATATGTTTTATTCATCTCTCATGTTTATTTATTTTTTGAGTTTCTCTTCCATTCTTAAATAAATAAAAAAAGGTAACTTTCTCTTGTCTCACTTGATAGTAAAATATTTGTTTAACATTTACCACTATTTTTTATCTCATGATATTTTTGTATATTCATTTTTTATTAATATAGAAGAATAAGCAATGTACTATGTGATTTTTCATAGTCGATTTTTAATTGTAACTTGATCATCATAATTATTTTAGTAATTATGTCTCTCAACTTTTGATTAGGTTACGATAAATTATTTTTGGTTAAAATACTTCGTTGGTCCTCGTTTTTGTCGCAAAATCTCAATTTGGTCCTCGTATTTTTATTAGTCTCAATTAGGTCCTTATTTTTGTAGATTAGTATCAATTAGGTCCTTTCCGTTAGTAGAGAACTAACACCGTTAAGTAGGTGCCACGTGTCAGCTCCTCGTTTTTTTAAATTTTTTTAATTTTTTTTTTAAATTTTTAAATTTTTAAATTTTTTTTAATTTTTTAATTTTTTTTTAAAAAATATTTATGTCACGTGTCAGGTTTGTAGTATGCCACGTGTCAATCTAATATGGTGACACATGTCAAATTATTGTATGAATCTCAATTTGGTTCTCATATTTGTTAATTTGATTTGATTTGAGTCCCAATTTTTTTTAAAAATTTTCAATTTCAGGGCACTCCAAATTTAGACCAAATTTTACTTTTATATAATGTTATGATTATTTTTATTAAAATTGATATTTTTATTAAATATTTTAATAATATTAATTGTATTTAATATTAAAATTTTAAATATATTTATTTTAATTTGTTATAAATTATTTTAAAATTTTACATTTGAATTTATAAAAATGTTATTTTTAAGCCAACTCTAAAATATTTTTGATATTGAATATTATACAAATATTTCAAATATAAATTTATTAATCTATATATTTATAATTTTAAAATAAAATTTAAATAAATTTTAATGTAAAATATAAATTTAAATAAATTAAATATTGTTAAAAATATGTAATAGAAATATCACTTGTAATAAAAGTATTATCATTACATTTATAAAAAAATTAAATTTGTTCTAAATTTGGAGCACATGAAATTAATTAATTTTTTTTAAATTGGGACTAAAATCAAATCAAATTAACAAAAACAAGGACTAAATTGAGATTCATATAATAATTTGACATGTGTCACCATATTAGATTGACACGTGGAATACTACAAACCTGACACGTGACATAAATATTTTTTTAAAAAAATTTAAAAAAATTTAAAAAAAATTCAAAAAATTCAAAAAAATGAGGAGCTGACACGTGGCACCTACTTACCAATGTTAGTTCTCTACTAACGGAAAGGACATAATTGATACTAATTTACAAAAATGAGGACCTAATTGAGACTAATAAAAATACGAGGACCAAATTGAGATTTTGCGACAAAAACGAGGACTAACGGAGTATTTTAACCATTATTTTTTAATCTTAAACTTCTTTTTTAACTATGTATATTGATGAAAAATAAAAGAATAAATCTATTTTTTAAAATTGATAAAGGAACTGTCGATGAAGATGAAAACATGATAATATGGTTGCTTATTGCATAACAATGAAATTAAAGTTTGTGAAGACTTTTTGAATCAAATGAATGTTAATAAAATGAAAAATAAATATGTTACAGATAATATGGTTATCTACATCAAAAAAAGTTAACCAAAACATTTAATGATGATTCAATTAACATGAGTTCAAAAATATGAAAAAACGATAAACATTCATTTATATATGTGTGATTTCTTTGATAGTTATAGATATACTACATTATGTATTCATTTTTATTGAATTAGTTACATTAATATTAAATATATAAATTTTGGGTATATTATTTTGGCTCCCCCAAAAATTTTGGTGAAGATCCGCCATTGATTCCCGATGCAAAGATTTTTTAGTAAGGGTAAAATGTGCTTTAAAACCATCAACATGGAAACTTGAAGTGTTCAAAGGCCAATGGAATAAAGCTATTAGTAAGGATAAAATTATTTAAATGCAGTAAATTAATTTTTCAAGGTACCATGCTGAAAAATTTGCAGGTCAGATTGCGGACATGAGGATCAACAGAAATATGAGGCAGACTACATATTTCAACCTTTGTTTTTTTTTTTGAGTGGACCAAATTGATTTGTTATATGCAGTGATAATGTAGATCGAGTCTAATGGTATGTTCGTTTAAGATGATTTTATGTGTAGAGGGATTATAGAGCATGGATATGCAAAGATTGTTTGTGTTCGTTTGTGTCGATTTAAGAGTGTTTGAGAGCGCGGATTATCAGGATCGTGAACTTATCCAATCTCGCTTGAAGCAAGAAGATTTGAGGATATTAAATGTGCTTTTACAATAATGTTCTCGAATCCGCTCACATTACGAAAGGGTGATGTACCTCCATGATAGCCATGGCAGCGTCATAGTGGTTGTGGAAAGCTATGGAGCTACCAAACACGCGAAGTTTGGAGGAGGAAATAGGCTTGTGTGGACATTGGAATGAAGTTGGATTCGATCAAAGATGTTGGATCCAATCCAATACAACTAGATCGATCCCAATGATGTTGGATCCAATTCCATTATGCTTGGATCTGATTCCAAGTTTTATATATATATATATATATATATATATATATTATTAAATAATAATATTAAATAATAATGATATATATATAATAAATAATAGGGTTAATTATGTTTTTCGTCCCTCAACTATTGCTAATTTTTTGTTTCAGTCCCTCACCTAACGTTTGCACTATTTTAGTCCCTGACGTTTTGAATTGGATGAAATTAGTCCTCAATTTTAAAATCCGTTAAGTTCAATTGACACCTGTCAAACATAAGGGCACATCAGGATCCCATCTTTAGTTGAGTTAAATTTTTTTTGCACGTGGTTATTTTTTTTAACGTGAGGGTTTGTTCCGCCGTGCCCCACTCCACTACTGGCACTGTCACGGTGCGATCTGGAGAGGTTCCTTCTTCCTCAAAGTCTATGGCCACCACAGACAACCGCTGCCAACACCCACCACAGGCGTGCCTCACCGGCGTTGGCAGCGAGCCTGCTCCTTCGATTTCTCTCTTTCACGCGAGGGTTTGCCTCCTTCGTGTTTACTTCCGCGTGCTCTTTTCCCAGCCACCACGGCCTCCATGTTAGTCAGCCTCGTCTGCCACCAATGCCCTCGTTGGAGATTTCACAACCGAAGAACACCCTTCTCTCTTTACTGATTCTCTCCTTATGTTGTTATTGATTGTTGATAGTGAAGAGTGATGATGGGTTCATTGGTTATGGGCTCTGTTTTTCTGCTGATGTGTTGTGTTGGTGTTGGAATTTTAAATGGATGATGCGTGTTGGGTTCTATTATATGATTGGGAGAATGGAAATTGAAAAATGGAGAAGAATGAAAAGTGACGTATCAGAGGTTCTAAGGTGGCGTGAGTACTGTGTTTTTTGTTTTGGTATGGAAGATGATTTTGATGATTGGCAGGAGATGAAATTGGTAATGGGTCTTGAGTTGGTGACCAAATCTCTCCTTGTGTGGTTATTCCTCGCGTAAGAAATAGGAGAGTAGAATAATGCTTACCATGGTTGATTGTAGAAGTCAAAATGTCGTTCATTCTCAACACCATGGCTCACATCTCCAACAACAAGCTTCAGATCCTTGCTTTGAGAAGCTATCAAAGCATTAATAAACTCTGTTGGGGACTGACTAAAGCCGAGAAAGAATGCTCGTCTCCTATGGTGTTCATGGATCTTCTTTATGGAATCAGAGATTAGTTTATCAAAAGCATCAATCTCTTTGTGCTTCTTAGTGGTGGAGCAGGGCGTAGCAGAACAAACCCTCACACGTTACAAAAAGATAATCACGTGCAAATTTTTTTTTAACTCAACTGACAACGAGATCCTAACGTGTCCTTCCGTTTGACAAGTGTCAATTGAAATTAACAGAGTTTAAAATTGAGGACTAATTCCATCCAATTCAAAACATCAGGGACTAAAATAGAGCAAACGTTAGGTGGGGGACTAAAACAAAAAATTAGCAATAGTTGAGGGACGAAAAACATAATTAATCCTAAATAATAATAATAATAATAATAATAATAATAACAATATTAAATAATAATGATAAAAATAATATTAATAATTATTGTTATATTAATAATAATAATATATTAATTTTAACTTTAAGGGCAAAATTGTAATCTTACATTTTAATATTTTAAAACTATTTTTTATCTATTACATCATTCAAATCACTCACAAAATTTCACAAACTTTACTTCTAAATTTACTCACTTTCACTTTCAAATTCCTTAAAAAAACAACACACACTTCACTCTATAATCCATTCAAATTCATTCTCTCGTTCTCCCTCAAATCCATCTTTTTAAGTGAACATAACCTAAATGAGTTGGACCGACTCACATTGTCATCTTTAATATACAAACATATTATATATAGAAACACAAAATAAATAAATAAATATATATATATATATATATATATATATATATATATATATATATATATATATATAATTCTAATTTTAATATAATTCACCGTAAAATGGGTTACTTTGAATAAAACTCTTTTTTCTTAAGTGTATTTATAAAATATTCAGTGTATATATGTACGTATATTATAAATTAGAAATAATTCTAATATGACTTTTAAACATAGATATTGGCAAAATCAATAGTTTGTCTATCAAAAATAACATGATTGATTTATATTTTAAAAATCAAATAAAACAACAAGGTTTGTATATTATTAATTTCAAATTAAATTTTAATAATTAAGTGACATCAATTAAAAATCAACGCAATAATATATTAAAAACATATTTTCTTCGCAACCAATGTCGCAAAATTTGATCAGCAAATTTAAGAAGGCTTTTACTACATGCAACACCACTATTTCTTTGTGAACCCTCTTGAATTTTCAGAATGGCCATTTTATCATCACTAAAATAATTTTGGATTATATGTTCTAGAAAGTTTTTGGAATTTCGAGAAAAATATTTTCAAAACACGAATTTTGGAGAGTATAAATTGTATTTTAAAATAAGTTTTTTTCTAATGTGAGAGTTCAAAAATGAACTTATAAAATATGATTTTTTCTAAATGATTTTTCTGAAATATTCTTATATGAAATGTGTTTGCAAATGAGGTTTTCAGAATATATCAAATATGTTTTAGAAAAAAAAAATGCTATATTTTCTTAATCTATAACTCTATAATTATATATAAAGAAACTATTTACTCTTTTTTTTTTTTAACTTTTTCATTTTAACTAATATCTTTTAAATTTAAATAATTATTTACAATAAAAACTATTTTTCATTCTTATCGATTTTAGCAATTGCTTTCTTTATTTCAATTAATATTTTTTTTATTTTAATAACTAAAATTTATTTTCTCTAGAACTATATAGTTCTTTTGATTTTATCTATAGTTTTCCGTTAGGATGAATAGTGAAATCAAGATCCAAAACAATTAAGTGTAATTAACATATGTGTAATATTAATGTGTTGAGTCAGAGTCATACAACTAAACATAAATATATATATATATATACATTTATAAATAACCATTTTATACATATTAATAGTTTTATTGGGAGATTCATGAATGCACAAATACATTGATATTTATTATATCGTAACCTTCTTGATAATTAAAATATACATCAACTAGAATTAGTTGGTTATAGTTGGGTATATAAATAAATCTAAAGACAGAGACGCATACAACATTAGTATCCTTAAGACATTCGCATTGAAAAAAACATAAAATGAGGGTTTTCCTACATTTTAGAAAATATCTCTAAATTAATTATAATTAGGGTTCATTTTAATTTGGAAACAAACATCATGAAGGAGAAACATCCTAATTTTCGTATGTAACTTAATTCATTATAGAAAACTACTTTAGAATCTTTAAGATTTAAGATTCCTACACAACAAAACATAATAGAATAGTAATTTGATCTGTGAAAGATCATATGTTGTCCAACCAAAGTTTCTCCATTTATTTCTTTGTCCTTTCTTTTTTCTTTTCACACATTCTTAATGACTTAGTGTAAAAGAACCTTATGATCAGAAACATAATCATAATCACATTTATGAATCAATATCCATTAAGTTAATTTTTATTTTATATTTATTACAACTTCTTAAAATAATTAATGAGTTTTTATATTTTATTAAATCACAATTAGACTATGATAATATTTTAAATAAATCACATAATAAAGTTAATTTGTCAATTAATTCTAACACTATGAAATCAATCTTTTATCCATATATAAAGAAAAATGATACTTTCAAAATTTTATTTGACAAACAACCATTTTTTAATAAAAAAATCCTAAAACTTATTACTTTATTTTTGTAATTCTATAAAAAAATTACTATATTTAGTAATTTTGTCAACTTTATCATGTAAAAAAATCAATTTCGATATATAAAAATATTTTCGTTTCCGATCAAAGAAATTAACTTTTTATGCAAACAATATACTCTATTCGTTGGTCGATCTTTTTCTCATAAACACAAAATTTTGAGGGATAATGATATTTTGACTACTAAATTTTAACAACTTTCTCTTATAACATGATGTGTCATCTTCTAAGTGATTTTGGAATATTGAGAATGAGAAAATGAAGAAATGGAGAACCATTTAAAATATGTCACATAAGATTGTAAGAGAAAGTTATCAAAATTTACTAGTAAAAAATCATTTTCCAATTTTGAGTAAAACTGTTTAATAATACCCATGCTTTTATTTCACATATAAACTGTACTCAACATAAAAAACAGTAATATTGATGCAATGTATTAAAATTCGTGTCCTAGGATTCCTCATCTATAAATACCATATGAGGAAGCTGACGGAGTTATTTCAATCAAAAGTAAGAATTCTCTTTCTGGTCAGATATAGGTCACAATGTTCTCATGACTTCTTCTAATTCTTTGCCTAACTTTTCCTTTGTTTTTGCTGTTCTTCAAATACTCAACTTTGAAAAGCCCACCATTTCCACCTGGTCCTAGAGGTCTTCCCATAGTAGGAAATGTTCACCAACTAGAAAGTTCTTCTCTTCATATGCAGCTACGGCAATTCTCAAAGAAATACGGTCCTTTGTTTTCCCTTCAATTAGGTTTAAGACGAGTAATAGTTGTTTCCTCACCAAAACTAGCCAAAGTGGTAATGAAAGACCATGACCTTGATTGTTGTGATCGACCCAAATTACTTGGCCAACAGAAACTGTCCTATGATGGCTTAGACATGGCATTTTCCCCATACAGTAGCTATTGGAGAGAAATCAGAAAAATCTGTGTTATTCATGTCTTTAGCTCCAAACGTGTCTCATGTTTTTCCTCAATAAGAAATTTTGAGGTGAAGCAAATGATAAAAACAATATCTCGCTATGCCTCAACTTCAGAAGTTACAAATCTGAACCAATTGTTAACGTCTCTTAGTAGCACTGTTATATGTAGAATTGCTTTGGGGAAAAGGTATGAAGAGGAAGGAACCGAAAGGAGCATGTTTCACAGGTTGTTCAGTGAGTGTGAAGCCACGATTGGTGGTATCCTCTTTTTTTTTTTTTTTTCTGATTTTATTTCTTTTATTCAGATTATATTCCTTTCATGGGTTGGGTTGATACACCGAGAGGACTGCGTACTGTTGGATTTTTAATAAACTTAAATGTATTAACCACTATAGGTAACTAGTCGTTGTAAGAAACTAGCCGTTGTGAGTGGTAAGGAAATGTGGGTCTATAAATATATTATGTATTGTATGAATAAAACAACAAAAGAGGTGAATAAAGTTTGTTCACAAGATTATAGAGTTTGTTGTCTACAAAGTGCTAACAAAGTGGTATCAGAGCCAGTTAGCTTGAATGTTTGAGTGAAAAAAAGAGAGAGCTAAAGAGCTTGAGTGCTTGAAAAAAGAGCTAAGTGTTTGAGAAAAAAAGAAAGTGAGATGGCCAGTCTTACAAACAATATTTCCCTGACCAAGTTGACAAAGACTGTCAACTATGACAATTGGAGTCTCAAAATGAAGGCCCTTCTTGGATCCCAAGAAAATTGGGAGGTGGTTGAAGATGGTTTCGATGAACCAGCCAACACTACAGGTTGGTCAAATGCCCAGTTGAAAGTGCTGAAAGACGCACGTGTGAAGGACAAGGCAACTTTGTACATCCTGTACCAAGCTGTGGACGAGTCTGACTTTGAGAAGATTGCAAGTGCCAAATCTTCAAAAGAAGCGTGGGATATTTTGGAGAAGGCGTATAAAGGAGATGACCGAGTGAAGCAGGTGCGACTACAAACACTTAGAGGCAAACTAGAGAGCATGAGGATGAGAGAGACCGAAGGAGTAGCCGAGTATATTACTCGAGTTGAAACTGTGACGAACCAACTTGCTAGAAACGGAGAGACGTTACCCACTAGCCGAGTTGTGGAGAAGATCTTGAGGTCATTGACAAACGACTTCGAGAATGTGGTGTGCGCGATTGAGGAGTCCAAGGACCTATCAAAGCTCACGGTTGAAGAGCTTGCAGGATCTCTTAAAGCACACGAACAACGAAAGAAGAAGAAGTGGGAGCCACTTGATCAATTACTCCAAACGAAGATGTCAATTAAAGATGAGAAAGCTCAGAACACTCAAGGCAGAGGACGATGGACGAGGTCCTGGTGGTAGAAGTCGAGAACAAGAAGAGAAAGAACAATTCGGTCAACAAAATTGGCACGGAAGAGGACGAGGTCCATGGAGAAGAGGCCAATCAAGCAACTCAAATGTTGAGTGCTTCAAGTGTGGCAAGTATGGTCATTATGCAAAAGACTGTTACTCGGGCAAGTGTTTCAGTTGTGGTAAGTCCGGACATTTTGCCAAAGATTGTAGATCTGAAAGTAGAAATGAAGAGATGATTAACGTCACAGAAGAAGCAAAAGAAGAAGCGACATTGTTGATGATGGTGCGTAGCTCGGGGGCCGAGCATAAGCAAGTGGAGAACTTGGCAAGAAGACCAAATAGCATGGAGAATTCAGCAAAAAGACTGAGTATAGTTGATAACTCGACAAGACATTCGAGTAGCGTAGATTACTCAAATAACACGGTGGAGCGTGTGAAAAGCTTGAATAGCTCAAAATTTGAAGAAGAAAAGCTTCTAATTCAAAGGTTAGAGATTGCAAAAGAAGACTTGCAACAAAGTATTGAAAAAGAGGTTAGAGACAATTTAATTCTACAAGAAAGCGTAGAGAGAAGAAAACAAGCTTTGCAAAAGCAGCACTTGGAATTTGAAGAAGATGTTTCAAGTTTTCAAGAACAGTTACAAGTTGAGAAAGATCTGAGAGCTGCACTGGAAGTGCAAGATGAGAAGTGGCGACTTGAAATAGATAAGGAGATTGAGGAGATTGAGCACAACAATATGTGGGTGTGGTTTAATCTTTCAAAAGGAAGTCGACCTATTGATAAGAACTCAGTTAACGATAAATCAGCCACAAAGACAAAGAACCCAATGAGTAACAAGTTGGTCAAAGAGAAGAACAAGTTTGCCAGTAAGGATGCAAAAACTGAGAGAGCATAGAACAAGTTAGTCACAGGGAAAGCGAAGTACAAGTCGACCATAGATAAAGTGAAAGGGAAGTCAGTCATGAAGAAAGCGAAGAACTTAACTATTCATGAAAGGGACAAACACAATGTGAGAAGAGTTATTGTACGTTGGAAGCCGTGATGAAGAATAAAGGAACAAAGATGGAGAATAAAAGAAGCATTTAAGTTTAAGGGGGAGTTTTGTTGGGTTTTTAATAAACTTAAATGTATTTACCACTATAGGTAACTAGCCGTTGTAAGAAACTAGCCGTTGTGAGTGGTTAATGCACTAGCCGTTGGAGTCTAGGTAATTAATGAGTTAGCCGTTTATAGCCGTTGAGAGTACAATGGTAAGGAAATGTGGGTCTATAAATATATTATGTATTGTATGAATAAAACAACACAAGAAGTGAATAAAATTTGTTCACAAGATTATAGAGTTGTTGTCTACAAAGTGCTAACACCTACACGTCTTGAACGGAATTTCAAGGAGATGGATAAGTTCTACCAACAAGTCATTGACGAACACATGGCAGATTCTCGTAAAAATACTCCTCACGAAGATGACATCGTTGATGTCTTACTTCAACTCAAGAAACACTATTCGTTTTCCATCGATATCACCAATGATAACATCAAAGCTGTGATAATGGTTTGAATTTCCATTCCTTTCTATTTCATTTCTTCCCTTTACTTTGTCTTCTTCAATTTGCACAGAAAAAAAACTTACATATAGTATTCTTATCTCATTTCTTCATAGTATTAAGGAAAACATGTAAGAATAATAAAAATTTATTGTTTTAAGATTTTTGATAAGTTATTGTCACCGTTTTACATGAGTTGAATTGAAGTCTTATTGTATTGTGAGGGTACTCATCACAGTTTGAAATGCTTGGACTAAAAGAAGAAGTATCAATATAAAAGAAGTTACACTTGAGGGAGAGCTTACTAAGAATCCAAATATATATTTCTTCTTTAGATACATTTGTCAATCCCCAAAGGAAATAAAGTCTTGTTTAACACTCACAAAATAAAATATTAATGTGAAAATTCATTTTCATCCAATTATTAAGTACTGAATTTTTTTTTTCTTCTGCAGGACATTCTGATTGCAGCAACAGTGTTAGGAATTCAAGTGTGAGTCTAAGTCCCACATCAACCAGAAATGAGAAAGTAGAGCACTATATAAGAATCAAGACCCATAAACCCATTGCCTTAAAGTTTTTGGGTTGAGAGTGGTGTCAGTGT
>Ga0214545_1004897_pt1 | contig 24730 bp, 15 predicted proteins | sample CNSS4metaG_FD_160064 | JGI IMG/M metagenome (GOLD analysis project Ga0214545, IMG submission 160064) | Root nodule microbial communities from cowpea collected in UCLA plant growth center, Los Angeles, California, USA - CNSS4 | ecosystem: Host-associated > Plants > Roots > Nodule | place: USA...
ATGTGTTGGACTACGGGCGGGTAGGTCCGTAGAGCAGGACTACGAGCGGGGAGGTTCGTAGAGGCAGGACCACGAGCGGGCAGGTTCGTGTGAGCATCAGATTCCCGAGTCCAAGGCTAACCAATTATATGAATTGAAGACTGTTAAGTCTTGGGGTTAGGGTCTTGGCCAAGATTTATAGATAATGATTAAGATGGGTAAATGATATATCTTGTGATTTCATGCTTAGTATTTTATTTTTCTCAGCTCACCCTTTCTATTTGTGTGTGGCGATGATCGTGTAATTCGTTACACGGGAGCAGATGTTGATACAGGTGGTGCTGAGGATACTCAGATGGCGGAGTGAGGGCTAGCATGGGAGTAGTGCTAGGATGTTACTAAATTGTAATTTATGTTTCAAATGCAATTTTTGGGAACTTGTAACATTTTATGAATTGGTTATGAGTTTTGGCGCGCTAACTTAATGAAATAAAATTTTCCCGCGTTGGGATTTTTATCGAGATGGTTATTTAATGAAATTATTCATTTTAATATTTATTTTTTTAGTAATATTCCCTAGGGATGTTACACCACTTGTCACGCATCCAACCCATCATGCGCATCCAAAGGCCAAGAAAGAGATTTCTTCTCCAAGCTTGCATCTCATTTCAAATGTAATTTCACGTGCATATGCATTGGTGACCTTCTCTTCTATAAAAGAGAGTCCTATAACACTTTTTAGAGTTTACTCTTGAAATTGCTAATAGAATGCTTGTGTTGAGATCACTCCACTCTTCTATTATTTTGAGAGCACCCAAGCTAGAGGTTTCCAACATTTCCTCTAGCCACCTTCCACTAGTCTACTTTCTAGTCTAGTCTCCTTTCACCACTCCAAATTCCATTGCTACAAGAGTCTTAAACACTTGTTTCCATTCCCAATTCCGCTGCTTATGGAGTCTCAACCAGCCACCACACCTTGGAGCTCCATCATTGGCCTATTAGCCAAAGATGAGCCTTGGATGAAGTCAATTTGGTGTTCTATACCTCTTAGGGGTGGAAGACCCTTTGGAGGGTCTTAAAAAACATCCTTGAACTCATCTAAGACTAAGGACAAGTTTTAAGGTCACCTAGAGTGAGGCTTTTGAAGGAGGGAGAAGACACACATGGATAAGCAAAAAAACTTGTTTTTAAGAAAGCATTACCTTTTTAACCCCTTTGATGGATATCAAGATCTTCTTGGCATCTTTGTTCACCCTTTGCGCCTTTAGTTGCACCTTCTCTTCCTTTCTTTTCTTAATCATTTGTTTTCGGTCCTCACTGACTTCTTTGGATGAAAGAGGTAGAAGTGTGGTCTTTTTTCCTTTGAAGCTAAAAGAGAACTTATTGGTATGGTCATCATGAAGAGATTTTTTGTGAAATTGCCAGGCCTACCAAGAAGAATGCAGGTTGATTCCATAGGCACTAAGTCACATAATACCTCATCTTTGTAAGTCCTAATTGAAAAGTTGATTAGGACTTGTTTATCAACTTTGATCTCACCTTCCTCACTAAGCTAAGATAGCTTATAAGGCTTGACACGAGGGATAGTTTCTAAGCCAAGCCTGCCCACAACCCTTGTGCTAGCCATATTTACAGAATTTCTCCATCAATGATGCTTATTGTTGACTAGGCACCTTGAGTGAAAAGTAATTTCTCTTTAAGAATCTAATTCTTTTGGGGCTTGGCCCAACATGTGTCTAACCACCAATAGGCCTCTTTTTTAAGGTTTGATTTCATCCTCACTTGAAGAAGAAGTGTGTGAGGAAGAACTTTTAGGGAAGGGAGAGGAATGCTCACTTTCAACTTCTCTTTTAGAATTCAAGAACATGTTCATTTTTTATGGGCAATTTGAAGCAATGTGACCATAGCCCAAACATTTAAAGCATTTAATGGAACTTGTTCTTGACTCTTGAGAAGAGTTTGGTTTGTCATTAGAAGCTCTAAACGAATTGGCTTTAGGTGTAGGGTCTTGGAGACTCTTGGAGGGTGTTCTTTCATCTTTTCTTTCTTTACCCTTCCTAGATTTAGAGTAGTAGTCATTGTAAGAAGTATTCCTCTTGACCTCTTGTTTCTTTTTCAATTGACTTTCAACTTTTAAGGCCAAGTGTAAAACTTTGCTAAGAATGGAATACTCATATAACTCAACTACATCTTGGATCTCTCTTTTGAGACAACTCACAAACATTGCCACTTTTTCTTCTTCACTTTCGAATTGGAGTCCTACCTTTAAGAGCATGGACTCCATTAATTTATAATAGTCATCCACACACATGGAATCTTGTTGAAGCTTTTGGAGCTTCAAAAGAGTCTCCCTCCTATAGTAGGAAGGAACAAATCTATCACGCATTAATGTCAATCTAAAAAGCCATTGGTGGCTCTTGATTTTCAATGTTCATTCAAATTTGATGCCACCAAGTCATGGCATACTCTTCAAATTCTAAAACTACTAAATCAACTTGCTCTTGACCACTAATTTCATGAATATTAAAACTTTGGTCTACCTTTTGCTCTCACTCAAGATAGATTTTTAGATCATGCTCTCACTTGAACTTAGGAATTTTAATGGTTGTGGTTGTCTTGTTGGTAACGTGTTACACCTTTTCCCACCATCATGGTTGTGCCTTCTTCTCCTTCCACTACCATAGGAATCCTAGGAGGAAGATCTCCTTTGTCTTCTCTCCTCTTCCCTATGTTGAAGTTGTTGAACGTAAGTTTGGAGGATAATTTCACTATGCGCTCTATCCGCCCTCAATTGGTCCATAGATTCCTTTTTACTAATTCCAATTCTCGAATGAGATTGTTGACATCTAGAGTAACATTTTGTTGGGCCACGTGAGCCACCATTGGATGGGAGTATGGTGAAGCCAACTTCTCCTCTTCTCTTTCATCTTCCATAACCAGACTCAAATTTATCTTCCCTACAACAAAAAGAACTAAACAAAATTGAGAGAAACAAATTGGATTAGTAAGTGCTGCAGCCAATTCCTGAGACCAAATATCGTCTAACTTCAATAACCCAAGTGTTTAGATCACACTCCCAACACAATAAGGCAAGGCTAAACTCAAGAATCCACCAAAAAGGAGTGAAAAGACTTTTAACTTTTGGAAACCTTTTCAAATGCAAGTTTCAAGTGGCTCGACCACTACACTCAAGGAAAGTAAGAAATGAAGAACAACTAAGACAAAACAAAGATTACCTAAAGACAAGCAAGAAAAACACCAAAACAAAGAAGGCTAAACTCTAAGGAAAGAAAATACATGTGACAAAACTTTAACAAGACAAACAAGAAAGCACATATAAAGACTCTATTGGAAAGTATTTGAACATGCACTACTAAATCTCCAATCATGCATACACCAATAAAGATAATAACCAATTTAAGTAATGGAACTAATTAACCAATATCACCCAATATTTGAATATGAAAACTAGTAGCATAACACCTAGGAAAATTGTATTTTTTCTTCACCAAATAGCAAGTTTGCTCTTTGCAAATGAGTAAAAAAGGTGTCAAAATTTTCTTCTTTCACAACTAGTTTCATAAGATAGAAAGACAATGTTTTTAGGTGGCTTGGACACTTAAATCCTCAAATTTAGGCCAAAATCATTTTCATGGAACATACGTCAAACAAGACATATAATTCATGCAATACTCAAATACTTGGAAAAAATAAAAGGAAAACATCAAATAGGCATATGACAAAAGAGTAAAAACAAAGCTTAAGACAAAGAAAGACATTTTTAAGCTTATGAAGAAAATTTTGGCATGGTAACAACTAGGCAAAGGTCTTGGCCAAACATCATAGAAACAACAAGAATCATGTTTTCACTTCATTAAAAAACGAGTATCAAAGAGATAGAGTTTTTGGATACTTAAACCTCAAATGAAGTGGAAAATTGTGTCCACCAAGTTGAACGCCATCAAAAGGACGAGAATCTCCCTAAGAACACAAAACATGGAATCAATTGTTAGCACATGGAAACACCATATTCAAAGACAACATAAGCTCTAGATACCAAATGATATAGGATTATCTTGATTCCTTTTAAGATTTATGAATATGGTGATGATTGCTTAAGAAAGCCTAGTAAAAATTCCCACTGGACATTAAGATATATCTAGATATGAAGTTTCACTTCATAAGGTTTTAGAAAAGAAGAGAGATGGATTGATTCATGAAGCAAAAGTAAAGAGCAAAAGAAAGTAAAATTTGAATGTAAAGGAAAGAAGAACAAAGCATAAAAGTGGAAAGACAAGAAAGGAGATATGTGAGAAGCACGTCACTACAAGGCTAGGCTAGAAGCCATGGAACCTTGAAGATGAGTGGAAGGTGTCGCCACTTGAGTCTAGGCTTAAGATAAGGCTTAAAAGTCTCACTCCCAAAGGAGATACTCTCACAAAGATTGAACACAAAGGTATATGTAAATTCCAAAATGATAAACCTTTTTACAAGTGTTAGAGGACCCTTTATATAAAAGTGTTTAGGGGTCTCTAAGAAAAAGCACATAAGTCTCAAAAAGGGTTACAATGCAAATAACAAAACCTATAATCTAGAAGGTAGGTCAAATGGTGCATATGAAAGCCTTCTAGAAAGTCTTCTTGACCAAGGCATGTAAGAGCACGTTCTAGAGGTTTCTAGAACCCTTCAAGGTGGATCCTTGACCAAGTCATGTGGTTCCTCATTCTAGATGTTTCTAGAATGCCTTGCTCTTTCTCTTTCCTCCACATGTGCTCTCCATATGTCCCACATAAGCTCTTGAAGTGTGCCACCTTCTTTAGGTTATTAAATAACCTACAAAGCAAGTAAATTTGGATTAGCATGTTGGCTTAAGTTAAGTTAATCTTGAGTCAACAAGTCAACCCTAGGTCAAGGTCAACAAGTTAACTAAGAATAGTCAACCAAGCCAACTTCATGGAAATCAAACTAAAGTAATGCCAAATAGAGATAGAGATGGAAAAGCTTCCCCTTTTTTCATGCTTCTCGTAACTCTCCTTGGGATGACTTCTATAGTGTCTGATGATAATGAAGAGGAAGAAAGTTCTCCCAATGTCAATACTAAAAGTCAAGATGCCAAGGAAATTAGTGAAGAGGAAGAAAGTTCTCCCAGTGTCCCTTCATTTTAAAATGGTACTTTTAATATATTTTTTTCTTTTGCTTAAGAATATTTTGCTAATTTCGAAATCATTGGTTGAGTAGGTTTTAAATTTCAATTCAATAAAAATGTTATAAATCGTCATTTTCCATCGTGAATGTTAATTTTTTTTCTTTGTTACACAACAACCAAGTTCTTTATTTTCTTGTCTTTAAGATTCTCACAATTTCACTTATAAGAGGAATTAGTCAAGTTTGTTACTTTGATCTCATGTTATTTATAAACTTAATCATATTTTAAAAGGCCTGTAAATTTTGTTTACTTTTTCTAGTTTGGACATCTGGATAACACTAAAGAGAAAATGTAGGAATGATTTATTTGATATTGTTGTTGTTGAGAAGTTGATGTTGTTGAGAAGTTGAAGACATAAGATTTATGTTCTTACTATATGGAGATGGGGCCGACTCATCAATTTAGAAATTGAGAAAGGCCAAAACTAGAGTTTCTATTTTTGACGTGATCCCACCAAGCATACATGATCCTTCAAGCCCAACATCTAGTGGAAGCCCATTAAGAGGCCAAACAACAAGGTCTATGACGAGAAAGATTCAAATGGGTATTCCTCTAAATGACCATCGAGACCAAAGCTTCCACACATTATTCACATGGGCTAAGAAAATCACCAAGATATGAAGGATTACAAGTAATTGCAGTAGAATAGAATTTATTTTGGGCCAATGTTTACGCCTTGCTTTCCAATAATACATAAGACATGAAAGAAACATAGGATAGGGTTTCAAATTGGGCTCGACCCATTTTTCTTCATGCATGGTCGAGACTACCAAAGACAAGGCAAGGCAAGGATGCCCTTTGCTTCATGGTTTGACTAAGGTTGGCCATCACATCCAAAGGCCAAGGTCACTTCTTGTTCTTCAAGCCAAGATCCAAGGGGCGTGACATTGCCTTCTTCTCCAAGCCTTCACCAACGACCAAGATCAAGGCCCACTCCATTCAATGGCTCTCCTTTCTCATGTGTAAATGGCTTCATATAAAAGCAAAAAATTCACTCATTTGTAACACTCTTAAATTTTTGTGCAATAGAAGCCAATGAGTTGAGAACACTCCTCACTATTGCCACTTGAGAGTCATTTTTTAGAGTGCTTACTCTCTTTGCCTCTAGCCTCCTTCCTAAGCTAGAGCCAATTCTAAATCACTCATTCTTTCACCTATCCATTACAAGCGAGAGCCTACAAACTTGCCTTCCACTCTTCCATGCTTCCTCCATCATTTTCGCTACACTTGGGGCTTACATGTCTCGACCAAGCTCCATCATAGTGGTATCTAGAGCCATCCAAACCGTGGAGTAGTAACTTGTCTCGGTTTGGTAAGGGTTCTCTCCATAGCTTGTTTAGTTTTTCTTGTTTCCGTGTTGTTTCCTCTTTTCTCTTCTTCTTCTTTCATTGTTCTTCATCTTTCACGGTTTATTTGTTGGGTTTACGTGTTGTTTTGTGTTCATATTCCCTTGCAACAATGAGACTACAAGCAATCTTTAATTTCTAGTGGTAGTTTTCCGTGCTTGCTTGGTTTACAGTGTTATATGTTTTCCTTTAAGTTCAACACCATTTACTTTCATTCTATTGAGTTTTCTTGCATTTTAATCGGTGAATCTTGCTTATTTTTCATTTTCTACCGTTTAAGTTTTGTCTATTGTCTTCTTTAGTTTTCATTCATTTCCACCATTTAATTGTTTCATTTTGCTGTTTTATTAGCTTGAAACCGTGGCACCATTTCACAAATACGCAAATGATGCTTACACTATGCGTGTGGATGGTCAAACAATTTTCTTGCCAAGATTAAACCATTTTCACCGTTGGTTGTGGTACCTTGGGGTCTTGAGATGTTCATCTTTCATTCATGTATGATTTTAGTTCATAATCATGCTCCACTAATATGGATTTTCGTTTGAAAATCTCCAAAATTTTTCAGAGAGCAATTTGCTCCAGTTTATCTATTTTCCAGAGCGCACACCTACTGTTTGTTAATTCTCTTGAGTGATACAGTAATTGTTAATTTTAGCTATTTGTTGTTAATTCCAGAGCGCACACTTACTGTTTTCAGTGCTTGCTGTGCCTTTTTTTCACTCTGTTTTCCAGACGCACACTGTTTTTTTTTATTTAACTCGATCGATCCACTACACTAATTCACTTGATAATTTTTGCTGACTTAAAGAACATCTGGACGAAATTTAAAAAAAAAATGTGTCAAAAAATGTGCAATACAAAAAATATGATAAATCCTCAAATTTGAGGCAGCTGTCAGCGTTTTTACTGGTGCAGTATTTTTTCAGCTTTCTCTGTTTGTGCGTTTTGGTGTGTTTTCAGCTCTAATTTCAGTGCTTTTTGTCCCTCAATGTCTTGGCCTAAGGGTGTCTCCATTATTGCTATCAAATGCCTTAAATTTGGAGTGGTGTACGCCCTCCCATTGGCATGAATGCATAGCGGACTATAGGCCTTATTACAAGCACTACAGTTTCTGTTTTGTTTTTGTTGATCCATTCTTGTTCCCTTCTAGGATTCTCTTTGTTGTGCTTCCCTCCTTGTGTGCCTTTGATTTTTTGCTTGTCCATTCTTGGCATTTCAATTTTGTCTTGTCACTATAATTCCATTTGGTTTAGCATTTCCTATTTCGCTTTTCTTGTGTTTTCTTTCATTTGGGAAGTAATGTTGGTTCCACTGCTTATGGATATGAATTAAGTGTTTGATTCTGATTTGGTTGCTAGCGTAGGTAGCATCTTAGGGGGTGGTTGAGGAGTAAATTTCTAAAGGTTGTGCTCATTTTTTTTTCTTCCCCTAACCTTCACCGAAATTGGAGAGTTTGAGCCTTACTTTTCTTGTGCATGAGTGTTGAGTACTAACATTTGCCTTGGCATAGTTTTTGTGTATTGTTTTGTTGTATTTTTTTTGCAGCTATATTGTGGTCATTTGGAGCCAATTCAAAGTCATTTTCAGGGTGTTTGCTGCCTCCCAAAGTCCCCAATTGGTGCTTACCTTTGGCCATCAACTAAGGCCTCCAAATTCTTTCCTCAACTTTTGCAAAAAAAAAAAAAATTCCAGCAACCACACCATAAGCATGGTGCTCTCAGGTGCTCTCTTGGGAGCAACAATTGGAGTGCTTTGGCTGCACATTATTACATGCAAATTGTTACCACTTTGTAGCTTATTCCTTGCTTTGTAATTTGGACTACTTAGGTGTCTTGGGGAACCACAAGGTGTTCAGTCCCATCTCCTAAGTAGAACCTTTCATCCTTCATTAGTGATTCATTTTTAGTTGTAAGTGTGTTGAAAGTTCTAAGTGCTTTCTCACCTTACATTAGGCCGCATAATTTATATTCAAGTTTTCCCGTTGTTAGTGACTTAAAATTTTGCGACCAAAGTCTCTTCATATTTTGGCCAATTAGCGGTCCGTCTTTAGTGTTTTATAGCTTCCTTTTTTCTTGTGCTTTGTGTGACCTAGTGTTTAGTGATTTTTCATAATTTAGCGCTAAGCCTTTGTGTGAATTTTTTCTCTCCAACTTTTCACAAGTGCTCCTTGGCTAGGATTGGCCTTGGTACTTAAGTGTTTCAAAAACTTTCATTCACACCTTGTCTAAAGTATTGAAATTGTGAACAATCATGAGCATTAGAAGAGAAACCTGTGTTAGGGCGCAAGCCCAACATGATTCTCCACCACACACACACCATAATACAAATGCGGATGAAGAAGAACGTTCTTCTTCTCCCAACCTTCAAAATCTCCACAAAGATGTCAGTGATATCAAGACTCAAATGGCTGCCATGCAAGCCAATTTACACTTCCTAACTAAGCAATTGAGGAATCCGCCACACACTTACCGTAATCCACCCTAGGTTTTCTTGCCCTCCGTCAAGACATCATGGTCATGACCTTAGTGGCAAGGAGGAGGAATACCACCGCCCCTTTCAAAGGCTAGCTCCTCATGATAGGAGACAAAGGCGTGTACCTCCTCACCCAAGAGAGGTCAAGATAGAGTTGCCTCCTTTCTATGGTAAAGACAATGTCGAGGCCTATATAGATTGGGTGGCAAAGGTTGAACAATTGTTTGACAGCCACATGGTTGAGGAAGAGAGACGTGTCTCTCTTGCTGTCCTCAGCTTCCAAGGCCATGCTTTAAATTGGTGGACAGCCCTTGTCCTCCAAAAGAGAAAGAAAGGCCTTCCCGAGATTGAATATTGGTTTGATCTCAAAGAAGTCCTCCATGTCCGCCATGTTCCTTCTTATTACAAAAGAGAGCTTATGGATAAACTCCAAAGGCTCCAACAAAGAAATATGACTGTGGAGGAATATAGGCAAAGAATGGAGCTCTACATCTTAAGGGCTGGGATTGATGAAGTGGAAGACCTAACCATTGCTAGGTTCTTGAGTGGCTTCAATTACAACATCAGGGACAAGGTTGAGTTATTGCCTTACCGAGATTTAAATGAACTTGTGCAAATGTCTATCAAGGTCGAGCAACAACTGTTGAGGAAACCTTTTCACAAGGACTTTTCTCCCTCTTTTTCCAAATCTGATTTTCAAAAGAAAGATTCTTTTCATGAAAAAGAGACCACTCCAAGACACCAAGCAAAAGGTCATGATAGAGGTGCGACCTGCAAGAGAGGTAGTGAGATCAAATGTTTCAAATGTTTAGGTAGAGGTCACATAACTTCTCAATGCCCTACCAAGCACACTATCGTGTTAAAGGGCCAAAACCTCTACTCCAGTCAGGATGAGTCTCCTGAGGAATCTCATTCCTCTAGTGACTCCCATAGTGACACATCTTCCAAAGAAAAAAAATCATGCATATGCCAAAGAAGGTTCTTTTTTTATGATTTGGAGGCTTCTCAATAACCATCAAAACCTTCCTCTCAATGATAAAAGGGAAAATATTTTCCACACTCGTTGTGAAGTTTCCAAAAAGCTTTGTTCTCTGATCATTGATAGTGGGTCTTGTTGTAATTGTTGTATTACAACTATGGTTAAGAAGTTGAACTTGAACTTGATGCCCCATCCTAAACCTTACAAACTTCATTGGCTTAATGAAGATGGGGATCTCGAAGTCAAGCATTAAGTGATGGTAAAGTTCTCCAGTGGCAAATACAAGGACAAGGTTTTCTATGATGTGATTCCAATGGAAGATTGCCACATTCTCTTAGGTAGGTCGTGGCAATTTGACCGCAAAACCATCCACCATGGCTATACCAATGAGATCACTCTCCAACATCATTCCAAAAATTATGTTCTGCATCCCCTCACTCTTAGTAAAGTCGCCCATGACCAAGCTCAAATGCGAGCTAGGAGAGAGGAAGAAAATTCCATTAAGTTATCCAAGCACTCAAAACAAAAGGTAGAGGAAGCCTCTTCTTCTAAGGATGTACATCATGAAGTGCTTCTCACTCAAAAAGCTCTTCTTCAAACCCTTCATGATGAACACCCTTCCTACCTTTTACTTTGTCAAGCCGTCCTCACATGTCTGCAACATCCATCAATTAAGGAACTACCTCCTTCTGTTCGTGCTCTTCTTCAAGAATTTGAACATATTTTTCCAGAGGATGGTCCCCAAGGACTTCCGCCTTTTAGAGGAATTGAGCACAAAATTGATTTTGTCCCAGGTGCAAGTCTACCAAATTGACCAGCTTATAGGACAAACCCAATTGAGACTAAGGAGATAGAAAATCAAGTGACTAAGTTGTTAAACAAAGGATGGGTTCAAAAAAGTTTAAGTCCTTGTACTGTTCCTGTGTTGTTGGTGCCTAAGAAAAATGGGAAATGGCACATGTGTTGCGATTGTAGGGCCATCAATAACATCACAATAAAATATATACATCCAATTCCTAGACTTGATAATATGCTTGATGAATTGAATGAAGCAAAACTGTTTTCAAAAATAGACCTCAATAGTGGTTATCACCAAATTCATATTGCCAAAGGTGATGAGTGGAAAACCGCTTTCAAAACAAAATTTGGTAAATATGAGTGGTTAGTCATGCCTTTTGGCCTAACCAATGCTCCTAGTACTTTCATGCGCTTATTGAATCATATTCTAAGGGATTGTTTGGGGAAATTTGTAGTTGTTTATTTTGATGACATTTTAATTTAAAGCCCAAGTTTCACTCTTCATCTAGGACACCTTAGGGTAGTCCTTTCTCTTCTTAGAGACCATCAACTCTATGCCGACATTGACAAGTGCACTTTTTGTGTAGAGAGTGTCATCTTTCTAGGGTTTGTGGTCAATAAAAGTGGGGTACATGTTGACCCTGAGAAAATCAAAGCCATCCAAGAATGGCCTATTCTAAAGAATGTAGGGGACATCCGCAACTTCCATGGGCTAGCTAGCTTCTATAGGCGGTTTGTTCCCCATTTCTCCACCATTGCATCACCCTTAAATGAACTTGCCAAGAAAGACACACCTTTTGTGTGGGGTGATAGGCAACAACAAGCCTTTGATGAGATCAAGGATACACTCACCCAAGCGCCAGTTCTAGCTCTGCCAAATTTTGAGAAAACCTTTGAGCTAGAATGTGATGCTTTTGGGGTTGGCATAGGTGCGGTGTTATTGCAAGAAGGCCATCCAATTGCATACTTCAGTGAAAAACTCAATGGCCCTTCTCTCAATTATCCCACCTATGACAAAGAGTTGTATGCCCTTGTGTGTGCTCTTCATACTTGGGAACATTATCTTGTGTCAAAAGAGTTTGTTATTCACACTGATCATGAAGCTCTCAAGTATTTGAAAAGCCAGCACAAGCTCGACAAGAGGCATGCAAAGTGGGTTGAATTTCTAGAACAATTCCCTTATATCATCAAATACAATAAAGGGAAATCTAATGTTGTGGTTGATGCACTTTCTAGAAGATATACTCTTTTAGCCAAACTTGGATCTCAAATTCTTGGATTTGACAATGTATGTGAATTGTATAGTCAAGATCCCTTCTTTGCTCCTATATATTCTAATTGCTTAAATAAGTTCCAAGGCGGCTTCTATATCTCAAATGGATATCTTTTCAAAGAAGCCTACTTATGCATTCCATGTGGTTCTCATCGTAAACTCTTAATCATTGAGATGCGTGAGGGGGGACTTATAGGACATTTTGGGGTTTCCAAAACGTTGGCAATGCTTAAAGAGAAATTCTTTTGGCCCCACATGAAACGTGATATTCAAAAACATTCTGCTAGTTGTTTGACTTGTTTGCATGATAAGTCTAGCGCAATGCCTACTGGGATGTATACTCTTTTGCCTGTGGCTTCCACCCCTTGGGAGGATATTAGCATGGACTTTGTCCTAGGGCTTCCAAGGACTTCTAGGGGTGTTGATTTGATTTTTGTGGTTGTGGACCATTTTTCAAAAATGACACATTTTATTCCATGCCACAAAGTAGATGATGCAAGCCACATTGCAAAGTTGTTCTTTAGAGAAGTGGTTCGTCTTCATGGCTTACCCAAGAAAATTGTGTCTGATGGGATACTAAGTTCCTTAGCCATTTTTGGAGGACCTTGTGGTCTAGGCTTGGAACTAAACTTTCCTTTTTTACTTCTTGTCACCCTCAAACTGATGGGCAAATAGAGGTAGTCAATAGATCCCTCTCCACATTGCTTAGGGTTTTGCTTAAGGGGAACCATAAATCTTGGGATGAGTATATTCCCCACATTGAGTTTGCATACAATAGAGTGGTCCATAGCACCACCAAACTCTCACCTTTTGAGGTTGTATATGGCTTTAACTCTCTCACTCCTCTAGACTTATTACCTCTTCCATCTTCTTTTGACTTTGTTCATAAAGAAGGGGTTTCTAAGTCCCAATTCATCAAAGATTTTCATGAGAAAGTTAAGAGTCAAATTCAAGCCCAAATGGTAAAGATTGCACATTCTAAAAACAAGGGCAAGAGAGTTCGGTCGTTCAATGAGGGTGACTTAATAAGGTTGCATCTAAGGAAGGAACGATTTCCTCACCTAAGAAAATCCAAACTTAGTCTCTGAGGTGATGGTCCATTCCAAATTCTAAAGAAGATCAATAATAATGCTTATCAATTAAATCTTCCTACTGAATATGGTGTGCATCCTACATTTAATATAACTGACTTAGTTCCTTTTACAGGTTCAATAGATCCTAAGGATGACCACCACGGTTTGAGGACAAATCCTCTTCAAGGTTGAGGGGATGATGTGATCCCACCAAGCATACATGATCCTTCAAGCCCAACATCCAGTGGAAGCCCATTAAGAGGCCCAACAACAAGGTCTATGATGAGAAATATTCAAAGGGTATTCCTCTAAATGACCATTAAGACCAAAGCTTCCACACATTATTCACATGGGCTAAGGAAATCACCAAGATATGAAGGATTACATGTAATTGAAGTAGAATAGAATTTATTTTGGGCCAATGTTTACGCCTTGCTTTCCAATAATACATAAGACATGAAAGGAACATAGGATGGGGTTTCAAATTGGGCTCGACCCATTTCTCTTCATGCATGGCCGAGACTACCAAAGACAAGGCAAGGCAAGGATGCCCTTTGCTTCATGGTTTGACTAAGTTTGGTCATCACATCCAAAGGCCAAGGTCACTTCTTGTTCTTCAAGCCAAGATCCAAGGGGCGTGACATTGCCTTCTTCTCCAAGCCTTCACCAATGACCAAGATTAAGGCCCACTCCATCCAATGGATCTCCTTTCTCATGTGTAAATGGCTTCATATAAAAGCCAAAAATTCACTCATTTGTAACACTTTTGAATTTTTGTGCAATAGAAGCCACTGAGTTGAGAACACTCCTCACTATTGCCACTTGAGAGTCATTTTTTAGAGTGCTTACTCTCTTTGCCTCTAGCCTCCTTCCTAAGCTAGAGTCGATTCTAAATCTCTCACTCTTTCACCTATCCATTGCAAGCAAGAGCCTACAAACTTGCCTTCCACTCTTCCATGCTTCCTCCATCATTTTTGCTGCACTTGGAGCTCACATGTCTCGACCAAGCTCCATCAGTTTTGCACCTGTCCATAACTCTTATTCTTACAGTTTATGTAGGAAAAAAATGATCATTTGATGTTGTAGAATTTAAAACTATCAATAACTTGGATGTAGAAAGTGGTGTGCCATCACTATCTTCAAATGATATAAGAGGATTAAGTGGAAGAAGTATGAAAAATTAATTGTATATATTTTTTTAGATATTTAAATGTAAGATCAGAACTATAAATACTGTGTACTTCTCTTTATATTTACATTGTAAGTTGGTTATGTGAACAAATGTACCATGTTATTTTAAATTATATATGAAATTATAAGATAGTTAATTTTTGGTTAAAATATCTTTTTGGTCCCAATTTTCGTCAGGTTTTGTCAAATCAATCCTAATTTTGTTTTTGTGCTCAAATAAGTAATAATTTTCATCAATTTTTTTCAATTTGGTCCTTCTTTGCTAACACCGTTTAAATAATTAACAACCATGAACAGTGACTGTCACGTGCCACTTTGTGACTTTTTTATTATTTTTTAATTTTTTTAATTTTTCAAATTTTTTTTTTATATTTTTTTAATTTTTTTAATTTTTTAATATTTTTTTTAAATGTCCACGTGTCAACCCAACAACATGCTACTTGTCAAAGTCAATCTTTTATATTCAATCTGGTACCTATATTTGTTACTTTTGTTTAATTTAGTCCCAATTTTTGTTAACATGGATCAATTTTGTCCCTTTCCAAATTGAAACCAAATTTAATTTTTATATTAAAATTCACATTTTTTATTAAATGTTTTTATATAATATATTAAAATTCACATCATTATAACTTTTATATAAAAATTAAATTTGGTCCCATCTTCGACAAGGGTAAAATTGGTAAATTTTAAACAAATCTAGGACTAAATTGAACAAAAATACAAATATAGGAACCAAATTGAATATAAAACATTGACTTTGACATGTGGCACGTTGTTGGGTTGACACGTGTACATTTAAAAAAAATCAAATTAAATTAAAAAAAAAAGAATTAAAAAGAAATAAAAAAAATTAAAAAAACCATGAAGTGACATGTGGCAGTCATTGTTTATGGCCGTTAATGATTTAAACAATGTTAGCAAAAAAGGACCAAATTGAATAAAATTGACGAAAATTGGGACCTATGTGAGTACAAAAATAAAATTAGGACTTATTTAACAAAATTTGACGAAAATTGGGACAAAAAAAGTATTTTAACCTTTTTTTTGTGGTGTTATAATTTTTTATGTTTTTTATAATTTCTTACAAAAAAAAACGACCTAATGCAGAGCGCATGTTTGAGAAAACACATTTTTTAAGATGTATATCACACAACATACATAGAGCACTTTTTTTTTTAGAAGTGTTGTCTTTTTAAAGCTTATATAGATAGTGCTTGTGTCTTCAAGTGTTGTCTATAAGATGTTATTGGACAACATATAGAGAGCACTTTTTGGTAGAAAGCGCTGTCTTTTTGAACCATACATAGAGAGCACTTATTTCTATAAGCGTTGTCTATAAGATGTCATTAGATAATGAGTTTTTGCAAATGCTCTTTATTAATAGACAACGCTTCAATAGACAACGCTTAAAAAGCATTATCTATTAGAAAAAAAGTGCTCTCTATTAAGTATTTAGGCGTAATGTTGATAGTTAGCCTCTAGATGCTCTATCAAACATAAGAAATTGCACAAACCCTTTGTTTATGAATTATAAACCATTCATTAAGGGTGACAACAGAGTGGGGTAAACCATGTTTGCATACAACATTTTTTCCAAAAGAACTTTTGCACTTGATGTTCAATGATAGTTGATAAAGGCCCTGCTTTTATCCATTTAGTTGAAATAATCAATCACCACCATTAAATTTTTTACCTGACCTTTAGTGTATGGTAATGGTATGAGTATATCCATTCTCAATGCAATGAAGTACCACACTTCTGGCATTTGTAGCATTTTTCAATCAATGTGTGAGCCCCTTTCTTGTTGTCTATATTTTTTTATCATGTTTGATTGTTGATTCTTTATTTTCAAACAATTTCATACCAAATCATTTCATATATTATTGTCTGATATTTTTCGATCGCCTAATTTTGAGCCATCTCAAACTTGACATTCATAATAGACAATAAAGTGTTTAGGAGTAACAAAACAATTATTTGAAAGATAAGATTTTATTTATAAAATGTGCCTTATTATAACCTTGATTGGAAAAACCCTCTACAAGGAAAAAAATTGAGCTAAGGAAAAGTGCACATAATTCTTATACATGATTCAAGTGTAGTACATCACCATAAGACTTGTGGTATGTGAATAGTTTTATCCATACCTCACGATGGGAATCAAATGTTTTTACCAAACTTTGCCAAAGATTCTTTTGCGAGTGGATCACTCCTTTGTTTCTCTTCAAAACTTGAAGTTCTTTCATTAAGAGCAACAATTTGTCTCTTAAAATTCTTATACTCCATCTCATAGATTCGTTAATGAGTTCCAATAAGATAAACAATAATTAAGTAAAACAATATTAGTTCTTATTTTGTGATGTTTATATCTCATTTATATATTAAGTAAAGACACAACACATATACTGGTGCACTCAAGGAATAAAAGAATTTGTGTTTCTCCTTTATTTTGTTATGCAACTTAGTAGAACTAAGCACATTAAGGTGAAATATCATGTTAGCAGAGAAATTAGCCTGAAACATTATAATTCAAATAATTAGATTGTAGACATCATGACCAAAATACTAAGAACAAGTTTGAGACACTTTAGTATGACACTTTAGTATTCTGATTCTTTCAAACTTCAAATATCTTTCAATCCTTAGTGTTTTTAGTTGCTTTTAAGTAGTTCTTGATATATTTCAATCCAATCTTAATCATATTGCTTGCACATGTGTTGTTATCCAGGCTTAGTCTTATTAGCTTGTGGTCACAAGTTGAGCTAAGGAAAAAAAGTACACAATTCTTATTTGTGATTCAAGTATGGGAATAGTTTTATCTAGATCTCACGATGGGTATAAAATGTTTTTACCAGACTTCGCCAAAGAGTCTTTTGTAAGTAAATCACTTTCTCTTCAAAACTTGAAGTTTTCTCATTAAGAGACAACAATTTAGGTCTTGAGAGTCTTATACTTCATCTTAGAGACTCCTTAATAAATTTCAATAGAAAAACAATAGAAACACCATTGGTCTTTTTTTCGTAATGTTTTATATCTCATTTATATATTAATCAAAGACACAATAAAGATACTACTACGACATTCAAGGAATCAATGAATTGGAGTTTCTCTCTTGTTTTGTTATGCAACTTAAAAGGAAATCATTTTTCTCTAAACTTTACTACTTTTACTATTTTCTGGTTTCCCAGAATAACTATAAATTTATAAAATTATAAAATACAAGTTCGTAATCAATAATTACTATTAGACTAGAGTGAACAACATGGTGAATAAGTCTCTCCTTAGACTTTAAATACATGGAATATGACTTGAAAAACCGTAAGGACTATGGCGGCTAGTGTAATGTGAGAACCGGCTAAACCGGTCATCCGTGGCGTTGAAAAACAAGGGTCCTTGTACCTGTTTCATGTTGGATTTTCCGCTTTCACTGCTCAAACTCAAAGCGCCAAATATTCTCTCCGTTCAGGTCAGTGTTGTGTTGAATCAATCTCATCTTTATTATTCCATTGTCGTTTGGGTTCTTCAGAACAGTAAACTTTTCCAATTTCAAACTTCCTCTCATTTTCTGATATTTCTATGGTTAATTGCTGACTGTAAGCAAATTTGCTGATTTGCATGTCAAGGAGTTAATTCGTGTTAGTATGATGTCAGACTGAATTAAGAACTTTAATATTAGACTTTTTTTGCCATGGATTGTTTTGTTTTTTATCATTTACATTTGCAGACGGTCATCTATTGAATGATTACAACAATGATTATTATGAGTAAATCCCCAAATTGGTTCTTGAAATTGTAGGTCATGGTTTTGCAAAATGACAGTGACAAACAAAATATGAAAGGACTAGTCGGCAACTAATAGAGTATTCTAATAATTTTAATGACTAAAAGTTCTATCCATTTTAAGGACTAAATTGAGGGTTTACTTAACAATTTTCATAATCATTGCAGTCAAGAAAATATTTAATCCTGTGATGTCAATTTCTCTTGTATGAATTTTCTTTTGGTGTCGAATCTTCCCTCAAAAGAATGCAATAGTCATGGTGTAGAAATGTGTATAGAACAATCCCTGCCGCTAGTGACTGACAGTAACAGTGTAAATCTTTTGATAGGTACGTCATCTTATTCTGTAGCACCAACCAGAGGTCTTCTCCAAAATGCTCCCTTTGCGTCCAGAAGCACAGGTTAGAGGACTACAAACGTCTCTGTCTCTAGTTTCTTCAGATCCTCTCCGGTCTCCTGATGAACCTGGATCAAACTCTGACAATCTCCGTGAATCACCGGCTGAGAGTGCAAGTTCTCAAGAAACTTGGCCTACAGCTGCAGCAAAGAAGATGGAGAATAGAAAGACGGAGATTAATAGCCTTGAGCAGAAAGTGATTCACCGTGTTTCTGGTGCTGGCAAAGTTACTCTGCAAGACATTGCAAGAGAAAGTGTGGGAACGATATGTGAAAAAATGCGTTGTCTACCTCCGGTATATCTCGAAGAACTGAAAAATGGACTTCGAGTTATCCTTGAGGGAGGGAATGCATCGCAGCACAGAGAGGAATTTTTCATTTTGCAGAAGCTTGTTCAGAATAGAGCTGATTTGACAGAAAAGACATTGGTGAGAGCTCATCGAGTGCAGCTTGAAATCCTTGTTGCAATAAATACTGGAATTCAGGGATTTTTGCATCCTAGCATCAATCTATCACAGACTTCCCTGATTGAGATCTTTGGTTATAAGAGGTGCAGAAACATAGCGTGCCAAAACCTGCTTCCAGCTGATGATTGTACCTGTGAAATATGCACCAACACTAATGGTTTCTGCAATCTGTGCATGTGTGTGATCTGCAACAAGTTTGACTTTGACGTGAATACTTGCCGCTGGATTGGATGTGACTTGTGTTCTCACTGGACTCACACTGATTGTGCCATTCGCGAGCAACTTATTTGCATGGGCCCTTCTTCAAAGAGTGAAGCAGGACCAAGTGAAATGGTTTTCAGGTGTCAAGCATGCAATAGGACTTCAGAACTGGTGGGTTGGGTTAAAGATGTCTTCCAGCACTGTGCTGCCTCGTGGGATGGAGAGGCCCTAATGAGGGAACTTGATTATGTTAGTAGGATCTTTCATGGCAATAAAGAACCCCGAGGGAGGAAGCTATTTTGGAAGTGTGGCGATATCATAGAAAAATTGAAAACCAAAAACATGGATTCAAAGGCTGCTTCCCGGGCAATATTGATGTTTTTCCAAGGTACAAGAAATTTTGTTTTTCTTCCTTTTAACGTATATATAATAAGGCAATATCATGCCTCCGCATTTTGTCTCATTTATATTTATTGAATTCTGTTATGTCTAAATTATGAAAAGGTTGTTTGATTCAAAAATAAAATGCCTCAAAACTTGAGATGACATTGACAATTTTATTTGTTTTCTTCATTTGATCTATTGAAATTATATCTGCGCTGTCCACTTTGCTCTTCATTGAACCCTGAAATTGAAGTTATGAATGGTCTCTGCGCCGTCCACTTTTCTCACCATTGAACCCTGAAGTTCAAGTTATCAAAAGCAGGGGGAAAGTGGCATGCTATGGTTGGAAAAGTGGGCATCATCGATAAAGTTAATGCTAGAATTATAGTTGTTGGTTTCCTTTGCTTTGTTAGGCAAACGCTGTTATTTGGGGAGTGGGGGAGATATGGTTTGCTGTTAATAAAGTTAAATGCTTTGGTGTTGTTTGTTCTAATAAAAACATGTCCTAATTGAAGAGCTTGAGGTGGACTCTACAGAAGGCCTGGAGAATGGAGAAAGTGGAAGGTCGATTGCTCCGCAGGACGCATGCAATAGAATTGCTGAAGTGGTGGCGGAGGCCATACGAAAGATGGAAATGGTAGCTGATGAGAAGATGAGGATGTTCAAGAAGGCTCGCATGGATCTGGAAGCTTGCGACCATGAACTTGCTGACAAGTCAAGGGAAGTGGCAGAGTTGAAGATGGAGAGGCAGAAAAAGAAGCTGCAGATAGAAGAGCTGGAGAAAATTGTGAGGCTAAAGAATGCAGAGGCTGAAATGTTTCAGGTGAAGGCTAACGAGGCTAAACAAGAGGCCGAGAGACTTCAGAGGATTGCTCTTGCCAAGCAAGATAAATCAGAGGAAGAATTTACTAGCAACTACTTGAAGCAACGATTAAACGAGGCCGAGGCTGAGAAGCAGTATCTTTACAAGAAGATCAAACTGCAAGATAGTTCTCGCAGTAGTGGTGGTGATCCCTCTCAGATGCTGATATATTCCAAAATCCATGATCTTCTGTACAGTGTTCCTACCAAACCAGAAACTCAGGGTAAAGAGCACCACCCTTTTGGGACAAGTCCCTGAGACAAGTGATGCCAATCATTTTCCCTGTCATGGCTTAGTCATTCCCTTTGAACAATTTGGAATGAGCTCCTTCTGTGGCAATGTAATGTAATCATCAATTTTATATGCTCTCTTTTACACTGAGATAATGGTAAAGGAAGGCTTAAATATGTTTGAAACTAAGCTTGTTGTAAGCAGGTCGGCTCAAGGATAAAGCAAGTAAAGCACTCGTTTTAGACCTCAAAAATAAAAAGGCCTCAAAAAAAGATTTTGTTTACTATTAATATTTTTTTATTAAATTATGTTTGAGAAAAAAAGTTTCAAATTTTTTTTAGTAGTAATTAATATATTTCTATTAAACTAATTATAAAATTATATTTAAAATGAAAAAGGCCTCAAAAAAATATTTTATTACTAATATAACTCTATTAAATTAATTATAAGTTTATGTTTGAGAATAAAATTTAATTAAATTATTATTAGTATATGTTAATTTTTATTAGTAGTAAAAACAATAAGTAATGTTTACAAGAAAAATAATGATTAACTATCTTTATTCTCTTATAATCAATTTGGATTTTATTTTCTTTTTTTGTCTCTCTACTAGCACTTTTTCCCGTGCAATGCATGGGAAACGAGATTTTAAAAATTTAAAAATATAATTAAATTTAATATAATTTTTTTTATAAAACTAAATAAATTTTTAATTAATTTTATGATAAAAAATTATTTAAATTATTTATATATTTTTTTAACCAGATATATTGTATATAATTATTTTAAATAATATATTAAAATCGAGTTAATTAAAATTAAGAAATTAAATAAAATTTTAAATATAACATTTAATAGATAATGTAGAAAAATGTAATAGTTGATTTTTTAATAACAAAGATGATGAACGATATATAAATTGTTAAGTAGACTCTATAAAAATACAAAAATAGACAATAAAAAAATAATGTGAAGAGTAAACAATATAAAACTATAAATGATAGGCCGTGTATATAAATATAAATAATGGATTCTTTCAAAATACAAATGTTAGACAGACGATGCAAACAAAACATCAAGATATAAACGATCGAAAACTATAAATGTAGACCCCATGTAGAAAGATATAAAGAATATATTAAAATCGAGTTAATTAAATTAAGAAATTAAATAAAATATTTAATAGATAATGTAGAAAAATGTAATAGTTGATTTTTTAATAATAAAGATGATGAACAATATATAAATTGTCAAGTAGACTCTATAAAAATACAAAAATAGACAATAAAAAAATGTGAAGAGTAAACAATATAAAATTATAAATGATAGGTAGTGTATATAAATGTAAATAATGGATTCTTTCAAAATACAAATGTTAGACAGACGATGCAAACATGCAAACCAAACATCAAGATATAAACGATCGAAAACTACAAATGTAGACCCCATGTAGAAAGATATAAAGAATAGACTATTCTTTTGGAGTCATTTTTCTATTTTTTTTTTATATTGAATTTCAAATTTAAATTTTGTTACCATATTTTTAAAGTTTTTACATTTTAGAATTTTAAATTCAAACTTTATTACTTTATATTATGAATTTTAAATTTGTCAATATGAATCTTAATTTAGAAAAAAAAAATATTGAAATTGAAACCATTAGTGAATTTTATATCTTTAAAAGTTTCAAGAATTTATAATTTTCATTTGCATTTGATACACGGATGTCTATGTTATAAAAATTATGTTTTAAATTATTGTTTAAGCTTTTGTGGAATGTCAAAAATATGTGAAAGTTGTTCAAAAACATCTAAAAATTCATTAAAAAGGCTTTAATGTTCTACATCTTTTTGTATGGGTGTCAAAACGTGCCAGTCCGACCATTTAGCCTCTCCATGCCTTTTGACTTTACATTTTGAAATATTTTTATAGCTTAAGTGGAATATTTTTATAGCTTTTTGAAATTTCAAAATTCAAATTCAAACTTTATTACTATATATATTTCAAATTTCACAATATTGTAATAAGATTAAAATTTAAATGGTAAGTATTTTCATATTTTTAAAGTTAAAAAAAATTGTAATTTTTGCATTATATTTTAATTATTATTATTAGGTTGATATTATTGTGTTATTTGATAATTATACTTTTATTAAATATTATTATATTTTATAATAATTATTATATCGTTATGAATTTTTGTATTTTTTATGAGAAACATTAAGAATATTTATTAAAAGGACTTTAAATTTGTGTACATGTTTTATATTTTAAATGTTAAATTTTATTTTATTTACGGTCTTTTACAATTTCAAATTTTAAATCCAAACATTATTATTTTATATATCAAAAAATATTAAGTTTCAAAAAACTAATTTAAAAAGCAGAAAACATATTGTTTTTCAATAAACTATTATTAGAATTTGTATGTATGAATGTTGTATATATTTGAAAGTTTGTAAAATAAATGAATGAAGCTTGTAAAATAAATAAATAAAAGGCTTAAATTATGAAAACTTGAATAATTGGTTATAATATTAAAAATAATTAAAATTTTAATTATGAAATTGTCATTTCAAACACTCTATACATAAAGAAATTAGACTATTCTTTTGCAAACATACTTTTAAAATATGTTAGTCAGAATTAATTTATATTGACTTTATGTTGTACCAAATCAATTAATTTAGAATTAAACAAATTAATTAAACATATAATCAATCTTTGTTACAATATTATTATACTTTTTTGATTTTAAATTTCAAATTCAAACTTTATTATATTACATATTTCAAATTTCAAATTTGGTAATATGCATCTTAAGTGTATTAAGAAAAAGAAGAAGTGAATCATCATCTTTAAGAATATGAATCTTAATGAAAATAAGGTATGAAAAAAATGAAAAGTTTTGAAAGGTGCATAAATCATCTTCAAAAAGTTACTTAAAAAAGGTTATAAAGATCTTTAAGAGTTATGATTCTCACTCGATAAAACATAATAGAGCACTAACCTTGATCCATGGAGATCCTATGAATATGCGTTCTTCAAATTTGTAATCTTGTGTACTCTTCAATCACCGTTTTCCAATCTATCTCTTTGCCTTTCTTTCTTTTCTCACACGTTCTTGATGGGTTACTGTAAAAAGAACCTTATGGTCAGAGACAGAACCCTAATTCCTTTTATAAACCAACGTCCATCAAGTTGGTTTTTATTTTATTTTTATCTTTATTTTATTATCACTTTCCATAATAATAACCAATAAGTCTTTATATTTTATTAAATCACAATTGGGTCCATCATAATATTTCAAATAAGTCACTAATAGAATTAATTCGTCAATTAATTCTAACATTCTCCCACTTGACTCATATGATGTCATAACATTATGTGATTTAATACATGAACATAATGCGCAACAAAAGACCTTGCATAAATTGGTTCCATCATTATTCATAATTAAAGATACAGAAATAATAAGAGTCATGGCGGTCACACATCATTTGATCGACATGATCCCTTCCATGTACTACTATATCATCCCTTTCTCCTTAATATGACCTTAAAAACGAGAAGTCCATAATGGGTTCAAACATAATGTCATTTTACAAAGCAATAACATAACATAATTTGTTTTCTTCATCATAATTTGCATGCATAAACATAAAGAAGAAAACACAGATTTCAGAAATTTATACATTAGGGAGCTCAGAGTGTCACATAAACATTCAAAACATTAACATTCAACATTCACTAGTAGACATAATGCCCATATTCTTTACATGACCAGCATACAATTTGGGCGGTAACCCTTTTGTTAAAGGGTCAGTAATCATAATATATGTGCTAATATGTTCTATTGACACTTTACGTTTCTGAACTTCTTCTTTAACGGCAAAGTATTTCAACTCCATATGTTTAGCACCTTTAGAATACTTGTCGTTTTTAGAAAAGAAGACTGTTGCAGAATTATCACAATAAATTTTCAGCGGCTTGGAAATACTGTCGACTACTCCAAGTCCTGAAATAAAGTTCCGCAACCAATTAGCCTGAACTGTGGCCTCAAAGCATGCCACAAATTCAGCTTCC
>Ga0214545_1004902_pt1 | contig 24715 bp, 12 predicted proteins | sample CNSS4metaG_FD_160064 | JGI IMG/M metagenome (GOLD analysis project Ga0214545, IMG submission 160064) | Root nodule microbial communities from cowpea collected in UCLA plant growth center, Los Angeles, California, USA - CNSS4 | ecosystem: Host-associated > Plants > Roots > Nodule | place: USA...
TATATATATAAATATATATATATATATATATATATATATAAATATAAAAAAATATATATATATATTAAAACGATAAAACGTTATAAAAAAGATTAAAGCTTAAAATTTTCTTTTTTTGGAAGATTTGGAATGATTATGTTTTTAGAAAAATATATTAAGAAAATATTTTAGAGAAATAAGTAAAAATAATACTTAAATATTTGATCAAAGGGTGGTAAATGAGAATACTTTTTCTCCGGTATAAAATATAGTAAAAGTTTCCAATAGTTTTAATCAATAAGATGAATTAATATAATATGAATGATCTTTCTTTCTTAATTTTTTTTATCTCTTCATAAGTTCCTTTAAAGTAAAAAGAAAGTGTTTAAGAAAAGAAGTTGTTGAAAACATAATTAATCCTTTTTGTCCTTTTTTTCCTCTAATATTTTCTTAAATTTTGAAGAAACAAACCGTATTTATATTAAAATTTAAAAACTAAATCAAAATTAAATCATAAAACCTTTATGTACGGACGGAGCAATTAAGATTGAACTTATAACAACTTCTTTACAACTTATTTTATCTTATCTTATGAAGTAAATACTTATGTAAATGTGTGAGGAAACTTTAAAATAATATATCCATAAACTGTTTTATTTAATTTTTTAATAAACATTTTATAATAATTCATAAAAACAACTTACAAATTGCAAAATATTGTTTAAACTAATTCATTATCAATTGTTGAAACAATTTCTATATCTGCATAATAAAGACGTTTTCAATACATAATAAATTGAATCATTTGCATAAAGACTCCCTAAATATAACTCACGAAACTGCTATCTATCCTTGAGTTTTGGACCGATTAGTATTTTTCAATCTAGAGAAATAATGAAGATGAGAGAAAAAATAATATAAAATATAAAAAAAAAAACACTCCTTTCACTGTTTTCTTAAATTTTTTAATTAATAAAAACGTTCATTTAATTTTTTAAAGTCTAACACGGTTATTTGTGTTTTAAAAATTATTAAATGTTAGAAAATTCTAAAAATATAAATTGTTTATCACTTTATTCTCATCATAATATATTTCTGCATAATAGTAACACATGGTTATTTAATGTCATTAAAATCCGTGAATTTGACCATTAATTTGGATATTAAAAAGATAATAAATTATTAATAAAAGTTTCACTTCAAACCAAATTTTAATATTTGAATTCAAGTTTAAACATTTCATCCTTTTTATTATATCATCTATCATTCTCCTTTTGTCTCTCAATTCAATCCCTAAAGGTAACTCTCTCACCTTAATAAGAGATTCAAAGGTCAAATAAATAACCCCAATTATTTTTCTCTTTTTTCTCCCTTTTTTTCATTATATTATTTATCTTTATTCTCATACGTCTTCTTCAAAATGAGTTGTATATTAATCATAATAATAAAAATAAATAAAAAAAAAGTGTGTATATTACCGTTGTATCTCTTGCATGTCGCCAAGTGTATACGTAGCACTGCATGCTCCAAATCAACCACACAACACAAACTCTCAAAACGTTCACTTTCTCTCAACACACTCTCGTCTCTTCTTTTCTATATAATGCCAGCAAATACCTTACACATCAAAGCATTTTCCTTGCTCTAATCCCCAACGGTTATCTCTTCTCTTCTCAATCCCAATCCCCCACTATATATATACATATATTATCACAATATATATCACCTTTCACTCTCTCTCTCTCTCAGTTCATAATCTTTTTCAGACATCATTTGAAATGGCGTTTCTGGGTCTTTTGTTTTCGATGATTCCTACGCTGCTTCTTGTTGCGTCATCATCACCTAGGTTTCAAGCTGAGGCAAGACAGTATGATGTCGGTGGAAGAGATGGGTGGGTGGCGAAGCCTTCTGAAGACTACAACCACTGGGCTCAGAGGAACAGATTTCAAGTCAACGACACTCTCCGTGAGTCCAATCTTTCTCACCATTTTCATTTTCTCTCTTTTTTTTTGGAAAAAAAGATTGAATTTTTTTCAGGATTTTCTCTCTGTTCATAGTTCTGTCATCAGAGTTTCAAGTGATCTATTTTTTCTGAACCTTGATAAACTTTCAAATCTGAGTCATTTGATCTTCATCTTATGTAAAGAAACAGAAAACCTGGTTTTTAATTCTGTTTCAATCATGGTCATGGCCAAAAAGAATCTGTTAAGGTTGTGTTGTTTTAGTACAACATTGATTCTCACTGTTTTTTGCTTTCAAATGTTGCATGCGTGAAGATTTCAAGTACAACAAAGGCATAGATTCAGTTGTGGTGGTGAAGAAGGAGGATTTCGATTCATGTAACATCAACAACCCCATTCAGAAAATGGACGATGGTGATTCAATTTTCCCACTTTCTCATTCGGGTCTCTTTTACTTCGTAAGTGGCAACCTTGACAACTGCAAAATCGGTCAAAAACTCATTGTTCTTGTCATGGCGGTGAGACAACCTCATCCTGTGACTGCGCCGCCGCCGACAACCACCCTGCCGCCGCAGACTGTTCCGGCAACGGGGTTGACCTCTCCGGCGCCGCCTCCGTCGGAGAAATCGGGCTCGGGGAGGGTTGGTGTGGGTTTTGGAGTTTTGGTTGGTTTTGTGTTGGGTGGGTTTATAGGGTTGGCTTAGTGTGTTGGTGTGGCCAATGGGTGAGACTTGTGGTTTGAACTAATGGTCAAAAATAATTATTGTTTCAACATGATTTCTACTTTGTGTGGGTGTTTTGTTTTATCTGATTTCATCATTTTTTTTCTTTTTTTTTTAGGATTATTGAATTCTACTTTTTTTTTTTCATGTAATGTGGTGGAATGATGATCCATAACTCATAAAATTTCATAGACCATGTATTTGTAATTTACATATGTAATTTTTTTTCACCTTTTTCTCTATTTATTGAGTGGTTAATAAAAAGTTGTTTAACAGTTTCAAGTGTTTTTTATTTATTTATTTATTTACATCAATTTATGAGCACTCTTTTAACCGATTTAGACATGTTTTAATAGATTCTTAAATGGATTTCATAGTACACGTTAATATTAAAGGATTTCTTAAATACCTACACATTTTGTTGGTATTTCTTTCTTCTAATCAACGTACCTAAGCAAATTATTAAAGCAATCCCAATTGCTTCCTTATATTATTTATTCTTTATTTCCGATAAAAAAAATTGAAAGAATCCCATGAACAACTCAGTTATTTTGTAATTTATTTATTAAATAAGATAATTATAAGAAATACAAAAATTTACCTTATGCTTGCTTGGAAAAGTTGTATGAACTTTCTATTTTTGTTGTCCTTGAGTTGATTTGATAGAGTGAAAAATAGTGAAATTTGAGATTATATTGTGTTTTCTATTTTTATTTTTTTAATAAGATTGTCATCAGCTTGTAGTCTTGTGAATTGACATGATCCATGAAATTAGTAAGTGGTGATTGAAAAATGAAAATTTGATATGAAAATGAGAGTAAGATATTGAAAATTAGGCATATTTTATTTATTACGTAAACTTAGTGAAAGTGAAAAGATTACGAGGATTTGGTTCGATTGGAGATTAACAATTTGATGTCAAATTTAATCAATTATTTATTTCGTTTTGATTCATTTACCGAAAAAAAAAAGGAAAAACTTTAGGATTTTATATATGTGAATAAAAAATAGATAAGATATAATTTATAAAATAAAAGGGTAAGAAGGATAAATAAATTTAATGAAACAAATAAGAGAAATTGTTTAAATAAATGTTCATCTTAATTGTTTAAGTGTCAACAACATTTTAGCGTTTCAATTATAACGTTGAAATTGCAATGTCTCTTTCTTAACGTTTAAATGCCAATAAAAAAAAAATTTGATTATAGCAGTTTTATTTTCCTGGCATGGTGTTTACCTTTTACAAATAATTTTAATTATAAATGGAACCAAATAAATTCAATATTTATTGGAAATAAGTTATTTTAACGTTATGCTTTAAAGTAATTCGATATATCTAAATTATTTAAACAAATAATGATTTATTGTCATTGTTAAGTCGATCTCAGGTAAATTATATAAGTAGTATTTTCAAAATTATGATAAACAAGTTTTTTTTTTTTGTAGTACAAATTTTCTTTTTATTTTGTAGAAGAAAATAAAAACATTTACATGCTGTATTACTAATTTATGAATGAGCATAAATTTTGCTGCCACCTGTAGTATGACTAAAACTTTTTCATACTAAAACATGGAATTATAAAAATGAAACCCAAATGATAGGTAAATGTATCTATAAAATTTTATAATAATCTTAATTATTTCATAGAATCTACTTTTTTTTTTCTTCAAGAATATACTTCATTGGGAATTAATGTGAAAAGTCGTTTAAAAATGTGTCACTCATTCATTGTTCACAGCCATTTTTCATCTCTATAAAGTATGCAATAAATACATTAATAAAGTATTATAATTAATAATAATATATTGTAATATGATATCTAATCTTAATCAAATTAGTTATAATTTCGAAGTAATGAGCTTTTTATATTATTATTGCTCCTTTCTATAAAATTTGTAAAGAGGAATTTCGGTTTCTAATTTTACTTTTTAATATTGTTTTAAATTTGAATAATCAGTTTATCAAATTTGTCCCTTAAGTCCATGTTTTAATATTTAATCAATTTCAAAAAAAAATTAAAGAAAATCACTTAATGATAAAATTGGTAAAATAATTATTTTTATTTAAAAAATATGAAGAGGTAAAATTAGAAACAAGATGTGTAAAATTCTCTTTGTATAATAATATAGATTTATTGTATTTTTATACTTTCGATTTTTGTTAGAAAATGGTTAATAATTTTAAAAACTCGTTACTTGAACATAATAACTAATTTGTTAATATTAACCATCATATATACCAATCATTTTTTATTTCTGAAATTGATAGTTGTTTAATGATTTTCTAGTGTAAAATTATTTTATTTTATTAATTAAAATAAAATTATTTTTAAACTACAAAAGAAATATAACTTGAGTATCACTAAATTAATTCTTTCCACCACAAAATGTCAACTTTCTAATTATTTCATAATCCTTCTATGAATTATTTAAAAAAAAAAGACTATTAACCAAATCAAATCAAACCTCTATATATATATATATATATATATATATATATATATATATATATATATATATATATAATTAGTTATGGACGTATCTAACATGTTTGTGGATTCTCACATTCCCATCTACCTGTGCTTTCTCAACCTTACCTTACTTTACTTTTATATTTCATATTTCAAAGGAAAATGTATTATAACAATTGAATTTTAACAACTTTCTCTTATAATCTAAGTTGGTATACTTTGAGTGGATTTAGAATATAAAATAATAAAAAAATAGAAAAATGGAAAATCATTTAAAAAACTACAACTTAAGTCGTAAAAAAAAATTATCAAAATTTAGTTTTTATAGTATAACTTTTCTATTTCAAATTTATTTTGTTTTTCATATTTCACATCCATTTCATAATAAAAAGAAATGAAAAATAAAATAAATGAAATAAGAAATGGGGAATGAAATGATATGAGAATTAAATAAAATAAAGTAATTATATTAAGAGAAACAAAAAATATATGTTTAAAAAAATGTGAGTGTGCAAGAGAGTTAGGTGAAGATAGAAAGAAACAAAATAACTTTTCAAACATATAACTAACAAGTTAGTTAATTGACCTGTGGATAGGTAAGTTAAAAATGTATAACCAGTAGGTAATGTGGATTATGTTTATAAATTAGAGATTAAATAATTTGAGTATATTCCATAGATACTATAATTACATTTTCTATAATATTTGTTGAAACGTATTACTTTTGCAGATAACTATTCTCTAAAATTTACAAATAAATAAATAAATAAAATAAGAGTAATTTTCAAAAAGGTGATGATAGATAAATATCCCATTTTCTTTTTAGTAAACATTCATCCAACATCGATGATATAATATTTTTCTTTTAAAATATGAATAATTAGGAAAAATCAAATACAAAATTAAGAATACTTTGTCTCATTAAGTTTTTTAGAGGTGAAGAAAAACTTCAGTGTTGATGTAAAATTTTCCATTTATAAAATGGTTTAATAACTATATTTATCTCTTCAATTGTTTTTTTTTTTTTTTTGTATTGTTTTGAAGGTTTTGATCCCACATTTCTTTTGACAATTAGTTAATATAATTTTTTTATCAAATTAATGATAATAATGTACAATAATAATAACATGACGTAAATAATAAATAAAGAAAATTAATTTAATTTAATATTTTATTGCTATATATTTCTATTACAGAAATAAATAATTAAAATCAAAAATAAAAAAATCAAAAATAAAATCAAATAATTAATTAAATATTTTATTGTTATTTATATTTTATATCATAATTAAAAATTATTAAGTAATAAATATAATAAAATTATATACTTTAAATTTTTATTTTCAGTAAATTAATTAAGTTTAATATATTTTTATTTCGGAAAATAATTTTTTTAATTATTAAATTTTATAATAATTTTTTTAAAAAATTAAAAAATTAATTGTAATTTATATATTTTTAATAATTTTTCTATCAATTATTTTAAAAAAATATTTTGCAAACTATTTTTTAAATATATTAAGATAAAAAGGTTGTTTTATTATATCAATTGAATCAAACCACTAACTTTTCATTCCTTTTTTCTCAATATAAACAAACACATTTTTCGCTATTTTTCTCTTCTTTTTCAATCTAACAGATCCATCATTAAGTCCAACCAAAAGCTTACAAATAATGCTAAAGTTCACATTACATCAAATTTCCAGTTCCAAAGTTAAGGTTATAGAATACTTTTGAATAGAAAAATAAAAAACAAAAATTTGGTGTAATCTAAAACAAGTGAAACCTATAAACTGAAGTTGTCTATCTAAGGAACTAGTAGTTGTACCAAAACGGTAAGTGAAAGGATAGGAAGATTGGTACGAACAAGTGATGGAATATTATATTATAATTGGAACCAAACTAAAAGACACTTTTCAACTTGGTATTCTAAATTGTTACTTATTTAGGAATTTAGTTCAATGATTTAATCTCCTAAAAACATATTTTTTACTGTTAATTTTTGAAATTTTTTATTTAACACTTTTTGTTTCTGTTTCTCAAAATAATAATAATAATAATAATAATAATAATAATAATATCTGTTTATTACATTACGAGAGACTAACTATTTTTTACTAGATCAAATTCTTATAGGTATTTTTTACAATGTTTTAATCGTCCATTTTAGATTCGGAAAGTTTTTTAATCTTCTAAAAATATCATTTTCGTGAAAATTTATAAAATAGTATTTTAGAAGAGATGATATTTTTAAAATAATGAGACTCTATTATTTTAATAATAAAATGTGTAAGTATAAATAATTTTTTTATAAAAGAGTCTCATTAATTAAAATTATTTTATCATTCTAATTCTTTTTTTAAGAGTCTTCTACCTTCTCTCTAAGATATCTTACTCCATGTTCATATTTTTGAAGATTAAAGACCATAGGATGGTTCCTTGCGACAAGCTAATTAAGATCATCCGATCAATTTCTTTATTTAGGATAAGTTATATTTTCTTCTTTTCTCATCCTTTATGCTTGATCTAGGTTCATGCGAGATGTTCTGGCTCGCATGTGTTATTGTGAGTTTTCTTTTGAATCTCTACTGACTCATGTTCTTGTAGGCAAGGTCGTATCGTTTTGTTGTCTTCAGGTGTAGAAAAGGGTTTTTCTGTTTGAGCTTGTGAGCAGTCAAGTCAAGGTAAGGGAAGCTAGAAACTATATGTGAGTATGAGTTTATAAAGTTGATTTTGGTACCTAATGAAATGTTGTAATTGCCTAATGAATATGAACTTGTTGTATGATTTGGTGTAAATTGGTGTGTTGTATATATGACTTGATACTTGATTTGTTTGGTGGGATTTTATGTTGATTGGGAAACTTAGAATATGATCAATTGAGCGAATTGGTACTCCTTTTCACGTAGAAATATTTTAAACCAAAATATGAAGGAGGAATAGCAAATTGAGCAATTAATCAAGTCTGAGCTCACTCAATTGCATAAAATTCTTCTATTGTGAACTAATATAATGCTAAGAAACATTCTCCACCACTAAGTGCCACTTTTTTGCGCATTGCTAGGCACGGAGCGGCATCCAGGTGGCATTGAACACCAGTGATCACTGCATGCCTAGTACCATTTTTGCTCCAAGGCGCTAAGCAACATTTCTCCACCGTTGAGCGCCTCTTTTGTGAATGTTTGAGCGCTAAGCGCCACTTATTGCGAGGGGAACGACATTGAGCACTAGTTTCATCTGTTCGCTCTATTTCTTTTCTCTTATATCCTTGATGATGTTTCTATTGAGTGAGCTACTCTGTTTTTTGTTTATGATTAGTAATGAATATGAGAATGATTTTGTGAGCTTGTGGAATGATGATGTTTAAAGAGTTTCAAGGGAAATTCTTTGTGATGGTATTATTAGTGTATGCCTAGATATAGGAGATGTCACGAAAGTATCATGAACTCTAATAATCATTCACACTCAAATGGAATAGAATGAGTTATGTGGTGAGAGTTGTAGGAGATCTTAGTCTTTGGACTTATTTTGGGTCCTAGGCATGAAAGAGATTAACCTTGTGAGTGGTTGGGTAATAACCCCTTAAGGCTAGACTATGCAAAGTCTAGGAACCATCACAAGTGCACACCTCTAGTGAATTCTATATCAAAGACATGTATCCGGATAATTGAGTTTATATATATATATATATATATATATATATATATATATATATATATATATATATATATATATAGACACACACACACACACACAAACACACACACACACAAACTTATCTTGTGGTGTGTTTTATGTTGCTTGTGTTGTTTGTTTCTTTTTGCAATGATCACTTAATTGTGTGAAGAGAGAAAGACACAACAATGAGACTTTAGAGTAAGGCTTAGGTTTTTTTTTTTTTTTAGTTATACAAAAAGAGATACATATTTTGAAAAACTCTTAGATGTTTTGGGTCTAGTTTGTATATATTATATTTTATGGTTGTTTGTTATGGATAATTATATGAATATTATATATCTTATTATTATCTACTTTGTTTCATCAAAGTTTAAATGTTTTATTTAATAATTTTATACTATTAAATCAAAATGTTATAACTATTGTGAAATTTTATATATTTCGGTAAATAATATTGAGGCACATTAAATCTTGGTTTAATTATGTCCTTGGTTCCTATTTTCGTTCCAAAATATCGATTTGGTCTCTCTCTTATTATAAGTCTCAATTAGGTCCCCAGTTTTGTTTAATGGTATCAAAGATGGCCTTTCTGTTAAGTTGTGCTAAACGACATTAAGTGAACAGTGAGATATGTTCGCATACCATAAGTTGGTGACAAATTCAGTAGTAGACATGGTTAGAAGGGAATAGTTGGTATGACTTATACACAAGAGGACATGCCCTGGACTGTGGAAGGCATCACCTTTGATATTATTGTCATCCACAAGGAAAATCTCAAGAAGAATTATTTCAAGTGCAGGGGTTGCAAGAACAAACCGGACATTGTTTAGGTGGATGATCATTATCTTATATGCTGCTATAGTCAAAGTCCAAGGTGTTCCTTGTGTTGAATTCTTTGCCTTTCTATTGTCCATGCAGGTTTACATCCCTTACGCATGTAAATTGCTCTTCCAAGAGTTAATGGCTATGGCCATATTGCCAAGAATGCTTACAAAGGAGATTAAATCTAAAAAAGACCAAAAAAGAAAGGAGTATGATTATCATGTTTGACTTAGGCCACTACTATTATATCATGACTTGAACATCTCTAGAATATGGAACACGCTCATGAATTCTGAATATACCAATTTCATTTTATTCCATTTTCCAAATCTGAAATTAGAGAGATATTTCAATATTGGTTTCTTCAAATTTTGTTGCAATCCTTGAGATCTATGTTGTATTGTATTTGTAACAACAAATCCTACAACAACAATATTTAAGTTCAATTCTTATACAATTTAATGAAACGAGACAATTTATTGATTAGTGTGTTTTTTATTTACCATTTTTACTTTATATAAGCTCAATTTTTATACAATTTTGACCGACATCATTTAGATAAATAAGTTACATTTCATGTTAAATTATTCGTTATTTTACTTTTTGTTAAAGCCATGTATCAGTTGCCGGTGAGCTCATATGAGTTTCCAATGTACCATTAGACTTCCATTACAAGTTACGGTTTTATAATGATATTTGTTCGATAAAAAGATCATTTGAGTTCTTTCAAATTCAATCATCCTAAAAGTAATAAACATTTCTTATGCATATTTTCATAGTAACTTTTACATCTATTGTTGGTTAATTCTCTCAATACTAGTTCATGTCTATCAACTCATATACTTACCCACTAAATTATAAACAGTTATATTTTTTTCTTAAATACTCAATTTTTTTAGGAAATTTAATCAAATTGTTGTATTTATGTATGTGACCATGAGTATGGTTTAGAAACATGTTGCTGGTTACTTACCATGATGGGTTTATCTTGGGTCTTTCCACATTGGTTAATGGTGCAAGTAAAGAACAAATTTTTACCATGGCTTCCGGAGTTTTGTTGAAACTTTCAAGATCAAAGATGAAGCTTGAGGCCTAACTTTCCAATCACGATCAACCTTTGTGGAATCCCAATAAAGCTTCGAATAATAGAAGCCAACAGAATCTTCAATCTGTTTTATCTACATAAATCCTAATTTCAAAATTAATTTTAAATATTAAATCACATTTTTATTTCTCTACCATGTCACTAACTACTTTGATGTTTATGGTCCTAGCACACATAACCATGTCAACTCACATTTCACTTATCAACGTTTATCACAACTTAATAAAAAGGGCATCTTTGATATCATTAAATAAAAGAGGGACTAAATCGATATTTTGAAACAAAAATTAGAACCAAAGGTATAACTAAACCTTAAATCTTTTTATATTTCATAACCCTACCGTTGTATAATCAGAGTTGTACTCAGTATGGACCTCCAACCAATTGGGTACGAGTAATTTCTTCCACCTCCATAAATATAAAAAAATTTACTTTCTTATTTTTTATATAATTTTATAATTTAGAAAGTCAATTTGATTTCAAAATTCAAAATATTTTTAACTTTTGAATTATATAATTTGGAAGTTATTTTTTTTAAAATCTAAACTGTGCAGTCCGAAAGTAAAAGTTAACTTTGGATTTTGCGACTGGAAAGTCATATCACCCTCTCTTCTTTATTTTATTTAGTTTTCTAGAACCTTTATTGTCTCACTTTGAAGTAGATATCTAGATGCTAGGAATCCAAGTGTAAGTCTAAGTTTTACATTGAGTAAAAATGAAGGTCTATAAACTCATCGCCTTAAGGTTTTGGGTTGAGTGTGGTGTTAATCCCTTATGTGTGGGTTGGGCTCATGTCTCATTGGTGTTGTATCTCCCTAGTGATCCTCTCTCCAAAGATCCAATAGTGGTATCAGAGCCAGGTTCGTGGGTGACCGGCTTAGACGAGATCCTGAATCGAAAGTCTTCCTAACAATAGGTCAAGTAAGCATATTCTGTTAAGAAGAACGACAGTACAGAAAAAGGGGTACCCAAAAGTTAGCTCGAGGGGGAAGTACCAATGTGAAGGGACTCACACTTGAAGGGGAGATTGTTGGGAATCCAAGTGTGAGTCTAAGTTCTACATTGAATAAAAACAAATACCCACAAATCCATCGCCTTAAGGTTTTGGATTAAGAGTGGTTTCAATCTCTTATATGTGGATTAGGCTCATGTCTCATTGATGTTGTATCTCCCCGATGATCCCTCTTATAAGACCCAACACTAGTCTCCTTAACCAATTGAGAACTTTGTCACGATATTGATGCAACCAAAATTATATTGATCACACAAGCTTAAGCACTTGCAGTTTTTTTTTTTTTTTGGGGGGGGGGGGTTGGTGGCCATAAGATCACTAGCTTATTGGAGAGGTGGAGAGCATGGAATGCTAGAGGACCTCTATGGTATGGTAAAGGTTGGAGAATTATGTAGTTTAGGCGACGAAGTGGTATGACTCGGGGAGCTCAAACTTTGAATGTAGGGTGATCTAGAAGGCAAATAAACAATAGAAGGAGATAAGAGGAAAGTTGGAGAAGAGAGGGACACATGACTTCCAAATTGCAAAATCCAAAAGCAAAAATGATAATTTTGGAATTGTGCAACACAATTTATTATTTTAAGAAAAAAAATTACTTTTGGATTTATGCAATCTGAAAGTAGAAAAATGATTTCTTGATCGCGCAATTTACGAAGGACAAAGTGGGAAATTTCATATTAACATGATTGTTTATGAAAAATACATAGGTGAAGTAAGAAGTACTTTTGGTATGTCAATGTTTCATTGGGCCCATTGGCTTTGTGGGCCGACCAATTATTAATACAATTCACAAGACATTTCTTCCTACACCCTCGTAAAATGTAGTATCCTTATTTTACCCCTTAATAAAATATATTAAAAATCCTAAACTTACGTTTTATTTTCCCTTTCCCTTCTTTCCTCCTTCTTCAAAACCAAGCATCGCTACACCTCCCTCTTGGCCTTCTTTCCTTTTTCTTCCTAAGCAAGCAACACTGTAGCTCCCTTTTAGCTTTTTTCCTCCCACTCTCTCTAAATTAAATGGACAAAGAGCTTAATATAGTAGCTATCTTAGGGAAGCTTCCTTTGGGATTAAATGGGTAGAGGTGAATCAACTTTCTTTCCTTAGGAGGACACTTTTATTCATTTTGATTGAGGTTACCTTCACTCAACCAACACGGAATATTCATAGTTGGTGGTCTAAACCGGTTCACGACAATGGTTGGAGCAACAAAAGCTCATAATACACTTAGAGGTTAATGTTGGTTGTGGGCTAGGCTAAAGTTGAACCATCGGTAGGGGTGTCAAAGTGAGTCAATCTGACTGATACAAATTGGCTCATTATGGATTGAGCTAAAAAAGGATTAACTCAACCCGGCTCACTTTTTGGGTCAAAAATTTTGTAACCATACTCAACCCACCACGGATTGGTAAGTCAGTGGGTTGACTCACTTACAAACGTTTTACTTTTGTAATTTTTTATATATATATATATATATATATATATATATATATATATATATTGCAATACAATGAAAATATATTGGCTCATTTATTTTTTATAACAATAGAATCAAAGTGTTTACCTAATTCTCCAATTATTATTATTATAAAGATAATAGGTTAAAATTAAATTATCAACGTATATAACTTGATAAACAAATAAATTAAACATCTAACTTATTCCAACATTATTGAATAATATTATACTATTTAAAAATATCAAATTTTGAACCTATTTAATTAGTAGTAAATAGTTATAATAAAGAAATTGTAAACAATTTAATAAAATGTTGTTGATGATAGATTATGGGTCAACCTGGCTGGAACTCGTTTAAGTTATGAGTTAAGTGAGCTGGATTTAGGATTGTGAAACATCCTATAAAAAAATGTATAAAAAATATATTTTGGATAGAGTGTTTTTCAGGATTCAAAAGTACCTTCCAAAACATCCAATTCAAAAATATTTAAAACAGGAGTCACATTTACCTTTTTATTATAATGCTACAAGGAATAGATCGGGAATTACAGGTTTTATGGTGGTGCAAAAAGAAAAAAGAATAAAAAAAGGAGGTGCAGGAAAAAACAGCCCAGTTCACAATATGAATGTCTTCAGGCTTTCCCTTCCATAAATAGAAGCTCAAGAAGGTTAGATTATTTTTCCTGCAATGGACTTAAACAAAAAATAAAAAAAAACATTGTGTAGCAATTCTATAAATTTCTTCTGTGAGAAAAAGTGATGTTAGTTATTTTGCAAATAAAATTATGTACATGTGTAACAATTTAGTTTACATCAAGTTAGATCACATTTTGAAATTAGATCCAGAACATAATCTTATTTAATAAAAGAATTTTGCTTTTTATTCGATTTCGGTGGTTAGTGATCAGATCGGTGTGGGATCAACAACTTAGATTTTGTAGTCTGAATTGAAAGAGTAAATGCAGTATGGAACTTGCGCTTATAATTACTTTTGTAACTTCGTTCAGCATTTTATTTGTAGTCTTCATTTGATTTCAAATTTCAGACGATTTATAAGAATTTACAAGGATGTTCAATGATTACTCTTTTTCAGGACTTGGTAGTTTGGGGAAATGTTCTTACTGTTAATCCATTTTCATGAGTCACATATTGTATGTGGCCATTGATTGGAATCTTCCATGGTTAGTTATATTTGATCTTCATCTTCCTGCAATATTTTCAATCATAGAATAATTGTTATAAAATTTAGTGGTAAACTAGTTTGTTGTCAACCCTACTAAAGCCTCAATAAGTGGGTATGGATTTGGCACTCAACCTGAATGATTCATTAGAAGTAGCCAAAAGCTTCCCTGGGATAACTTGAAACACCATAGAGAATCAGTTTTCTATCCTTACCATTTGTAACCCTTACCTTTATTCTCTCATGTTACACTGATATTATTCCTTTCCCCCTGATTCTGTCCTATCCACGCAATTATGAATCTTATTTAGACCTTTTTAAAGTAATGGAACACATTAACTTTCTGATACATGTGATATATACATATAATATTGTATGGTGTATGGAAGTAACGAACAATCCTTATCACACTACAAGATCAATTTTTTGAATTGCGCTATCTCTTATTCTCAAGTTGCAAAAAAACTCGAGCACAATCGACAGAAAATTTCATAAAGGGAAATATCAATGTAAAGTCAAGCAACAAATTAAACCGTGTTATTTGGCCCCTTGGGAAATAACCTATTCACGGACCATTCATTTATCACCAAACAAATTTCAAAATCCAGTTCAATGAATGCACACAGCAGGAGAAAATTGTGAATCATTGCTCCAAAAGTTATAAATTTACAGAGAGCATTTATACAATCATACAATTATACATACACTTATCTATGTATCTACATTATAAATAAAAATTATAAATATAAATCAGAAAGCATGTGAGCATTGTTCAGTTAATATGACGGGGAGGCAGTTGGCCTTTTCTGAGAAAGGAGAGAGAGTACTCTGCGGCGTCAATTAGATCAGCAATGTTGTGCACTGAGCGTTCATCGGAACCCACCCAGAACATTGCTCGCACCTCCGCCTTCTTCGCCAGCCTCGCCGCGAAGCTCAGCGGCAACGCCGGCGAATTCAGGCTCCGCAGAATTTGCCTATAAAGCGACAGCACTCGGGCTCTGTTGCGGCTCAAATCCTCCGCCGTGGCCCATATCAAGCCCATTCCCAATTCCCGACTCGCTTCTGCAACAACACAGGTTCGTAATTTCGTTTGTTTCGAGTACTGATATCACGTTAAACAAAATAAAGAAATAAATAAAACTAAAAGAGGCACGTGAATGGTGATTGAAGGTGAATCAGAAAGAACGTAGCGATGGAGAATTTGATCATATCAAACACGTTATGTAATGTTTGATGATCACTCATCCTTTTTTCATCATGTTCACCTTCTTTACCACATTGCAGAGAAACGAAATGAATGATTTAGGGTTTCTGAGATAATACCTTAATCCAAGTTGCGATGAGGAGTGAAGAGTGTATCTATGACGGCTTTTAAAGCGTTTTCATTACATGAATAACTCAAAGAAACCAAGCTCCCCTAGGTTTTGAATTTTGGGCCTTGTTTTCGGATTTTGCTTCCTGAACCCATCATTACTAAATGCAACCCCATGCTAATTGAAAAGACTAAAATATAATAAAAGGAGAGAAAATGTGGAAAAACTTGTTAAAAAAAACTTATTTAAAAAAAATATTAAATATATTTTGAAAGTTTGTTTTAAATATTATGTTCTAAAAAACCTGTTTCATAAAACATTTTTTGCATTCTGTAAATTTCATTAAAATTCATTTTGAAAATTTTATTCCAAAACTTTCACTACAAAAATCGTATTTTAGAAATTTCATAAAGTTTGTCATGAAAAATTTTCAAAATAAATAATCTAGAAGTTGCCCTCGTTAAAAATAAAATAGCTATTTTAAAAATTGAGTGTTATGCAAATCCGATTTTGGGGTACATAAAGAAAAAGTCTAGTGTTTTCGTTTTTTGTGAGCCTATTTTTGTTAGTTATCACTTGTTTGTCACTTGCTAACCAATGAGCATATATGAATAATACACTTAAAACATCACAAAAACCAAAATTTTAAAGGTTAACCAAACACAAAACATACAAAAATTAATTAAAAGTAGAAATTATAACACTTGAAAATGTTACAATTGGCATTGTATTTTTTTACACATTGCATTTTTGATCAATTATATATACACTTAGGAGTTTAACATTTGGTAACATATGTTCTTGACATGTGGCATAAAGTGAGGATATACTTCAAAAAGAGATGTAGACTTTTTGCTAGGAGGAAATACTTCAAAAGGGAGGAGATAAATAAGATCTGGGTTGATTTGCTTCTATCATGTGTCTATAAAAGAGATGTAAGATTTTCTTTCTTGCAACATAACATAATATTTTGTTTTTTCTTGTGTTTCTCTATTAAAATTTCTTTTTGTTTCCTTCAAACTGTTCTATTAATCCAAGATTTGGAGTTCTTCCTCTCACATTTAATATCATATTTTTGTTTTAATCTATATTGTTTTCTTTTTTTTTATTTGTATTTGTCTCTTCTTCTCTAAAAAATCCTTTCTTTTTATCTGAAAATTTTGACCGATTAACATCATATTTGTAGTTATTACCCTCTTCTATTCACATTTAGCCTAAGATTTATGTTACGTTTTTTGTTGTTGTTGTTAAAAGTGCAATAAACACGTGATCAAGGTTACACCCAAATAATTAAAATACTATGTAAAACTTGGTTATTCTGCTTAAAATATTTTGCTATTATGTATGAACATGAATATATCTTTTTTTAATGGCTATTTTTTTAGGTATAAACTCAAGCTTTGTGTAATGGATGCTATGAACCCTATAACTTTTGTGGGATTTGATCATAATGCTACTACAATACCGAAGAAATCTAGCTCTGATATCATTGACTCTTTGGAAAAGGTTTATTTTGTGATCTTTAATTTAAATAGATTCTTTGGAAAAGGTTTATTTTTGTGATCTTTACTTTAAATTTAAATTCCATATTGTTTGAGGTTTAAAATTCCATGTTTTTTATGTTTGGAGTATCATTTTGAAACATATTTTTAAAGCACAGTTTGAATAATGTTTTACTACATTTTGATTCACCAAAGTAACTTTTGTTATTTAGAATGCTACTTTTGAAAATATGCCTAAAGAGTTTGAAAGCCTCATTGATAAGACTTGTCCTTTCAAAGTTGAGTTCAAGATTGTCCATACTTCGAGATTTAATCAACCTTTTAGAGTAAAAGAGGTGTGCATGGACCAAAAAAAATCATTGAAAGCTTTAATGAGGGTATGCTAAAGTCAATGGTAAGATGTTGATTACTTTTAAAGTCTTCTAATATATTTGTTATTGTCAACAAGTTTTTATTCTTATTTAATGTTAATGTCAATATTAAAGGATCAATGCACTAAAAGTGTAGAATTGGAGAAACCCAAATAGTCAACTAATGATATGTCACGTGATAGCATTGCAGAGGTATTTCAACATTTCAAAATTATAATTTGCTCCACTTATGTATTGAATCCCAAATTTCGAATGTGATTTTTCAGAATTTGTTGACGAAGTTTACTAAAGAATCAACTCATCTTGAGAGACTAATCGTTGATTTGACTATTCATTTACTTAAAAGAGATTGTGAATCTTTGCCGCTAGAAAACCAGAAATTTCCCTTTAAGATGTAAAGAAGAAATGTTCATATTAAGAAGTGACTTTTGTAATTTGAACTTAAATTGTGTGAAGTTTTGTGCTTTGTTCTTGTTAAGAAGAATTTTTAATATGTTTATGTTGTCAAGTTTTTTGTGTTATGTTTTCATTAACAAGACTTTTTAATATGTTTGTGTGTTTGGTGTTTGTCATATGTATTAGATCGAACTTATGTTAATTGTGATATGTTATTTATTTATTTTTTTTATTTATATTTTTCCTTTTATTTGTATGCTTTTTACTTTTTTTTAGCTTATTGAAATTATAAATTGTTGGTTGAATAACTAGTTGTTGATATCTTTCTTGGATTGATTGTTTTTTAGGTCTAAAAATTTTGTGGAGCTTGATATCGAAGAAAATCATCCTTTGACACTCTTAACTATGAGGATAGAGTTTGGAATCTATTTTGCTTTATGTTTTTTGATAGATTTATTATTTTCAACAACTTTGTTTATTGTCTTGTTATGTTTACTATTGTCAGTATTGAAGGATTTAAAATATGAGAGTGTATAATTGGAGAAAGTCAAGCATTCAAGTAATCAAATGTCCCATAAATCTTCTTTACAGACAGAAAATCAAAAATTGTCATTCAAGATGTTCAGAAGAAATGAACATTGAAAGCTGAGTTTTGTAATTGTATGTCGAGAATAAGTGTGAACTTAACATTCAAACATGTTTCATGATAGTATTTGAGTTATTTACAATGTTTGACATATTTTTACTTTAACGCTAACTGAGAAATACGAAAAACATGTTTAGAACGTCAAATAAACTTAAAAAAATTTGGTTAAAAGAACTAAATCCACTTATTTCTAAAGATGATATTTTTAGTGTATTTATTACTAATGTTGGTAAAAATATGAAAACAAATTTTCAACACTTAAACAAATGAACAACCTATTAAAAAAAATATAAACTACTATAGTTATATCGTAAAAAAAAAATCAAATAAGTATTTATTTGAAATGAATCTTAAGCATTTGTTTAGATAGAAAATTTTATAATTTAAAAAATATACTAAATTTTAATATTTTATTATTTTAATATTTTGTTTGAATAAAAGAATTCTAAAATTTATTGAATTTTAATCTAATTTGTTTTAATAGTTCATTTCAATTAGTATTAAATACAAAAAATATTTTATTATTAACTTAAAAAATTAGTTTGTGATGCTATTCAGTCAATAGTTTTTTTTTTTTTATCAAATCTGCTAAAGGAAAATTAACTAATGTTGAAATGTTTTTTTTATTAATTTCTATTAAGGTTATTTTAATCAATGATTAGTAGATGGATTTAGTTCTTCAAAGGAATTTCTTTGCCAAATTTTGGTTCAATTAATTAAGATTCGCTAATGATTATCCACTTTGTTCTTTATTTTTATTTTTTTATTGTCTCGAAAAAGAATTCAAAATAAATTGGAGATATTAATGTACTATATATTATTCTAATTTCATATATACATTCAATAAAATAAAAAATTTATAAATAAACTATTACATAATAATATCAGTGAAACTCACATATATCACTTTTAATATCAAAATCAAATTGTTAATGACATGTTTGTTTCATTTTGTACATTGTTTATTCTCATGAAAAAGCTTTATTTATGCATATAGCACAAACGCAGTATGGCTACTATATACAGTATATAATGAAACATTGATTGACATTATTATTAATTAAGTTGTTACTTATTAGGAGAATACAGATACTAGTAATTGTTGGAATTTAATGCTTTGTATAACCATCACTAAAATTATATGGTTTATGATCAAACACATGTCTCAATGAAACTAAAAGTTTCAACACTATTGATTATATATCTATCCATATTATCCTCTTTGATTTGGACTATTGCAAGAAGTCAAATTATCATTGATCATATTTTTTAAATATATTTTAGTCATTCTGAATATAATTTCTGTAAAAGTATTTGTTAGTTTTAAATCTTGATATTTTTGAACTTCTTTTTCTAACCATTATCATTGGTTATAGTTAATTGGATTATATAATTGAAAATTATTAATTAATACAATAAAAGAATATTTCAAATTAAGATATAGTAATTTTTAAGTATGTAACTCAATTAAATAATATATTACTTTTATCTTTTCATTTAATAATTTTTAAAATTTATTTTAATAAAAAATTATTATGTGTTATTTAGAGCTTATAAATGACTCTCTATATAGGTATTTTAAAATTATTAATTATAATATATTACAATTAAATGTAATAAAATTTATTTATCACTTATTTATATTCTTATGTAATTTAAAGATAATATATAACAATATATAAAGAGAATTCTTTGTTTTGTGTTCATATTTCATAATATCAATTCTATCCTTTACAATTTAATTATTTATTAAATTTTTTTAAAATTAACGGTTATTCTTACCTATTTTCTATATCTTTTTTATTTATTTTTATTCATGAACAATTAATTTCTCTATTCATTTCACTTTATTTTTAATAAATATAAATTTATTTTATGTATTAACTTAATAACATTACACTATTATCATTTACTAACATACTATCATTCATATTTAAAAAATGTGTACACACAGGTGCGACAGAGCCTGTATTTACGCTAGTATAAGATAATTATTTTAAATATATTTTATGTCCTGTACTTTTTTGCTATTTTACAATCTTTACCAAATTGTTATTTTTTGGCTCTTTTTTATTATTAATTATAATTAATTTAACAAAATATTAATTAAAAAAATAGATAACGTTTTAGTGTATAACTCGATTAAGTAAAATATTCAATAGTTTTTTTTTATCAATATGATAGTTATATATAATTGACCTTTATTTTTAACATATTATATATTAACGATGTATTTTTTTTCTATAATTTTAAATAATATTATTTTTTTCTTTGAATAACACTTTTGCATATATGTTATTTTATAACAATAATAATAATAATAATATATTTTTGTATTACATACAATTATAATATTATAATAACCAATTCCGAAAATATAAATCATCATTTATATTTTCATCTTTAGCGACAAAATAGGATAGAAGTTTTCTTACTTTCGACCTAATTTCAATGATAGAAGTTTTTTAATGTACTTTATTCTGCCCTTATAACTAAGGAAAGAAAAGTCAACAAAGATTATTTATATTACTAAGGGCAACAGAGATGGAACAGTTCAATGACATTTAAATTATTGAGACAAAACTTAAATATTGAATAAATGAGACACAAGAGGTGTCAAGGAGTTTGGATTTAATAGGAATGTTTGAAAATCAAACACTACTTTTTTTCAAGATGATACAAAATGTCAGAGAATATCATAATAATAAAACAATAATATTATGATAGGATAATAACCAAATTCGATATAATAACATGATGCCTAATATATTTATTGTTTCTTATACACAACAAAATAAAGTCTTACGATATAACATATTATATTTAGCAACAATTTTTTTACTAAAATTATTTATAACTTTTAAAAAACGTTTTCAATTATTTTTATAAATTATGACAACTATTCAAAACTAAATATTAGTTAAATTATAAAAATTCATATTTATTTATATAACTATTTTCATTTTGTACACAACTTTAAATGAGTTAAATATGTTCTTATTTTTAAAATTGTAAGTGAAATTGAAATTTATTCATGTTCTAAATTTTTATATATTATGAACCTTGTAACGTCCCATAGAGAATAAATTCTATAAATGAAATGTCACACAAAATATAATATAACAGAGCAACACCAAGAGGTACACATGTATAAACCATTACAGTTATCTAGAATGTATTAGAAGAGAAACCTAAGGCACACTACGATACCATTAAAAAAAACAAAAAGTAATAGTTTGACAGTTGATCAAAAGCTTGTTCCTAGAGCAAGATATTACATAGGCAACAGTACCTATAGAGGTTACTTGAAGGAAAAAAGATCCAACCCAAGCCTGGATATACTGCAGAATTTCCATCACCCTGGTGATAACTAGGGGTTTCCACATCTGCTCACATCAATAAACTGATGATCATTGCAAAAGGAAAAACCACATCCAAAACACACAATCAAACAGAAAAGGTAAGCTAGAGTATAAATCATTTTAACATGTTATGGCACACAAATACTTAAAACATATCGTAAACATGCAACAAGATAGGCAAAAAATTATGTGATAGCAAACAAGTAAGACTCTAAGACTCAATTATCTCGATACATATAATCTGTCGGATTCACTGGATGTTTGCACTTGTGGTGGCCTCTACTGCTATGCATAGCCATTGCCAATGGGTTTCACCCTACCATGCACAAGGTTAGCCTTCAAACATTTAAGGCCATTATCCTGCCAAAGACTAGGGCTTCTTGCTACTCTCACCACTTGAGTCAGTCTGCTCTACGTGAGACTAACTGACTATTTAGAGTTTTAGGATGCAATCCTTACTTGAATCCTTACCTAATTATATACACTAAGGCACCACCACGAAACCTTACTAAGAGGTTCGTGGAATTACGTCCATCACATAAGGCACCACCATGAGATCTCACCAAAAGATTCATGAAATTACATCCATCACATATGGCACCACCATGAGATCTCACCAAGAGGTTCATGGAATTACGTCAAACTCATACCATAGCCATGTTTCACCAACCATAGATTTATCATGCATACCAATCTCATGCCAATATACAACCAACCACCCAATCATGTTTCATACGCATATTCATACCAAGCTCATCAATTCCAGCCCATAAATCATTTAATACATGCATATTCACACATTTCATCCTTTAAATAGGGTAATCCAATCAATCATGTGACCATCAACCAAAAACAGAGAAGAAAATAGTACTTGAGCACATCCCTGCACAATTCTCGTTCAGGTTGGAAGCACTCGCTCAGGCGAGAGAGGTTCTCTCCCTCAGGCGAGCTCCTTTCGCCTAGGCGAGAGCTCGAGCAGTGGAACAATGAGTTTTTGCATTTTCTCGCTTAGACAAGACCTCATCGCCTGAGAGAGATGAGTTATCGCTCAAAACAGGAGCTCATCGCTTGAGCGACAACGCGAACTAAAACCTGGGAGGGTTTCTGGTACTCTCGCTTAGGCGAGACCTGCTCGTTTGGGCGAGAATATCAGGTTTCTCCATTGTTCGTGCAGACAAGCCAAGAAAACTAGACAAGGCCACATCCAGTTCAATCTCATGCAAGCATAAACGTCAATCAAGCATTTTAATCATGAAACAGAAGCCAAACAACAACATATTGCAAAAATGTGAAAAATCCTAGCTTCCCTTACCTAGAAAATGCTAGCAAAACTGCACAAACAATCGAAAAGAGCACCACTGAACGTGGCAACTTGCAAAACCGGGAGTAGAGTTCGATTACCCAACGGAGGAACTAGCTCAAACCCTAGTAGAGCTCTGAAAAGAGAGAAGAAGGAGGTTGAGAAAGGGGTTTTTTGCAAAGTGAATGCATAATGAAAGGAAGCAAATGGCTGTAAGGGGTCTTGGGTACCCTATGGGCCGACCTTAGGCCCAACAGATAAGGTCAGACCCTTAAACATTCAGAGCAAAAAGAGTGGGTCTTACAAACCTCAAACTTTAAAAATGAATGGCATATACTTCTTTTAAGCCAACAACATTAACTTTTTTTGTATGTGTTAAACGATATTTCAAATTCACCTATGAGATGAAATATGATAAATTGTGTAAACAACTCAAATATGAACCTAAAAAAAAGTTAACAATTAACGTCTTTGAGTAATAATAAGGACTATATCCTTTAATTTTTTTAAAGTTTGAGGACAAAAATATATCAACGTTTGAGATATAGACGAATCCCAATTTCGATGTAAAGACTAAAAATATATTTAACTCATTTTAAATTTATAATTAATATCTTCATAAATATTTAAATTTATTGTTATTTAATTTGATATTATAATAAGTAATATAATTTAAATTTATATATCCTACTAATCATAAATATAAATATATGAGGTGATATATTAAATAAAAAATTACAATATATATTATCATCTACACTATTGCATAAAAGAGATTTTCAAGTGTGCACATCTGGTTTTTATTTTTATCTTTTAAATAATTGTTTTTTAAATTAAAATAATTATTTTACCTTTTAAGTACCATTTTTTTTTATAATTTACCATTTTTATATTAAAATAACTATTTATAATTAAATTATAAGAATTATTTATATTTTCTTTTATAATTATAGTAATAATATATGTGACATCGAATTTAATAGAATAATTCTAATAAATAAAGCACCACATAATTATAAATAATTATAGCACATGAGATGAAGTATAAAGGATTAATTATTACAATTATCCCACATATACTGAAAAAAATGAAATACGACTTAAACATAAATAGTTGAACATGAAATCGTTTCCAAAGCAAGGAATTACAATTAAAAAGGAAATGTTCTTCAAAATAGACTCAATAATGAGTCAGATCCAAGGCAGAGCTAAACTACACTACAACGTCTCCAACACCATGGTGATCATCAGGGGTTTCCATATCTCCTCACACCAAATATTTGGTGATCATTGTAAAAAAGGAAAACCAAACAGAAAAACAGACACAAAAAGAAGGATAAACTAGAGTAAAATAAAATAACTTTCATCATATATATATATATATGTATATATATATATATATATATATATATATATATATAATAAAGTGTATATAT
>Ga0214545_1004904_pt1 | contig 24706 bp, 10 predicted proteins | sample CNSS4metaG_FD_160064 | JGI IMG/M metagenome (GOLD analysis project Ga0214545, IMG submission 160064) | Root nodule microbial communities from cowpea collected in UCLA plant growth center, Los Angeles, California, USA - CNSS4 | ecosystem: Host-associated > Plants > Roots > Nodule | place: USA...
GTAAAGGAAGTCAAAATTTAATTATTTATATATATATATATATATATATATATATATATTTAATTTAAATTATTTTTTTATATTATTTATTGTTTTATATTATTATAATTATTTTATTTATATATTTAATGTGTATAGTATTTTTTTATTTTATTTGAGTTTTTCAATTTTTTTTAAAATTTAAATATTTAATTTAAATCATATTTTTAATATAATTTATTAAAAATTTAATAAATCCTATTTATAATTATATATATATATATATATATATATATATTCTTTTTCTTCTATTTTTCTAATTTAAAGTTTTATTATTTTAAAATCAATTTAAATATTAAATAAAATTAAATGAAACAGAATAAATTTTTTGTTTTTTTTTCTTTTATTTAAAGTTTAGTATTATTTTAATTTTACTAATTTTATATTAATATTTATTTTTCAGTATATTAAATATAAATAAAATTATATATATAGATATTAATTTCTTTTATTTTTAAAATATATATTAAGAAATATGAAACATAAAAATGAAAAAATAATAAATAATAAACTAAAAAATAATTAAAAGTTAGAAAACATAAATTTTAAAAAGAATTAAAAATATTAAAAATAGAATTAATTTTTTGACTTCTAGAAGTCGACTTCCGGTAATGTTTATTGACTTCTGGAAGTCAACTCCCGGTGATACATTTTGATATCCAGAAGTCGACTTTTGGTGATACATTTTGACTTCCGGAAGTCGACTTCTGATGATACATTTTGACTTTCAAAAGTTAACTTCGGGTGATATATTTTGACTTCCGAAAGTCGATTTTTGGTGATATATTTTGACTTCCAAAAGTCATATATTTTGACTTTCAGAAATCGACATCCGAAAGTAATTTTGAGGGTGTGATGTCTGTGGATTTCCTTAAATGGTCAAAGGGTGTTTTGAGAATTTAAAGAAATTTTAGAGGTGTAGAAGAAATTTTGGAGGTGCAGGAAGAAAGACCCAAACCGCTTCTTCCTTTTCTCTTATTTTTCTTCTTCGAAAAAGATGAGTCAAACAAAAAAAGGGCCCAACTTTTTTTTTTCTTCTTTCCTTGTCTCTTTTATTTATTTCTTTTTTTTTTCTTCTTTTTATTTTATTCCTCTTGTTTTCTTCTTTTCTTTATATTTGTTTGTCCAAATATTTTTATGTCTTATTTTATTTTATTTTTTCTTTTATTTGTCCAAAATTTCTTAAAAGAATTTTCTAAATTTTTATTTTTTGTAAAAAATTTGAGATAGTTAATTTTAATTAAATGAAAAAGAATATATTGATTTTATATTATTATTATTATTGAAAAAAATATTTCAATTTCCTATTTTCAGAGTTACTTAAACACCTATTCTTTTATATTTATTTTTTTAAAACAATTTTTATTCTCCTGGATGGAATTGGATGTTAGCATTAGGTTGTAATGATAAAAGGTTTTTTCTTTTTTTGGGAGATATCTTTTTGGTAAATTTTTCACTTTGTGCAATTGTACCTATGAACTTAAATTGTGCTATCTTTTAGAGTATTTATTTATTTTTGTTGAGAGTTCTTAATCTCATAGGTAGAGATTAAGAAGTTTAACCAAGACTATTTTATGTATTTGTGGGAAATAGAAGTAGTTTATGTAGTTGTCTAACCAATAATTGTTTGTGTACTCATTTTGTAATCTTTGTTTGATTAATGTGACCTCTTCAATAGACTATTCAAGGGAAACCTAGAGTTAGCTCAAGTGTTTATGTGAAACGGTATAAAATTATTGTGTTGCTAGATTTGTATTGAACAAAAATGATTTAGGCTAGTCCTGTGTGAAAAAAGCCAAAGCCTTTATTCAATCCCTGTTCCAACAAGTGATATAAGAACCTTCCTCCAGGTTAAGTTCTTGACAAGAACGAGAGGTTTGATCCTGATAAAATTTATGGAAGGTGAAGGTCAAGCTATTAATCGTCCAACTATGTTCAACGACAAGAAGTATGATCTTCGGAAATTCAAGACGGTCGTGTGCCTTGAGTTTATCAATATAGATTTGCATTCCATAGAAATAGAAAACTAGAAGAAAGACTGAAAGGAGAAAAGAAACACTAACCAAATTGAAATAAATATTATTGTTTGTGCAAAAAGTGATGGATTGTTCAAATAAATGGAATAACCTTATTTATGTTTTTAGTTCGTGTGCCACTACTATTAAGATTTTTCAATTTGGAAATTAGGATACTTTTTATTTTGGTTCTATTTTGCAAGGAAGAAGACAAGTGTTTTCTTAATAAATGATTCTTAATCTAGTAATGAAATTTTTGACGAGTTTATCCATAGGTAAATAACAAACAATAAATACATAACTTTATTGATATATTTATTGCCATAAGCTTTATAACTTAAGCCATATTGATGAAGATATTTGTGCGTAAATCATATCTTGCAACGAATTTTATTTCGTCAATGCAAAATTGTCTATAAGACTATGTTTTGTTGTAGTGTTCAGATGTTACAATGGGTGAGATTTTGTTTTGTTGTTGTTTAGAACTAGTAGAGTGAACAAAGTCAACTTAAATGTTAATACTACTATTTTGTATTCTAATTTTGTCATATTTTGTCTTTTGTAGAAAGTATACTTGTTAATATCTTACTCACCAAATGTAATAATTGTTAATATCATTGTTAAGCCGATCAAGTTAGCTTAAAAGTGTTTCTAAAACATTAACCTCATCGTACACATTTTTCTTAAACCAAGCTAGGAATATCTTGTTATGCTTATTCAATGTGTTGTTTATTATGTTCAAATGTGTTTGTTACACTTATTTTCAAAAAAAAATTGTAATCTTTACATTACAAGTACCCTTACCTTCATATCTTACATCATATTGAGACTTAGGAATTCATACTAGTTTAGTTCTTAGCATGTCCTATGAACAAAAATAGATTAAACCAGATAGAGTAAATCACAATCGAGTATGCACTCAGATAATAGTACTAGATAGATTGAACCAAAAGTCTTCCAAATTTAACGCTATACCTAATTTGTACTTATTAATAAAATAATGTAATTGATACATACAAAAATGTATAATTTTTCCCTATAGTTTTTCTAATAAATTTTTCTTTTTTTAGAGTTTCAAATGACTAAACTATTTAGTTATTATTCCAAGAACTAAAATAAATAATTAGTCTTTATATTTTAAAATATTTCAAAACATTTACTTTTACGATCTAAATTACATAATATTTACTCGTGTCAACTACATTATTTTATATCACATAATTATAAAATGTAAAACTAAATAAAACAACGTACTTTATAGGGGTGGCAAAATGGGTCAACTTGACCCATTTTGACCCAACCCATTTTTGGCCTGTTAAAAATGGATCGGGACGAGACACCAACACATGTCAGAAAATACAACCTACACCATTCTGTGACGGGCTAACGGGCCAGCCCATCTGGCCCGTCCTTCTTTTTCGTAGCTTTAAAAAACATACACAATTACCCTTAGGCTTTCCCACTTTGAAAAATGTTTCACAAATTAACCAAATAGAAAGTGGTTTTTCCATTAGAACCATCAAACAACATTCAATGTTCAACAATTAACATTCAATCATTCTTCTCACTTCCAAGTAACCAAATCCTCTAAAATAAGTTGTAAAAGTAGCTTATTATGACCCAACAATTTGGCTATCACAAACAAAGGATCCCTCATAAACAGGGAAACAATACTTGCCAGATACAAAAAATAACATAATTCCTCACATACAAAGGATCTCATCCCCAAGATTTTCCTTTACAATTTTCTTGTAATATTCCTCCACTTCATGCCTATCTCCATCATTACCTCCAGAACCCAAAAAATTGTGATCAACACTACCTCCAACATCTCCTCTGCTTCCACCTATGTCATCACTATAACACTTTACCCCAAGCCCCTTTGAAAGATAAATTTCTTTACCACCACCAACCTTTTCTTGTTTCGGGTTTCTATCGTTGTATGGGTTATCTTCACTGTTGCAAAGTTAAAAAATGACGTCAAATCCCAACCAAGAATAAACCAAGAACGATTAGGGCAAAAAAGGGAAAATCCCAAAATTACGAACGAACTTGGCTCGTTGTTGTTAGTGGATCACTGTCAGCATTGTGGGTTTCGTCTTTGTCGAGGACCACTGTAGTGGTCGCGAGTCGTTTCTTCCTCTTAGGTTCACTCACTTCTTCTCTCGAGTTGTATAGCGAAAGATAGGTTGTGTTTGCTTGTGAGAGAAAGAAACCCATGATTCAATTTCACAATGATCAAATGGGTTACCCCTACTCTTTCAAGCATAATAATTATACGAGCCAGCTCGTTTCAAAATATTAAATGGGTTATGGGCCACTCCGCAGCCAACCCATTATGCAACCCAACGGGCTTACAAGCCAGACGGATCGGGTTGATACAGGCTAACAGGTTGAATATCCTGACCCGACTCACTCTTTTCCTAACGAGTTAACGGGTTGGCCTATTGGGCCTAGCCTATTTTGCCACCTTTAGTACTTTATTTGAAACAAAATACTACTTAAAAAACTCATTTTGTATCAATTTTGTTTTGAAAAATTTTTCATAGGAAATACTTACAAATTTTGCTATGAAAGAAAAATTGTAAGAAATTGCTGCCAATTTTTTTACAAAATATTTTGTATGAAACACTTTTCGCAAAAAAATTTGTAGGAAATACTTGCAAATTTTATAATTTTGTGGGAAATAATTATCCATGAAGGAATTACCTGCCAATCAAAATTCTTGAAAAAAATGGCATAAAAAGTCTTTTCTTGCAAATTGTTTTAACAAATTTGCAAGAAAAATCCCATGTAATTTGAAAATTTCTAGTAGTGAAACTAAACCATATATTTACTCCTACAAAACAAAATTAATATTAATTGTTCTTTTCAAAATTTTAATATCAACATGAAATGAACACCTTGGTGGAGACATTCATGTATTGTGCTCGATTGAAATTCATGAAATAAACATTTATTTTAATTTCAACAATATAATAGCACTAACCTAAATGACATATATTCACCAAAAGAGAATGAGGTAGTTCAATATGATCAAAGAGAAAGTTCTTAGGCAAAATGGGACAAGAAGATACAAAGACCATGTTGCCTAGAGTGAATATGAGCATAGTCCGAGCTAAAACCATATCACTCTTTTGTATGTTCTCGTACCATAAGTGCAACAAAGAAGATGAAAATAATATTATTTACAGAAATTAATTTTGGCTTAAATGCTAATTTGGTCCCTATTTTAATCTAATTTGTTCAATTTGATCTTCATTTTGTTTCAATGTTCAATAATGTTCCTATTTTCATAAATTTTGGACAATTAAATCCTTTTCCGTAACTATGTTTAAATCGTTAATGATTCATATGATGTGGTCTAATTGAACAGTTAACAATTTAAAAGTCATGACAAAAAAAGACCTAATTGACTAAGGTGTACTTGGCTAGAAGTACACAAATGTGTGCAGCTTGTGAGAAATTAGTTGGTTTAGAGATGAAAAGACTTATTAGTTCTCTTACATAACTCAGGCATACTTGCTTGCTTACCCGCTTACTCAAACAAGAACTCAAAGACATTAAAACATCGCACTGACTAGTTTTTTGGCACTAAGAGTTCTATTATAATATTGAGCCATTAATTTTTATGTTAGAGGGTCTAGATCTAATATAAACAAACAATAACCATATGAAATGATGTCATGCCCACCATAAATATTATCCTTTTACATAAGCTCAGGCATTTAACAATAAAAAAAAGCTTGAAAAATTTGCAAACATGTCATGTCACTAATACTTTTTTTATGTCAAATTTGTCTTCAACTAGACACATTTTTCGCTAATGCAATAGTATTTAAAGATCTCTTATTTTGTTTATATATTCTACGATAACAATTCTTTCTTGAGAAACATGATACATGAGAAGATGTTTTTATTTTATTTTATTTTATTTAGTATTGAAAAAGTGATAATTCAGATGGTAAAATTTTGATTGATATTAAAAAGGTTTTAACATTAAAAAAAAAAATCAAGTGTTAGGATATTGAGTTCTTTTTAAGTCATTTAACTATTTTCCAATACATGTATAGTAACCTGTACAATAATATTAATTATTCGTATTATATAATTGTGTCTACTAAAACGAATTTTCAAAATTAAAATAGTGAAAATCTTCAGATTTTGTATTTTACAATGTCACAAATTAGATTAAATATTTTGCTCTCTAATTTGCATTCAAAATAATGTTTAAATAATAAAAAATTATGAAAAAATATTGATCATTTAAAAATATAAAAGAAAATATATTCAAATATTGCAAACTACATTATGTTTTATTCAGGCAATACCAACCCCATTCTTGCATATGCACCACTACCTTTGTTTGGTATTTTTTTAGTTGGTAAAGAAGCAAAATGAAATCTCAGTATTAATCTCAATCATGTAAGAACCACATGAAGTCAACGTCCAATAACATGTTTGCTGCGACCTTTATGCTTATCAAATCTATTAAAATCGTATATATGTGAAAACCACTTGATTTCTTTGGAGATTTGTTCTTTCTTCTTGCTTAAAAAGAGTAGAATAATTATCTATATAAACTATTCTTGTTTAAAATGTAAAGACTTCAAGTAAGAGAATTCGAATCATTTTTCTAGATTAGAATCTTATATTTCTTATATTTATTGAGATATTCTCTTTATATATATTTATATATACCGTTGAAGTTAAAAATATGAAGTAATAGAAAATAAATCCGTGAGATTAAAGGCATGGAGTATTAGAGAGTTTTAAGTATGTTTTCGTCCCTCATATTTAAAATTGGAATTCGTTCTTATTTAAAACTTTGATACATTTTGATTCATAAACTTTGAAAATGAATGAATATAATCTTTTTAACCTAATTACGTTAATTTTTTTTAGGTGCCACATGCATTTCCCAACAAATATTAAATCGAAAATGTGTCAAACGGTGTAAACAACTTCAATATTAATATGAAACGCGCTCGACACATCAAAAAATGTTAATTTAATTGGGTTAAAAGGACTACATTTATTCATTTTAAAATTTAGGAACCAAAATGTAATGAAGTTTCAGACAGAGACAAATTCCAATTTTAGGTTAAAGTTCAGGGACTAAAAATATACTTAACCTAGTATTAGAAAATAAACTTCTTACTAAAAGCTTTTAGTAATAGAAAACAATCTCCTTAAACTAAAATCTTGGAGTGCTAGACAACACCATCCATTTATACTCTTATAAAACTTTACTATTCTAGTAACCAAATATATTTCTTGAATTAGTATAAATCTATAACACCCCATTTAATTAATAGCGTAATTAAAAGAAGCGTCACACTAGAATAATATCTTAGCGCAGTCCCGAAGTTTAAAAGTAACTCCACACAACCAACCAAAATGCGTAACGATGCCAAAAGAAACAGTTACAAAATATTCTACAGAAATCAACTTGAAATGTAAGGGACAGATGCTACATGGGTCGTGGCCTTAAAAGAAATATCATGGATCAGGATCTAGCCCACGTGGGCTACGCAGCGGAGTCACCATTTCCCTGTTCACCACGAGAACCTCTCGCTTCTGCTCACATCAATAATTTGATGATCATCGCAAAAGAGAAGAACCACACACAAGAGAATCAAACAAGCAAAGGGTGAGCTAGAGCTAAAACCATTTCATTAATGAAATCAGATACATATTCACAGTCCATTATACATATATCACACAAGCATGTTACGACCTTCCAAGCAATACACTAAGACTCGACTCGACTCATCCAGATACATATAACCTGGTCGGATTCAGTGGATGCTTGCACTTGTGGTGGATACCTCTGCTCACCCCTGAGTTGCTCACCCCCGAGCTATGTGTTACAAGTATTACAATGAATCAATTTTCCCTCACCACAAGGTTAGCCCTTAATGAATTTCAGGCCTCTTGCTACTCTCACCACAAGAGTCAGTTTGCTCTAGGTGAGACTAACTGACCCCTTAGAGTGTTAGGATGCAACCTTACCTTGAATCCTTACCTAGTTATACAGATGGGGCACCACCATGGACACCACTAACAAGGACCATGGAATTACGTCCCGCCCACTGAAGCACGACCCTGAGAATCTCACCTACAGATCCCAAGAAATTACGCACTGACTCGGACCAAATCATATTCATAAAACCAGGTAATATTTATCATGCATGTATATACATCATGTCAACCCTCATAGCCAATCCCCTTTCATGTTCCAGTTCAAATTCATACCAACTCGTCATACTCCACCCATGAGTATAGAGTGTCAACTCATCTCATTACCATGTCACATTCATAACCAACCAATCTCATATGCATCACATGCCAAGGATTTATCCAAGTTCACCATTCATAACTCATACACCCTTCCATTTCATGCATACTCATTCATTTCATATTTTGACATAACAATGCAACCAAACATGTGTTTAATACCCAAAACAAAGATTCAAACAGTACCCACACGTTCTCTCGCCCAACTCTCGCTTAGGCCAGAAGCCCTCGCTCAAGCGAGAGGGGTTCCCTCGCTTAAGTGATAGACCCTCGCTTAGGCGAGATCGCGATAGAGGTAAATGAAGTGTTTCTCGCGTACTGGCTTAGGCAAGTCCTCCCTCGCCTGCGCGAGCCCGCTCCTCGCCCAAAAGTGAGGTCCCTCGCTTGGGCTGCAACTGCAGCGACCCAACCTCGAACTCCCACGCGAGCTCGCGTAGGCGAGCGTCTCTCGTCTGAGCGAGATCGCACCTCGCTCAAAACTAAGACCCTCTGCTTGAGCGAGAGCTCGAGCGTGAGCTGGGGTTGGTTCTCTGCAAGTCTTGCCTAAGCGAGATCAAGTCACTTGGGTGAGAACAACAGACCACGCCACTGTTCAACCTGCATCAGTTATAATTTCACACCCAGAAATATTTCCAGCCATCTCATACGTTCACAATAACATGCCATTTCAATCAAACACCATACAAACACACAACCACAGAAAACGCATCACGCAACCAAAGGGTTCTAGCTTCCCTTACCTGGAAAGAAGCTAGTAAGATATTCTCGATGCGCCCTCGACACAGAACGTAAGAGCGCAACAACTCAAGGAATGAAATAAGTGGCTGGAAGGAAACCAAGAAATAGAGCAGAATGAGTTATCGAAATGAAGCTCAAGGGAACTCCACAATAGAGTTAGAGGGAAGCTACTACGAGTTCAGGAATAACTTACATGGAGTGGAAAAAGTTGAAGTTCGCTTGGAGAGGGTGACGGCTAACTCTAGCGGAGCTCTGAAACAAAAGGGACAGTGTTTAGGTTCAGATTGTGAAAGTGAGGTTGAAAGGGAACCCTAGCAGCTTTAGGGCCTTAGCACCCTATGGGCCACCCTTTAGGCCCAACATATTAAGGTCAGCCCTTAAACATAAGGGTAGCAAATTAAAATTGGGCCTTACAAATCCGTTTAAAAATTAGTTTAGGTCATCTATAATTTGGTTATGTGGGACAACTTAATTAATTATTTTGAACTTTAAGACCATGATGGCTGATTTACTGATCGAACATACTCCGCGGTATCGATTCATGATCCTTAATCAAACTTTATGTGATTTTTTTTTTATCATAGACCATACATAAACGTTAATTAATATATTTAAAGGATAGTGTATTTCTTTACATGATTTTTGTTTGTTCCCAATATTTTGTATCCTCTATTTTCATTCTTTTGTAATATATTTTATGTGATGATATATGATTGTTGAATTTTGAAGTGTCACCTTAAGTGACACACTAGATCTTATAGTGATATCTAGTAGAATTGTTTATAGAAATTATACTTTGGTATCTGAAAAAGTAGCCAAATTGTTGGGTATTGTACTCCTTTCTTATGTGGAGAAAAGATCCAAAATTTGAGAAGCTCATGTCTCACTTAACCTAGCAAAGAGGGAGCTGGAAAATAAAAAGACAGAAAGAACAATAAAGTCAGAATCCACTGAAAACCCTAGCACATTGAGGGAGAGATAGAGGAAAAAATATGTTCACGTTTTTTGCTGAGTTGCCATCCTAAAATCGGAATTACGGATAAGTTCACTATTGGATCATGCTGAAAATTTTATAGTAGGTTCAAAACACATTTTTTTTTCATTCTGACCAGTTATTTCATCAATGCGAGGACTGAGTTGGGAGAAATTAATTTCACACTGCAACAATGATTTTATAGGTTTTTTCTTCCATTTGTGCTTTGTAACATCCCTAGGGAATATTACTTAAAAATAAATAGTAAAAGAAATAATTATATTAATAGTCATCTTTATAAAAATTCTAACGCGGGAAAATTTCAATTTATTAAAATAGCGCGCCAAAACTTATAACTGAATTCATAAAATGTTACAAGTTCCCAAAATTTGTATTTAAAACATAAAATACATATGAGCAAAACCCTAACCCCGTAACATCTGCTCCCATGTAACGAATTACACGATCATCGCCAAACACAAACAGAAAGGGTGAGCTGAGAAAAATAAAATAACAAGCATAAACAAAACGAGATAAATCATATACCCATCTTATTCATTATATAAAATTCTTGGCCAAGACCCTAACCCCAAGACTTAGCAGTCTTCAAATCATATAATTGGTTAGCCTTGAACTCGGGAACCTGATGCTCACACGAACCTGCCCGCTCGTGGTCCTGCCTCTACGAACCTCCCCGCTCGTAGTCCTACTCTACGGACCTGCCTACCCGTAGTCTAACACATGTGATCCTCCAGCCCCCGTACCTCCCCGTACGTGGCATCTCTCAACGTGAGCACGGAACATACGAACCTACCTCGCTCGTATCCCCACGTGAGAGTAACTAGATATGAACCTCCCCGTTCATATCATCACATGTCAAACAACATCCATGAACCTACCCGCTCATGGCACAGCACCTCCCGATCCAAGCAAAGCATCTTTATCAATTAAAACAACACAACAGAAAGCAAAGAACAACAGCATCTCCGCCTGGCTCGGCCCACACACCGCTAGGTAAAACCGTTCCAGACCGCCTGGCGGTATTCACTCACCGCCAGGCGCCAGCGTCCTCCCAGACCCACTGTTTTCTCATCACCGCCTGGCGGAGCTCGACGTGCCGCTAGGCGCACCTTAGTACAGTGCACTCTCCTGTTAAATCCATCGCCTGGCGGGTATCAGTGTACCGCCAGGCACCATACCAGAATAGTACTTTTCTGGTTTATGACACCCCGTTAATCCAATCTACCATTTAACTCAGTCACAAAGTTCACAGGAGAACCCCAATATCAAGCCCTCGCAATAGGTGAATTTACAACCAATCATATGTAACCAAATACATGGACTTTTACTCCTATCAATCCACTCACTTAAGTTCTCTTTAATTTAACAAGATCTTAGACATAAAATTACCACTTCATCCATCCTAGGAGACTGCTAGCATTACAGTTACCTTTTATCACACCCCTAAATATACCGCATGCTCTTGTCAACTCCACGGTCCCTTACTCCTCTCATACCCAATTCATATGCTCCTTCCCTCTTTTTGCCTTCTTCCATCCTCCCTTCATCCTTGACTAACATTCCAATACCTAACATTTCCTAATCCCAACCCTTGCTCACATTTTCCCCTATTCGATCATCAACCTACCCTACATTTCCTTTATACTTCTCTCATGTTTTATTTTCCATCCAACACACTCCAGATTTCTCACACCACTCTGATAGAACACTGTCGCCTAGCGGCCAATTATCCACCGCCAGGCGGTGCATCAGATCATGGGTATCATACCCAGATTTCTGCACACGCGCTCAACCCCAAAATTCCAGAATCTGATTTCCGCTTTTGCTTCTAACAATGATCATCAATTTCGCATAATTTTATTAGACATGCTCTCCATCATATCACTCATCATATCCCATTAGATTTCAAGACACAACATTACATACCCAATTCAATAACCATCGAATTCTCTCCTTTATCCCACGATTCCTACCCCAATGACAATCTAACGCATGTCAATACCAGAAACATCAGGGTCTTTTACAACCTCGCAATTATAGCCGTTAATTGCAATCCACACAAAACAACATACAACACAGTTCAATCAAACAGTATCAATACAGCATACATCGCCTGACGGCTCAATCCCACCGCCAGGCAGTTCATAGCAGAAACAACACTTTTAGGTCAAACTGATGTGCCGCCTGGCGGCACCTGCATGCCCGCCAGGCGATTTCTGGGCAGATTCCCAGAATTTTGCGTGGAACAGCGTCAGAGAGAAAGAAAAACTTATGCATTCTTACAAAACAACACATAACTAATCAAACACGAAATATAACACAGCAGGCAACTCCCCTAACCTGGATTCCTTGCCAAATTTGAATCTGTATGCCTATCCTCTCACTAAGCCTCCTTAGCCTTTGTTTCCAGTCCAAGCCTTGCTGATTTCAGCCCTACCACTTCTCTCAATCAGCCCCAAAACTAAGAAAAAACCTCGCTTATGGTGAGTACGAATTTATAGTGCACTCTTCCTCTGCTTATGACCTTCTCTCTCACAATCACTCTCACTTATTACCCTTTTAGTGCCTTAGACGAATTTTAATTAAGAATTACACCTATGCTAGCCCAATGTTCAATTAACCCTCTGTTTTCCAGCCCTTAGGTTACCTCTCCTTTGGCTGCTAGGTTTCTAGTCCTTTCACATTCATGCAAAAAGAAAAATTTGGCAAAAAGAACTTATTTAGTTATCACCAAGGTTTGAACCCACACTCATACATATACCCAACCAAGGCCAAACCATTCAACCAATCCTTATTTCATGATAAATCCTACAATTCTAAGAGTTTATCATGACACCACGCATTCAATATATAATTACATAAAAATGCATAATTTAATAACATCCAAGTGACACACATAGGACTCAAACCCAAGTTCCCACACACAATAAAGTACTCTCAACCACATGAGCTAGTACTTTTCCACGTCATAGTCCCTCACATTTATTGCTTTAAATGTTCTCGCTACCCGTCCTAATTAAATAATTAATTAAATAACTATTTAATTTTCCCGGGTCTTACATGCTTCTTTATTTTAAAGATATGTTGCTTTGCTAGTTGGTTAGGTGTTAGCACTAATTTGTACAGTTGATTAAGAGTCATTTGTACTCTTGTTGATCATAGTGGAACTATTTCTTTGGTCTGGATGACTCATGGTTTTTATCCTTGATTTGAGGAGTTTTCCATGTTAAAAATCTTAGTGTCTTTATTTGTGATTGTGGTGATGTATTATTGTTGTTCTTTGATAGTTGTTCCTGATATGTTCTTGCAAGTTAGGGAAAATTATATTCGTTGCATTTTCTAGTATATTGTTTGTATTGTTGTTTTCCCATCACAAATGAATAAAATGATGTTTTGACACCCATAGTTTGTAGGTTGTGAAAAGCAGATAAAAAGATTTTGGTCATTCATATTCAAGGCAAATTGTGGGTTCATATTTGATTTTTGAAGGAGTTTGATACAGTAGTTCCAAGTCTTTTATGCATATATTGATAAATTGAATTTTTGTTTCTTACATGTTAATTATTGAAAACTAATTTAACTATAATACTACATATTTGTATTTTTTTAAAAACATGTAGTTGTAATATTTTATATTATATTTATTTTAATTGTAATAATGTTTGGCATATGTTATATAAAAATTTGAAATAAAAAAAAAACACGCAGACTCATGATACACAACACAAGCATAACTTCAATATGGTTATGTTTTATTTCAGTTTAGTAACTGCTTTTTCTCTTTTCTCTCTTATTTCAAACAAGAAAATTTAGAAACCTTCCTGGATCAAAGACCATTTTTTAGCCTATAATAGGAAACCTCTTGCAACTCGAACCTATTAGCATGAATATTGACATAAACACCAGACACAACACCAATGTAGGAAAAAGTTTTGACTGTGATTATTTTGGATATTGGCCACCAAGTTTGCATTGATATACCTCTGTGCTACGGAGAAGGATGAGGTCATTTGAGACATGCGGTGAGGTTGTACCTGAGGGAAGTTCGTGTGCGCAGGCAGAGGCGTGAGGCATAACGTATGAGGAGAAGACGAGAATTGAACGAATGATGATGTGATTAATATGGTGGATTCTAGTGATGTCACTTATTGTGGTTATCATGTTGCTTTTCTTCCATAGTAGGTCTTGTTTGATTTAAATGGCACTATTTCTTCTTTAATCCCTGAAAGGAGGGTTAAAGCCCTTATCGCTTATTCCCAGAGAGCTTGGCCTCATAGAGTTTGCGGAAGGAGTGCTAGAGAGTGATAAGGATAACGTAGGTGGTCTTGTCGGGTTGGACGCCCTTAAGACACATGTGGGGGATGAGGAGGTAGACGTTGTGAAAGATGTGATTGTGGCAGATGGATTTGGAGAGCGAACGTAAGGTGAGAGGTTAAAGATTGAATAAAATTGATGTGAATTTTATTGAAAAATCAAAATGAATTGGAAAAGTATGGAGAAGGAAAATTTGAGAGTTTATATTTATTAAAAAATGGTGGTTATAAATGTCATGTTTTACTACAAAATATGGTAGTTTAAAAAATGACAGTTAAAACTACCACATTTTACATGTAAAATGGGGTGGCAGATCTTCAAATATCGTATTATGTTGTAAAATGTGGTGATTTTAAACAACTGTCGTATTAAAATTGTCACAATTTATACAATTTTTTGTAGTGTGGAAGTAATCATTGCATAGAACATGGAAGTTAGAAGTCATCATTATGTTACATGTGAATGCAACTTGCTACAACCAATTACTAAACCAGAACAACTTGTTATTGGTTGTTTCAAGAGTTGAAGAAGTTGAATTAATGAGTAAATGTTATATTCAACTGTCAGTTTTTTTCGTGGAAACTTGAAGATGTCAATGAAGCAACCTCGAGTAACCTAAAACATGTTATTCTTCAAATTTGAAACCTGTTGGACCAATGTTGTTGGACTTGTTGCTGCTAGTTGAAGAAAAAGAAACTAGTGAAACCTAGTTAGAGTAAGTCGCACTATCCAATCACTATTGCTAACTTATTTGGAGATGGAATAAACATTTAACTTGTTCAACTTGTCATATGAGTTGATTGTAAATATACTTCATATTAGTTCAAGTCAATTTTAGTAATCATTGCCTAAGTAACCTTTTATAACCAATTTTGTCCATTTATTTTTTAGTTTTCAAACCTACTTCATCCTATGTAAGGCTTGAACTTGACTTAGTGAAAGAACACAATCACATTCCTACATTCCTACATTTTGAAACACTTTTAGTTTTTTTTTATATAATTTCAATATTCTTTGCACAATTCAATATTTCATGTCTCAATTTCGAGATTTCTAAAGTTTTGTAATGTTGTTCAAGATTTGAATTCATTGCAAGTTAAGTTTGTTGTTTTCAATTCTTCTTTCTTTCATTGTTTTTGCATTGTTCTGTTCATTTCCAATCATATTTTACAGTTTTTCTGCCCATTTTAATTTCCTTTACAATGTTTTCAATTCCTTTTGTTAATTATAAATTAAAAAATCAAAAACATGATCACAAACATTCAATTTTCATCCTTGCATCATACTAAATTCAATTGTTTTTTGAAATATGAATTCTAATTATGTTAGAAAGTGGATTTTAAACCAAACTCAACCTTACAAAACCAACTAGTAAGGTGAGGTTTGCAATCACTTATATATATATATATATATATATATATATATATATATATATATATATATATATATTATGAATTAGCCTTATCTTTAGTTGACGTGGGACTTCCAACACACCTCACTCATGCCAAGGTATATATATCTCGTGTGTGAGAATAACCATTAATTGGTGGTCTAATAGTGGTCCGCTAGTGGATCATGCAATTGACCCAACAAACATCAAATTTCGGTAGGAAAAGTTCTAACTCATGGCTCGAATATCATGTTAAAAAGTGAACTTTATGCCTAAGTCCACCTTACAAAATCAGTTTGTAAGGTAAGGTTTACACCTACTTATATATTGTGAATTAGTCCTATCTCTAGTTGATGTGAAACTTCCAACAAATTAGTCTAAAATGATATTCATGTTCTAAGTATTTAGAAATCAACCCTTGGTCTTATCTCTTATTTCAGATTTACCTATTTCATCTTATTTTCTATTTTCAAACCTATTTTCTGAATTTAAGTTTTCAATTCTATTTTCAATTTAGAGCGATGTTTTTAATATGTTTCCATAATGTGTTTCATGTACCCGTTTATAATTCAAGTTTCTTTTCAAACTTCTTACATGATCATAATGGTAGTTAATTCTATTTAGTTAGGGATTTTAGTTACACACTTCATTCTCATTTCAACACTACTTTAGCATTTCATATTCAGGCCATGCATTCTATTTTCAATTCTATGCACCGCATTAGTTATATTTTTGTATCTATGATTCAATTCCCTTTCCAATTCGGTTTTTTATTTAATATTTCAATTTTACCCATTTTAGAAAGTTAGGTTTAGTTTTCCTTAATTTTTTATCTATGATTCAATTCCCTTCCCAATTCGGTTTTATCCATTTTCTTGTTTCATTGTGACCATGATCACTTGACTTAAAGTATACTAATTCATTTGCACTACTGTTTTGGTTCAATTTTGCACCATTTTATTAATTCAATTCTTCATTGATGTTTGTTTTTCATTTCTCGTTCTAGATTTCATCTAACACTTGTTGTTTCAATCTACTTCATTTCATTCTATTTTAGTTGTGCAATTCAAGTCCACAATGCTTAGTTTTAGATTTTAGTTCTATATGCTTTTCACTATTTCAATACCAGTTTGTTGTATTGTTTTGTCTTCTAGTTTGAATTTGCTCATTTAGATTCATTTTAAAGTTTTAATTTTTTTCATTGGTCCATTTATGGTTCAGTCACCATGATCCATTTTTTTAGTTCATTCAGGCATTTCATTGAACATCTTTTTGTATTTACATTTTCATTGAGACATTTCACCGAACACTTTAATTTGTCCCTATTACTCATTGATTTCCATTCTTTTCATTATTGTTTCATGTTTCAATATACTTTTCATTACTTTATTTGTTATCATCAATAGTTCTTGCCCATTTTAATCCAGTTTTACATTGTCTTTGCAATTTTACTAACTTTTATCGTCATGCATTTTGCCACTACATTCGCTTGTTTTTCCTGTGTTGTTTTTTGTTTATTGAAATGTTTTTATTTCATGCTTTAGGTTAGTACTTTTAACTTAAGATCACATTTCCTTATATTGACACATTGGTTGATCTGATACTACATTAGGAGAAAACTTTTGGATTTTCCTAAATTTGAATGCAACCAAGGGTTTAACAGTCCAACCCAAACATTTCAACACTTGATGTTCAACTTTTTGTTTTCAAAATCTTTTCCATGTCTAATCAATGATTTAAAATATGTATAAAGCATTTTGCACATCTAACAATTTATACTCTTGAACATGTTTCCAAACTCTTTTAACATTTGATGTACCTTCATGCAAGACTTCTATTGTATCCCACACATTCGTTGTTAAGTTGCATTAATACACTATGTAGAATTCATCAACATTTAGAGCATATGTTATAATATATTTTGTTATACAATTGTTTTGAGCTTTTTTATTTTCATAATCAGATCATTCAGATCAAGATTTTTCAACAACTTTACTACCAAGAGCATGCATAGGAAGAGAAAGACCATTAATAATTGACTTATGTTTTCAACAAACGTGGTCCATGACCAAAGTGATTGTGTAGATTTTAAATTTTAAATTTAATTTTTTTGTGTAATACTTATAAGCACTTTCTCCTTCTTACAACTAAACAAACCTTCAAGGTCGTGCAATGTTCATTGCCTACGACAACCAACTACAGAAAATAGACCAATGCAAAATCGATGACAACAATTGATGTGAGAACAATGACTCCAACCACTACAAAAAAAAAGGATTATCGACAGGCAATATCCACTAGTTATCATAAAAATCCATCGACAAAATGTTCATCGGTAAATTTTACAAACGGATAGAAATAATTCGTTGGTAATTACCGACAATCAAATTTCATCTGTAATTATTGACAATCCATTAATAATTACCAACAAATTTTAGTTGTTGATAATTAATCTATCAATAACTATTGTGATTTGTTCTTTTTCCTTCTCCTCTTCCTTCTCATCTGCCTCCTTTTCCTTCTTCTTTTTCTTCTTTTTCTCTTCTTCCTCCTCCTCTTCCTTCTTCTTCCTCGTCCTCCTTCTTCCTCCTCTCCTTCTCCTCCTCTCCTTCCTCCTACTCCTCATTCTTCCTCCTTTCCTTCTCTTGCTTCGTTACCTTCACCAATGCTTTTGTCGTTACCAGGTTTGATTCCCCATTCTCCTTCCCCACCTCATTCTTCTTCTCACTCATCTCTAATTAATTTAGCACAAAATATTTTGTTAAATTTGACAAGAAATTTGGTGTCCATTTGCCAATAAAAAAATCAATTATTGATGGATTTTAAAACAATTCAATAAACGATGAATCTATCGACAAATTTAAAAAAAAAAGTTTATTGACAAATATTTTGTAAAATTTAAAAATAAAGTCAATTATTGATAAATTTTACCCAAAATAGTGAAATCTCAAAATGGAAACTTTAATTTCATTTTACCAAAGAATATATTTGTTCAATCAATACAGTTCATTGAAAATTTTGTTTTTTCAACAATTTTTTTACATCAATAAAATTTCGTTAATAATTTTTACAGTTGACGCATCTATTTCGGTCACGACACTTAGGTTATGATTTCGAAGAACACCACATTAGGACCCGGAATGGTGATAAGTGCAACTCCACCCATGACTAGGGATGTCAAAAAAATCTGTACCTGCGGTATTTGCGGATAAAACCTGCAACGGGTAGGAAATGGATATTAAAAATGGATACCTGCTACCCATGGGTACGGGTATTTTTGATACTCGCATGTTAACGTGGCGGGTATGGGTATCATAGTATCCGTACCTGTGGATACCCATACCCGCTAAACTTTAATTCACAAAAATGCTCTTATATATATATATATATATATATATATATATATATATATATATATATATATGTAAAAAACATTATGACCTAATTTTTTCTAAGTTGCACATCTTGTTTCCAGTCTTCATTCTTCCAGCTTCAAGTATTTGTATGTTGTCTTCTTCCAGGTACACTCCTTAACATTCTTCTCTTTCCTTTCTTTGAAATTGGGCATATATACATCAAACCCTATATAGACAATGACGTTTATGGTATGCTTGTTGTCAAATGATGGAGTTAACAAAATATGAAATTAACACTTTTACTTAGATATTTTAATTAAGTGATTGTTAGAAAATTTTAATGAACTTCTTATGTTTTTCGGCTCCTAGATTAAAATTGGACAACTTGAAACTTTATACAATGTTGCAAGATGTGGACATTGATGAAGTTAGTAATTTCTTTAATATTTCATTCAAAAATAAACTACAATATAAATTGTTAGTGATTTTTTATTTGCTTGTTTTTCAGGAATCAGTCGGAGAAAGTGGACTTGTTGATCCAAGCACTAATTAAAAAATTTCTATTGTGTTGAACATAATTTTATATTTACTTTTATAATTATTTGGACTTGTATGAACTTGAGTTTATTTGAACTTTATTTCAAATTTATGACAATGATGTATTTTATTTTATTTTATTTGAATTTATGGTTAAATATTTATTTTTTAAAATATTTTTATAAATACCCACAGTACCCATAGATACCCGCGAATATGAAAAAAATAGGCAGGTACCTGCATAACGGATACTTGAAAAATATAGATACAGATACGTGATAAATATTTATCCAGCAAGTAAGGTACATGAGAGTTTCTACCTGTACCCTACTCGTTCCATTAACATCCTTACCCACCACACTACAAGCTCCAGTAATGCAAACTTTAAATTAGGTTTTGTGTACAAGTTAGGTTTCAAACAATGATGAAATAATAATATTTAAAACTTTATATTTCAATTCGTAATTATAATTACATTTATTCAATAATTAAAATAAAATATAATTTATATTAACATTTTTTTATTTTACACAATTTTATTGACTGATATGCACGGAACATCCAAGATGTCATTCAATAATTTTAACATTTCGATACCATATTTGTCAAGCAGAAGCTACTGTTTATTTGACCGTTAGATAAATTTATCAATAATATAAAGTAGCTCAATTTGTCAATCAAATAATTATCGATTAATGAATATTACCGACAGATAAGTACAATTAAAAATTAAATATCGAAAATTGTTCTTTTCTTACTTCGTGCTTAATGCCCCGAGATATACTACCAACGAAAAAGAATTATATTCATTCTTGATGTATAATGCCAACGGATATTTCCGTACTTGACTCTTAATTTATCCATGGAAATTTCGGTTAATAATACCTTTCATTATTACCATTACTTTCCCTTATTATTTTTATCGAGAAATTGATTTTATCCGTGTAACGTCGTATTTAAATATTAACTTTAATTAAATGTAACGTCACACAAAATAATATTAAGAGCAAAATTATAGAGTATATTATCACTTTTTACAATAATCTAACCTGAAGGAAATTAAGGCATACCACCATACCAATACAAAACAGGATAAAATTTAACAGCATCCAATATAAAGGCTCAAAGAGCAACGTAGTACATGGGCTACAACCCTAAAAGAAACTCGAAAAAATGATATCTAACTCAAAGCTATGCAGCGGAATCTCCATCACCTTGACGACCATGAGGAGTTCTCACATCTGCTCCCATTAATGAATTGATGATCATCGCAAAAGAAGAAAACACACCCAACACACAAGAAAAGCATAAAGGGTAAGTTAGAGTGGAAAAATGTTTTATCATGTAATTGCATACAATTTGATAGCCAAAGATACATACATCAACCAAGCATGTGATAACTCGCAAACAAGACACTAAGACTCAAGACACGACTTATCCGGATACATATAATTAGTCGGATTCACCAGATGTTTGCACTTGTGGTGGCCTCTAGTTCTTTGCAGAGCCAATTGCCAATGGGTTTCACCCTACCACTCACAAAGTTGGTCTTCAAACATCTAAGGCCATTATCCTACCAAATACTAGGACCTCCTGCTACTCACACCACTTAAGTCAGTACACTCTACGTGAGACTCACTAACTCTTTAGAGTGTCAGGATGCAATCCTTACTTGAATTTTTACTAAATTATATAATAAGGCACCACCATGAACTGTGGAATTACATCCTAAGTATGAGGCACCACCATGAACTCCCACTAACAGGGGTCATGGAATTACATCCTGACCATGAGGCATCACCACCCAACCATTGTGGAATTACGTCCTGACCAATGAGGCACCACCACGAAACCATCGTGGAATTACGTCCTGACCGCACCAAATTTATGTTTCTCCAACCAAGACAAGTCATTATACATACCAATTCCATATCAACCTTTGTAACCACCCATCCCATTCATATTACATGCCAAGATCATGCCAAACTCATCAATTCAGCCCACACAATCAAAGATTACATGCATATTCACATACTTCATGCTTTAAATAGAGTATTCCAATTAAATCCTACAACCAACAACCAAAAACATGGCAAAGAACACAAATCCCTACACCAGTCTCGCTTAAGCTAGGGACCCTCGCTCAGGCGAAAGGGGTCTTTCGCTCAAGCTGCAGGTCCTCGCTTAAGCGAGACTGCCAACAGAGAGTACTGTAGTGTTCGCGAGCTCTCGCTTAGGCAAGACCTCCTCGCCTGAGCGAGACTGCTCTTCGCTTAAGAGTAAGATCTCTCGCCTGAGCTGCAACCAAGCGAAACACAAACAGACTCTCACGCGTTTTCGCTTAGGCGAGCCCCTCTCACCTGAGTGAGATGACACTTCACTCAAAATAAGAGCTTTCCGCCTGAGCGAGAGCTCAAGCAGGAATCTGGGTCAGTCTCTACTTTTCTCGCCTATGCGAGACGAGCTCGCTTGGGCGAGAATATTAGTTCTCGCCATTGTTCGTACCTGCATCAGCCATACATTTCATTCCAAACCACACATCGAGGTATTCCAGGCAATCACAGTAGCATACAAGCCATATATGAACACGAAGCAAAGTTAGAACACGCAATCACTTAAGAAAATATGAAAACCATAGCTTCTCTTACTTGGAAAGAGCTAGTAACAGACTTCGACACTTAAGCCAACGAACCCAACAGCTCCAGGAGCAGACTCGAGAGCTGAGAACAGCGGCATAAAAAGAATAATAGGGTTACTACTGTGAACCCTAACAGAAACCACGAAAACAAACTTAGAAAGGAGAGAGTACGGTTCAAGAACTAACTTATGTGAGACGGGGGTGAGCTTTTGAGCTAGCGTGAACAAGAGATAACCAAACCCTAGCAGAGCTTCTGCTAAGAACAAGGGAGCGCTTGAGAAACTGATTTTTCTAAAAGTGAGAAGAAAGTGAGAGTGTTAGACTGGTTTAATATAAAATTTCTTTTACCGATTACTTTTCTTACCTAAAGTATATTTATAAACTCACTTTTCAAAAATACTCCGATACATTAATTATAAGGGATTGAAATTGCTATGTACTTTTTTACCAACTTTTTAGCTCTCTTCTTTCATATACGGTTTCCTTGTTTTCTTTAATTCTTTAAATTTAGAATTTGTTTATGTTTCGTTTCTTATCTTTTATTTATGATTTTCTCTTGAAAACATAAATATTTATATGTTTATTCACATAATGATTCTTACGATATAAAATGTGTTCTTTATACCTATTAATAAGTTGTTATCACATATTCCACGCAAAGGAAAGTATAATAATAATAATAATAATAATAATAATAATAATAATAATTTGTTTAAACATACAAATTTATACTATTTTGGAAAATTTTATTTAATGGACTTTAAAAAAATCACAAATTAAAATAAAAACAAGTACTAGCTAGCCCTTTTTCAAGAATCCATTTTGCATAAAAATTTTCATAATTTTTTTTATATAGGTTTAAAAAGTGATTCTTTAACTTCTACATAAGTTAGAGGTGATAAAATAAATTAATCCCCTGGATTTAACATTCGTATTGAAATAGCCATTAATGGTAAAAGGTTTTGTGAAAAATAATCAATTGTTAAAAAACTACTGCTGATTTAATATATATATATATATATATATATATATATATATATATATATAATATTATATTTAAGAGTGTGAAAACGACATTCTTTTCTGAGTTAGGTAATGAGGAAAACAAATCTCACTACCGACGAGCCCACACATGCATGCATGCCACATGAAGCCAACGTGACTATTTGTTTGCCATTTTTTCTACTTAGATTTCCACGAAAAAAAACCTAGTTCATATATCACTCCTGCATGCTCCACGTGAAGTCAACGCGCAGTACCGTGTCTATTGCGGCCTATATGGTTAATCAGATCCAATAAAATCGTATCCACTCAAACAATTTAAATTATAATACTACATATTCCATTTTTTTAAAATCCACGTTAGATCTTGTAATATTTTTACTTATACTTGAAATAAATAAATTTGCGCGATCTACTTATGTTATATTAAAAATTGAGAAATAAAATCAGGCTACCACACTTATTTGACTTCCGATTACCATTTTCTTTATTTTCCCTCTACTCGTCTTTTTCTACCTGTATAAATTTATAAATATATAAATATAGGAGGACTATAAGATTTGTTGAAATATAAAAAAATACAGAAGGGAAGTATTAAATTATGCTTTTAATTTTTCATTCATATTTTCTGCAAATATCATTTGATGAACAATATTGAAACAATAATTCTATATATCCTAGTTTTGTCAAGAGAAATGTAATAAATGCAACTTTAATGCCTAACTAATTCCTATATTTAAAATGTTGTGGGGTCACGCGTATTTACAATAATTGTTCTTTTCCTTTTTTTGGTAAGATTCTAATAGTTAAATGTATTTATTTCTTTCTGCGTGGTGTGCATTTTTTTTATTTGTCCAAATTAAAGTGGTTGTATGAAATAAATAGTTCTTCTGAAATTGACAATGCCTAATTCATGAAATTATAAAGGAAAAATATATCTAACTCTTTGTCTAAGAGAACTTTATCCTTTAACCATAATTAATCTGATTAGTTCACATATTGAAATCCATTTTGATTTTATACATAATCAAAATAAGTAAGTTGCGGTAGATCCCAAAAGCTTCATAACTTGTAAATGTTTGTCGCATCAAAATCTAAATTGCCATAACCATGAAATTATGAGGGTCAAGCATAAAGAAATTCGGAAATGATTTTTTACACTAGAAAAACCACTTAAAACTTAATTTTAAAGAAACAATAGTTATTAATAAATAAACTTTTGTATTTATTAAAAAATAATAAATATAATATAGGTGTACAAATTTTACAAGTGTCAAAATAAGATAATCCAAAAATACTTTGGATACCAACAATAAACTCAGACCAGCAGAAGTCATATATATATATATATATATATATATATATATATATATATATATATAT
>Ga0214545_1004912_pt1 | contig 24681 bp, 10 predicted proteins | sample CNSS4metaG_FD_160064 | JGI IMG/M metagenome (GOLD analysis project Ga0214545, IMG submission 160064) | Root nodule microbial communities from cowpea collected in UCLA plant growth center, Los Angeles, California, USA - CNSS4 | ecosystem: Host-associated > Plants > Roots > Nodule | place: USA...
CAGTTTTTGGAATGGTCACAGAAGAAAGAGAGGAAAGACATGTATAAAAAGGTAATGACAAGCGATGATAACTCAAAGCAATATAATGGGGAGAGGGATTACGGGTAGAACGCATACCTTTTCGGAGCACTGGGGAGAACAACACCAATGAGACCTGAGCCTAACCACATAAGATACTGACACCACTCTCAACCCAAAACCTTAAGGCAATGGGTTTATGGGTCTTGATTCTTATATAGTGCTCTACTTTCTCATTTCTGGTCAATGTGGGACTTAGACTCACACTTGGATTCTTAACAATCTCCCCCTCAAGGGTGAGTCCCTTCAACCACATTGGTAGACTCCCTCTCCAGCGGAAGCTGCCCAACCACGAGTACTCCTTTTCTGCCCTTTTCTGTACCGCCGTTATTCTTAACGGGACACGCTTTACCTGGAACCCTTATCTGGGACCTTTGCCAGGAAGACTTTCGATACTAGGACCATACTGCACTCGTCTGAGCCGGTATGAACCAGGCTCTGATACCATGTTGAAAATAAAGAAGATAGGGATTGAGATTAATCTCCCTTGTGTATAAACCACACATAGGGTAATCTATTTATAATAGAGAGAGGTACAAGTAAAAAGAGTAACTGAAAATAAAAAGATTAAATAGAAGATATTGTTTGATATTGTGGTTATCAATATCTAACAATATCTTAATAATATCAAACTATATCTAACAATACCCTTTATTGGATCACTCAACTTTTAGCTCTCTCTTAAGTCATGTACTCATGGATTTGGATTCTTTGCCCAGGTTTTTGTTATTGTTTATATGCGGTGTCTTCAAAATACACTGATAAACACTGATTTTGATGTTTTAAATGGTGTCTTCAAAATACACTATAAACACTGATTTTGATGTTTTAAATTATATTAGAAAGATTTTTAAAATACTAACATCAGTGTATTTTTAATGGCCATCAGAGGATAGCACCAAGAAATCCAAAGAAGCTGGACTTTATTTTGTCAGTTGTTTACTTTTCTCATTGTTGTCTTTCCAGACGAGCAACAACTGTATTTGTGTTCATAAGCATCAGTCATATTTATTAACTGTCTCATGGCTTCAATTTGTACTGCAATTAGTTCATTAATCTCCTGGAATGAGTCAATTTTTTATGCAATTTTTATTAATGAAATAAAAATGCTTCCTAAGAATAGGGCTTATGGTCCACATGACCATAATTTCAAAATTTCACTTGCAACTCTTTATCTGTATATATACATATAATTATAAGGAAAATGCTTAAGATGATTAATTTTACATAGCTTTTTCAGTAAATTTTAAAGCGAACAATTTTTAGATGGAGACTGTTATCAAATTTGTCTATTCCACTTTCAATATTATTTGAGTTTTGTTAGAATTAAAGGCTGCAGCTGCATAAACCGGAATGTTTGGAAGGTTGTCTGCATTATTTTGATCACTGTTTGAAGTTTTCTATTTTTTTTTTTTATGTAGACTTATTATGCCAGACTAGACATGTAGGATTACAGGAATAGTGTGTATTATGGGCATGCATACACACACTCATCTATTTACAATGCTATATGTACATGATGACTAAGGTAACAAGATAAAATAATATCACTACATATCTACTAGATATATCTTATATACCTAGTTACATTTAACCTAATTGAATCATATCTTTAACAAGACTTGACCAGAGCCATTTTTGCCATGAGAAAAAAGAGTAAAAGTATTCTTTTATTCATTGGGATGAAAAATGGTTTTGGTAGACATAACAGTTGCTTAGAAAGCTAAATATTGTTATGAGATAATGTAAGAAAACATGAAAAACTGTTGGATAGGTTGAACCACCCATATATGCAGCAGAACTGTTAAAATCCATTTGTTATGAGATAAGATTCATTTCCTTATATATTGTTTAACGTTCTAATTTTTACCCAATGTTAAACTCAGACTCGAATTTCTAACAGATGGATGAACTGAAGGGAGTTCCATTTTTTGTTAAGAAACTTGATTTCATTCTCATTAAGATGTTTTGAATTTGTTTAACAGGTAAAGCAGAAAACACTGATAATATGGGGTGAAAATGACCGCATCATCAGCAATAAGTTTGCGGTGGTAAGTTACTTTCTGTGGCACTATTTTTTTAACAAAGTGATTAGCAAGAAATGTAGAATATTTGTTTGACATGCTGGAAAGTAATGATCAGAAAGCATAATTCTCTCTCACTTTGTTTCACTTGATTGGAGTGCAAGGGAACACTATTCCATGCTAATATCATAACTGAAGTTTGGTTTTGAACTTTTTGACTTGCAGCAACTCCACTGTGAATTACCTGATGCAACAATTCGCCAAATACCCCATTGTGGCCATCTTCCTCATCTGGAAAGACCAGACTCTACCATCAAATTAATTGTTGAATTTTTGCAGAGAGAGGCTAAGCAATTGGAACCATATGCTGCACAAGTATGAAGGTTGAACTAAATAAGAATTTCTCCTTAATTTGGCAAACCTGAAGTTTATAGAACTATAGAACTATAGAACTGATTAAGAATTTCTCCTTCCCCATTTAGAGGAAGATAGAAACACTGTTGCTAAAGTAACATGACATTGTTAATATTATGTCACTTTCTCATATCCTCATTTTATATATACTGATTTGACTCTTCTGGTGTTGGATTGTTTTCAATGATTAATATTATTCATGGTTATCTTTAAGCTGCTTAGCACAATAGCATCATCGGTTAGAATTTGGATTCTCTATCGAGTTTTTTACTGTTTCCTCTGCTGAGCCTTCACAATACACTGATGGCTCCATATTTTGAAATATATTAAAACTTTTTTAATATATTTTGAAAGCTTAGTAGAGGGTAAAAGGAAAAACTCGGTAGAGAATCTGGAAAAATGATTTTCATGAATGATCATGATTTGGTTAGAGTAAAGTGTTATATTTTTTATAAGAAATAAACACAGCAGTACCATCTCCCTGGAAAGCAACCCATGATAGATAAGCATGTTATGGTGATAATATGATTGGTTATTTGTTGATAGTGATAGAACAGTATAATATTTATGTGAGTGTAGCATGTGTACCATTTATTCAATTATTATTCTCTGGGTAAGAGGGCATGACAATGATAGTGTTTTGTAGGCTAGTATCTAACCCCAGAAAACTGAACATGAATCTGAGTTATTAATAGTAATGTTACTAGATTCAATTTGATTATGTTTTACTTTACATAGGATGCAAAACATTTGTCAAATTAAATTGTGCTCAGTATTTCTTCTAATGCAGAAAATCTAGTATTATGTTATTGTTGTTGGCTGTGTAAGTTTATAGACTTTTTAGTTAATGTAGTATAGAGTTAATTAACTCTTGAACATGACTATTAAATTTATTATAAATTTGTGATTATAATCATATAATGTTTTAGAATAATCAATGTTTTTCTTTAAATTTATTACTTGTTAATGTTTTTAAGCTAAATAGTTCTTCAATAAATAGTAGGCACCAACATTGTTTTAAAATCCCAAAATTCCAACCAACCTATGGGGTAATAATTTAGTCTAAAATCAAACCAAATCACACCATGAAAATCCTCAACAATTGATTCGAGTATAGAATTTTGTTTACAAATCTAACTAATAACAACTACCAATAATATATTTTTCTTATTATTTATTATGCGTTAATTTATAATATTATTATATAAATGTTTTTTTCTATTATTTAGATGAAGAAAGTCCATAGTGATATTAAAATATTATTTATCTCTTTTAATAAATAATTATATACGAACTTCTTAATGATATCGTATGTTTCTTTTTTTTTTTTTTTTTTTGAAAATAATTTTTCCAGTTGATTTTGTTTAGATTTAATAAAAGAAAAACAGCTAACTGGTTGGAGTTTTATTTCCTCCTATTCCTATTCAAATTAATACATAAGCAACACTCACGCTTAAGAAGAACAAAATTCTTTTTAAGAATGCCTAACCTTCTTTTCAATAAGTAAAAATATTCTTTATTAAGAATAATTAAAAACAACAAAATCTGTTTCAAAATTTCAAAGAGAAAAAAATCTGGCATTTATGTAATTATGTACTTAAAACTCAAATTTGAGACTATCATTACAAATATTATTGTTATTAAAAGTAAATAATCAAGGAAAATGAAAATAAATTAGGAGATTTCAAGTAATTTGAGTAAAAATTCACGAAAGAGTTTATTAGTACATACATTAATTCATTGAAGTAAGTAGTTATACTTGTCGACTTGGGGTGGGACTATCTCCTAAATTTTAAATTGTACGAATTTGGGGACAAATTTTCTTCAAGAAGATGAGCCTCTAATTCTTATCAAAGATTAACATCTTTGTGGTGAATCTTCACTTATCTTATCAATCTGCTAGATTGTGACGTCCTCCATATCTGTCTTATTTTGCGTTCTTCTATGATTTATTCATGTCGTGCCTCTTGAGGATTCAAATTTAGAAACGATCGAACTCTTTCCTGAATACGATCGTATGATGGGGTGGTTATGGATCCAATAACATCAATTTTTATCCAAATAATTTGATCAATTTTTTATCCAAATTTATTTTTTTAGTATAATTAGTTTGAATTTTTTTTAAATACAGATCCAAATATTTGGATCAAGATTTAAATCTAGATTCAAATATTTGAATCAAGTTCAAAACCCAGATTTATTTTTTATAAAAGAAATTTATATTGAATTTTCTAAAACCTATGTCTTTAGCGCCAACACAATCGAATTTGGAAAAACTTTGGTCGAATTCAGCTGAATTTTGGTTGGGATCGACTTGGCCAAATTCGAACGAATTTCGATTAGGGTCGACTCAGCCGAATATGTCCAAATTTCGGTTAGGACCAATTCGGTAAAATTTAGCCGCATACGACCGAATTTTGGTCAATGATGACGTGGCCGAATACGGCCACATTTGGGGTAGGATTGACTCGAAAAAATTTCAGTTGGGCTTGGCTCAACTGAAAATGGCGAAATTTCATTTGGGGTTGACTCGACTTAGTACGACTAAATTTGGGCTAGGGTCGACTCGACAAAATTTTGGTCGGGACCAACTCAATTGAATTTTGCCAAATTTCGGTCGAGGCATACTCGGTTGAATACGACCAAATTTCGGTCGCAACCGACTTGGCCAAAATGGCCAAATTTCGTCTAGGGCTAACTCATCCGAATACGCCCAAATTTGGGCCAGGGTTGACTTGGCCAAATTTCGGTCAAGGCCAACTCGGTTGAATTCGGCCGCAGCCGACCTCGTTGAAACGATAAAATTTTGTCTGGGACCACCGACTCGGTTGAATATGGCCAAATTTTGGTTAAGGTTACTCAACCAAATTCAACCGAATTTCCATTGGGCCCAACGCGACTGAATATGACCAAATTTTGATCACGACTAACTCGGATCTTAAATGGATTTTAAATTAATTGAATTTTTAATAAAATAGATCTTAAATGGATTGGATCGGAAAAAAAAAGTAAATTGGATCAAGAAGATTGGATTTGTTGTCTAACCGTCAGCGACTAAAAGAAAAAAGTTAAAGAGTATTATAATTAATTTATGAAGAGGAAGTATAATTAATAAGAGTTTGATATACTATTTTAAAGGGAAAAGGATAGATATTAACACTGACAATTCCACAGAGGCAAAGGATAATAAAGAATTCAATATAATGTTCCTTCTTGCTTGAATGTATTAAGTATTCAAGTTCTTCATATATATTATTTCTCTTTTCGAATTGCTTGTTTAATAATTTGCATTTATTTCTTTAGAGTTACATCCTTTCATCCTTGAATTTGTTCTTCATATTTATTTTCTTATGTTGCTTTTTTTAATTCTAATGTTAGGATTTTAAATTACAAGGTCATTTATGCTTACTTTACATTTGCGGATGATCATTTTATTTTCATAAAGGTTTACTTATTATTCAATTTATATAAGTAGTGGTTTAATTGGAAGTTAAAATATAAAAGTTACAAGTTTTAGTTTCGAATGTTTACCTTTTTGAAATCATATCCTTTTAGAAACAAGCATAAAAATGTTTTTCTTTGAACTTGACAGTCAAACCAAATTTTACTACTTTATCTAAGATTATTTAACTAGTCTTGCACTTTCATTTATTTAAATTAAAAATCCCCAATTTATAAGTTTAAATAAAAAAAACTTCACAATTAGTATTTTTTTTTAAGTTTAAATAAATTAAAATATAAACACTTAATTGATTAGTTTTGAGTGTTAGAAAGTGTATGAGATTAAGTGATAGAATAACAATGTTCACTAATAATGAAAATACAAACACAATCAAAATCCAGAACAAAATAATAGAGTAACTATGCAAGAAGTACAAAAATGTCACAATGGTCAATATGGAAACAATAAATTTGGCTAATATAAAACCTTCCATTGAAGTAGTAGTATCAACCAATGGATTGACTATGAGTTTAGTGTTAAATACATAATAAAAGGAATTTTTATCTTTCCAAGAGAAGTATAGTAGAAGTTTCTCTTAGATTTCTGGTAGAAATTTAGAAGGTGAAACGATTGAGGTATCTAATAAAAATTTAGATGTTTAAGACAACAAACATAGAAATTACGAAATGTTTAATATGTCATCACAATAAATGACTAGTCTTAGATCCCTTGGTTTAAACTAGAAATGATAAACTTTTATTGTTAGAAAAACAATGACTCCTAAAAGAAAAACTTTAGACATTCCTCGAGTAGAAAATCATAATCATGATGATGATCCTCTGATAATAATGCTGACGATGATAATGTTAATTCAGGAGAGAAACCATGTGTGCATGTAAATTAATTTTATAGTTTTCATGCAATAATATTTTATTATAAAAAAAATTATTATAACATCTTAAAATTTATAATTCTCACGTATTTATAAACATAAATCATAATAGAATACTAACTTTAATCCATGACAAATCTAATAAGAATGTATTCTTCAATCTTTGTTCTTCAACATTCTTTTTTCAATCTATCTCTTTGTTTTCATTACTCCTCTAACATTCTCTTTTTTGATGACTTATTACGAGAGAACCTTATAACCAGACATAATCCTAATATCCTTTTATAAGCTAACGCCCATCAAGTTGGGCTGTGCTTTATTTTATTTTATTTTATTACGACTTTCCATAATAACCGATAAGTCTTTATATTTAATTAAATCACAATAGAATCCATCATAATATTTCAAATGAGTCACATAATATAATTAATTTGTCAATTAATTCTAACATGGTAAGCAAAGGACAAAATGTTAGTTGAGTTCTACAACAAAAATGAGAAATAACATACGATTACGACTACAAGTAATAATCAAATATATCATTTTCAAAATTATTTTATTTTAAACAAAATGTTGGAACAAGTATTAAACCAACAGGGATTAGAACTTGGACATGTTAATCAATCTAATTTTGTATGTTTCCTTATCAATTTTGTGTTGCGAAATAAAGTACACAAGGTGTGCAAAATCTTCAAATTCACTAAACTTTGAAGTGAAATAGTGAAGTTGATAGTTGAACGTATAACTCGGCATCAAATCAAATGTGGGGATATAGTTATCAATATATAGAAATGAAATATTTTCCTTTTTCACAGTCCAAGAATGCCTTTATTTAGTTTACAACTTTGGCTCCTAATTCAATAATTGGGCTCAATTGAAAAGAAATTTTCATAAACAATTCTTTAAGGCGAAACAAATGTTAACCTTATCGATCTATTTAATATTAAAAGATTTAATAATGAAAGTATTGATTATTATTAAAATTAATTTAGACCACTAAAATCTAGGATATGAATTAGTTCAAATGGTTGTCACAAAGTTTAGAATTCTCAGTAAAAAAGAAATGAGTCAATTGGTTGATAAAGTGAGAAGGATTGAACAAACAAAATCTATAAATGAAAGATTGAGTAGCATATCTCGAGACAAATAATAAAGACAAGCATGAAACAAATGAAGATAATTATGTATTATACAAAGAAAATATATTAAACATTGTTGAATTAAATACACCCTATGTTTTTCAATAGTTAAAACAAAGTGGGGTAAAAGATAAGATAGGAAATTGAACTTATAATTTCCATGTAACAAAAAAGTTGGTAATATTTTTATGTCTTATTAAAAGATAAACAAATCAAGTTAATCGTTACCATAAATTACCTACTTTAGAGCAAAGGAACTGTAGAAAATATTTCAACTAATTATCGTATTCATTTCAATGTAATTAATTTCACTTAATTCGTGAAATTAGTTGATTAACAATTATGTTCAATCGGTTAAAGTGTTCATAATAAATTTTTCAAGAGACTAAGAACATTTCAGCCAGTTAAAATTCTACTATAACATATTTAAACAAGACTCTAACCTAACTTCATATTTACTTCATCAAAACTTGCTTCACTCCATCCTTGTTTTAGATTCATCAAATCATCAACCACGATCTTCTTCAAGTTTAACACATGAAAATCTAATGAAGTTGAGTGAAGATCTCTTCCAAACCCAGTATTTTAAACCTCTAATGATAGCCAATACTGCTAAAGGAGTTAAGCCACAATCAAATTTTATGGTAGATATTACTAAAGATAGAAACCCTAAACATGTAAGACCATATTTAGCATAAGAGATTTCAGACAAGAAATGGAAGAGTTTGTGCAAGAGAAAAAGAATTTTATTTCCAAAAAACTTGGTGGAAGACTAATATATTTCCTTAATATAAAAAAGGGAAATGATTAAAGCATGTCACTTTATCCAAATTTTAGTGTCGTTTTAAACAAATCAACAACAAAGAACCTTGAATTAGAAAAAAAAAAGCTAAGAATACGAAGAATCTTCAAAATTACCATAATTTTAAAAGTAAACAAACGGTGAAAATGTCTATATGCCCAAATCAAAGGTTAATGAAGACTTTCCTCCTCTATGCTACAACATTCATTAACCAATGGGTAAAGAAAGGTACTTATATCAACCAATTTCTTTACCAGATAATGATGGAGTTTGAAAGTTCTTTGATGGGATTCTTTGAGGAAACCTTTCATTATTATCTTTCAAAATTTTAAAAAACTAATTATTCTAGGACACTATGTATAAGGAATATAAAAAAGACTTAATGGAGGAGGTCGCAAAGGATGAGTAAAATCATAACAGAAGATCAAAAGATCAAAAGGTGATAGAATGACAAAACAACAATTTTGGTGAATCATCAATCATCCAAGAGGGAGTGTCTTCACTTGAATGCTATGAAACTACCAAAAAAATTTATATTTTCTGTCAATTTTGTTTTGAATTTTTTTTTGTAAAAAATATTTCTAAATTTTGTTATGAAAATTCTTTTTTGCAGAAAATGGATGTTAATTTGTTTGTAAAATATTTTGTATAAAACACTTTTTGCTACAAATTTTGTAAGAAATACTTGTGAATTTTATAATTTTGTAGGAAATAATTACCCACGAAAGAATTATCTGCCAATTAAAATTTTTAGAAAAAATAACAGGAAAAAGTCTTTTCTTGCAAATTTTTTTGACAAATTTACAAGAAAATTATCATGTAATATAAAAACTTTTAATAATGTGAAAAACCTTGTAAGAATGAAGTGGGTGTGATTTTGATAACATTATGGCTTTAGATTTTAGTTATGAATCTTCATGATCATAGAGAATGTTTTGCCTTGACGTGACTTGGGACATACACTAGACTAATAAGTTTGCTCTCTTAGAAAAGATATATACAATTTAGACTTCCTCATAGGTGAATTAATTCACATACAAAAGGATACAAAATTATCACACTCTCACTACAACTTCAACTAAGGGATAATTTGGGTGAATTTACCATCTGTGTCTTAACAAATTGAACCTCAAGTTCCTTTAGAAGAGACCAATTTAAGTGACGACAAAAAAAAAAGACCACCTTACAAGAATAAAATGTTGGATAATGATTTTCAGGAGAGTTTTATCATTTTTTATTCTAATTATAAAAGTTGTTTTTATTGGGGCTGTGATGAAATGTGAGGTCTAGAAAAAAATCCTCATAAAGCATTGATTATCTATCCAAGAATGTAAAAGTCAATCAAACAAAGTTATTAAAGGTTTGCACCTGAAAGGATTAGAAAGATAAAAGAAGAAATTAAGAGGTTATTAAAAAAAATTATCAAAAACAAATGAAATGCCATTTTTTTCTAAATGAGTATTTTGGATATAACCAATTTTTTAGTGCAAAAGAAGAAATTTTGAGATTGGCATATCTATGCTCAGGGACATTCAGAACCTTTGTATAGTCAGTCATGCTTTTTAGTTTAAAAAATGTTACTGATAAAAAAAATAATTAATTTAATTGGATATTTTTTAAGATGATAATATGGACTGACCCTTTTAAACTTGTCCCATAGTTAACTCACGAAAAACAAAACGGATTGACCCGTACTGCTTTGAAAATGTAGACTAAATTTTCTAACTCACCCCATATTGTTCTTGGCCCTTTGCCGACCGCATGTTTTTACTATTCAAGATTATTTTTAAACTAAATGTAATTTTAAATTCAAATAAAAAATATTGCAAACATATACTGTTTAAGAATTTATTTTTCTTTTTGAAGTCTTTGAATTTTACTATATGTATTCTACTAAAGGGTTCAAGGTCCATTTATTTGTTTTCATTTTTATTTAATTAATAAAAGAAATTAATGCATGTGATATTTATATGTTTTTTGGATGAAGCTAATACATAGGATTTTGGTAAATCATAGAGTCGAGATTCTTTGTTGAATTTTTTTAATATTATTTTCTGTTGAGCATTAAAGTTGTACTATTTTAATATTTTAAATTTTTTTTAATATATTTTAAAATTTTAAAACTAATTATTATCAATATATTTTGAAGACACAACACTAAAGCAACAGTGAAAAAACTCGATAGATAGTCTAAATTCTAAAACTTAATGCATGCAATATTCATGATTATTGAATATAATGATATTCTTATAAAGAAACAGCAGAATTCTTACTTGAATTTAGAGTTTTTAATGGCTCATAGTCCAATGTTTAAATATTGTAGTTACAAAGTGAATGAGGGTTTTTCTTCATTCATTGCTTGACGAAAGAGCCTCTAATTTAAGTCTAAGAGCAACACAACAAGTGTTAGAAGTCTCACATCAATTAGAACTAAAGTCTATTTACAATATATAATGGATGCAATCCTATTTTTTAAATCGATTTTGTAGGATTGAGTTAAGCTTAAAACTCACTTCTAATATAGTATCAGACATTCTATTTCATATCTTTTAAAAACTTGAATATTGTTGTGATAATGAAGACTAAAGAAAGAGGTTTATTTAAAGGAAACAAATTCATCAAAAGGAATATGGGATCGAGAAAATAAAAGTTACTCGCCCAATTGATCGAAGTAAAGAGTTTAAGGTTGTTTATCTCAGCATCGGAAGCGAATATAATTTATATGTTAACTTAGGAAAATTCAAATGAAGTACATATTATTCAAGTGGCATTTTTAGTTAGTATGAAACTTGATAAAGTTTTATTGAGAGCTATGTCTTTGTTTGTACTATTTATGTTGCAGACATAAATATTAAATGAAGTTGTGATGCAATTGTATTAATTGTATTTTCCAGGAATAAATCATTGAATTTATGTTATCAAAATCTATTTTAGGTAATTGAATTGACATCTTACAGAGTTTTCTGCACAATTTGAAAATTTAAAAGCCAGTAAGTTATGTATAGAAATAAATCTATGAATTTTACATTTTGATGGATTAAGTACTAATAAAGGAATTGGAGCAGGAATAATAATCACATTTCCCACTAATATTTTCCTTTATTTATTTTTGAGGTAAGACTTTTCTGTTTAAATAATGAGCTTGAATAAATAACTTGTTTAAAGATAATCATTATTGTTGAAAACAAAAAAAAAAAAACTTTTTCTAAAGACAATGACTAATGGGTCTCCGACAACATGGTGAAAATATTCAACATGTAGTTTTAGTTTTTTTTTAATTAGTCAGATGATACCGACTTTTGTTTAGATATGTCAGTTTGGTACTCGTTTTTAAAAATGTGTCAATTGAATCCCAACTTTTGAAGAAGTGTGTCAATCAGGTCCTTTTCAGACAAAAGTTATTAAAGTTGTTAATTTAATTAATGACTTTTATCACTAAATTTTAATATAAATATCAATACTTAATTTTGTAAGTCATTTAAAATATCAATATCGTTAACCATGTTAATAGTTTGTTGCTAAAAAAGACCTAATTGAGGCATCTTTTCAAAAGTTGAGACTCAATTGACATATTTTTAAAAACGCGTACCAAACTGATACATGAACGAAAGTGAATATCATCCAACTAATTAAACTTTGTTTTTTTTTATTTTTGTAAAACAAACTATTGAAGTAAGTAAGTGTATATATATAAGAGTTTGATGCAAAATTTTAAAATGGAAAATAGGCATCAAATATTGATAATTTTGTAACGCCAAATCAGAAAGAATAATGAAAAACTAATGTTCATGTCTCTACTAAATTGTATCAAGTATTCAAGTTTTTCAAGTCTACTACTTCCCTTTTCCATTTGCTTATTTAAGTATTTGCACTTATTTTTTCCAAGTTAATTACAACTTGAAAGTTTAATTCATGTCTATATTTTTTTTTCACAAATTTAAGCTTTACATTTTCCCAAATGATAATTTTATTTTCATGAAATGTACTTATTATTAAATTTATATAATGATAAAGCATAAGGTTAATCATCACAAAATACATTTGTTAAAATAGAAGTTCGAAATTTAAAGATTTGATGTTTTTAAGCTTGAAGATTTTATGCTATGTTAATCCTACTAAGCTCTTAATTAATTCCCCTAATCTCTCTACTTTATTAATGTCCACAAGCAAATAATTAAGTTTTTATATTTATAGAAAATTACAAAAATAAAGTACATGAAACTTGTGTTTTACATAATGATTAAAAACTAATATATGTGTAATAAATGTATTAGAGAATATATTAGATGCTATGATTCCTCTATGTTTTGATTCTCTAGAAAAGGAATGCCATTGATGCAAAGCATGCACCATTTATTAATTTCCAACATATGTCGGTGAAGCAATTATTGATTTTCTCATTCAGTCATTCGGTGGAACTTGACATCATCATCATCAACACATAAAGTGGTCCTCATTATCATCAATGCTCAAAAACTAACTCATAAGGGAAAAGAAAAATGGTGAAAGATTAAACTTCAAATTATCTCCTATTGTTGCTCCATGCTTGAATCAACTTCACTTTTCCTTCAAGCAATTTCACTCCATTTGAGCCATTGTAGAACAAAGATGAACAAGTAGCACAAATGCATGTTTGGAGTAAAAATAAGACAATGAAACGTATAAGAGTTAAATATTTTTTATTCCTAAATTCAATATATAAATGTTCATATAAGAGTTGGATATTTTGTATTCTTAAACTATTTTTAAAATTATGTTTTATTTTTAAATTGAATAATGTAGTTTTTTTTAAGTACAAATAAATTTAAGTTGTGCATCGCAACTATTACATGAAAATTTGTATTTTAAAAAAAAACATGGATAGATCACACTAAATCCAAAATAAAATTATATTGCGGTCAAAATCAAACAAAAATTTATTATGAAAAATCAATATTTTTTTTACAAAAATTATATCATATTTTAAACTTCGTATACTTTAAACTTCATATATATATATATAAAAAATAAAAAAGGCAAATTCTCCGTTCTATTAAAATACTTATCATTATCAATACTTTCATATTTCTTAAAGACTTTCAATTTTTTTTAAATTTTATTTTTCAAAATTTAATATTAACTTTTTTAGCTTATCCATTCTTTATAATTTGAACCCTTATCATTTTGTTGAGTATTAGAGTTTTCGCCTTCATAAATCATATAGATAATGAAACTATGTAAAACATAAACACAAATTATATAATAATTTACTACAAAATTTTGTTTGTTACACAAAAAAACTAATCCACAGTTATTCAAAATGATATTTTATAACATACATAAGATATATAAACAAAGAGTTATATAATTTAGAACTAATAAAACTATGTTTGTAATTTCTAAATTTGCATATAAAATTAGAATATTTATTTATTTCAACCTTGATACAATTTTTTATTTCAAATCTTGAAAATATGAATGTCGTTAATTTCATTATTGTGTTAATGACATTTCATTTAAATCGAAACCTATGAAATTATAGACATCTCAAATATTATTTAATATAGAAACGAATTTTAATTTTATCTAAATACATATTTCATATTACAATTTAATTTGAAACTAAAATTCAACTTTTAAAGTTAATTTAATAAAATATATTGGTTAAAATACTTCTTTGGTTCATATTTTCGCACAAAAATCTCAAACAGTCCACAAATTTTTTTTAATCTCAATTGGACCTATAGTTTTGAAAAATTGTTACAATTAAGCCCAAATCGTTAACCATGTTAAAATTAGTAACGATTTTCTATGTAGGAATGCATATGTGTCATATTTTTTTATATTGAGTGGCACTCAAATGAATTACTTACTACTACAAACAGTGATGAGGAAGATAATGATAAAGAGAGTTATGGAAGGTTTGGAACCTTCTCAATGCCAAAAAGTATGGACCAATACAACTGGAAAGTAGGTACTTATTTCACAGAGAAAAAGGAATTCACATGTCATTCAAACGTATGATTGGCAAATGGGAAGAATTTAAAATTTGACAAAAATGACAAGAAGAGAGATATTGTTGTAAGACCCGATAAATTTAAATAATTAAATAAATAATTATTTAATAAATACGGGTAGTAGAGCCTTTATAACATTTAATGCGAATTATTATGATGTGGAAAAGTATTAGCTCAAATGGTTAAGAGTACTTGGTTGTGTTAAGAGGACTTGGATTTGAGTCTTATGTATGCCAATTGTATGATATTTTAAAATGTGCATTATTGTAATGTTCTGATTGAATGTGAGTAGTGACAATGTAATCCTAAAATTATAGGAATTATCATGAAACATGAAGTGGTTGAATTGGTTATTCACTTGCTTGTGATTGAATGTTAAGGACACACACCAAACTCGAATTGAGCAAGGATTCCAGGTAAGGGGAGTTGTCTCTTATATTTTTATTTCGTATTTGAATAATTATGCTTTGCCATGTACCATTGCATGAAATCCCACTCTTTGTGACACTGTTTTTCGTGGTTTCTAGGTTTCTGCCCAAAAACCGCTTGGCGGTAAGAATGGAGCCGCTAGGCAATGCTTCAGACTTTCCTTACTTTTTTGGGTTCTGATATGAACCGCTTGGCGACGATGAATATCCGCTAGGCGGCGTGGTGCTGTCCGTGGTTCTTGGTGTGTTGTTTGGTGCAGGAGTCATTGCAACTTCTGAATGTGTTTTTGTGAATAATATTGTATGTTAAATATTATAACCTTTATATAATTGGGGTATGATGGTGCTTGGAAGAAGTCCCGTATGATTAATCATGGGCAGAAATTGGATTCTTGGAAGGGGAAAAGGAATGAATTAATTTGCCATAGATCAATGATTATATGACGTGTAAGGAATAATATTGTGGTGTGTTTTTTGACGAATTTTATGTGAATTAGTGTGATTGATGGAATTGGATCGTGTGTCAAATTAGGAGAAATTGGGATGCCTCGCATGTGCAGAAACCTGGTTTTGTGTCCAAGTACTGATGCACCGCCTGGCGGCACCCTGCTTGCTGTCAGGCGACGATTGGTACAGAGGCAATTATGTCCCTTGCACTGGATGGTTGCAAGAGATGTTAGTTGGAGTGAATTGGAATAGAAAAATTGGTCAATAAAATTGGAGGAATTGGTGCATAGGAATTTATTGTTATGTTAGGAGTGGTTTTTAGCAATGAGTGTGGAAATCTGTCTTGGTGGTTTAATTAGTTGGGTGATAAGAAGAAAAGATATAGAGTACATACTAAGAGGGTTTGGGAACTTGGATACCTTAATGTGAGAATTGGTGACTTTTGGCCTATAGGTAGAAGGATGGATAGAATGGTTAAATCGAGAGAATAGAAATATATTGCTTAAATGCGTTGAATTGTCATTAGGAATTGTGAACAGAACTGGTACTATTGAGTGTTCTTTGAAGAGAGGACTTGGTGAGGTTACTTTGGCATTTTGGAAGTAATTGGATGAAAGTAAGGTGCATGAGAGTAAGATTGAAGAACAATAGAGGTGTTTATGTGTCTAGAGTTAAGCCATACTTTTGAGGATATGTAACAAAATATTGGGATGAATTGTATCAATTAAGATCGGTTGAGGTGTTAAAAATAGTAGCAGGTGCGCTACTGATATAACGCCTGGTGACACACGAACGGCCGCCAGGCGAATGGAGCAATAAGGATGTCCCTGCAACGTGTGGCACCTGGTGGCAAGGTGTGATCCGCCAGGCGATAGACCCTGAAACAATGGGTCTGGAAAGGTCTGGCGCCTAGCGGCAAGGATGTCCCACCAGGTGGTCTGCGCCTGGCGGCGCTTAGGCTGCGCCAGGCGATGACGCTGTAGGAAGTAACTTGCATGTGTTGCTTGTACGCAGTGGTGCGATACTTGGATCAGGAGATGTTGTGTCATGAACGGGTAGGTTCATGGATGGTGGTGAACACGTGATGATATGAGCGAGGAGGTTCATATCTTGTTACTCTCGTGTGGGGATACGAGTGGGTAGGTTCGTATGTTCCGTGCTCACACTTGAGAGGATGCTGTGAGCGGGCAGGTCCGTAGAGTAGGACTATGAGCGGAGAGGTTCGTAGAACAGGACTACGAGCGGGGAGGTCCGTAGAGGCAGGACCACGAGCGGGCAGGTTCGTGTGAGCATCATCAATCCAGAGTCCAAGGCTAACTATTTGTGTGAATTGAAGGTTGAAAAGCCTTGGGGATTAAGGTCTTGGCCAAGAACTAACTAGAATAAGATAGTCGGGTGTCTTTTGATATTATTAACTTATGTGTTAAATTATTATGAGCTCACCCTTTCTGTTTGTGTTTGGCGATGAACGTGTGACTTTTTACACGGGAGCACATGATATTACAGGTGATTCTGGTGATGCATAGAAGTGGAGAGAGGGCTAGCTTGGGGACTTTGAGCTAGGAAATTATTTGGTGTTTTCTACTATTTTGTTGGATTTTTGGAAATTGTAATAACTTTATTACTCTTGATTAATTAAATTAAGGCACGTTGAGTAATGTTTTAAATTTCCCTGCGTTTGGGAATAATAAAAATTACGTCGTTTGATTTTCATTTCTTATTTATTTATTTTAATTAAGTAATTTCTAGTAGGGATGTTACAACTGTCAAATGTGTTGGTGCCAAGGAAAAATGCAAATGGTATGTTTATTGTGCTTATATGTCGTGAAGTCATGGCAACTAAGGAAAATAATAAATGACCATAGTTGTAGTAGAGACTTTAACTTTGTGTTCTCATTTTGCTTTAAGTACGTGAATGTCACATTTATGGATTTGTTACTGAAATCAGGTGGTCAAGAGATAAATTATTTGAAGTCCAACATGTGTCAGTACTTGGGGAACAATTTGTGGTTAATATTGACAAAATGGAATGCACATGCAGAAAATAGAGCATAAGTGAAATTTCATGCTATCACGCCCTAAGTGCAATGAAGTTTTTGAATATCAATGCAGGAGACTTTATCTCTCATTGGTTTAGGAAGTCAACCTATGAACAAACATACTCATCAATTGTTTACCGTATCAACGGACAACAAGTGTGGGAGATTACATCTTATCAGCCATGATGCATTATATATATATATATATATATATATATATATATATATATATATATATATATATATATATATATATGTTTTGGAACCTGCTACTTTTGTTTTTGTTGTTTAAACGTGTCTGTTTTAACAGTTTCATTTTGTGGACTTGTGATATTTCAAGTGTTGATCCCATTTTATTTTGTGCATATACTATTATGATGTAAGCAATGCAAATATACTTGTGTTTTGTGCCTATGTTTGCCTCTGTTATGAGCAACATTATGATGTAATTCTATAGTAAAATTGGTGATCAATACCTTTATATCAGCACCAGATTTTACTATCACTTTTTATAATATACATTAGAAGGATCAATAGAAAGATCACTTTTTATTATCACTTCTTATTAAATACAACACCAGATTTTATTATCACTTTTAATTGCAACAATGTATTGCAAGATATTTCTATTTGAAACACAGTGACACAATCTAATCAAACTTTTTCATTCAATTTTGTTATTACACGAAATGCTCCACCATTTTACAATGCATCATGGATTTTTCATTAACACTGAATATAAGATTATGTTCAATACACAAACAAAACAAACCCCCCAAATTAACACTGTCACCCTGTTTTCCGAAATGAAAACAGATTTTTCTAAATTCACTATTTTCATCCTTTGCCCATCCATTTCTTCCATCTCCAACACAATAACATCCATTTCTTCATTCTTCATGATGAGACCATCGTTTTCTTTAATTTCATATCCACTAAACCAATTGAAATAATTGCACTCAAGCAAATTGTTCAGATCCTCTCTGTCTAACTAAGGCAATAAAAACCCATCAAAATTATCACCAAAACAAACTTTTTGTTATCTAAAACCAAAAAATTGACTTCCATGGATCTTACCTTAAACTTAGGACAACCTTAGAATTGTTTCCTAGCAATCCTCAAGACAACTTTCTCACCACAATAAAATATTGATATTGAACCCAACCTCTTCGAACCACCTCCATGTGAATAATCACTTCTATTTTGCATTCCCAAACCATTAAAGGTGCAAAACGAGCATGAATGAGAATGAAACACTAACAAGCGAGGAAGACAACATCTTCTATAATCTTCTTAGAAAACCTATACTTGCAAATGCTAGAGTAAACTCATTCATAATGATACTAAAAGGAGATCAACCATACCATTTTACTATCTTTTAAATTTAAAGGACACAAAATAATATACATAAATCCAAATTATCATGTGTAAATACTGTTTATAAACAAATAACGAAAATATCTTAATTGTAAGATTAGGGATGGCAAAGTAGGCCAGCTTGGCCTGTTATGGCCCGTCCCGCGTTTTGGCCCACAAGTGCGGATCGGGTTGGCCCGCCCCATAGTTTAATTTCGGGTTCACTTTTCTGGCCTACCCTACCCCGCGGATTGGCCTGCGTGCTCGCAGCCTGACCCGTATTTGTGATGAGTGAAATATATTTTTTGTGTTAAGCAAAATAATTTTTTTTTTATTTTTTCATAATAACTGATATTTATTTTTTATCGAAATAATTCCAATTAGTTTACCTAATCAAAGACAATAAAAATAACAACGAAAATTATAGCTAAAATACAATAACATGTCACCTTACAATACATTTACTTAAAAATGCATAAAAAAATATTTCATATTCAAAAATTAAAATCATTATCTTATATACAATGATTATACATAAACATAATAATAATGATAAAAATAAAAGGAACTTAAAGAAACAATGATGAATGATGTGAAAACCAAAAACATGAGAACATATAATTTTGTAAGCGGATCAGCCCACCCGCCCCACCTTTAACCCGCGCAGGCTACGAGCTTATACAGAACGTGTTATTGCGAGTCAACGGATTCAACATCCCAACCTGCCTCACGTTTTTTTGTGCGGGCCTACATGCCAACCCGCCCGTCTCGAATTTTCATATCCCTGTGTAAGACTAAAATAAATCTATGAACCTATATGAAAATTTTGTACAAAAACAAAAAACAAAGGAAGATTTTAACTAAACATATTTAATCAACATATAAACTAAAATTCAACTTTTAAGAATAATTTAAAACACAAAATTTAATCCAACATATAATAGCATACCTAACTCTCACATCAACATCTTTTTCTCCAATGAAATGATTGGACATAAAATAAAAATAATAACAATTAACATTTTCTACATAAATCCTCCTTTATTTTTACATCTCAATTGAATGTGATGATTATTCCAACCAAAAACACAAAATAATCTGATGATTAAATAATATAATTTAATATAATAAATCGCTATATTTTGAAGAAACCCAGCAAAAACACAAAATCCATCACTAAATCCAAATTCCAATTCCTCCTCAAGTTTAACTCGTTAATCGTCAGATTCTTAAATCTCACGCCACATTCTATTCCAAATTTCTGAATTGTTCAGATCCATAATTCATAAATTGATAACCGTGCCAAATCATCAACATGTCCAAATGGAAAACGACGAACCAACTCACGGACTAAACATTAAATATATGAATATCAATCAGTTTGTAGAGTTATCAAAACGGTGTCAAATGGTCCAAATCCAAACTCCGCAAAACCATTTGAGAGAAAAAAGAAAAGAAAAAATGGTCCAACAAAGAAAAAGGTAACAGAAAAGAGAAAAATATCAAACACATAATACAAGGTATTCGCAAGGCTCAACTGAATGAAAAAAATAATGGCTCTCATAGTGATGATAGATACTAGATATAATAATATACAAAAGGTTCCACCTCATTTGCAGTCACATATCAAATATTCACCACTGAAAAGGAACCAAATTCCCTAACTTTTTTTTTTCTTAGGAACACAACAAAAACAAGAAACAGGAGGCCAAAGTGGGGTCTGCTTCTGGATGATTCCAAGTGATGAACTTACATGAACACCCTTCTTCTGTATTTGCAAAATCTCATCCATACAAGTCTCAATTTCACAAAACCCCCCCCAAGATTTTCCCAGAACTGCACCATTTAGACCCTTAACACTAGCAAAAAGGTGAGAACAAAGGACACCAGCAACATGCATGTGTTCTTCAAGTGAACCACTCCTTTGTTTGGATCATAGCTTGTTCCAGTTGAAGATGTTGGACTGATTCCAAACACATTAGGGTTACCTGTGATGCTGCCAGTGCCAGTGCCAGTGCTGGTGCCTGTACCAGTGGGAGTGGTTGGGGTTAAGGTGGATGGTGTGCCTGTTGTTGGTGTAGTGGTTGTTGGGGTTCCTGTGGTGCCTGTTCCTGCATTGCTGCAAGTGGAAGCCAAAACAATTTAGCTTATGATCATCACATAGTATATTAATAATTTAGTAAACTATTATATACTAAGTATAGAATTAGTTTCATTGAATATTATATAATCTTGGATCTAGGATCATGGGAATGAAGTGGACAAAAACAATTGTGGAACATCATAATCATGACAGCTAATGTTCCAAAAGGGTTCATCACGATGTCATTGGCTTCTGGGTAAATATGATGCAGGAGGTGGATGCATACACCGCAAAAAATGGCCTTTTGGCTAATGTAAATGTAAAAGTGTGATAAAAAATAACAGATTGCTTTTGCTTTTGCAAATGATATAATTGAAGTTGAATGTAACCAAAGCCCTCTGAGGGAACCAAATTAGGCAATTGATTAACGAAAGCCAACTTCAATATAGAGAGAAAAGGTTTTCTTCATGTTCTGTAAATGGAAGAAAAAACTGGTTTAATGCAGCATGCAAGCAACAAAAAAATTGAAACCGAGAGAAATAAATAAATGATTGTGGATTAATTTAAGCAGATCAGAAAGATCCATGATGAAGAACATACCCAGGGCTTGAGGGGTAAACACATGTGGATGCTGAAGCTGCAGATCAAAGAGGTAGGGACAACAAGAGACACAGAAGAATTAGAAAAAGGGAATTTTGTGAAGAAAGTCCAAAACTTTTGAAGGTGACTAGAAAGTGGTGGCCACTTACTAGGTGGGTTTTGGCTTGGGGTGGCAGCACCAGAAAAATCACAGCTTCCCTGAGCCTGACCCTTTCTCTGGAAATAGCTATTAACAGCATAGTTGCAGTGATCCTTCACAGTGTTAGGTTGGAAACATGCTCCATTTTGAAGAATAGGGGTACAATCAGCTCCTGCACCACATGCGTAATCTATAGCTTTCTGAAGAGCTTGATCACCCACACCATCTTTACATACACAGTAAAGAGCACCTGTTCAAGACCAGAAAATGTAAACAGAAGAACAGTTAGCCCATTAAAAATCCCATCTTTCCTTAAAAGCACCAGCACTAGAAAAGTTCCTAAACAAAACCCATCTCAAAATCCAAGCTTTATCACAAAACCAAAACAGAAAAACAGCAACAGAAAGCAATCATAGACACAAATCTGAGATTTTATATATCCTGATGAAAAGCCCCCCATTAAGCTTAAGAAAAAAATACAGGCAAGTCCAGGAGCTTACTTGAATGGCCAGTGAAGGCAAGAAAAAGCACAAAATACATCACAAGAACCATGATTGATGATGGTTAAGATGGATGTTGAGAGGGTAGAAGAGAAATTTCTGTGATGAAATTTGAAGAAAATAGCAGAGGGTACTCCAGAGGCCAAGGGAGAAAAGAGAGAGAAAAACCAGAAGAGTGAAGCAGTTTTGAAGAATGGAGATTTCTGGACAATGGGTGAGGTGGGGTGAGCCTGTCTGGTACACTTTTCAAGCACCTTTATGTGTAAAACATTATAAGTATTTCATAATGATTAATAAATTAACACATAGTATTAAGTAATATAAATTTATGTATTGTTCTGAGGAGTGTGTTCTGGGGAATTGTACTAAAGCTGAAGCTTTTATTATTTTGTTATGCTTACATTATTACATTATTACAGTGTGTATATAATATGTATCTAAGTATTTTAATTTTGTCTATATTTTCAAACGGTCATAAACTGATAAGGGTAAGTGGGGGTGGTGGCACTGTGAATGAGGGTGGAATAGACAAGTTCGATGTGGGACTAGTTGGCAGGGAGATTCCCATAGATCTTTTTCTCTGGCTGTGTGTTGGCACTAGAACCATCCATTAGTTTGAGGGGTTGGAACTTCTATTGTAGAAACTATAGATTGTTATCATTTCCTCTTTTGAGTTAACTAGTTTTATTTCCTCTTTTGAGTTAACTAGTTTTATTTACTTCTTTTTACCAAAATTGTATAAATTGAATCAAATTATTATAAAATTAAACTCAATTATATTATCATTTCAGCACATTAACGTGTATTCATTGTTTGAATTATTGTTTATGTTTAAGTTGCAATGTAGTTTAGTTCAATTAATCTTATTTGAGAGCAATTAATTTTAACAATTAAATTAATATAATAATTACGTGTGGTTACTTTGGAAATATATAGTAGGAATGATGGGATAAATGTGTTTTATTATTGTATCCCGAAATAAAAAACCATTCTCTATCTCATTCTTATATTCATCTGGACTAAAAATTGTGTTCATTTTCATTTTTAATTATTATTTCGATATCGATATAATCTATTTTTTTATTATTTCAGTATCAATTATTAAATTTTATAAAAAAATTAAAATCACAAAGAAAACAATATTAGCAAATATTTGATATTAAAATATATTTTTTTTAATGTCAAATATTTAATATATATATATATATATATAATTATATATAATTATATCAATTTTAAATACAATACTAAATAACAATAACAATGAAATAATTATATAAAATATTACATATTATTTATTCCAAAAAATATTTTATAACTCAATAAAATTTAAAACTAAATATATTTATTGTGACATCACATTTAAATAGAATAATCTACTAAATAAAACATCGCATAGTTATAATAATAAGGAGCACACGAGATAACAGCACACTTAAAAGGATCCACTATTACAGTCATCCATCAAATGTATTTAGAAAGGAACTTAGGCATACCACCAATGCCATAAGTAAACAGGGAATTTAACAGTTTTGCAAAAGAGTTGCTCCTAGAGCAATGAATTACGAAAAGGCATTAGGCCATCAACTATTCTTGAGAGCCACGTATAACAGGTTCAAATTACACAGCACCGCTGCCACCACCGGGTTTACCTTCAACATTTCCTCCATCTGCTCCCACCGATAAAGTGATCATCGCAAAAGAGAAGATAAGACAATAACATACACAAAAACGAAAGGGTAAGCTAGTGAAAATAAATTTAACATGTTATAGCAAACAGATACTTAAGACAGTCCTCAAGCATGCAGCAAAGTAAGCACCAATTCATGTTATAGCAACCAAGCAAGACACTATGACTCAATTATCCGGATATATATACTAAGATTGGATTCCGGATTCACTGGACGCTTGCACTTGTGGTGGCCTCTACTGCTCTGTAGAGCCATTGCCAATGGGTTTCACCCTACCACACACAAGGTTAGCCTTTAAGCGTCTAAGGCCATTATCTTGCCAGAGACTAGGACCTCCCGCTACTCTCACCACTTGAGTTAGTTTGCTCTACATGAGACTCACTAACCCTTTAGAATTTCGGGATGCGATCCTTACTTGAATCCTTATCTTAATATATACACTACACACCACCATGAAGTCTTCCCACGAGACTCATGAAATTACGCCTATCTCACACCAATTTCATGATCCTCATACCATAACCACCACTTGTTATCTCAACATTAAATTCTCATGCACGTTCTCAACCAACCAAGCAGAATCCCATGTGTTACTCATGCTAACATACCAA
>Ga0214545_1004915_pt1 | contig 24668 bp, 7 predicted proteins | sample CNSS4metaG_FD_160064 | JGI IMG/M metagenome (GOLD analysis project Ga0214545, IMG submission 160064) | Root nodule microbial communities from cowpea collected in UCLA plant growth center, Los Angeles, California, USA - CNSS4 | ecosystem: Host-associated > Plants > Roots > Nodule | place: USA...
TTTTTTATTTTATTTTTTATATATATATATATATATATATATATATATATATATATATATATATATATATATATATATATATATATATATATATATATATTAAATTTTAAACCTGTTCTGATTTTTAAACAATTAATCTCTTCTATGGTTTAGATAAAATGAAAGGCAGGTATGAATAGTAGGACTGAACAAAAATGAACATTTGGGGATATTTTTTTTTTTTTTTAGTTAAAATTATATTTACAGAGGGTAGGATTTGAACTAATAATTTTAAAAATATCAAAATAACATATTTAAATTAAGAGTAAGTTTAATGTAATATAAAGTCATTATATAATTCATTCGCCACAAATTATAAAATAATATGAGGGAGTTTTCTTTCTCTTTGTACTTGAATAAAAATATAGAAAACTGTATCGTCTTTAATATCATTTCTCTTGTTAAAATATCATTTCTCTAATATAAGATATAATAATATCATTAAGACATTGCTATTATAGAATATATTTGATTTTGAAAATAAAAATAAATTTTTGATACTAACAAATTGTCTTGAAAAATACTAACAATAAATTAACTAAATTGGTATTTAATTATGACAACTAAATTATTTTTTAAGTTAAAAAATTAAATATAAAGAAAAAGAATTATAAAGATTTGTCTTATAAGATTAAGATGTACAAGTTAAAATCCTTGTATCCATTAGTCAATTTCAAATTGTGTTTATTCTTACCTATTTAAATTATTGTAAACCTCAAAATTGAAATGTCATTATTTCTCATTTTTTTCAATTGGATCAAGATGTTGACTGAGAATACTGCAAATACAGTCTGACGTTCAACTTAATAATGCGTAAGAAAAATAAATACAATAATAATGAGAGTCATAAATAATATATTTTTATATTATTTTCATGAAATATTATCTTATCAGTAAGCTGAGTAGGTCAAACTTAGTATGTGCAAGAGATTTAAGATATTTTAACTTTTGATATCTATCCTAATTATTAATTAATTATTCCTTATCATACTAAAATATGATAAACTTGAATAAACGAAATGATGTCATTTCATGTTGATGATGTCATGTATATTTCATACCTGCATAATAAATCTTGTAAGACTTTAACATTCAAACAAAAGAATTACTTAAAAAAAACATACTAGAGTTATAATAAAATAAAACCTTAAAGTTTCTTATAAGACAATTCCAATAATATGACTTATTAAATGTAAAATATGACAAATAAATTACATTGGCCAAATTGGCCAATTTGACATTAGAAATGGAAGATAAAAATAGATAGATGAATTGTGTTTAACTTAATAGTTAATAGTTTGATATAAGAACTCTTAACAAAACCACATATACATCACCTCATCAACCAAAGTCTTTATCAATTCCAATAACTAGCAATATATATAGATATATAATGGTCTTTCATCATGCTTGCGAAACTATTTTTGCTAGAAACCTCTAACCAAATGCTAAGTTCGGTTGACATCTATGCCCCCCATTAATAAAGGTACGAACATTTTGGGTTTGTATTATGTTAAAGCTTTGTTAAATATTTTTTTTTTCTTGAACAGACAGTGTATAAAGTAGTAGATACTTCTTTGTTTGACAAGAAAGTTATATAAAAATAGAGTATGAAACAAAAGACACTTTTCTTATGAGTAATTATCTACCAAAGGAAAAAGTTATTATTGTGGATAAGTAAGAAATGCTCAACAATTTTTTAGATTCTCCAGCATGGAAAAGAAAAAAAAATGTCATTATATCTAGGGGTGGCAAATGGGTTAGTCTGACCCGTTTTGACCCGGCTCACATGTGACTCGCTAAAAACGGATCGGGTTGGGCTGGCCCGTCACCAATAAACAGGTTGGATATTGTAACTCATTCTGTTTTAGGACGGGCTGGCCTGCCTCTTTTATTTTTTTTTATTTTTTTTTTTAATTTTTTGTTTATAAATTATTTTTTATATATAAATTTATTTATAAAATATAAAAAAGTATTATTTTTTAATTATTTTTAATTTCAAACATAAAAAAATTAAAAGAAATGGATTGGCGACCAAGGCGGGCTGACCCGTTTTGCCCACTAAATTGGCGGGCTTAGCGAGCTGGATTACAACACGGGTTGGAAATTTCAACCTGGCCCGTCCTTTTCTTGACGGGCTGGCGGACCTGGTCCACTTTGAAATCCCAAATTATATCAATTCTTCAATAATTATAGACAATGAGTAATGTAAAATAAATGTCACTTTTGTACTGCTTTCTAAAAAAACAAAAAACAATATATCGATTCATATTGTAACTAATTATGTTAATTTTCAACATAAATTGTCAATCAATGGCCTCCATTTTCTACATCAACTTTATACCTAACGTAAATATTTCAAACTAACTAATGCATTTTTTTTTATGTATTAGTTTTATTTGAAATTTTAGACAATTGAAAAACAAAAAAAAATACAATTGTATATTGTACATATTTTTTGTCAATAAGTTAGATTGATTAGTAGGTTGATCATTGATTAATTGATGAACTGCTATTCTGACCAAGTGGTGGACCAACCACCCTGATCGACTAGTAAGATTGATCGGTTGCAAAATAAATATCAAATTAACACTTAATCAAAAATAACCATGAATCAACCAACTAATGTTGATTTAGGTGTGGTGGATCATGATTAAATTAGCAAAAAGGTAAGAACTCATACAATGACTATAAATAAAAGTTTAAGATATGCTTTTCACACACCTACATCATTGCATTTAATTTTAATGTCCTTATGTTTGAACGCTTTATTATTTAACCATCAAAATTAATTATATAAATACCATTCGAGTAGTTTTGGAAGAACAAACAAGTTTGAAGACCAAGAAAATAAGAATAACAAATGACAAGTTATTTAAGAATTAAAAGTACTCGACCCATTTTATAAAATGATAACTAAATATATTGAAAAAAATATTTTCAACTAAATTACACTTCTTTGTTGGATTGAACTATTAGTTACTAAAAATAATAAAATAATATATAATATTTATATGTACAAAGTCTATAAAAAAATATTTTGATTTTATTGTAAAATTGTAAAAGACAATTTTATAATGTGATTCAATTTTAAACATCGAAAAAGAATTAATAAATTTATTATATATATTAATTTGTGACTAATATATATAATCATTTTCTATATTTATATTTGAAGTTATTAAACATTAATAATAATCTTTTAATTAAAAGTGTTTTTCATATCTTTTTCTTAAAGCCTTACAAGATTTAAAAAATTTAAGTACATATTGAAAAAGTGAATATATAATAAAACTTAATTGACATATATAGACTAAGAAGATATTTTTAGGCTCCCTATAAATTAAAACTCTTCTCGGAAGACAAAAGTATTCAACACCTATTTCCATTCTCGAATCCAAAGTTGGGAGGCAGAGAGAGTGTGTGAGAGAGACAATGGACGCCATTGATTCTGTCTTCGATCCACTCAGAGAATTCGCAAAGGACAGCGTGAGGCTGGTCAAGCGGTGCCACAAACCCGATCGAAAAGGTTAAACCCTAATCCCAATTCTGTTTCTTCCATTACAATCCGATTCGAATCTCTGTGCAGTGGATCCTGATTTTTTCATGCATTTTGTATTTTAGAATTCTCCAAGGTTGCCGTGCGTACCGCAATTGGTTTCGTGGTGATGGGGTTCGTGGGGTTTTTCGTTAAGCTCATTTTCATTCCAATTAACAACATTATCGTCGGATCTGGTTAGGTAAATTATACTACTTCATTCAATAATGTTTTTTTTTTTTTTAATTGTTTTGTATATGCTTCTTTCCGGCTACTTGGATCTCTCTGTTTATTATCTGCTCAAGTTAGAGATCACCATTGGTTGTTTGTGTGTAGATTTTAAAATAATAATTTGAAGGGCTTGTTTGGTTGGTTAGTTCATTGGGAAGAAATATTGTTTCAGCTGTTACCATTATCTTATGGTGATTGCGATTAACGATTTGATATGATGTTTTGAAGCGAATATGGCTTCGATTCGATTGGATATCTAACGATGAGTGAACAGTGGAAAATTTTTGTGCAAATTCAAGTGTTTGGAAATTTTATAATAGCTCAGACAGTTTTCGTTCTATTGATTGATTTATAAGTGTAAGTGAGGAAGTAAATTATGTTTATTTTTAAGTTATAATTGAAGTTAAATAAAGAATTTGGTCTTGAATGGGAATGGTTGAGTTCTTGTTCGATTGAGGTTCTTTTTATGCATATGATGATATGAATGGGTTTACGATGACGGCGACAAAGTTATAGTCTTGAACCTTGTTCATATTACTCAAACTGTCCACCTAACTAACCCACCACCACTCTATCCACTAAACCGACCTTACCGGGTTTTGTTTATATTCACATTGTACAAATTGTGATCAACCTCTGTTTGTCTTCTGTTTTTTCCCTGATAATATAATTGTTTAGATTAGATGGCATGGTAATAAAGGACGGGGATTCCCTTCTCACGTATCTTCCTTTTAGAAATCAAAAAATTGACGCAGTATTTAGCCTATGTATAAGAGTATGCCTGTTGTCTTTTATCTGTGCTTCTTGATGGAAGTTCAATGTGAACTAATGGTTCATGGAGTTTTGAGGTTGAACTGGGTCGAATGACAAGTCAAGCACATTTTAATGAACTTTATGATTTCTCTATTGGTTTTTAGGGTGAATAACTACTAGTTTTTACCTTATCATAATGCTTGCCATTTGTTAACTGGCAGGTGACTTTAGCATCTTTGACTCGGTTATGTTCTATGTTGCTCTCGCATACTTTGAATGGTATTGTTTTTGATAAATTGTAGAATTTGTTTGAAGCGCCAGTAAATAGATGAAATAATTTTTTGCGTTGTAATATGGCTTTCCATAGATAAATACCACTGCCGTTAGTTTTAAATGAATATTCATGACAATAAGGTGCTACGATTTCATATTCAAGCATCTTAGTGGGGATTACTTCATGGGTACATGTATAAGATTATGCATATCTATCCCCTCGGTAGCAATTTGAGAGTATTTTTCAAATAAACTTTTGTCAAGGACATTATTATGGGATTTCTACTTTCCTTGAAAAGGCCTTTTTAGATAATTTGGTTTTTGTATTAATTTTTATTTGTTTTGTCTGTTTCGAGGTGATGGCTGTGTTATTGATGAAATTGTCTTGAACAATGTGTGCAAAATGAATGATTTAAGCAAACATTTGGTTTTCTCCACAGGTTGAGGGGAACTGCAATTGCCTCAGGACTTCAAGTTATCAAGAAAATGGAGGCTGAAAGAATTCCCCAAGAATAGATAATTAATCTTGTTATATTTCAGTTTTGGTTTTTCCTTATGACTGGGAGGAAGCTATGAAAGTTTGTGCTTATCTTTTGTTATATACCTTGACACTTTGCTTTTGATTTAGGATAAGGAGGAAAAGGGAATGGTGAAACTGTAGTTTTGTTTTTAGACGATGATAACTGTTTTCTTTCTTATGAGGTTGACCAATATGAGTATCTTTTCATAATAGCATTTTGTAATTTTTTCTTCCACTGTCTTGTTTTGCACCCGTTAACATTGTTACATAACTAAATCGCTTTTAAATGTTTTTCGGACCTCATTGTATTTTCACAAAGATTGTATCTTTTTCGCAAAGAATTAACACTCTTCTGAAAGATTGTTTTGGAAACAAATTTAATACTCCTACAACAATACCATTTCGTAACCAAATTTAATAGTCTTGCACGAAAATATCATTCTAAAATATTCTCCAATGAGATTTGTCATTACAAAAGTGATTTTTCCAAATAAATTTAGAATTCATTTTGGAAAAGTCAGTCTGAAACAAAACTTTTCAATAATAACACCAAATTAGGCCCTCATGAGACATTAAAGTAGACACTAAATTTCAATAATGAAGTTTTCCTGACATTAACAATAATATCATGTTTTACTTTATTTTTATTCTCACGACCAGAGACTATATAACATTTGGCAAAATAATGTGCATTAATAATCCATTCAAACTTACGCACTAATTCTGACAAAAGAAAAAATGAAGAAGACTGTATGACTATCTAACATTCCCGTTTTCATCGTTATGCTAAAACTAAAACATATGAATTTGCACATGCTAAACACTAGGCTTGTATATTAGGAATTAAAACAAAAAATAATATAAATAATTTTTTCTCTTATTTTTTGAGACGTGTTTAAGAATAAAACATAACAGAGTTTCAGATATAATATTTCAGATTGATAATTGATTTGATTCTAAGAATGTTATTTTAACGGACTTAACGAAAACAAATTATAAAGTGATTGAAATTTTAAAACATAAATCTCGTTCCCTAATCTTTAAGTTCTAGAACGAACAAATAAATGATCTTAATCATATTATCTCAACGAATTTAGTGTTAAATCTTGAGAATCAAAATGAATTCATTTGGATGTAATGATTAATCTGAACATGTATTTTCAATAAAATTAAGTTCATAACACTATTTTTAAATAATTTTAATTCTGTAAAATTGAAATCATAAATCGTTAATTATATTAAAATGAAATCAATACATATTTAATTTAATGTAATCATTGCATTAATGAATAATTAAACTCAAAAGTCTAGAGCAGTCCCTCACCTATTTTTAAAATTAAAAATTATGCTCCTCACTTTATAAGGTGAAACCCTTTTCCTCACCTATACAGAAGAATACACAATAAGAAAAATCTACAATAAATGAATCATTTTATTTCCTTTATGAATCACCTTTAAAGAAGTATGAATATTGAAGAATTTTTTAATGTAAAAGTCTTAAAACAACTACTAGTAAATTTTATTTTACTTGTTGCCTTTTTTTTTTTCTAATTGCTTTGAAAATTTATTTTTTTTATGCAGCTATTTAATTTAAATTTTTATTGATGATAAATCAATATGATACTACTTTTGTTTATCAGACAAGGATATTAAATTTAGTAATAGGTTATAATTCTTGCATTGGCATTACAATTAATTGGGTAATATCGATGCCCTTCAGTTTAATTTTATGCCATTTTTAGGTCTCAACTTGGTAATCCAATCCCAATTGGTGTGTGCTCTGTTTGGATCAGAAAAAGCATGAACAGGGTGTGCCATCGGAACTGAATTTGCGCGCACGTGTTGAACGCGAAAACAGTCTTCTCCGTCAAATCAATATAACATTGATAGACGGTGTGTTCCATTAAACAACTCTTTCATTTTGATTCTCGTCTTCCTTTTATCACTCACTCATTCTTCCCAGCGTTACCTGCTTCAATGGAAGGTTTGGCTTCTCTCAAGGCTCCCTTTCAGGCCACCCCATTCCTCTCTTCAAGACCCAAAACCTGGGATCTTCCGACCCAACTCATTTTTTATAAAAGAAACTCCTTTTCAACATTTTCAGTTCGGGCCCAGGTTAGTTTTTCTTTTTTGGCAAATTTTTTATCTTTTCGCAACATTTTAGGGTGTCTCCTAATGGATTAGTCTGGGTCTCTGTCTAATGAGCTGTGTGGTTTAGGGAAGTATAGTTTTGTTCATTTGGAGTGTATTAATAAATACATGATTTTATGTTCTGAGGAACTCTTGTTGATTTGTCATGTGAGTTTTGGATTTATTTTTTTATTAAATGGTACGTATGTGGGTCAGGGAAGTAGAATTTGGGTTCAACTGGGGTGTAGCAATGCTGACTTTTATGTTATGAGTAATTCTTACTGATCTGTGGTGTTTTGATTAGGTGGAGTCTACTGATGGTTCCGCTGCAGTATCCTCATCTGGTGAATCCGTGACAGACGCTCTCAAGATTAAGGAGTGGGAGGTAGGAATGTTGCAAAATGAGGTTGCATCTAGCCAGGGCATAAGAATAAGGAGAAGGCCACCATCTGGACCTCCTTTGCATTATGTAGGACCCTTTCAATTCAGGTTGCAGAATGAGGGCAATACACCCCGGAACATTTTGGAAGAGATTGTGTGGAACAAGGACAAAGAAGTCTCACAAGTATTATGATTGAATTGCTTTGTGCTCTGTTGTTCTTAATATGTGTTATTTTTTAGCAAATGGATTGAATGTATTACTGGTGACTATGTGATTTTCAGCTTAAAGAAAGAAAGCCCCTCAGTGTGCTGAAGAAAGCTCTCGAAAATGCACCTCCTGCTAGGGATTTTATTGGTGCTCTAAGGGCAGCGAATGATCGAACTGGACTGCCGGGGTTGATTGCTGAAGTGAAGAAGGCATCACCAAGTAGGGGTATCTTGAGAGAAAACTTTGATCCTGTAAGGTTTCCTTGCTTTCCTTTATGATTTTTACAGGTAGAATTGTTTTCTCTCTACAACTGTAACCTTTATGAAGCTGTTCCTGGTTTATTGTGTGAAATGTTTTAGCTGGCCTGAACTTGCTGACACCCCATTTCGTCTTGTTGGTTAAAGCTAGTCCGTTCAATTTTTTTTTGTTTTATTTGGCTTCCCTGAATCTTCTTGTTACAGAATACACGTTTGATCGAGTCATGTTTCCAGAGACAGGTCTTGGTTTATGCTACGTATCAATTTCTTCTCCTTTGCATCTTAAACTTTTTGCTCCCCTAATTATTTTTCTATCTACCCCTTTGAGATTCGTCCTCATCAAAATAAGTTTCTTCTAAAATCTGTCTCTCGGATTTTGCTTTTACTATTATGAAGTCAATCCCATTATAGTTGTTAAATTTTGTCTTCACAAAACAAGGACCTGTTGTGATTTTAATGTATCAGGAAGATGTTATATTTTTCTCACTAAGTTGAATATCTTGGTCTTGTTATTTTTTGTATCTCTGAATGTATCATGACCCTTCAAACAACTTATCCAACAATGTTGTTAGTTTGTCTTTTTCTCTCTTTATGGTATATTCAATTATTTGAGCTGTTTCTATGACAGGTTGAAATTGCTAAATCTTATGAGAAGGGTGGAGCAGCATGCCTAAGTGTTTTGACTGATGAAAAGTATTTTAAGGTAAACCCACCAAAGTGGAATTTGTTGTAATGTGTGTACTGCTTGATAATTTTTAGTTGCTTAAGTACTGGGTGATGCTGCAGCACTATTATAACTCACTCTTAACTCAATATTGGTCCAGGGAAGCTTTGAAAATCTTGAGTTAATAAGAAAGGCTGGAGTAAAGGTTTGTTTTGTGATTTGTAAAGTATCTGATATTGAATATTTTCTACCATCTAATGCCTTTTATAGACCACGTTGATGACTCTGGACAAAACATGCAGTGCCCTTTGTTGTGCAAAGAATTCATTGTAGATGCATGGCAACTGTACTATGCTCGAACTAAAGGTGCAGATGCTGTCCTTTTAATTGCTGCTGTTTTGCCTGATCTTGACATCAAATACATGATTAAGATATGCAAGATACTTGGACTGACTGCACTTGTTGAGGTAAAGTTGGCACTTTTTATTTGTTTCCTAAATCTGGAATGTTCAACTGCAGCATTAAATTTTTTTAAGCATTCTGATATCTTATGTTTAACATGAATGTACCCATTTTTGTGTAAACTGGGTTCTAAAGCAGGTCATTTATAATTTTGAATAGCGTAGTTGTTATAATTACAAAAACAGGGAGCTGATTACATATAATATAAACACAGAACCCCTTTAGCATAATGATTCTGTACTTGTAAGCAAGAAGTAAAATTTGATAGATTTACAAGTTTAGAATCTATAGATTGATTAGGCCTGTGTTGGAACCAGAAACTGTCCAACATAGGTTCAATCAAAACTTTGGATAGTCATGACTGATTCGATGATTGCAATACCTGATGGACAAAAGGATTTGTTCACATTTTATGCTGTTTTGTCAGGTCCACGATGAGAGGGAGTTTGATCGTGTTCTTGCAATAGAGGGTATTGAGCTTATTGGCATTAACAACCGTAATCTTGGTATGTCTTGTCACTCTACTCTCCTAGTCCTTTCATTTTTTTTTTCTTTTTGATGAAATGTTATCTGGCTTTTCTCGTGCTTGTATTCTAAGTGGAGTTTAATTGTAATTATATCGTGCAATTTATCTTGTAATTAGTGGATCAGTAAAATCGTTTTGGTGTTTGATCAGCTTGTTTTCCAGTACCTCTCCATTTGGATGTGCCTCTTATTTCTGCTTTTGCTTTCATTTTCTGTATAATTTTTCCAGTTTTCTTCATTAATGTTCTTTGTCTTCTACATGGATACATTATCACTTAAGTCCTATCTGCACCTTCTTACTACAATCTCTTAGAACTCATAAAACTTTGAAGCACTGCAATTACTTTTATCTGCATACTTTCTGCTATTACTTCTCCTAGCAACACTTTTCGTGACCTAAATTTTTTAAGCCAATTAAGTTCCTCTATTTTTTTAAACAAGCAAATTTGGCCCCTTCTTCTATTTTCTTATATCTGAAATCTTCAAATTATCTTTCTTTTCCTTCTAAATATTTGAGGGTTCATGATAGATTCAGGATATACAATCACTTTACAAATTATAATTAAAAAAAATTTAGCGGTTTTAAAGGATTTTGTAGGGTGTGAAATTAGGATTTGAAGAGAGAAATATTTGAGATTATAATTTTATTTTTTATTTTGGTGAAATTTAGTATTTTGTTCGATTAGTTTTGAGTAGGAGAAGGTTAAAACAATCTAATTAATTTATATTGCGAAGGTTTCAAGTAGAAAATGAGAAATTAAGGATTTTAAGTAGAAACATAAATTGACGGACTTAACTAGACAGAAAAAAAATATATTTAAGGGACGAAAATCCAAAGTAAAGAAAACTAAAGTGCAACTAAGTTTTTTTTTTCTTTCTCAAGAAAAAATACATGTTTGAAAATACAGTAATTTTGTACTTTGATTTTATCTTTCTGTTCCAATCTCTTTTTGTGGATTGCAGAAACATTTGAGTTGGATATTAGCATCACAAAGAAGCTTCTTGAAGGAGAGCGAGGCAAAATAATCCGTGAGAGAGATATAATTGTACGTGGCCTTTCCTTTCCTTTGTTTAGAGTTACTCCCTGTGTTGCTATATAAATTATAATAGTTTCGTTTTGAAGAAGAACTGGTTTAATTTTTTTCAATTATATGATTTCCAACGTTATTATGCATTAAAAATTGTTTGGAGAGGAAACTGAAAAGGGTATAATAATGACTTATTTATAATTGTCTGGAATATAAAAATTAAATGTTTTCCTTGAGTGAAAGAATCTTAAAGGAATATTATATAGGAACTGAGGGAATATTTAAAAGAAAAATTGTTTTTGGTATATTAAAATCATGATGATGATCATATGATTTGTTCAGATGGTTGGAGAATCTGGTCTATTCACCCCTGAGGACATTGCCTTTGTTCAAGGAGCTGGGGTCAGAGCTGTAAGTATTGGCAATTTCATCTCTAATCAATAAAATACCTAGCAAATTGTAATTGATATTGAATTTCATTAAAGCATGCGTTCTCATATTCTTAAACATGAATTTAAATTCTTTGTGGAGTTGTTAAAAATTTAGAAGAGAATATGGACTCATTAAACGTTTGTTTCTTGTTGATTATGTTTGTTTCTTGTTGATTATATTTAGCAAAATTTTCTGCACTTCATTTGAACTAACATCAACAGATGTTTTACTACTCACCCTAGGTACAGTAATACCCTTATGGTATCAAACTCATTGTTTCACTATTTTTTCAGATATTGGTTGGAGAATCCATTGTGAAACAAAGCGATCCTGGCAAGGGAATCAGCAATCTCTTTGGCAAAGATATATCTATCTGAGTTGAAGTGAAACTATCTTCAGATATAGGCATTTGATATGACTGATTCTGATAAAGTTCTTGATTTGACATCTTTATGTACCAAAATCTTATCAACGGCAAGCATGTACCTATAGAAACTTTGAATATTCAATTATAGTTTCCACCTATATAATATATCATTAAGACAATAGTTTGGCGACAGTTTTTGTGTCCTTGACTTTACACTGAATCTCAACTCTTTATTTTGCACAATCATATATAGTCGATGCCGTTTTCCCTAAACAAATTCATGAATCATACTAAAATTTGTATGATATAAACGACAAAGTAGTGTGATAACGTCATTATCACTGTTAGAGAGTATGAAATTCTTTCTCATGAAATTTAGATGAATTCACATATGAAAGTTCAAGAAACTATAAAAAGAACAGTAAAGTTTCTCATCGCACTTACAGATCAGAATGATAAAAGAAAGATAAAATAGTGACAGTACTCTTATTTACACTAGTAACAACTATCAAAAACTAATTCATAACAAATTAACTCCTATAGAATTCTACACCCCTAATAAAAGAAAAAAAATAGAGGTGGTGGAAGTGATGAACACTACTTTTGTACATAATTTTAATTTAGCCAAAGAAACACTTTCGACGGTAGAAAAAGAAGTCTTGGAAGATTTTAATGATTATACATTCACCTTGTTAGTATAACCTAGTTTAAGTAAAATATACAAAATACACGAGGTATCTTCCATTAATTTTGTAATGTACAACGGTATACATGAAGTCTTTTGAAATTGGTGTTATTGAATATATAAATGAAACTTTTCTCTGTGGCAAATATGCTTTATGATTTACATACATCCAAAATCTAATAAATCACAGAACACGTGTTTTCCACAATTAAAATGAAGCAAAATCTGGAAAATGTAGTAGCCAAATGATGCATCTGAATCATCGTTGTTATTGATTGTTATAGATGCCACCATTTGTGTTATTTACCTAACATTTGAAGAACGGCATTCCATATTTGATGCTTATCTTCCACTACTAATTAACTGCGTATTGACCAATCGACATCTCAGTATGTCATCATCATCAACGATTCAATCTTAACAATAAACATAAGTAAAATCCACTAGCGCTGTTAAAACTGAGCTATAGTTGTATAAAGTAAGGCAATCACACAAGAAAAACATAGTTTACAAAATCAAACAACAACAAATATAGCCTGATCCCACTAAGCGAGGACTTTACAAAGTTATACAAAAGAGGTACAAATTCTATGACTTACAAAAAGCAGACATAACATGAATAAAGAAAGAATGGCAAAACACTGATGCGAGTTGTGGATATTGATCCATGCATAGGCATCAGGATTCATGTCTTCTTCTTACTTCGCTTTCCCAAGGGGAGTGATATTTGGATGAAACTGAACTTTTTCCTAGATGCTATGAACTGCTTTTGCTTTTGATTACTCTTCACATCTTTCTCGGGTATTGTCGGCAGAGTTTGATCCTCCTTCAATGCTCGAAGCATTTGACTCAGTGCTACTGTCTTTTCAGAATGCTCTTGCATATCCTTTGTTGTAGTACAATCTTCAAGAACTTGCTTTTTGCTAAGTACATCTCTCATTGAAACTGAAGACCTTAAGGCATGCTTCGGATCATTGTTATTTGTAATTGATCGAATTACATCTGGTAGAGGAGAATCTTGACAAATTCCAGCTTGATTGAACATGCTGTTCTTAATCAATGTCTGCCCTTTTAGATCATTCTCAGGAATCCATCTCCGAAGAGCCTCTTCAGCAGCAAGCTGCTTTATGTTTGCACTTTCAACACTATTCAATGCCTCATTCAAGACTTGTTTGCTGCGTAGAACTTCCTCTGTTGCTTCCTCAAACTTTTTCAAAATACCCAGTTTAGAAATGCCTATTTTGTCAATTTGGAACTTGGATTCTGTTTCCTTCTTCAAGGTTGACTCTTGAGGAAATTGAACTGCGGGATTTAAAGGAGAACACTCCCCTAAGGCAAAAGCCACTTTCTGATGTTCTGGAAGAGAAAATTCCGAAGATATCTCATGGCAACATAGAGCCTCAATTTCAGCAAGAGCAACAGCTTCTGCCGCCATTGCAGCTTCTTCCATCTTTTTAGCTGCAAACCACCTCATCTCAGCAGTCTTAATACTAAATCCATTCTCACCAAACTCAGGCAAGGACCTTAAAACTTCAGAGCTTCTTGTTTCACTCTTTCCATTGCACTGTCCAGTATCAAATCCGAAACTCCTCCCACCGTTAAGGGGATGGTGACATGTGCAACCTGTTCCTACAGTAGCTTCAGGAGGATTAAACCCTGCTTCTGTTTTGGTAACTTCTTGAGTAGAGGCAGCTGCAAACTTCGATGCTAGCTTCTCTCGTGCCCTCTCAACAAAAAGCCTTTCCTTCTTCATTTTCTTATTTAAATCTTCAACAGAGGATTGTATCACTCCAAGATCATTAATAGTTTTACCAAGACTTATTTTAGCTTGTCGTAACTCCACTAAGAACAGATCAGGTAATGGTGCAGAAGGACTCGAACTTTGCGATGTCTGCTCTTCATTGCTGATACCATTCACACAATTTCTAGTAGCAGCTCCAGCCTGTTCACATGAATTTTCACCTCGACTTGCTAAACAATTCAATGCTTCTGATTGTAGCTGCAGCTTCAACTCCTCCAAAATAGCTTTGGTAGCTCCCAGTTCTTCAAGCACATCAAGTGTTTCGAGTTCTTTCACTATCAAATCCTTTTCTAACTTTGCTGCTTCTTCCTCCACTCTCTTTATGTCAAATTCTTCAGCACTGTTCTGTTAACAACAAACATCACCATCAGAGAGTAAATCACCACAGGAATAATTCTAAATCAAGAGCTGTCCTATACTAGAACAGAACTCCTACCAATAATTATAGTAAATGGTAAACAAAGAATAACACCATAAAACAGAACGTAGGCCAGCACCGGCAACATTTTCAACATGCACCAACAAAAAATGAAAACTAATAGCGAAACACATTCATTACTCAAAATTAAAAACCAAAACAGAAACAAAAAATTTACACGAGGCTCTCCAAATTTGTAAAAGGGTGTCCAAGGTCCGGTTCCTTCAAAACGGGTCACCGCTTCCTTGACAGACGCAAACGGCGGCGATGTATCAATTTCAGCTCTCAAACCAAACCTTATAATCCCCGGGTTCTGACCTGACCCGGGTACAACACCAGGCTCGGGTTTCACCCTCGACGTCGCCGTCGCCGGGAAACCGGCTGCGGCAAGTTTCCGGGTGTCGGTCATTGGCACAAAGCTCAAAGCAAACGCGGGTTTCAGAGAAGTATCGATAACTAAAGCCACATAAAGGTTCGAGCTTTGAGCTTTTTTGGTTACCCATTTGTGTGATTTATTGCAATACCGAGGATGAAGGAGGAAGGGTGCGTGATGATAGTGTCGCGGGGCCGAGGTAACGAACCGGGTCGAAAAGGGATGTCGGGTCCACACACACTGCTAGGAGAGAAACGGGGAAAGCGGAAAAGGAAAAAGAGAGCGGCAGCGGAAAGCGCTTCTATTGTGCTTTTCGCGGTGGGAGATAGTGTGGGGATGGTGACGTGGATTTACGGTGTGGGCTTTGGCGTTATTGGTTGGTAGAGGTAAATATCAAGGGCTGTGATTAATTGTGGTGAAGTGTGGCCAGTGAAGAGAAGCCACGTCATCAATCTAGGTGAGGGTGAGAGTGTTGTGTCGGTGAGCTTTGCCTTGATTTGGAGCGAGATTAGCGGTCAGGGAAAAAAAGTGTAAAACGCGGTTAATTAATTTGATGTCTAAAAGCAGAAAAATTATAATATATCTACGAACTGAAAATGTGTGTGATTCTTTTACTGTTTTTAAGATTTGATGATATCATAATATCTATAATTTTCAATTTAATTATTTATTGTTGTTTTTATTTCTAAAAATAGTTTTAAATTTTCATTTAATTTTTTACATTAAATTATCATTAACAAAAACATCACAATTTCACATTTTTCTGCATTTTTAAATGTTTTATATTCATTTATACTTTTTGAATATTTAGATTTGATGTCTTCTTGTCTTATTCTTTATTTATTTTATCTTTCTATTAATAAAGATTAATGCGATCCTTAATTTTTCAAAATTATTGTAATTTTATATCCTCACTCTAAATTGACTTTGCAATGTTAGTCAAGATTACTCGGTACAAAAGTTATTGCCTCTGCCAATTTTAATTGAAATAATCACTTTAAAGTTTAATTTGGACATAAGGAACAAATTGGATAAGGACAGAATTAAATCATTTATTAATACTAGGAAACAGACCTCAATAATTTATTAATACTAGGATGAAATTGAACAAAATACATAGTAGGATAAAAATAATTAAAAATATTAACTACCGTTATGTCAAATTCATCATTTATAATTTGAGTACTCAGAAAACATAATATATATATATATATATATATATATATATATATATATATATATAGTTAAAATGTTGACTATAAAAATTAACATATAAGTTAATGTGCTTATTTAAATATAAAAATTGATTTAAAATTTCATAAAATGGTATTAGTACTACCTTAACTTTAATCATTCATGTGTATTTGTTACAACTCTATCATATTGTATAACTCTTTTAAATTTTAATAACCAAATATAATTCATAGATTTTACGGAAAATTCAATAAAAAGAATATTGAGATGAAAGTGTGGAAAAATAAAGTAAAAAGTTCAAAACAAAAGCGATATGCATAGGAAAAAATAATTATATATTTACTAATAATTACTTAAAAATTTAAAAGTAATTTTAGATATAAAATTAATATTGAAAACTTAAGTTAAATGATTAAGTTAATAATAATATACTTAATCAAGTATAAAGTATGTTGTAAATTTGAATATTTTTAATTGATTTTTTATTAAATATTTTTAACATATTAAGTATTTATATTTTTGTATATTTTTTAACTAAGTTTTTTTTTTTATTAATTAAGTGACATAATTATTATTTTGTCCATTATGTTTATTTATCTTCACTTTTTAAGAAATAAAAAGTTTAATAGTTAATATAAAATAATATTGTGATTAGTGTATAAAATAATAAATCACTTTTATTGTTTTAATTTAAAATATGTTAGGTAAGAAGATTATCAAATTCTCCACGAGCTTCTAAGTCATCATTTACAACGCTAAACACGATTTTAATTAAAATATAAAACTTACTTGTTATTTTACATTAATAATAATTTACTTTTATATTAATCATTAAACTTAATATTTTTTATCACATAAAAAATAAATAAATAAGATAATGAAACAAAATAACAATCAGATGTCGAATTAACAAAAGAAGAATTATTAAAATTTAATTAAGTCAAAACTAAATAATATAATGTACAGTTTTAAAATATAAAAAATAATATTTTAGTCTAAACTCAATTGTCTATAGGTAGCACATTTATAATTACGAAAAAAGATGTAGAATATAGACATAAAGAATTAAATTGAGACAATATTGTTTTTTTTTTTACTTTAAAGGATTTAATTCAAATTTCGGTACACATTTATGAACTCAACTTATTATTTATCTGAAAGTAAAACATTCCTTTTTTGATTCTGAAAAATTTCGTGCAAAGGAATCATGATGACTATGTTCAATTCTAAATCACAATAAAAGAATTTTCTAGGTCAGACTTGGTAATGCTAGAAAAAGCACATTTAAATAGATATTTGTAGATATTATTAAAGAGCTTTTTTAGCAGAGAAGAAACTCATTTTTTATGGGAATTGAAATCGAAGTAGGCACAATAAAAATCTTATTCTAAGTTAAATTGTGGTGAATTAAGATCATTCACTAATACGCGTTAAAAATTGTTAAATATATTTTTATTTGACACAAAAATTGAAAATTTGAATAATCCATTTAATTCAATTTATTTAAATTTTGTTGACGTGTCAAATGTGTTTTATACTAGCATTTAAATTGTTTATATTGTTAAACACATTTTTGCTTTAATGCAAGCTATAAAATATATTTGACAAATAACTTTTTTAAACATAGTTGGATTAAAAAAACTATATTAATTTGTTTTTAAAGTTTGAGTATCAAAATATATCAAAATTTCGGATAAAAATAAATTTTAATTTCATGTCACTAAAATCATATTAAAAGAAAAAAACAATCTGGCATAGCTTAACAATAACTTAAATATATTTTAAAAATATTGAAGGGAGATATACATCATCCATGAATTTTTGCTATTTTTTACAATTCTCTTTTTTTTTCCTTGTTTCTTTTTTTTTTTAAATCAAAATCTATCACTACACTGATTTTTATATTTAAAAGTATTATTTATAAGATGTTTAAAGACATCATTTACATATGTTATTTTATATATAATAACTAGTGTTATGATCTAGGATATATGGATACGATATGTGTATCAGATACGACATATATTTGATATGCTGATACGTTTATTTTGAAAATAATAGGAATATGATACGTGATATATGTATATTAAGAAGTGCAAAAAAATTCTTAAAAACATGATAGATATATGATTGTTATTTTGTGAATACAAATTAAAATCATATGTATTAAACAATGTCAAAATAAAAAATTACAATTTATTGTCAACATAAAAATACTATTGTTTTATAAATTAGATACTGTCTTGAAAGTATCAGTAGCGTATCCTAAAGTATTAATACGAATACGTGTCAGACACAGATACTTGACCCAAATTGAAGTATCGGTGCATCATAAATTTTTATATGTGTACTAATTTGACAAATTTTTTTGTCATATTTATGTAGCAATTAAAATTTTGATTACAAATTTGATATTAGAATAAAGTAAATTGAAGACAGAAAATGAAACTAATAACTGTATTCTTTAAAGAAAATTAAGTTACTCAATACGAACTAATACAGAATAGTCATTTACATAATCTAATTTATGTCAAATAGCAAAATAACTCACATAATTATAAATACTTGGTGACACTTTTATAAATAAGTGGAAGTGATTTATATTGAACTTCCTATTGGTTGACATAAAATAAGTAATTTACGTTGAACATTGTAGGATCTGACGTAAATATTATCTATTTTATATTAATCAATAAGGGGTATGACATAATTTTAATTTTAATTTCTGATTTAGGTTCTCCTCCCCATTTATTATTGCCCAAAAGCACTCTGAAAATGTTCTTTCGAGTTAGGGCTTGTTCTCCATTGACGAAATGGTGCTAGTTTTGAGATTAATTTCTGACCAAGTCTTCATCTTTCGTGGTAGACTTTTCATAGTGCAACTTTTTGTCCGATTTGTTTCATCATTGATGTTTATTTGATGAACTTTGCATTTTAATTTTTTTGATTGTGTTTTTCATTGTAAGAATATGTTGTAGTGGTTAAAAAAGTTTGCATCTTTTAGACTTTTATGACATTTAAAATCAAAAACCAAATAACGGTTCTCACCTTGATTAATTTCCACCACCAACAAAAAAAATTACAATGAAATGGATATTTCTGGACTTAGTTTTAGTTATGCGTTACAATCAAATGAATTTTTTTTGATAATGTTAAAGAAGAGTTAGTTAGTACAAAAGTAAAATTTAGGATAGAGATCGATTCAGGAAGAATATTTAGTTGTACAAGCAGGGCTTGCTCAAGGTTCAAGCAAGTAAAATTCTTGTTTTAAACATGCAAGAAAAAAAATGTCTCAATTTTTTTTAGTACTAATTGCTTTGGGTCTAAAAAAATGTCTTAATTTTTTTTTAGTACTAATTGCTTTAAGTTTCTAAGAAGACTTTAAAAAAATATTTCATTCTTAAATTTACTTTATATCTCCCAAACCCTTGAGTTATCCCTACGAACATGTTCAAGGATATTGAAGCCCATAATGGTTTGAAAATTAGATATTTCAGTTTTTCTTCAACTTCAATACCTGTACAATCTTCTCCCCATGTAACTAAACCTTTGTTCTAAGTTTGACTTCTCTACTTACTAACTCTTCTTCAACTTTATTAAAATTATTTACTTGATACCACACACACAACTAAAAACAAACTCAAAAATACTTCACTATAGTTTTTTTCAATGATCGTAAACTTTATTATATTAGACTATAGTCCAACGTAAATTATCATTCTCACATCGAATAATCTAACATAAATTTGTGATGGGTAATTTAATACAACATAAATTTACATGTCCTATATTAATGTCAAATCTAAAGCAAACATAAAAAAAAAAAAAACTAAAATAAGATACGAAATATGTTATCATTGTGTTATTTAATCTATCAATCTATAATATATCAATCTATAATAAATAAATTGGGTTAGATTAACGCATAAATAATCAATCCATGGTGGGTTACAACTAGCCCAATGTTATAATTTTTGTATATGTATGTGTTATATATATATATATATATATATATATATATATATATATATATATATATATATATATATATATATATATATATATAAATATATAATTTTTGTAATATAGTTTTGTTTAAATTTTTTATCGTAGTGAAAATTTAGGAGGTATATCATGGACTTTTGGATATTTTTGTCATATAAGAGTAGTTTTTAAAACTCGTTATACAATAGGTAAGGAAACAAATTTTTATATCCAATAGCAACACGTAACCACTAGTTATTTCTTATTCTTGCCTCGTCCCACAATCATTCATTTCTATTATTGATAATTAATAATGGAGAAGACAATTGATATAGTTTTATGGATCTAATATAAATTTTACAATTATTTATCTAACCTAATTCATCAGGTTCATTTATGAAGTCTACAGTGACTAATTTATCTTTCATAATATATATTCATATACTTTTTTAAAAAATATATATCTTGTCGGATAACTTTGGTAGATTTTAAGTTACTCCACTTAATTATGCTATTACGTTCAATGTTATCTTTCAATTAATAAAGTTTATTAAATCTTTTAGCTTGTTCTTTATTAGAATTAGGGTTATTATTAGTGTTTTTGTCACTATCACATCTTCACCATCTCAAGTTGTTTCTATATCCTTAACGAATGATAACAACATTTTTAAATACACCACATTAAGAGTAAATTAATTTTTAACTATTGCAAGCAAAACAAGTTGCTATCAGTTATAGATTTGTGACATTAACAGTTCACTTAAAAGAGTATTATGATAAAATATATTGAATTATTTGGTGAGTGATGAAAGCGTGAAGTCCAATATAGTTTTATTATATGTATTATGCAGAAAGTTAAAAAGATTAAGAAAGTGTGGGGCTATGGCTTTAATGTGCTATAGCCTTCTACAGGGACCTGCCTAATCCTGCATGTTCTGTGTTGCCATGTCTAATTCAGACCATTCTTCCTGATAAATGTTGAAATCAAAGCAACTTTTTCGCATCACAATTAATTTGTTTTTTTTTCTTCTGCCCCACAGCAGAAAAATGGCAGTAACAAAAGTGAGTTCTGTTCTGATATTTAAAGTGCAGTATGTAGAAAGAAAAAACATGATTAAGAGTAAATATTCCGGATCGCAACATGACAGTAAATTAAGCTTTCAGATTTAGTGATGAACGCATTAAATCCTAATACATGCATAATTAATGCATGTTGTCGTGTAATATGTTAATATTATTTCGCCATTCAATGTATCTGACCCATAGAATAGGAAATTCCTGCATCAAAATCTTTTTCCAGCACAGGACCAGTGCATGGTCCTGCATGCTGCTGTTAATTAATTCACCTAAAGTGATAATGGTAGTTTCTCTTTGCAGTAATGGGAAAGTTTTGATAACTCTCTCGTGGAAAGGGATTCTTACCACCTTGGAAGGGTCTTTCAGGGTTGAAATTAATCTCGATCTATAATCTATGAATTCATCGTGACTGAAAGACATTAACACCGATTAAATCTGAGTCTAACTTATAAAATTTTAATACCGGATCGAATCCAAAATCTTAAGATATCGAATTTAGGAGTCTTCTTGCCTTTTTCATCTTCGTCTAATATGGTATTTAGACTCGGAATTACATTTTCAAGAACAATCTCTTACGTGTAATCGTAGTAGATTCCGTTTAAAAGAAGGTGGTAGGAGTTGATGAAATAATAATAATGGAATTTGTTGATAGCAAAACGTGTAGGAAAGGAGTTAACGGTATGAAGATGAAGTGACTTCTCTGATAACACAGCTCATCACATATGTGACATTTCATGGCTAATAAATAATAGTAATACCCTTCACACTGTTAAGTACTGTGCGATGTGTCTCTATCCAAGATGCCCGAGTAGGTCAACATATTCATGAATTTCTTCCTGCTATTTAATGACTCTCAATTCTTCACCATCCAATATCCAAGCTTCGGTACAAAACAAAAACTTTGCTTGGAGAAGCCCACGCTGCAAATTTCACCCATCTCAACCTCCTAACACAGTACAAACAAGCACCTTTAATTACATCAATTCTTTTTATTCATTTCTCTACTTCAATCATATATAGCATTGCATTCTATAACCAAAAACATGCTTTTAGTATCTTTCACTTATGTGTTTTTTGAGTTTAACTCTTTTTTTATGTAAAACTCAATTTACCAGTTCCTCTTTTCTGATTTTCATGGATATGTGCATGTTTTCATTTATTACAGTGTTCAGGCGTGACCAAATTCCCTTTCCTCTCAACGGTTTCACCTCACCAATGATTTATAAAGGAACTACCACACACACTAAACTGCTTCGTCACTCTTCAGTCAATGGTCCAGATTCTTCCATAAATAATTCTGCAGCTACCTCTAATAACCCATTCAATTACGCAGTTTAATCATCAACAATCCATATCAGACATTAAATTTCGGCACAACCAAATTGGTGCGCTCCAAAAAATACCTACCATTAAATTCATCACACCCCGGGCCCTCCTTGATTAACTCCATACTTAAATTAATTCCCAATCAAGAAACCCTATTCCTGAGTAATTCACAAGAACATGCACTCTTTAATGATATATTTATTAAGTATTAGGAGTATTATGATAAAGTACTACTGGGAGCCATAAAGCAGTGGTAAAGGGTAAGGGTAAGGGTAAGGGTCTAGAAGGCAAATATAAGTAGTAGTAGTAGTAGTTATACAGCACCAAGAAAATCTTAGAGTTGAATCCAAAATGGTGAATGATGGTGTCTCAATTGAGAAGTCCTTCAGAATAAAGGAGGATGATAGGTTCTTCTCAAGGCTATTGTCGAAGGAAAGCTCCAAGGCTAATTCTTCTTCAAGGGTGTTCTATTATGGAGAAACATCGATTGCAGTTCCTTTCACATGGGAGGCACAACCTGGTACACCAAAACACCCTTCTTCTCAGACTTCTCTACCTCCTCTCACACCTCCTCCTTCCTATTACTCCAATTCCAAAACCAGCAACAAGAGAAGAAACTCCAAGATCAACATATTTTCATGCATTTTCCCAAGGTTTATGACAGCAGCTTCCAGAAAGCATCAGGGGTCACCAGCTTCATCTCGCTCATCCTCTTCTTCTTCTTCTTCCTCATCGTCTTCATGGTCATTGGTATACCCATCAGATCAAGGAACCCTTTCGTTCCCACGCTCGACCACTACTGTTCGCACTTTTCTCAAACATAAAGCTTCCAACAGATTCAGAGGCTGCTATTCTTTCGGGAACATAAGGAACGCTGTTGTCAGCCACGGAGCAGCCTAGTCTCTGAAGGTAACATCGTTAGAACAACATCGTTTTCTGCTGTGTATTAGGAAAATGTAGATGTTTCGTTGGTGATCATGGTGTGAGTTTCAAATGTGTGGACATAATAATTTCCTATCTCATTATTTTAGTTGAGATTGTATATTAAATGTTCTTCTTATTAGTTAATTATAGTAAATTGTCAACAATATAGATGTGTGCTTAAATGCCTAAACTCGTTAATGAAATTCATGTCTTTTCGAAATCAATTTTGAAAGTTGCAGAGAACTTTGTTCTTCTGAAGGAAGTGTTTGATGAAATAATTTTTTTTTTTTATGTTCGGAAATTATATTTCTGCTGATTCAAGATTTTCAAAGTTGGTTAAATGTATTTTTTGGCCATATTCTTACAAATATTTTTTTATTGCTTTACATTTTTTTTTATATAGAACATTTATATTTCCATCTGTTTATAGGAATAATTTTGGGAAAAAAATTATTAATTTTTAGAAAATATTATTTTTTTCAACTAACCTTTGTCAGATTAGTAAGAACTAATAATAAAGCACAACAACAAACTTGGCAAGAAAAATTATTTTTTGCTTTAAATGAATTTGTATTTAATTTGTATAAAATATTTAGAATTTAGTTGTGATGTTGTTTTTGGTCAAATAAGATTTGAACCCAAATAAAAAAAAAGACGTTGCTGGTCAGGGTCTTTCTTCCTGCACCTCCAAAATTTCTTCTACACCTCCAAACTTTTTTTAAATTCCCAAAAAACCCTTTGACCATTTAAGAAAATCCGCAAACACCACACCCCCAAAATTATGTCGACTTTCGGAAGTCAAAATATATTACCGGAAGTCAAAAATGACCTCCGGAAGTTAAAATGTATCACCGGAAGTCAAAATATATTTCCAGAAGTCAACTTCCGGAAGTTAAAAAATATTTGACTTCCGTGAAGTCAAAGAAAAATTCTTCGACTTCCGTAAGGTAAAAAATTTTTTTTTTTTAACATTTTTAATTCATTTTAGAATTTGTATTTTTTAACTTTAAATAATATTAAATAAATATAAATATAAAAATATAAATATAAACATTAAATAAATATAAATATAAAAATA
>Ga0214545_1004919_pt1 | contig 24658 bp, 19 predicted proteins | sample CNSS4metaG_FD_160064 | JGI IMG/M metagenome (GOLD analysis project Ga0214545, IMG submission 160064) | Root nodule microbial communities from cowpea collected in UCLA plant growth center, Los Angeles, California, USA - CNSS4 | ecosystem: Host-associated > Plants > Roots > Nodule | place: USA...
TATATATATATATATATATATATATATATATATATATATATATATATATATATATATAATAGAGGTGATGTCGATTAGGATGTTGGGATTAAATTTTTCCTCTTAACTTCAACTGTATTGCCTTATAATTATCTATATATTATGTTCTTTATCTTAGTGTTCATGGAAGTGTACTTACTTGTAGAAATAACCACATGTTTGTGCATTAGAACCTAAGGGCGTTAGAGGCAAAATTTCCCAATCCAGGTGGAGGAACCCTTGTTTTGAGGATAAAACTCTTTACACCAACTGAACCCACTTATCCATGTCTGGTATATGCCAATGGACAAGATACTTGATTGGATCTACTCTACATACTAGACCAAATGTCTCTACATCTAGTGCTGATGAGTGCGATGATTGGCTAAGTCATCACAGATTGAAATACAAACCAAGTAACTAACATGTAAAACAAGAACACAATAAATATATAATCAAGTGCAATACAAAGAGAGTTTAGAAATTATGTTTAATCCCAACAACAGAGGAATTAGCGGCTCACGATGATGAATACAAGATGAACTTGCAGTAGCATCCTTCCTTCCATAGCTATATAATACTATACTATATAGGTCCTAACCAACTAAGAGTATCTCTCTCTAGAATAATATACAAAATCAGTATATATAAAATAACCCAATCAACATGAATATAACAGGGGTCATACCCTATATTTATAGAATTTTACGTGCTGCACTAGCTTCCAAATCTTGAAGTTTAACCATGGAGGTTTCTTTCCAAAGTGGATTTTCTTCTCAAGCTTGGGTGTTCATCTTTTGCCGTTCAGCATTGGAGGTTTCCTGCCATGGAGGTTTCCTATTCGTGCTCAGCTTCAAATCTGGAGCTTCACGTTTCTTTGCAGTGAAGTTTTCTTAAAATGTGGCTTAAGCGCCAAATTCTGCTCCTCAGCTACAGGCTTAAAATTTAACTTTTCAGTTCATCTGTCTGGCTTGAGCTGCAACTTTTGAGATTCAGCACTAACTTTATATTTACTTCATTTTACCTACAAGATAGCACAAAATACATTAAATTCCACTTTTTATATTTTCTCATCACCTCATTCTGTAATTATGTAAAATTAAGACAATTCTAATGATTTTTACATCTATTTAGTGCAAAATAAGGGTCTAAATGATACACAATTTAACTAATAATTGACATTTATCAGACACCAACTTCATGTCCACTCAGTCCTAGTAAAAAAAATTACATAAATATTTAAATTCATCAACCAATTTTAGCAAAAATATTATTAAAGTACTATACTAACCTAACCCTCCCAAATAACATATGTGACATGATCAGCATAGCCAATCAACAGAGAAGTATCTTTAGGGTTCTCCGGAAAATCCTCTTGAATCATGGTTGTCCTGCTCTGGAACTATCTCTCGTGGCTCAATAACACTCTCCTAGTCCTCATGAATATCAACAGGAGCTACTGATAATGGACCGACTTCTCCATGACAACCCTGACCTCTTCTACAAGTAGATGTTGTAGGTTTATATCTAGCCCCAACTTACGTAGAACTCTTGCCATGAGATGTGAATGCTCTTCTTGTTCTAACCATATCTATAAAAAATAAATTAAAAAATTACAATTAAAAATTACAACATAACATAAAAACATTAAAAAATAAATAACATAACAAGTACATTAAAAAATATAAACAAATATTTCAGAAATCTTAAAAATAATTAAATTTAAAATAAAAAACCAAAAATAAATCACAGAACCAAAAGTCAATATCCGGAAGTGTCCTTAACCGAAAATCGACATTCGAAGCCATTCTTAATGGGAAGTCAACATCCAGAATTGTTCCTAATCGGAAATCAACATCCAGAAGCGACTCACATCCGAAAGAAGCTTACTTTGGAAGTCGACTTCCGGAAACAACAAACCTATACTGGAAGTCGAGGTGTCGAAGGAAGATTAACCTAAAGTCTTAATTCTCCGAAAGTCGAGTTGTTAACCGGAAGTCGATATCTTGAATGTTCTTTGCTGGAAGTCGACATCCGATTGATGTTTTCTGCAGGAAGTCCACATGCAGTCCTTGTTTCCATATTTGTGATCCGTTTTTCATATCTGTCATTTTTCAAATCACTTGTGCTTAATTACAAAAAGGTTAAATTACTCTTTTAATTCTTGTATTCGTTGAATAGAATCAAATTGATCTTCTAATTTTTTGTTTGGAGGTGCAGAATAAATCTTGGGTTCAGGAAGAATCCCGTTTGCAGGAAATAAAAAGGGTGCAGAAATAAATAACCGAAACTAGATTCCTTTCTTCCTTGAAAAGAATCACTCTGTTTTACTTATTTGATTCATAGCAAACATGACTTTGGTACCTGGCCATCATGCTCCAATTAATTGGTATCTATTTAATTTTTCATTCTTTGGATTTTTGAAAGTAGGAACAATTCCAAATGTTCTAGTTTGAAAATAACTGAGAGTTAAAATGCTCACTTTCACTCGGTTACTTCTCCTCTCATCATCATCCATTACATACAAAAGCACTTCCACAAACAGAATTTATGTTTAAAATTTATAGAATATAGAAATTAAAATAAATCAATAAAAATCTGCACCGAACTTCCCATTAAAGTTTGTAAACCTAAATTTGCACTAAAAGAATACTGTAAACTAAGCTTCTTAAAATAATAATTTAATATGATTCATTTTATGTCTTAATATCTATATTTAAAATTTAAGCTGATAAAACAGAACCTATCAAGATAATATTAATAAAAAATTACTTTTAATTGTTTTTTTAATAAATAGGGTAAAGGAAAAATAAAATTTTAAAAGCACTATTTTTCTTTGGTTCCCAGAGATCATGTACGAAGGAAGAATTGTATTAATTATTAGATGTGGTGATGGACACTTTACACCAATACTATGATAAGAACAAAAAATCGAGTTTACTTCGTAACGTAATTAGAATAAGGCAAAAGTGTGTTAGATGAACTCAGTTGAGTATCCAAACACAACCTACGTAAAACACAATAATAGTTGTTGGATTTGATAAATAATATATATATATATATATATATATATATATATATATATATATATATATATAGAATGTATTTTTTTCTTCGCCTTCTAGATCTTAGAAGTGTAGAAGAATACATAAACTTCAAACGCACTTTTCTCAAACTAGAATGATAAATTAGTTATGCCTGAATTTCTTACTTACTGATCACTCCATCATCGCTCTCTCTCCACTTCCGCATGAATTTCTTCAAATCCGTTTTCCTTGATGACCCGGATCCTCCGCGACCCGAATCCGGATCGAGCAATGAGCCGCGAGTCCAGGACCCGGATCCCGACTCCCCGCCCCGATCCAGCACCACCGATTCCGGTGGTGGTGTCGGCGACGGTTGGAATTTCGGCGGCTTCATGCAAACCCTAACATCCAAATCGGAATCCATAATCGAGACCTACCGTCGCGATCTGCAGGAATTCAGCACCGGTTTGAAGAAGGAAATTGAGGTGGCGCAGGGCTCTCTCGGGAACGTGGGTCACGCCATTGACGAGTTCGGAAACACCGTCGTCAAAGGAACGGCTCAGATCATATCTCAAGGTATCCTCGCTGTGGATCTCGATTCTGATTCGGATAATAATAGCGTCAATAGGAGGAGCCTTGATTTGGCGCGGTATAGTAGGTTCGACGCTCAGGTTCGTGCGATTCAGGGTGATGTTAGCACTTACTCCGAGGAGCCCGAGGATTTGAGTGAGTTCAATGAATGGAAATTAGGGTTTTCGTTGGAGGGGAAAAGTGATGAAATGGAGGGGCTTTTCAGAGAGAATGATAATATGGAGAGTGTTTACAAAAGAGTTGTTCCGAGCAGTGTGGATCACGACACTTTCTGGTATAGGTATTTCTATAAGGTTTATAAGCTCAAGAAAGCTGAAGACCTTATGGCTAGGCTTGTGAGTGGAATTTCTGGGGTGGATGAGGATTTGAGTTGGGAAGTTGAAGATGATAATGAAGATGAGGATGGAGGTGATGCTAAACCTCTGGTTTTGAATAAAGAGGTTGGTGGGGACAGTGTGGATACCCAGTTGCTTGTTGCCGGTGATGAAGGGGGAACGAAGAAATTGGACGTGGAAAAAGAGTCTAAAGTGGAGAAGAGAGACAATTTATTGCAAAGTGAGGAAGTTGGCAACAAGATAGATAAGTCTGTTGAGGAACCACATATTGAGAAATCTGAAATTGTTGGTGAGATGGCTGGTGTTGATGAGGCATCAAAAGTGGATGTTGGTGTGAGCAAGAATGATCCTGCAGCTGAAACTGGTGAGAAGGTTAAGGAAAGAGATGGTGGTCATGAGAAATCTTCCAGTAAAAGTAATGACTCCTCAGTGGTTGAAAATAAGCACTCGGCAAATGAGGAGGGGGATGAGGAGGACCTTGGGTGGGATGATATTGAGGATCTTAGCAGTATTGATGTGAAGGAAACATCGCACAGTGGTGGCACAAGCAAAGTTGATTTGCGGAAGCGATTTAGTGCTGCGGAAGTAGATGAAGACTTGAGTTGGGACATTGAAGAAGATGATGATGATGAGCCTCCCAAGGTTTGAAATGTTTGGTGTAAGTGTCATTTTCACATAAAGAAATTTGTCAGTGTTACTATTATACGTTTTAGAAACTGGGATGGAGGTTGTAATGTTATCTGTTCTGTCCCTGAAACGCATGAAATGTAACTGTTTCTTTGTTTGTTTCTTATTTTGGTTATTCATCAATATATGGTGACCATTGTCAGCAAGACACATTTACTATCTCATGTTTAAGTCTCCCTCTGCCTTTCATTTAACAACTTATGGATCACTACCTATTATAGTGTAATATACTCCTTTATGGAATTGAGTTACATATTCATTTATGAAATTCAGTTACGCTCACTCTATCTGGAAACCTGAGTAATAGTCAACAATCAAATCAAAACAGAACAAACAAAGATTTTCCTGCAGGTCTTTAAAAATTAAGAAAGGACTGAAAATCAAATTAGAAAAAGTTGGACATAGAGTATATCTCACAGCCCTCATAAACCAAAAGTTCTGCCAGTCTTGAATATGTTTAAAATTGGACTGCTATAAGGCGTGCCGAGCATGAGCATTCAAAATGTTGTTCACGAATTTATAAATTGTAGCAAATTTAGAAACAGACATAATTTGAAGTCAAGAATGTACATTAGTATGAATTGTGAATTATATTACAGAAAAAGAGACTAAGGCATGAACTGTTAAGCACCAAGAACATGGATATCCTGAAAAAATAAGAAATGGAACCTTAGTCTATTAGTGAGAATGGAGCTTCATAGCATCTTAGTCAACTTCTGTATAAAAGATGCTAATGTTATAAAGAGTGTTGTATGAATAATATAAATCATGGAAAATGTGTTAAGCATCATCCACTTATAAGACCAGATTGTCTAATCCAGATTGTCTAGTCGATAAAAGAAATTTACAAACCATAGATAACAGCAAGTAGATGATCCTTAAGTAAACATGCTGGAGGCAAATTGATATTTTTCTCAAAATATAATTAACGTAGAATATCATTCTTACAAAATGCTACCGTCAGATATAATTCACACTCTTCAAATTTGAAAGGCTTAAGTACTCCACTAAAACTCTTGCCATGATTGGCTAACATGGAAAACCGATTTCAACATCACTAGATTCTAATCTATCCAAAGGAAAAAGAGTCAAAAAAAGAACCAAACTGCTCTTGCAGCACCTGGGGTGGGGCTGTGTTTGTACAACAAGATAAAATGCTCTCCATATTGTAGAGCAAATAGCTGAACCGTGGAAGCCACCTTTCTTGATTCACATTTCTTCAAACCCAAGACTGCTTCAGAACTAAACTTGTCTTTATCCTTCAACACAAATGCTGCTTGGTTCAGAAGTGGATTCTCCCATTTGGGGTTCAACAACGGGTGAAGGTAATGTGAGAAGCCTCCCTTTTTGGGCACGTGGGGGAAGATGCCTGGCAGGTTTTCTAGATGGAACATTCCATGGCAAAAACACCCCAGTTCCACCACCAGCAAGTTTGCGAGGAGTCAATGCTACAGGACGCACAGGAGTTAGCATCACCATTGGACCACGAAGCACTCCCCATTTTGGCATCATGTCCATACCCTCATAGCTACTTAGAGCACCATTTGGCAAAGCATATGGACTAGCAATGCCAGGTTGCCACAGAGTCATCGCACTTGTCATAGCAGGAGTTGGTGACTGGTATTGATTGGAATCTGGCCTCACTCTGAAGAAGGTGATGCTGACCCTTCTGTTAGGAGATGGACACATTACGTGCCTTGCCATGTCAGCACTGTTTCCTCTCATCACTAAAAGAGACCTGCCAAAATTAAAGGTGGTTAGTCCAAGTTACTGAATGTTGTTACTCATTTTAAAAGACATTATTGTGTATGATAAGGTCAATGTCCTTGCACAAGACAACATCCTGCAATTTTTTGTACATAAAACAGAGAGATTTTTGTACATTTTCTGGTGATACTTATAATAATAACAAAAAAAAAAATTTGAAGTCTCCCCTCTGTGCCAATCCTATCAGTAAATCTGGATGCAGGCCATACTTGAATAATGAAACCAAATACTAAAACAATAACAAAACTCTTATTTGTCAGTGAGGCATGAAACCGAATTCTAACAACTAAAAGGACATGAATCCATGGACTAGCTGTCAAATGTTACCATCATACTTAGATATTTCCAAAAAGAAATTTCAGCTTCTAATTAGAAGCTTTGCAATTAGAACTTGATGCTTAAACTTAGAAATGAGACTATTTTGTTATTGAATTTACAATCTAATGCATAATGCAAATTTTCACTTTAATACACTATATATAATTCCAGGGTTAGATTGGACCCTTCTATTTTTGTCTTTCCCCTTAATTGTCTGCATGTTTGTTTGATACTCGGAAAGAAATAAAAAGCTGATAATGTGTTTGTTATGTGCATAGATGTGCACCTAATAAGATTACTTTAGATGCTTCTGTTTTTATTATACCTTCTTATTATATATATATATATATATAATTTATTTTTTGTCTTGCCGACAAAAAGAAAAACAGAGATGTAATCTAACCCAATTATGAGTATGATATGCATATATAATTGCATCCTCTAAAAATTGGCACTTCACCTTTTTCACTTACATTCTGTCCTATAAATGTTGAAGGTACTTCTTCCATTGTATCCAGCATTGTGACTAGAATCTTAATTAATAAATGGAAGATAGGACAGCAAAGAGTATAAGTTCTTTAATATGTACCCCTGCTTCAATGAGAGCATGAGAGGTCCTTTGTAGTTTCCATCATTTTCACTCATAAGTACACGTCCGAAAGCCATTGTTGATTCAGAGAGAAGAAGAGTGGACACAGGTTGATCCAGATGCGGTGGTTTGAGGAATGGTTGAGAAAACTCCCCCTAAAAATTATGCAATTACATACATATTTCTAAAACGGTTATTCCATTGCTCACTGTAAATTATTATATTACTTATCTTACTAATACCGGGTAGAACTTAAGAGTAGTAAGAAGAAAAGTATGCAATGTCTACCTCTTCAAAAAAGTTGATAATACAACCATTTGGTCTTTTGTACTCGGGAAGTAACTGCCACTGAATCATGTGATCAATGACACCTTGGAGAAGTGCAGGAATTGGCTCTATATTGCCTTTGAAAAAAAGTTTAAAATGTAAAACATAATTATAAGAGGATCACTAAAGTCATTTATAAAAAATCACAAATCAGGAGAACCAAATCTGATATTGTAAAGTAGACAGTTATATGTAATGACTATTTCTTTAATGATCTTACTTTTTACGTCCTCCTTTATCTGTCCAAATATTGGAACACCCAGCTGAATCAGTTCTCTCTTGTTTCCCTTCATCTGCTTGTTGAATAATATAAAAGTTTCACCTACATCAATACATGAAGATTCGGTTAGTATTTTTAAGAATGGAGACAACAAGAACAATTTGTATTAGACATGTTTGATCACGTCATGATTGAGGACAAAAAAAAGTTATATATATATAGTCACAACAATTAGACACACATTGTGATTGTAAAAAAAAAAAAGTTAACCTCAACAATTGTCAAAATTTATGACAAAAGATAATAAACAAAAATACAGAGACACTCAGATCAATGGCATTACCACACAGTTCTCCATTCTGACCAGCAGCATGAATCTCATTCACAAAGTCTGTCAACTTGCATAGTTCTAAATCAGTGAAAATGTCTTCATATAACTTCAATCCTTTTACTACATTCACCTGTCAATTTCAATCAGCTCTTAATCAGCCTCTTTGTAATTAAAACAAATGTGCTTTTAGTGTATGAGATAAAGAACTTACCATATGTCCCTTGACAGACTCTTTTGCAGTAAAACCTTTAGTCAACTTAAACTGTGAAGGACGTCCTTCACAAAGTTCATGATTGGAACATAAATTAACGTTCATGGAACTAGCCTGCATTTCTTGAGATCCTGCATATGGGACCAAAAATAAAATTCCATGTAAATTTCAATACTCCAAAATAGGACAAAATTCTTTTCATCCTAAACATAAATACACCCGCCCGTCACATTTTCCCAGATAACTTAAATGAATGATCAAATCTCATAGGTTTGGCATACTATTCCTCTACTTGCCCTTCTACTTTATTGTCTTTTTATTATTATGATTTAGTCAACTCTCTCATCACGAGTATGTGACGTAACAATTGGACAGATGTGTTCACTGAAATTTCACAAACCAACACCTATCAAGAAACATTTGTCGTCTTCTATCACATTCGCTATTCGTTGGCATCCACCACCAATGTGAGTCCACTATCACATTACATATATAGTGCCAAAAAAAGGAGGCCACTGCAAGCATTAATAACATATATATCTATTTTTCAAATAAATACAATCAGCCAACTCAACATATTCTCTTTCATCACCTCAAGCAATTGAAGCTGTTTTTCTTTTCTTCAACCAAACTTTTTATAGTAGGATGTTTTTACCAATGTGTATATTTATTTTTTTACTGATATTTCAAATAATGTACATCACTCATTGTTTAGAATTATGGTCAGACATATACATCCCCATGCAAAGTTTCCAGACCCGATGGCTATAGCATGTTTGGTAACATTATAAATCATGCAACTTAATCAGAAATCATTCATCGGATTTGGATCCCGAGCCAAGGAACACGCAAGACAAAGTTGACCCGCAAACTAGGACATGTCACTGCTCGAAATGATGATAGGAATGACCTGGTATGTCAAGCCATGCCCAAACCCGACCCGACACACAAGAGTGACGTCAACGAAACCATCATTATGGTCCCACTCTCTGTAATAAAAATCATCGCACACAGTTCTAGATCTGTGTTTCCAATTCCAACCTTAAACCTAGTGTGTCATTTAGTAGTATTTGTCACTCCCTAAACAGTTACACCCAAAGCTTCCTCATGACTCGTGGCTCTGAAAACTCTTAACCCCATTTAAGTAATGCAGAAATTATCACCCACATGCCCTGCGTGTCTAACTACTTTCCTTTACTATAATACTACCGTCCCTGTTCCTTTTTACCCAAAAAATATTTAATAGTACAAAATAAAGTCTTAACCTATGGTTTTCCTTGCTTCAAAATTAAGCAGGTAATTAAACTTTTGTGCATCAGAATTTTAACTATCACAAAATGAAACAGTAAAACAAATTCCCACGTCCCATTTTTTGACCCATGCTATCATCTAGCCACAAGGATACAATTTCCTCCTCTGAAACTGAAATCATAAAAAAGAATGAAAACAAAAGAAAATCACTCTTTTTCAAGAAAAACAGATAAAGTTTCATGCTTTATTGCAGTCAAAGAGACCCCTGGAGAAAACTTTGCAATTTTTATCAGTAATTAACAAATGATCCCCAAAACTTTTGAATTTACAGGCAGGACTTAAGAATTAACATGTGATCCCCAAAACTTTTAAATTTTCAATCAGTGCTTAATAAATAATCGCTCATCAGATTCCTTCAATTTTCTTCCTTGAAAGTTCCAGGACTTTGATTTTAAATCAAAGCAAATAACATAAATAAATTCTTAGAATTAAATTCCTATCAATTTGGAGGAATTGAAAAAAAAAAAGTAAAACAAAAAATTATTATTTAATTTATTCACCTGAATCAGTAATCTCGCTCTCAGGCGATTCATACTCCTCGTGTTCATCAGCCGCACCATTTCCGACGACACTCTCTGACGACGTCGTTTTGTCGTCGGATTTGGGTTGATCGTCAGCGTTGTGGTTTCTGTCGGAGACCCTGCGGAGCTCAAGGGTGATGTCGGCAATGGAGTGGTACTTCTGCATCTGGAGGACGGGGATCCAGTTGAGCCTACGGCGGTGGATGGCGGTGAAGGCAGCATCATAGTCGTGGGTAGAGGTGGCGAGGTGAGCGCAGAGGGCGTCGATGATGGCGTTGGCTGCAGCGAACTCGCCGCGAAACCAAGCCAGTATGGCATCCTTGGCGACCGAGTCGGAGAGGAGCATTGGGGGAGGGGCCATGGTGGGTCGATCGGAGGGTGAGGTTGGGCCTGCCGCCATGGAATTGGGTTGGGCAATTATCGGAGCCAATGGTGTTGTTTTGGGCCGAAACGGAAGGAAAAAGGAAGAGAACGACGAAGGAAGAAGAAGAATGATGAAGAAAGGGGTTTATGAATATGTATTGTTATGTGAATGTGAATGTGAGTGACCTTATTATATACTCACTTCCTATGTATGTAATGCATGTATGTGTAGTCATGATATGAATCTCTCAACCCAAACCAAGCTCCCCCCACAGCTCCCTTCTGCACTTAACGTGGCACCCTCTCACACCCACCATTTCACGTGCCTGCCTAACGGAATACTCCATAATTGAATTATATACATTTAAATTCTGTTTTTACGGTTGAAATAAATTTTATATTACATTCAAACTTCAAAAAAGAAATGGTAATCATTATTAATTATATATTCTTTAAAAAAAAAATCACATCCTTTGATTACTAAATTATCAAATAGACGCTTTAACCATTAATATCAAATACAGCTACATGTGATAGTACTAACCTGTTTCAGATAAATGCTTTCTGCATTTATAGCATGGGTCAATATCAAATACGTATTTATAATTATTAAATAACTTGAAATGTATTTAATGCGCGTTAAATTAACTCTTTCTAGTAAACGCTATATAAAAAAAAATTGGTGTAAAGTGAGTACTTTTAAACATAAGTGTTAAGTGTTCCATAAATGTTGACCTAGCAACTATGGCTAATTTGATAATAACAAAAGGTAAAGTTTTTTTTTTTTTTTTTAAAGATTGGAATGGTTGAATTTTGATTAAAGTATGAACTTATGAAAATTAATCTATTAGTGAAATCATTGTTTTTTAAAAGCTTGTAGGAAGCATGCTAAAAGGCTAAGAGATTAAAAAAAATGTAGTTGGTCATGGTCATGCTCCTTATATAACAAAAAACAAATTGGTTAGTTGGTTTGCACAAACACAACTCCATTATTTGACAAAGCTCAAGAGAAATGATTCCATTTTTACCATTTGTTCTTGTTTGATGTCATTCTCAAGAAAAGAGATTGGTAAATTTAGCATTTCCTCTTTGTGATCTCACTGAATATGTTCTGAACCTAAATAACCATAAATATAACCAAAACTTTTTGTTTTAATGGTTCAGTTTTGTAATTTTGTGATGTAAAGTGTCAAATTTCTCTGTTAGATGAAAAGCTGATTGGGCTGTAAGTAAATAAATAAACCCCTTAGGAGACTTCAACTTTTTCAACCTAATACGTTTCTTAAGTCAAGTTCTTTCTAAAATCAACTTTTTATTTGTACATTAAAAATAAATTTCAAAATGTAAAATAAATTCATTTTGAAATGCATTTTACTGGTATTTCTCCTTGTATTTCGTGTATTTGTTGACTATTATCTCATTCGTTTCAGAATATATAGGTATTCAAAAAGTCTATTTCAATCAAAAAGAACGAAAAGTGTGGATGCTTTGAACACTTGTAGAACAAACCATTCGCACAGTTTTGAATTTTTTTAAAAGCATGTTTGGATAAAGTTCTCCATAATTAATTCTGAAGAAAAAATAAAAATTGAAGTAATTCTTTTAAAGGTTAAGAAACACATAAACATTTGATCCACTAACAATCTTGATTATCCTTTTATCTACTTCTAACTTATTTTCTTTTACTTTTGCCAATTAATTTCTAAAATGATTTTTTTTTTTACGAATTTGATGTATTTTTAGGAAAAAGTTACTCAGACGGACGGGTTTTAAAAATATTACAGACTTTGCGTAAGTCGTATGTTGAGAACACAACTTCAGCATAAACCATGAGACCTTTACACGATTTCACTGCGAAAAAAAGTAACTGAGTCATAAAAAAGATGACTTTCAATTTAATTTTGTGTAGAACGTAACCCATACGAGCATGGAAAAATGGCATGCTGAATAGGTGGTCTACTTCCAGCTAAAGTCGTGCTCTAACAGCACGACTTTCTAATTTCATTCATATTCTGAACTTTTAAGTTCACAAAAAAATTTCAATTCAAATTTATTTTCCCAATAAAATATTGTGCAGTACCATACTTCTTCTTTTGAAATCCTGTTATAATTGTACGATTTATTCAAGTACGTAATATTATTAAACCTACCATTTGAGTAATTTTTGCAAAAAGTACACCAAGTTCGTAAAAAAAACCCTGTAAAATGGCTTCGTATCAAAATCTGACGCGATTATGGTGATGTATGTAAAATTTTGTTTGTGCTAATCAGTGTCATAATCCCAAACAAAAACAGTACAAACATTATGATACTATAGTTTTTGCTAAGACATCATGATTTTGGGATATGATATATATAATACTGTCTTTAATTATTTTGTTAGACATTTATGAATGCATGCTTCCCAAATTGATATCCACGTTGCATTCCTAAAGATGGTACAACACATTCCACTTCTTGAAGAAAGAAAATGTTCCTCTTGGTTGTAAAAATACACAATTTATTTTCTCTGTTTTTTCCACTAAACTAACCATTAGAAACACGTGGTTTCACATTTATTGATTTTAAGAAAACAAGAAGTTGAAGTTGAATAATAGTGAACTTTAGGCCAAGGTGTTGTTGTTGGGTATTATTAAACAATAAAAAGTGATGATGAAAAAGGATCCAAAGAGTTGAGTGAAGGCAAATTTGGGAAGAGAAAATAAATGACATGGTGGAATAAGTGAAAGGTATGTCCCATGTGTGTGGGACCCTTTGGCCATAGAACCATTTGTTTGGGTCCACCATGTAAGCTTAGAGGCTAGTGGTGGGCCCCAGATAAGGTAGGGTCACAGGTTTTAAGGTAAAGCCACCTTTTATATTCCTAACAGAAATTCTATTAATACTAAATTCATTTAGTTTTGCCAAATAACCATAAAAGCATGACATTCACACTTCTACACTTGTTTTCCTTTAAAAAAAAAGAATTATATAATAAAAAATTTATATTAAAAAAAAGCAAAAAGTTACGATCAAATCTCAAAAATAATAGCTAGGTTGGATTATGCAAATACCAAATTACTTTTCTATCCTTTTATCCTAATTAAAAGTGGATTCTTTCTTGTAAAGAGATTTGCTGTCTCTTATTCCCTTGGTTATGTTTTTGGGTCATAAAGTTTGGGAATTTTCAAGATTTAAGCTTTCTCCAAAGGCAAAGGTTCATGAAACTAAAGTGTTCTGAAACGATCTTTCCCACTATGCTATTCTCTAACTCACATTTCACAGTAATACCTGTATAAAATTATGGAACCAAACAAGAAGCTTTTTTTTTTTTTTTATGGTCCATGTTTAAGAAAAGAAGTTTAATAATAAAACAAATATTTGTTGCGGAAAGATAGAAGATTCTTTCCCTTTCGTGTAACTAATATATATGATACTTAAATAGTTTGACAAACTTAAATAAATGTTTTTTATTCTTAAAATAATTTAATTTTGAGATAAATAAAATCACTGATAAATTTATTAACTTCAAATTTTAGATTATAATAATGTGTTCGTAGAAATGAATTATTATTTATTCGACATTCCCTTTGGCAGCCACGCCGTCGGTGCAGTATACATTATTGGCACTTGGACCCTTTTAAAACGAAATATTTGTATCTTCATGTGGTTGAAACAATTATATAAAAAGGAATCTGATGAAAACTTAATTTGACTCATTATTTATATTATTATATCATTATATAATTATTAAATGATCGTTTTTTCATTATCAAAATGTTACCACGTTCTACTCTGTGTATTTGATTTAATTTTGAAATTACCATCTGGATTAATTTATGAGCAGTCTTTTCAAATGTCGAAACGAAAATTGACAAGGCATGCTTATAGGCAAGAACCGAACATTGCATTGTGCAGAGGTTAAATTGAAAGAAAGCAATTTATCACGAAAGACAAACTTCAAGTGCTTTCTTTATTCTCGTGACCATTGCACCAACCAAGAGAGTTCTAGTCACAATCAACTTCTTCAAAATTATATTACATGCACAACAATTAACTCTTTATTTTTTTTTTCTATTTCGTGTTCATTTATCAACTCAATTTGACATTTTACATATATTAAAAACTTATTGTATTAAGGTAAATAATTTTATGAGGTTATTCACAAAATGAAAAAGGAAATTCATACTTTAACCTAGGAGGAAAAAATGAAAATGTTTTTTATTCTTGGTCTTGAAATACGCGAAGTAGAGTTGCTTAACTTTTTATATTTGTCCGTCGCTGACTTTATACGCTTTATTATATTCTTTTTCTAGGGATACTTTAAAGATATGTGTTTTTACTATATTCTTTATTCTTAGGTGAGAACCAGAACTGAAATTGGTATTTAAAAAAAATGAAAGTTGGCAAAAAAAAACTAAGATAAGAAAATAGTTGCTTCTTCTTGGTCTCTTGTGACTCTTGAGAGATGAAGATGGCCATAAAAGAAAAGACACCAAACCAATGTCTCATCTCATGTATCATCCCATGGCCATGACATGACCCTTTTTGAAGTCAAAAGTGTGAAGAGTTGTAGCACACACACACACGACACGAGAGGCTCATGTTAAAAGTACCCTTTGCAAAAGTACCCCTTACGACTGAGAGGACACAACAAAATTGCAACACAATTTCACAATTAAACAAAGAACTATATTCAATATTTAAATGAATATATTCTTAACTTGTATAGATCAACAACAAAGTTTAAATAGTTATCTCTTACACCATTTTACATAGAAAATAGCGTGTAGAAAATTTAAGTTTGAGTCTAAATATAAGATTATTTATAAATAAGAAAGTTCAGTAAAGAAGATCTATAAGTTCATTATCTTAAAATTGAGTTAAGAGTGATATCATTCTCTTATGTAAATTGATGTTTTATTGTTGTTACCACCGCAATCATGGCCACATATAAGAAGACTGCAAAGCACTCCAGGATAAAATAGAAGAACTGGTCTGTGCTGGCCACTTTCGTCGTTTCATCCGCAGGGATGACCATCCCTCTCGATCCAGCCACCCCCCTCGATCTAACCACAGACGCCCTACACACGACCCTCGCCACGACAGACGCCCGACCCAACCCGCTAACCAGGAACCCCAACCGGCCCGTACCGACATCACCCCACCGATCCTCCCCTACGTGGCACTATCAACACCATCTCTGGTGGCTTCGTTAGTGGAGGATCCACCTCTTCTGCCAGAAAGAAACACCTCCGCCATATCCAATCCATCAATCATATCACCCATTCCCACCACAGACGCCGCATGCCTCCCATCATCTTCATAGACGACGACTTTCATGGTCTCGACCATCAACAAGATGACCCCATGGTCATCACCGTTGAAATTGAAAACTACGCCGTTAAGAAAGTCCTTGTCGACTAGGGCAGCTCCGTTGACATTCTTTACTGGGCCACCTACCAAAAACTCCAACTCCCGGACACTGCTATGGTCCCGTATGACGAACCAATCTATGGCTTTTCTGACAAACAAGTATCCACCCGCGGCTACATCGACCTTCACACCGTGTTTCGTGAGGGAACCCAAACCAAAACCATTCCAATCTGCTTCCTTATCGTCGACGCGCCAACATCCTACAATGTCCTCCTGGGCCGTCCTTCTCTCAACACCCTTGGCGCTGTTGTCTCCACCCCTCACTTGGCCATGAAGTTCCCTTCTCCTTCCGGTGACATCCTCACCGTCCACTACGACCAACACCTGGCACGCGAATGCTACATGGCCAGCCTACGCCCACAACTCCCAATTCAACAAACCAACCACATTGAGCGACCATCTAACTCCGGCATCGCCCTATCAGGCGAAGATCTAGACCTCAGAGTAGGCTGAGATGTTCGTGTCGAACCAGTTGAGGAGACCTCCCCTCTAGAGCTACCCAATGGCCACTCCATCAACTTAGGCACCAATTTGAACTCTGACGAGCGTGCCATCATCACACCCATCCTTATCAGCAACACATACCTTTTCACCTGGTCAGCCGCTGACCTACCCAGAGTGGACCCTCTAGTAGCATCCCACAAACTATCCATCTACAAAGAAGCCCGCTACATCTCCCAGAAAAAACGCAAACTTGGCGAAGAACACCGACTAGCGGCTAAGGTTGAGGCCGACAAGTTACTGAATGCAGGATTCATAGAAGAAGCTCAATACACCACTTGGCTTTCTAACGTAGTCTTGGTGAAGAAAGCCAATGGCAAATGGCGGATGTGTGTAGACTACATGGATCTAAACAAGGTCTGCCCTCGCGATGCCTACCCCCTCCCAATATCGACCGACTTGTTGACGGTGCTGCAGGGAATAAAGTGCTTAGCTTTTTGGATGCATATTCTAGGTACAACCAAATCCCCATGGCCGCATCTGACATGAATAAGACCGCTTTCATCACGGATGATGCCAACTACTTCTATAGAGTTATGCCTTTTGGTCTTAAGAACGCTGGAGCAACCTACCAGCGGCTAATGGACAAGGTTTTCAACCATCTAATGGGACAATGTGTCGAAGTGTATGTTGACGACATGGTTGTCAAGTCTCCAAGCCACCACCAACATGCCCAAGACCTCTCCGCGGTCTTCTCCGCGCTACGCCAGTACAACCTTCGCCTCAACCCTGACAAGTGTGTATTCGGAGTCGACCGTGGTAAATTTCTCAGATTTATGTTGACCCAGCGCGGCATAGAGGCCAATCCCGAAAAATGCAAGGCAATTATTGAGATGCGCAGTCCCACTACCATCAAAGAGGTCCAACGCCTCATAGGCTGCCTTACAGCCAATTCCCGCTTCCTGCCCAAACTGGCTGAACAGACCCAACCCATAGTCCAACTCCTCAAGAAATCCACCCGGTTCACGTGGACTAACGACTGTGAACAAATCTTTCAAAAACTAAAAACCACCCTAACGTCACCACCTATCCTCCACAAGACGGATACTCACCAACCCCTCCTGGTATACATCACAGCCACCGACCACACCATCAGCGCCGCGCTGGTCCAAGAAATAGAGGGCACACAGCATCTTGTCTACTTTGTTAGCAGAACACTGCAAGATCCTGAAACCATATATCAAATGGTGGAGAAGTTGGCCCTGTCCTTAATACACGCAACTCGTCGCTTACGCCCATACTTCCAAAACCACAACATCACCGTCAAAACCGAATATCCAATCCAAAAAATATTGCAAAAACCAGATCTAGCCGGACGGATGTCATCCTGGGTCGTTGAGCTATCGGAATTCAACATTCGCTACGAACCTCATGGCCCCATTAAAGCCCAATGCCTCCTGGATTTTGTCAATGACCTCCAGCACATACCCACAGAGGACCAGTGGACACTTCATGTAGATGGTTCCTCGAATCCAAAAGGCGTCGGTGGCGACATCGTGTTAGAAGGGCCTAATGACATCCTCATTGAAAAATCCCTTCACTTTGTCTTCAAAACATCAAACAACCAAGCCGAATACGAAGTCATCCTCGCCGACCTTTCCCTTGCCCGCGAAGTTGGTGTCAAGACGTTAACGTGCAAAACCGACTCCAAGCTTACTGTAGGGCACCTAAATGACGAGTTCCAGATTAAAGACCCCATCCTTCTACAATATTACCATCTGGTCCGTGCAGTCATTCAATCCACCTTTGAACGAGTCCGCATCGAACACATCCCAAGGACCAACAACATCAGAGTCGACATCCTCTCCAAATTGGCCAACACCAAATTAAAAAGCTGCCACCGATCCCTATTACAGCAAACATTATCTACACCCTCCATCACACATACCTGTCAAAACCTAACCCACGCCCAACTGACAACACCACCCCTCCCCAAAGCCATAACTGGACCACCCCCTATATCCAATACCTAAAAACTGGCAACCCCCCACAAGATGCGGACAAAACTTGGCTGGCTAAGGCCGCCAGGTATACCATGATAGGCGATGACCTTTACAAATGCGGATACGGCCAACCTCTCCTCAAATGTGTCACGGCAGAGCAAGCACAATATATTATTAAAGAGCTAAACGAAGGCATTTGCGGCTACCATTCCGGCGCACGTACCATGGCTACTAGAGTCCTTAGAGCCGGCTACTTCTGACCGACTATAGAAGCAGACTGCCAGGGAGGGTTTTGGCCAGGGAGGTTTTAACGAGGCACCCTAGATTCAATGAATAAAATGAAGAGTTCTCAACTATACATCTTTTCTCTGTTTCACTTTCACATTCGTTTTAAGTTTCTCACCCTTACCACAAGTAAGCGGCCGGGGTCGAACACCTCTAACTTGATGTTAATCGTTTTAAGTTCTCCACCCTTACCACAAGTAAGCGGCTTGGGTCGAACACCCCTAACTTGATTTTAATCGTTTTAAGTTCCCCACCCTTACCACAAGTAAGCGGCCTGGGTCGAACACCCTTAACTTGATGTTAATCGTTTTAAGTTTCCCACCCTTACCGCAAGTAAGCGGCTTAGGTCGAATACCCTTAACTTGATTTTAATTGTTTTAAGTTCCCCACCCTTACCACAAGTAAGCGGCCTGGGTCGAACACCCCTAACTTGATGTTAATCGTTTTAAGTTCCCCACCCTTACCAAAAATAAGCAGCCTGGGTCGAACACCCCTAACTTGATTTTAATCATTTTAAGTTCCCCACCCTTACCACAAGTAAGAGGCCTGGGTCGAACACCCCTAACTTGATTTTAATCGTTTTAAGTTCCCCACCCTTACCATAAGTGAGAGGCATGGGTCGAACACCCTTCACACACAATAGTGGACGCAAACAAACATCCCATGCATACACAAATATAACGAACAATTAACCCGGAAGTAACCGACATTCATAGCAAACATCAAAATAAAGTAATGTACGAGTTATTACAGACTTAGAATCAGTAAACCAGATTGGAAATATCAAATTAAAAATCCTAAGCCGCCTTCTGCTCGGCCTCTTCCGTCACCACCTTGTTACCACCAGCATCGGCGTCGATCGCCTCCTTCTCCCCATCCCCTTCTGGGCTAGATTTCGCCTCGTCTATAAGCACACCATCAACAACATCTTTATTGACATCAAACCTAACGTCATTACCGTCAACATTCTCATAAAAAAATGACGCTTGACGAACCCCCTTCTGAAAGCCATTGATATGTTCTTGAATTATGCATCTCTTCAAGTCCTCTAGTTCACCCTCCAGCCCGTCATGTTTCTCCTTGATATCATCGTAGTCGGCTTCGAGATCCGCAATTCGACCCTTTAGCTTTTCCTCAAAGTCAAGGCAACGCACCTTCCAAGTAGTAAGCCTCTTCCTCTCTACTTCCCACTCTTCCTTTTCCTTCTTCCACGCTTCTTTCTCTTCCATGTGCTTATCCACCTTGTCCTGCAACTCTTCCATCTTAGTCCGGCTACCTTCCTTCAACTCCCTTTCATACAAAGATCCCACACGTCGACTAAGTAACAATGTCTTACTGCTAAACTCCACCATAGCCTTCACCAAAGCATTCGACTCCATGTTATCAATGGAGTCTATCAGCAACTCCGGCACGTTAATCTCGATATCCTTTCGAACTGTAGTCTCCGAAAGCTCAATCAACCCAACTTTTGGCCCCTTCACCCCACTCGCCGAGTCTGCTCCCATCACAACAGCTCGAACTCTCTTCATGTCTTTACCCTTGCCTGGCCTAATCGGCAACTCCGCTTTCCTCTTAGTACCACCATGCACGTGAACGTCTACTAGCGAATCTTGTAGATTGGGGACCATAGTGTTCCCGGCAGCTTTAGCCTTCACTGCCTTTTCCTTACGCAAGGTTTGGAAAAGTGTCAAGTTTTTCTTGCCAAGCTGCGCCATATGTCCTGAAGTACACAACACACAAATCGTCAAAATACTCGAACGTATAACAATGCTCAAAGTTACAAAAAAATACCTTCAATATCTATAATGGGGTGAACTGAATTATACACCCTAACTAAGCCCTTAGTGGGCATCTTATCGCTAAATTGCATCAAAGTATCCACCACATCCTTCTCAACCACCGACAGATCCTCCCTCGAAATCACCTTATATCTCCAATGGTTGCCGGTCCAGAAGAACGAGAATTTAGTATTACCATCAGCAGTATAGAAGTGTGACCGACCAGCTGGTTTTACTACAATCTTGAAGAACCCATCTTTAAAATGCTTGAATGACTGAGTTAAGGCCTCCAATTTGTTGAGACCAGGCCGGCTGATTAGCGACAACCATGTTATCGGACTCTTCGGCCTCGTGACAAAAAAGTATAGGAAAGCTCGAGGAGACGGTTCCAAGTACAACACCATGCACAATAATCTGAAAGCTTGCAAGTACACCTAGCTGTTCGGATGAAGCTGAGTAGGGGAAACGTTCAACAATCGCAGCACTCCCATGGTGAATTCGTTGAACGGTAGTCGGATGTGCAGCTGTGAGAAGTGGCACATATACATATAGAAGAATTCTTTGGCAGCTCCTTCTCGGCCATGGCACACACATTCAACAGTGGTAACCCGCTCTGGAGCAATTATGTCCCTTTGCGCCTCCTTCTCGAAAATAGGTGTACAATTCAACCACGATCTTAACAAATGCGACCATCGGAACAACGATCATTGAGTTCGCACGTCTGCCACCACCCATTCGTATCCGGCCTTTGCTGGCCAATTGCCCTCCGCCAGCTCCTCGGGCGGATCTTCCCGAATTTCAACCACCCTCTCCATTGGGATTCTCCCTACACTACCCACTTATTCCCTATCGCTGGTATCATCTCGACTACTCCCACTATCCCTAGACCGCTCACTACCCGAATCTGACAACGAAACCCTATCGCTACTACTTGATTTCTTTAGAAAAGATGACGGAGGAGGAAGAGAAGATATCGAACAGCTCTAAAACGCACGCGAACGAATTTTTTTTGCAAATGAGACAGAGTGAATGAACTGCCAACATCATCTTCATTTATACATACGAATTTCAAGCATCATAACCCTTTCCCGCCAAAAACATAACTCTTTTCAATCATCACAAAGTACCAAAATGGCGGCGCCAAACCTCCCTAAATCAGCCTTCTGACACCCTTTCACCTGCCAAAAACCCTTTCACCTGTCACAAACCTTTTAACCTGCCACAAACCTTTTGGCCTACTCCATACCCCTTCACATCTTCTAGCCTTAACATTGTTCATCACACTTAAAGGCTGGGGGACTGGTGTATCACACCTAGCCGATCCCGACTAGCACATCAACACATATCATCCTTCACAGACACATCGTATCAGCAAAGGCTGGGGGACTGGTGTACTGGACCTGGTCAACTTAACCATATAAATGACAACCCTTACGTATATGCCGGAAACAACCCAAGTACACGACTTAGGCCGACATAGACTTAAACTCATAACTGAACGAAGTCTAAACTAACAACAAAACGGCCAACCTAGGACAGTGCACGGGCAAGGACGACATCCGTCAACTGGAGAAGTAACCGGATCAAACCGCTCCTAAAGACTTAGCAAAATGAAATCCCTCATGCCATCCAATGAGCCCACGATAGTCGAACTAAGGGCCTGGGCCAAGGCCCAGGCCCACTTATAGCCCAAACTAAGGCCCAAACCAGGGCCCGACCCATGCCATAATCAGACATAATTAATACTCGATAAATACACGTGGACCCCATTAATTAAAGGTACGCATTCATTACTCCATTAATCACTGATTTGACCTTCTGAGAGCTTTGACTTACTTGAGCTTCGGAGTCCCTTCTGCAGGTAACCCCTCATGGGTCCAAGCCGACATGTACCAACTGGGAAAAGGCCAACTGAGGAGATAGTTGACTACATGGGTAAGGTGACGCTTGTGCCTAACTTATCTTGTTTGTTCTCTACAGGAACAATTACAATTTCTACATTATCGATCATTTTGATACAATATATTCTTTTTTGCAGTTGACAGGAATTTTATTGATGGAACTATTAAAGTATAAATATATTCATTGATTATTTTCTCAAAATTAGTAATTATAAACATAATGTTAAAATGTTCTTATTTAATAGGCTTAAATATACATTTGGTCCTTATTTTTGTTGATTTTATTTAATTTGGTCCTCATTTTTCTTTTGTGTTCAATTAGGTCCTCATTTTCGTCAAATTTTGGTCAATTTAGTCCTTTTGACTAACGGTGCTTAAATAGTTGACGTTTTTTAACAGTACATATCACGTGTCAGCTCCTGTTTTTTTTTTGTTTTTAATTTCTTTTTTAATTTTTTTAATTTTTAAAAATTTTTTAAATTTTCTTTTAATTTCAAAAAAATTGTCCACGTGTTAAGTCACAATTGTGCCACGTGTCAATGCTAGTGCCATGTGTCACTTTGTGGTTGTATTATTTCTTTAGATTCAATTTAGTCTCGATATTCGTTATTTTTGTTCAATTCATTCCCTATATTCGTTATTTTTATTTAATTTAGTCCAAATTTTTGTTAAAATAGAACAATTTAATTTTTAAAATTAACATTATTATTAGTTATTTTTTAAATTAAATTATAAATTAATATATTTAATTATAAATTGAACATAATTCTTAGATTCAATTGTTAAATAGAATATAATTATTTAAATATTATTAAAATGTAATTATTAAAATTTTAAAAATATATATTAACATTTATAAAATTGATATTTAAATCTAAAATATTTAATATTTTTATTACATTTTGGATATAAAAATCTAAAATATTTTATTTTTAAATGTTAATTTTACAAATATTAGTTTATTTTTCTAAAATATTTTGAATATTTAAAATATTTTTAAATATCAATTTTAAAAGTATTTTAGAATATAAATATTACAAAATAAATTTAATAATTATATTCTTATATTATTTTAAATAAATATATTCTATTTAGTAATTAAATATAAGAATTTTATTGAATTTATAATTAAATTTAATAATTTATAATTGAATTTAAAAAATAATTAATAAAAATGTCAATTTTAGAAAAAATATTAATATAGTTTGTATAAAAGATATTAAATTTGGTGTCAATTTGAAATGGACAAAATTAATTTATTTTAACAAAAATTGGGACTAAATTGAACAAAAATAACGAATATAGAGACTAAATTGAACAAAAAAAATAACACAATCACAAACTGATACATGACATTAACATTGACACGTGGAAGATTATTTTGAAATTAAAAAAAAATTAAAAAATTTTAAAAAATTTTAAAAATTTTAAAAAATAAAAAAAATAGGAGCTGACATGTGACATGTACGGTTAAACACTGTTAATTATTTAGCCACCGTTAGTTAAAAGGACCAAATTGACCAAAATTTGACAAAAATAAGAACTTAATTAAACACAAAATGAAAATTAGGACCAAATTGAATAAAAATAACAAAAATAGAGACCAAATATATATTTAAGCTTATTTAATAATATACAATTACGCCTATTATTTCTTTATATCAATTGAATACTAAATGATGTTATATTTGTATAGAAATTCATATTAGTGTATATCGTATTAACTTTCCATTAACAATAGACTTTGAAATAAAATAGTAAAATAAATTATTGAATGATGCAAAAAAAAAAAAAAAAGAGTAGCTATCTTCCTTTCTTTCGATTCCCACATACTAACCGCTTAATAGAACGTGTAACCTCTTAAAAAAGTATGGAGAATGCTAACCAGTGTCCTAAGAGCACTGGTTAAGAAATAATAATGTGCTTTGATATTATCATTTTTACCTTGAAAGCTGAAATAATTAAATACAGTAATTAAAATGGTATAAACACACATAATAAATTTTATAAAGACAAAAATACCCTTTTAAATGTGTAGACAATAACTTACTGTTACAAAATAAGTTTTTGAAATTTTTAAGATCACAACTAAAAAGAAAAAAAAAATCAATTAAGTCTTAAATTGACACTTTAATTATTCTTTTTTTTTTGTAACATTTTTAGATGTTTAACTCTTTTTTTTTTTTTTTGTTTTTTTTTTTATTTTTTTTTTTTTATGTT
>Ga0214545_1004922_pt1 | contig 24654 bp, 16 predicted proteins | sample CNSS4metaG_FD_160064 | JGI IMG/M metagenome (GOLD analysis project Ga0214545, IMG submission 160064) | Root nodule microbial communities from cowpea collected in UCLA plant growth center, Los Angeles, California, USA - CNSS4 | ecosystem: Host-associated > Plants > Roots > Nodule | place: USA...
TATATTATATTTTATGTGTAAATATATTATTTATTTATATATATTTTTTAGATTATTTAATAAATTATAAATAGTTTAGTAATTTAAGCGGGGACGGGTATTTGGGTGGGTATATATATATCCCCATCCCCATCCCCATCCCCAGTTGAAAATTTCGGGTATTACCCATACCCATACCCATACCCAGTCAAAGCGGGGATTCCCCGTCAAAACGGGGACGGGTTCGGGTGATACCCACGGGCACGGGTTTATTTGCCATCTCTAATTAAGGGCAAGCATAAAAGCGAAATATGCAAGCAGATAAGCAAAATATGCAATGCACCAGCAGAAAAATTTGATCCTTAGCTCAAACCAAAAGAAACCAACAGAAACAACAAAGAGATGAATTATGAACACAAACTCACTGACGCAGACACTAAAACCACACTCAGGGCACTCTCTCACCAAGCACACAACACACACTACCTTAGAAACTCACGCACACCATTGCACCTCACTCACGCACACACTAAAACCACATTCACTACACTCTCTTACCAAGCACATAACACACAATGCCTCACAAACTCACACACACCATTACACCTCACTCACGCACACACGAAAACCACACTCACTGCACTCTCTCACCAAGCACACAACACACACTACCTACCCCACAAACTCATGCACACCACTGCACCTCACTCACGCACACAACACACTACCTCACAAACTCACTACACCTCACTCACGCACACACACTAAAACCACACTAAAACCACACTATTTTCTCCACACCATTACCATTACTAGTAAAGCCACCATTAACATTTTACATTTGTATCTTGCTTTTGCCTCTGTAATTCTTTATCAATCCAGTTGTGTGTGACATCCGTAAGAAAGAAAAAGGAAACAAATAAATACTAAAGGATCACGAGATCCGTTTCGGAAAAATGTGAAACGGATCTCGGTATCTGTTTCATTATTTTTTTTTTGTTTTTAATGAAACAGATGTCGACATCCGTTTCACAAAAATGTGAAACGGATCTCGACATCCATTTTGTAAAAAAAAGAAAAAAAATAATGAAACGAATGTCGAGATCCGTTTTAGAAAAATGTGAAACGAATGTCGACATTCGTTTCATTAAAAAACAAAAAAGATTAAAGAAACATATGTCGAGATCCGTTTCATATTTTTCTGAAACGGATCTCGAGATCTGTAATATAAAAAAAGAATATGAAACGGATGTCGACATCCGTTTCACATTTTCCTGAAACGAATCTCAACATCCATTTCACAGAAGAAAAAAGAAACAAATTACAAAACGGATCTTAACAAACAACATTTCAACATTCAAATAAAATTCCAACATTCAACATGATTATGATTAAAGTGGAAGACGACTAACCTGGTAGAGAAGAGAAGAGGACAACTTTGAAAAATAAAATTAATGAAATAGGGGTGCACGAAGCTCAAACCAGCTTCAATTCAACAAGGCACAAGAGAATGAAGCACAAGCGGGAACCACTGCAACCTTGAAGCACAGGGACCAAATATGACAGTTTAGAAAGCACTATGGAGAAAAAACAGAGTGAAGAAACGGTGGAGAGAAGAAACAGTGTGGAAATAGTTGGGGGTGCAAAGCTCAGATAAAAACAAAGCAAAAATACACTGTTGGTCGCAGTAAATATATCATTTACTACTTTCACCCACCTGCCAAGTAAATATTTATTAGGGATAAAATGGTAATTATGGGTGGTACTGGAGAAGACTTAGGGGTGCAGGGAGAAGGCCCCCTTGCATGGAGTGTCTCATCTTAGTCAAGTAAACACTATTTCGTTTGGATAATAAAAAATTGACTTCAAAGATAATTACAAAAAAAGAAAATAATAATAATACAAAAAAAATGAACATTGAATTGAGTATAAATAATAGATTTTTATTTTTATTTTTTTATCTTATTTCAACTTAATTTTTTTTTGTTTTATATTTTATTTTTATTTTTATATCTATTATATATATATATATTCTTATCTTGTTTTACTTTTATTTTATTGTTTTATTTTACGTTATATTTATTTTATCTTATTTTATTTTTAATTTGAAGTCAATCGTTTGAAGTCGTTGCACCTTTGTTGGCCTTCTTCTATCATGATATAAGGAAAATTTGTCAGTCTTCCTTCTTTCCCCTATACGGATTGTGACATGAGAAGGGAAATACTAGGGACTATCAAGGTTGCACCATGGCAACGCTGGTGTTGGAATGGCAAAATTTGTCAGTCTTCCTTCTTTCCCTTATGCTTTTGGTTTTTTTTTCAAAAATTGAAGTAGAGAATGAATGAAAAGGGAAAGTGTTGGTAGTTTTGAGGTAACCCATTCTTTGTGAAAGGGGAATAAGTTCAAAATTCAAAACAAAACAAGAGGGGAGAGAACAACCAGGGGAGGAAAGAATGGAAGCAACTAAGATTAGGGGAGATGAATCACCCAGCAGCAAGCAACGCAAGCACAAGAAGGCTACAAATGACGCAAGCACAAGAAGGCTACAAGAGGTAAACACCGTTCAATTCTTGAATGTTTAGTTGAATGCTTGGATGAATGTGAAACTGTCTAGTCTTTGAAAGAATGATGTTGTGTTGTGTTTGCCATGCTTTATTTGTTGCTAATTCATGATAATGATATTGTGTTAGTTGTTGTTGCTTGAGTGTTTGAAAACATAATCCACAATCACCATCATTAATATATGCGCATCACATTTCTCACACATTCCATTGCTCATTTTGCCATTCAACCTCCAACATTAATCACGTTCAGCCAATACAGCTTCACATTCTCCATTCTTCTTCCCTAATGAAACAGTTCATGCATTGATTTACATCTCACGCCTAGAAAAATACAAAGAAGTAGAACCTAAAAGAAACTGACACCAAACCCTTCCACAATCACAAATCCTAACCTTCACATTCATTAACCTTCGATCCCAATTCGTAAAACCACCAATCCTCACCATTCTCCATAACCAACGAAACACCTAAAGTAGTGACCATTCTCATAACCTATTTTCACCATTGTCTCATCTCATTCTCCTTTACCACCAGGACACCATTTCAACCTGCATTCAGAGATCAAAGGACATATACACGTTACATTATACTCTCTGTTTGACCATCGTTCATGATCCACCAACACTTTCACCGTTTAACCAACAACGTATACTCGGACAAAGAACCAACTTCATACTCAGTTTCATCAGTTTCACCGACCCACAAATCACACACAAACAAGCCAAAATCTATCTCTACTTTGGTCTTCAAACCCAAGTCCATACCTTTATTCACGTCACACAATATAACACAGTTTCATCATCACACTCACACAAATTTCCAGCTCTAGAATCACTAAGCCTTTGTGGACGTCGACGATGGCCTTTGGTCAAGCAGAACAAGGTGGCAGTGAACATGTTTGGTTTGGGGTGGTGCACGTTTGTAAAGAGATGTAAGTTGGAAACCTTAGGCTTTGTTCACTTGGTTAGATGGGTTTGAGGGAGAGGGAGAGGATGGGTTTGAGTGAATTTGAGAGTGAAATGTGTCTTGTTTTTTTTAAGGAATTTAGAGGTGATTGTGAGTGAATTTAGAAGTAAAGTTTATGAGAGTTTGTGAGTGATTTGATTGCTATGATACATAAAAAATGTTTTAATATATTTTAAAGAGATATTACCATTTTGCCCTTTATGTAAAAAGTAGTATAAATTTGTATTTGTATGAGTTTTAATCAATTTTTAAATTTTTTATGCGTGAAGAACACATTAAAAAACACACACTCCTCTGCAGCACACACTAAATAACAAGTATGCGTGAAGTTGTGGCAGCATGGTTCATGAATCTTGCTAGCAGAAAGGGAAAACCACACCATGTAACTCAAAAATATTAACCACGTGACATGGTTAAAATCGTAAAATGGCAATGAACACCTTCAAATTTGCGCAGCATTGCCATTATTAGATAATTCCTCCATCCTACTTTTCCGCGCTCTAGAATCCTCGCATTTCAGATATAGAGAACACAATGCATAGTTAAAATCTGTCTTTGTAAATTTTCGTCAATAGTGAAATCATTACAAGTGAACACACACATAGGGTTTGTTAGTTCTGGTGTTAGCCATAAAGGGTTAGCGTGGAAAATGAAGGAAGAAAACTTGGTGGCTCGAAACAATGGAGAATGGGCGGCCATTGGTGAAGTGAATAGAGGCTTTAAATTTAATTAGGGTTTTGATTTTCTTTTTTCATAGAATAAATTGGATTTGACCCTGTTTAGTGTTATCTATGCAACGCCACCTTAATATCTGCATCTACATGTTTGTAGAAATTGTTTATGTTTTTTTAAGTGCCTTTTTACTCACTACACCCCTATTATTTACGTTATGCATTCCTTATGTCATTGGTCCTCATTTATTAACTGCACCCCAATTTTTGTAGTCTACACCCTTATATTTTTACTCTATTTTTAGATTTTACTCATTGCACCCCACTGTGTTTTATGCTTAGACCCTCCATGCATTTTTTATTTTTATTTTTACCTTCATTTTTGTTTTTGTCCCATCTTTTTGTACACATGTTATTTTTCCGAAAAACAAAAAATATTTGCAAATAATAAAAATTCAAAAAAAGAAAAGAAAAATTCCAAAAATACTAAAAATTCCAAGTCTTTCACTTAAGGATCTATCTCCTTCAATTGTTTCTCTTCTTCAAGAATTCCAAGATGTTTTTATTAAGGATGTTCCCCATGGACTACCTCTTATTAGAGGAATTAAGCACCAAATTGATTTTATCCTTGGTGCTAGTCTTCCTAATAGACTTGCCTATAGGACAAATACAATTGAAACTAAGGAGATAGTGACTCAAGTGAATGATCTTTTAGATAAGGGTTATGTGCAAAAGAGTTTGAGTCCTTGTGTTGTTCTTGTGTTATTGGTGCCCAAGAAAGATGGTATGTGGCACATTTGTTGTGATTGTAGGGTCATCAACAACCTCACCATAAAGTATAGACATACTATTCCAAGACTTGATGACATGTTGGATGAATTACATGGAGCTAATATTTTCTCCAAAATTGATCTTAAAAGTGGCTACCATCAAATTCACATCCAAAAGGGTGATGAATGGAAAACTGCTTTTAAGACCAAATTTGGCCTTTATGAAAGGTTACTCATGCCCTTTGGCCTAACATATGCTCCAAGTACTTTCATGCGCTTAATGAATCATGTCTTGAGGGATTGTATTGGTAAGTTTGTTATAGTCTATTTTGATGATATCTAAGTGTTTAGTAAGAGTCCTAGTGGTCATGTAGGTCATCTTAGAAAAATGCAACTTTTGTGTAGATAATGTAGTCTTCTTAGGTTTTGTAGTCAATAAAAATGGGGTACATGTTGACCTTGAAAAATCAAGGCATCCAAGAATGGCCTATTTATAAAAATGTCGGGGACATCCATAGTTTCATGGTCATGCAAGCTTTTATAGAAGGTTCGTACCCAACTTTTTAACTCTTGCTTCACCTTTAAATGAGCTTGTAAAAAAGGATGTTCCTTTTGTTTGGGATGAAAGGCAACAACATGCTTTTGATGAGATTAAGGCTAAGCTCACTCAAACTCCAATTCTTGCTCTTCCAAATTTTGAGAAAACCTTTGAGCTTGAATGTGATGCTTCAAGTGTTGGCACTGGTACGATTTTATTACAAGATAGTCATCCCATTGCTTATTTTAGTGAAGAATTAAATGGGCCCTTGCGTAATTATCCCACCTATGACAAGGAGCTTTATGCATTTGTGAGGGAACTTCATACTTGGGAGCATTACCTTATTTCAAAAGAGTTCATCATTCATAGTGATCATGAATCTCTCAAGTTTTTGAAGAGCCAACACAAGGATGGAATTTCTAAAATAATTCCCATGCATTATCAAATACAAGAAAGGGAAAAACAATGTTGCGGCTGATGCACTTTCAAGAAGATATACTCTTCTAGCCACCTTTGCTTTTCAAATATTTTGCTTAAATAATATTTGTGAATTATACCTTCATGATCCATATTTTTTGCCCATTTACAAGTCTTGTGAACAAAAGTCCTGAGGAGGATTCTATGTGAACAATGGGTATTTGTTCAAAGAAGGAAGAATTCGTATTGCTCATGGTTCGTATACAAAACTCCTTATACAAGAAATGCATGAAAGGGGATTTATGGGACACTTTAGGGTTGCTAAAACTTTAGTCATGCTTAAAGAATTTTTTTTTGGTCCCATATGAGGAAAGAGGTCCAAAGACATTGCTTTAGTTGCACCATATGCTTACATGCCAAAACTATTGCAATGCCTTCTGGCCTTTATACTCCTATGCCTATTACTTTCACCCCTTAGGATGACATAAGCATGGACTTTGTCCTAAAACTTCCAAGAACTTCTAGGAGTGTTGATTCTATTTTTGTGTCTACCTTAAACCATTGTGTCTGATAGAGATACTAAATTCGTTAGCCACTTTTGGAGAACCTTAGTCTCGGCTAGGAACCAAGATATCTTTTTCTACTACTTGTCACCACAAATTGATGGGAAACTAAAGTAGTCAATAAATCTCTATCCACTTTGTTGAAGGTCTTCCTTAAAGGCAACCATACATCTTTGGATGAGTACCTTTCTCACATTGAATTTGCATACAATCGTGTGGTCCATAACACCACCAAGCTCTCTTCTTTTGAGGTTGTTCATGGTTTCAATCCTATCACACCTTTATATTTGATACCACTTCCTACTTCTTTTGATTTCATCCATAAAGAAGGGGTATCTAAATCTAAGTTCATCAAAGATTTACATGAAAATATGAGAAACCAAATTCAAGCTCAAACTGAAAAAGTTGCCAAGTATAACAACAAAGGCAAGAGAGCTAGGAGTTTTAATGAGGGTGACTTAGTTTGATTACACTTAAGAAAGGAAAGATTTCCACATTTGAGAAAATCCAAACTTAGTCCTCGTGGTGATGGTCCATTCCAAATAATCAAGAAAATCAATGATAATGCTTATCAATTAGATCTCCCTGTTGGCTATGGTGTTCATTCCACATTCAATATATCTAACTTACTTCCTTTCTAAGGGACTGTGGACGATGATGAACATCAAGATTTGAGGACAAATCCTTTCCAAGGGGGAGGATATGATGAATCCACTCTAAGCCTAACCCATGACCCATATGCACCTCAAGGCTCAAGCCCAATCAAAGGCCTAATACAAGAAGCATGTTAAGAAAGATTCAAATGAGCTTCTCTCAAGATGGCATAAATCCTCATGGGCTTCAAATGCTCTTTTCATGGGCCAAGGAGGATTTTAAATATGAGAGGTTGCATGTCAAACCATTAGTATTGGTTGAGAATTGCTCTCCAAAGATGTAAAAGGTAATTGTTTTTACATCCAACTAATTAGTGAGATGTTTTAATCTATATACATGATGATCATATGGGTCCAGGGGTTTTTAATTTTAATTGAATATGTACTCTGATTAAATTTAGAAACTTTCATTTGTTTAAATGAGTTTTTTCCAATAATATAAAATGTACTTTGATAAAAGGTGAAAACTTTAATATAAAATAATGAAAGTACAATTATGCTTACAAGGTTTACTGCACTATGTGAAGGATTTTACAAAAACTAATCACACGCTCAATATTTTTCACAACTACTGAAATTTGACTCTAAGCTCACTATGTGCAAAGTAGGTGTATTGATTAAGGATTAGGTAAAGAGATTATCTTGATTCTACTAAATATTGGACTCATGTGGTTTTAGTTGATAGAGCTTCCTATAATCTTATTGGTGGTGTGAAGATAAACTATGTGCGATAAATCCTAAGAAACTTACCTTATCATATGAGGAGGACAAATAACGAAGCTTTATATGACCTATTTGGTGATGTGAAAAAGGACTGTGTGTGATGGGTAATTTGGAATTCATCCTTTAACATGAGGAGTTTGGCTCTATGTGAGCATGGGAGGTCATATGACAAGTGTAGAATCTTCAAGGTCTGATTGAATAGATACTAATCTTCTGAAAGTTGATCATTTATATCATGAATAGATGCGTATTATTAAGTAATATGTGCATTCTGGAATGTGTGATGTGTGGACATTAGCTAAGCATGTTTTATTTATTATACCTTACATTTTCAATCACATTGTTCTTTTTTATCTCAACACATTGGTTGTTTGTTCTACATTTCTTAAACCATTTATTGTTCTTTACACATTTTGTTTGGATACTGACAAAATTTTTCCAAACAATATTTCTTTTGAATTGTTAAACTAGGAGTTAAATTTTTTTATAGAAGATTAATTTTTTTTTATAATTTTAGATTGACGGGGTTTAAAATTCACGACGTCAGTTACTAATAGGTTTATAATGAATTATGTCTTATATATTCTATATATTTGATTGCATGTTATTGAATGTGTAAGTTTTTTTCTTTTAAGGTATAATAATATTCTCTTAAAATAAGTTCTTTTATATAAAGAAATCTTCTTCTCAACATATATATTTTGTTACCTCTATAACAATATAAGAAAAACAACTACCAATGAATATACCTAACTACCCCTTCTTAAAATTTTGATAGTTGTCCAAATAAATGGTTTTTAAATTATTTCCAATTTTTGTTTCCCTTTAATACCCATTCTAATATTGTGACACCTGTTCTCAAGTGTGGGTTTTCTGTCATTCTCAATGTTTCCTAGCCAATGGACTATTTAATCGTCACCTTCACGTTTCCGATGCCATTATTTGCGTGGTATTTATGTATTTCTGATGCCATTTGGGTTTTAAAGTTATTTTACTAGTAGTTAGTTGTTGTGTTAGTGTATTTTTTGTTGTTTGGTATATTGTTATGTTTAATGGTTCTTTATGTGTTTTCAAGTTGTAGTTGGGATGGACACTGTATCAATATAATCTCTTTAGCATGATTTGTAAATAAAGTTTGTAAACTGTTTTTATTTTTATGTTTTAGAAAGTTTTGCAGTTTTGTTAGACATTGTTCCAAAAGATTGGTGTTTCACATGAGATATTATTTTTATGCTTTCAAAATTTAGCATTAAAGTTTGATGACAATGTGATCATGATAAGAGATTTACTCTTTATATGTCTATGCCTAATATAATATTATACGAATAAGACATACCCATTTCTCTTGGTAATCTATTATTAACAATGTCATCTCAACTTGTTTTAAACAAGAGAAATAAAAAAAAATTGGAGTTATTCACGATATGTTCCTTATGGTAACTGAATTCATAAATTATAGTGAACCAATAATATGAGCTGCTAGATATATTGGTCAAGGTCTCATGATTACCTTATCTCACGCAAATATGTTACCCGTAACTATTCAATATCCTTATGAAAAAATAATCTCATCAGAACATTTTCGCGGTCGAATACATTTTGAATTTGATAAATGCATTGCTTGTGAAGTCTGTGTTCGTGTCTGTCCTATTGATCTACCCATTGTTGATTGGAAACTAGAAACTGATATTCAAAAAAATGGTTGCTTAATTACTGTATTGATTTTGGAATCTGTATATTTTGTGGTAATTGTATTGAGTATTGCCCTACAAATTGTTTATCAAAGACCGAAGAATATGAACTTTCAACTTATGATCGCCACAAATTGAATTATAATCTAATTGCTTTGGGTCGTTTACCAGTATCAGTAATTGATGACTATACAATTCGAACAATTCAAATAAAATGATTTCAAAATTCTTCACAAAAATAATTGAATTTCTCTATATATAGAATAAAAAGAAAGATATTCTATTTTTTTGAAATGACTCTTTGGCATAAAGAAAAGAATGAAATTACATTGATTCTATAACAATTGTACCTAATAACAATTCACATATCTTATCTTAGGATTTGGTGAATTTCTATGCACAAATAATTTTCGTATTTAACAAGTTTTTTCCTGGTCATGAAATTTCTATTTATCTTTTATTTTACATATAATGGATTTGTCCGAATCGCAACATGATTTTATTTTAATCTTTCTTGGATCAGGTCTCATATTAGGAAGTCTAGGAGTAGTATACTTTACAAATCCGATTTTTCCTGCTTTTCCTTTGGGACTAGTTCTTATTTGTGTATCTTTATTCTATATTTTATCAAACTCCCATTGTGGGCATTATAAATGTTTTAATAATATTTGTTATGATGTTTATGAATGGTTCAGACTATTACCAAAATTTTGTGTTTGCACCGTTGGGGATGGAATTACTTTGATGGTTTGTACTAGTATCTTTCTTTCACAAATAACTACTATTCTAGAGACATTATGGCACAAAATTATTTGGACGACAAGACCCAATCAGATTTTAGAGCAAGATTTGATAAGCACTAGTCAACAAATTGAATTCATTTATCAACAATTTTTTTCTTCCATTTGAACTAATTTCAATAATTCTTTTAGTTGCTTTAATAGGTGCAATTTTTGTGGCTCGCCAATAAGAAATTTTTTGAACTAATAAAATAATATAAATTACATTTTGTTAGAATTTATTACATTTCTTTTTTGTTGAATTATTTGTTAACGAAAAAGAACATTTATGTATAAAGTATAAAATATTTTTGCAAATACTTGATTTTGCTGTAGACTTATTATGTTAGGCAATAAAATCCGTTGAATTCATATTCATATCAAAATGAATAAAAATTGAAAAGGAGTTGGTCAATGATATTCAAGCATACACTTGTTTTGAGTGCTTATTTATTTTCTATAGGTATCTATGGATTCATCACGAGCCAAAATAATGTCCTCGAAGAGAGACATTATTGTCTAGATAGTTTGTGAAGCTATTAATTAAGATATTATTCAATTACATAATACACTCTTCTACTTCTATCAGATTTGGTTGTTTTGTTTTATTCTTTATGTGTTTTCCAAAATGTAAGGTAGTTAGTTGTCTAGGGGAAAGAATTTTTTTTTATGATATTTAGTTATTCTCCTATTGAATGTATATTTTGGCTTATATTTTAGTGTTATTTCTTTACTTTTCATACAAAAAAATTATAAATATTAATTGATAAAGGACTTTTATATTTCTATTTGCTATCTATTTATATTTGTAGTTGTTTTTTCAAGTTAGCAACGTTAGTTATGAGCAAAGTAATAGGTTAGATTTATGTCAAACCTCTAGGAATCGGAAACATTTAGATGTTTTTGTGTACTCTTTTTCTAAAATGTATTTGGATTCTTTAATATTTCAATTTAAATTTGTACGTATTTTGATTTATTTATTTGAAATTCGTACGCATTTAATCTGTTTGGAGTCATTTGGGTTTTAAAGTTATTTTAATCTGTTGGGAGTCTTGTTAGTGTATTTTTCGTTGTTTAGTATATTATTATGTTTAATGGTTCTTTATGTTTTTTCAAGTTGTAGTTGGGATGGTAACCAGATCAATCTAATCTCATGAGCATGATTTGTAAATATGGTTTGTAAATTGTTTTTATTTTTATGTTTAAAATGTTTTACAGTTTTGTTAGACATTATTCCTAGATTGGTGTTTCACATGAGACATTATTTTTATGCTTTGAAAATTTAGCATGAAAGTTTGATAATAATGTGATAGTGATAAGTCTGTTACTGTACCACTAATGGAAATGACTTGATTGCATCGAATTTCTCAAAACAGGGACGAAATTGAGATAAGAAAAAGTAGAGAAACCAAATTGATATTTTGCTACGAAAATGGGGACCAAAGGCATAATTAAACATACAAAATAAAAGTAAAGTGTAGGCACATCGTAAAATATGAATGAGTCCATACAAAAGAAAGATGTGAGGTTGATGTTAAAATTTATAAATAGAAACATATGCAGATATTGACATAAGATAAATAGACAGTCAGACAAAACTACAGAAAGATATTGACGTATGGTGAATCAAAGATATTACTATTTTCTTAGATGATAAATACTAAGATTAAAAAACTAACATTTAGATATGAATTTATTTGTACTAAATTATAAAATTGACATAATAATTTATTAGTGATGTGTAGTTATATGACTAAAATTTTTATTAGACATTTTAGTTAAATATTATATTAAATAAAATGTCTTAGTTTATCTTTGATTAATAATAATCGCTACAAAAATAATAATTTTTATTAGCGGTTTTTTTCTGATAGTTAAATAAAATGCTACAAATATTTACTGTTTCTGTTAGTTTTATTTGACCGTCACAATTTTTAATGTTATTTTAATTTTATATAATTAAATTTTAAATTTTTTATATTGAGATGTTAAATTTATATTGAGACCAAACGTTATACTCACGCGTGAAAGCCCTTTCAGTTTCACTTTAAACTGTTTAAATGAGCCTTAGTTCAGAAACGTGGTTACCTTTGAAGATGATAACCAACGACATCATTCGAGCTTCATGTTTTTTGTCATAGATTCACATTTGGAAGGTAGAGTTTCTTCTTTTCGTTCCTCTTTCTCTATTTTTGGAACCCTAAACCAATTGATTCTACTATTAGTTTTCTCTATCCATTTTCATTAGCATAAGGTCTCTTGATTTAATGGAAATTTTTGTCGTGGTGGAAGGAAAAGTTGCAGAGGTTCGATCTAGAATTGAAATCGTACAAGGTTAAGCTCAAGAGGCAGTAACTTCGTTGGAACATTGTTGAGGTATTTATCTATGTTCTTCGTTTAATATTTTGGGTCTTGTATTAGGGATTTCTAAAGTTAGAATTCTAAATATTAGGGACATTGAGGCTTGTGTCAGTAAGTTATAATCTTGTTTGTTAATCATGAAACAGAAAAATGTATTATCATGCTTTATTCTTACCTTTCGCAATATTAATTATGCTAACCTTGTTGTCCCTTATCAACTGGTTGATGGGTTGATTCTGCATCATAACTAAAGCTTTTAACATCATTATTGTTGATTAATGCTTCTGTAGTAGGTGCTTTTCTTCATCAGCAAATCCTTGTAGCATTACCTTAGCTATTCCAGTATGTTTTATTATAACATTTCATTTTCATATTATCATAAAATTATTACTTGACTTTTAATTAAAATTATTTCTTGATATTATAGATTTTTCATTTTCATATCCAAATTTTCATATTATCATACACTTAAACATTACATAAATTTTTGTATGATGGGTGGGGTACCATGGTAATTAGTTTTAATAATTGAACTTTTGAGTTAAAGTACTTAAAGGTAAAATGGTCATCATCAAATCAGAGGCATAAGTAGAAGAAATATTATTTTACTACTACAGGATCACAAATTTTATTGTTGAGATTCCAAACTCACTTAAGGGAAATCTAAGATGCTTTGGACAATATTTAACTTTGTAGTGTTTCAGTACATGTCAAACATTGCTTAATTCTCATTTTCTATTATCAATCATCATCATTTCTTTCTACTAAAGAGCACATTAAAATTAATCTCAATCTATGTTCACCAAAACCTCTTCCTACTTTCAAAGGCATTGATGATTTTTTTACTAGTATTTAATTAACTGTGATATCATTTAGTTCCTTTGATTTTTTTCTCTATCCCTTCCTAGGATACCATGTGATCCCTGGATTCATAATCCTTATGGTCTTTTTCACGGACCTTAGTCCTTGTTTTGAGGAACTTTTGTGAAAGGAAAATGGGTTTTGTAATTTTTAACTTTTCTGTGGAGAGAACTAAGTGTAAGACCCGGGAAAATTAAATAGTTATTTAAATAATTATTTAATTATGGCGGGTAATAGAAACTTTTAAAGCAATTAAAGTGTGGATCTATAATGTGGAAAAGTGCTAGCTCAAGTGGTTGATAGTACTTTGATTGTGTGAGAGGACTTGGGTTCAAGTCCTGTGTGTGCCACTTGAATGTTATTTAATTTATGCATTTTTGTTTAATGAAATATTGAATGCGTGGTGGGTTGATTTGGTTATGCTCTTGATTTGGCGATTTATAGGTTGTGGGTTCAAGTCTTGCTAAGAACCAAATTAAACTCTCTTCTTTTTGGCCTAATTTTATTTTTGCATGGGATTGAAGAGACATGAAAACCCTATCTGCCAAGAGGGGCAGTTTAAGGGGCTGGAAACACTGAATGGAGACCATGATTAACCATTAAACGGGAAACTTAAATCGCATTTTCGTTTTGGGTGTTAAGTGCACATAATTGAGGTAGTAAATGAGAGAGAGAAGGTCATAAGAGGAGAGAAAGAGCACTATGAGTTCGTGTTTATCATAAGCAAGGGTTTTCCAGAGTATTAGGGCTGATTGAGAGAAGTGGTGAGGTTGAGATCACGAAGGTTGGAGTGGAAGGCAAAAGCTAGGAAGGTTTTTGTGAAGGGATAAGCATACCAATTCGAATTTAGCAAGGAATCCAAGTAAGGGGAGTTGTTTTTGCGTGCTTTTTATCGTAGTCATTACATTGTGCCTCGTATGATCATGTGTGTATTGAATCTCTGTCCTGTCTGCATTGTTTTTCGCGTTTTTCTTGGTTTTGCCCAGAAACTGCTTGGCGGGCATGCATGTGCCGCCAGGAAATTCATCAATTTGTGTGTGGTTTTGGCTTCTGCTAACTTAAACCGCCTGGCAGGGATGAATATCCGTCAGACGGTGCGACAGTTCTCGCGATCGTTGGTTGATTTTGTTGTTGTGGGTGTGAAGGGTCACTGTAATTCATGAACTTCAAACGTGATGATCCTATTGGGTGTTATCTTAACTTGGAACTGATTATAATTGTAAAATGGTGGGGTTTAGACCCTCTTGGGATGGATCATTCATGATCATATGCGTGTGGGTAGAAGCTAGGAATATGTTCCGAATGGATTTGCAAACAGAAGTGGAGCCATGGTATATATATATTGTCATATTGGAGTGTCTGTAGAATAGGACTGGATATTGGTTATGGTTGACAAAATCACAGGTATGGAGGATTCTGCGTTTCGGTAGGCGCTGTTGTACCGCCTGGCGGCTCTAGGCTTGCCGCCAGGCGATAGCGAGTCCAGAGGTTATGTTGTGAAGTTCTGGCAGCCATGTACGAGACTGTCGGGAAGGTCTGCAAGTCTGTTTTGAGAGAAAGTATCTGTGGATGAATTGTGGTGAAATTGAGTATGGGACGACAATTATAATAGGAACCTTAGAGTGATTTGATTTTTAAAATTGGATGTGGTAAGAAACAGTTGGGAGGCAGTAGCAATTAACTTGGAGTTTAACAATCATTTTGCTGGGAATGAGTGTGAATGTTTAAGTGTTTGGTGAGACTGTGGAGTCAACCAAATTTTGTGGTATAGTGAAGGGTGTGACCCCCGATAGTGAGGGGCTAGCTGTTTTCATGAGGTGAAAGAAGTTGCTACTTTATGATATTGTTCTTGATTAATTGGGGAGACTTGAATTCGATGGATTGGTCATGGTAAAGTATAGGACTGAATTACATATGATAGTTGTAGATTAGCCAATACGAGAGTTTGATATTGGAGGTTCTATGTGGTCTATGTAAGTGAGTTGTATAGTAAATTGGATTAATTGAGGTGCCATAAATCAGTAAGGTACTGTTTTGGTATGGCGCTTGGCGGTATACTGATAACCGCCAGGCGATAGGTTTAACATGGGAGAGCACTGTACTGAGGGGCGCCTGGCGGCATGTCGAGCTCCGCCCGACAGTAACTGGAAAAAAAAAACAGTGACTCTGAAAGGACGCTGGCGCCTGCCGGAAAGGGAGTACCGCCAGGCGGTCTGGAGCGATTTCGCCTGGCGGCGTGTGGGCCGAGCCAGGCAGAAACGCAATTGTGTTTTGGTTGTTTTGGGTATTGTTTGAGCAATGATGATACACTTGGATCAGGAGATGCTGTGTCATGAGGGAGTAGGTTCATGGAAGGTGGTTAACATGTGATGATATGAGCGGGGAGGTTCATATCCAGTTACTCTCACGTGGGGATATGAGCGGGGTAGGTTCGTATGTTCCATGCTCACGTTGAGAGATGCCACGTGCGAGGAGGTAAGGGGTTGGTGGATCACTGTGTTGGACTACGGGTGGGCAGGTCCATAGAGCAGGACTACGAGCGGGGAGGTTCGTAGAGCAGGACTACGACCGGGGAGGTTCGTAGAGGTAGGACCATGAGTGGGCAGGTTCGTGTGAGCATCATATTCCCGAGTCCAAGGCTAACCTGTTGTGTGATTGAAGGCTACAAAGCCATGGGGTTTAGGTCTTGGCAAAGAATTATGTAGAATGAATAAGATGGGTGTATAATTTATCTTAAGTATTATATATCTTTTATTTTATTTTTCTCAGCTCACCCTTTTTGTGTGTGTATGGCGATGATCGTGTGATTCGTTACACGAGAGCAGATGTTGATACAGGTGGTGCTGAGGATGTCCAGGCGACGGAGTGAGGGCTAGCTTTGGGAGTAGAGCTAGGGTTTTTCTCATATGTACTTTATTATGTTTTTATTTACAAACGCGAATCTTGAGAACTTGTAACACTTCAACGTTTAAGTTATGAGTTTTGGCACATGTTTTCATGAATTTAAATTTTCCCGCGTTGGGATTATTATTGAGACGACTTTTGATATAATTATTTCTTTTATTATTTATTTTTTAAGTAATATTCCTTAGGGATGTTACACTAAGCATGAGATTTTAGATAGCAATTTTCACTTCTCCAACCACAACCATTCTTTTTCGATCATAATCTTAGTTCTTATATTAAACTTCAAATGATTACACATGTAAACAGAAAACTGAATAAGCATCTTTTAGTTTTCAAATTCTTCATATAAGGAAATAATTCGTGAAAAATGGCATCATCATGAGACAGATAAAAGTTTTTCTTTGAGACATGAAAATGTGTAACATCAGTGAGAAGGTAGTCATGTATTTCCTCAAAACTTATTGGACTTTTCCAATTCGTATAACTTTTAGAAACCTTCTTTGAGATGCATTATGTGATATCTAGTTCTTTTAGCATACATTTTATTAAGCATTTGAATTTTATTAAGCATTTGATTATAGCGTGAAGGATCAATTGATATCTTGATAAATTTAGTAATTGAAACTAATTTTAGTTTTAAGAAAATAACAACCTAAACTTTGATAGCAGTATAGAAAGGCATCAACCGTAAAATTTATACAGCATAGTAAAGAGAAATGAGCTAAAAGTAGTTAAGCTAACAAAATATGAGGTTCACCGGTAAGTGGATCTCGAAATGGTTCTTTTCAGCTTTCACAAAAATTGCCTTGTACTCTAGTTTAAATAATCATGGCTCCTAAAACCAAACGTCTTTAAAAAATTGCATCTACTCAAGAACCACTTGTTCCTCCTCTTGTGTGTCCTATACCTCCACAACCATATATTCCTCCACCTATATCGCCTACTCAGCAACCACATATTCCTTCTATGTCGACCCATCCACATGTTCCTCCTCTTATGGCTCCTAGTCCACATCCACATATTCCTCCTCCTATGGCTCCTACCTCACATCCACATGTTCCACCTCAAGTGGATACTACTCAACAACCACATGTAGGACGTGAGTCGAGTAGAGTATGGATGTACATGTTATTGGTAATTAAGTTTTGTTCTACTTATAAATAATAATTTATAATTTTTTAAAATTTCTTGCTAATTATGTCACCATTTGATAGATGAACAAGGAAATACCAAAAAAAAATTCAGTTGACGAAGCCAGGTGTATTTGAGATGCCTCATGGTGAACGTATAATTGTGACATTTGATAGACAGTTACGAGCCTATGGAGAAGCAGCTTTGTAAGGCCCGAGAAATTTAAATAATTAATTAAATAATTATTTAATAAATATGGGTAATAGGAGCCTTTATGGCATTTAATGCAAATATTTGTGATGTGGAAAAGTACTAGCTCAAGTGGTTGAGAGTACTTAGTTGTGTGAAAGGACTTGGGTTCGAGTCCTATGTATGCCAATTGTATGTTGTGTAAATGGTGCACTTTTTTATGTTATACCATTGAATGGGAGTAGTGATAATGTAATCCTAAAATTATATGGATTATCACGAAACATGTATTGGTTGAGCACTTGCTTTGTGATTGAGGGGTTATGTGTTCAAATCTTGTTGAGAACGAAATTGACTTCTTTATTTTTGCTAATATAATTGTAGTCTGAATGTGAAAGGGTGGGTAAACCCTAGAGACATTGGGCAGCCAAGGGAATGGGAAAAACAACCCAAAATGAGCTATGAAAGGCAATTATAGACAATTAAAAAGTCCTTTTCTTTTTTTTTTACCATTACCCATAATTAAGGTCATATAAAAGGGGCAAAATAAGGTAGTAGAAGGGTTTTTGAGATTGAAAAACCTAGAGTACTAGAGGGGTGCGAATTTTTACAAGAGAGGAGAGTCATTATGGGTTGAAAGGAGAGCTATAGTTTTTTTTTTTGGGAGAGCTAAGGAGGGCTCCTGAGTATCACGAAGTTAAAGCTAAAAGTCAATTGAAGCAAGGATTTCCAGGTTAGGGAAGTTGTATTTATTTTATGCGTAATTGGTGAAAAATTGCATGGTATATTGTATGGAATGAATGAATAAACTCTATTGCTGTTGAATTTGTCGTGCTCTATGTGATGAGGTTGGAGTTTTGTTGTTTTTGCATGTTGTTTGATCAAACCCTTAAGTTTTGTATGAATAAGATAAGGGTTTCTACAATGCATGATTGGGTATGGTTATACCATTGAATGGGAGTAGTGATAATGTAATCCTAAAATTATATGGATTATCACGAAACATGTATTGGTTGAGCACTTGCTTTGTGATTGAGGGGTTATGTGTTCAAATCTTGTTGAGAACGAAATTGACTTCTTTATTTTTGCTAATATAATTGTAGTCTGAATGTGAAAGGGTGGGTAAACCCTAGAGACATTGGGCAGCCAAGGGAATGGGAAAAACAACCCAAAATGAGCTATGAAAGGCAATTATAGACAATTAAAAAGTCCTTTTCTTTTTTTTTTACCATTACCCATAATTAAGGTCATATAAAAGGGGCAAAATAAGGTAGTAGAAGGGTTTTTGAGATTGAAAAACCTAGAGTACTAGAGGGGTGCGAATTTTTACAAGAGAGGAGAGTCATTATGGGTTGAAAGGAGAGCTATAGTTTTTTTTTTTGGGAGAGCTAAGGAGGGCTCCTGAGTATCACGAAGTTAAAGCTAAAAGTCAATTGAAGCAAGGATTTCCAGGTTAGGGAAGTTGTATTTATTTTATGCGTAATTGGTGAAAAATTGCATGGTATATTGTATGGAATGAATGAATAAACTCTATTGCTGTTGAATTTGTCGTGCTCTATGTGATGAGGTTGGAGTTTTGTTGTTTTTGCATGTTGTTTGATCAAACCCTTAAGTTTTGTATGAATAAGATAAGGGTTTCTACAATGCATGATTGGGTATGGTTTAAGCTCACGTTTTGGGAGTTTAATTGAGTTATAACTTGTTCTTACGAATGACATGTCAAAATAGACTATTGGATGGAAACTTTGGGCAAGATTTTGGTGTCTGCGTACGTGAAGAGGGGAGAACTTCTGCTATTCTCGTCCAAGCGAGCAAGGCTCGCCTAGGCGAAAATAGTAGAGACTCGAAACCTGGTTTTGTTCGAGCATCTCGCTCAGGCGAGAGCATCTCGCCTAAGCGAGAAATCGAGAGGTTGTGAAGTTTTGCTCGAGAGTCTCGCTCAGGCGAGGAGCCCATGGATTGGGCGACAGAGCATCTCGCTCAAGCGAGAGGTCCTCGCCTAAGCGAGAAATAGTGCAAGGTCTTGTGTTTTGCTTAACTCACCGCCTAGGCGAGAGTTTTGGTTTTAGGCGAAGGGCGATCTCGCCCAGGCGAGAAGAGCTCGCCTAAGCAAGACTTCGCAGTGAGCCACTAAAGCACGCTCGCTCAGACGAGAAAGCTTAGCTTAAACGAGACAGACCTAGTCGCTCAAGCTAAGGCTTCTAGCCCAAGCGAATATAGTGTAGTTTGTGTGTGTTGTTTGTACACGTTGATGCAGACGTGGATTAGGAGATGTTGTGCCATGAGCAGGTAGGTTCATGGATGGTGGTTAACATGTGATGGTTTGAGCAGGGAGGTTCATACTGAATTACTCTCATGTGGGGATACGAGCGAGGTACGTTCGTATGTTCTGTACTCACATTTGAGAGATGTTGCGTGCAGGGAGGTATGTAGTTGGTGGATCAAATGTGTTGGACTACAGGCGAGTAGGTCCGTAGAGTAGGACTACGAACGGGAGGTTCGTAGAGGTAGGACCACGAGCGGGCAGCTTCGTGTGAGCGTCATAAATCTTGAGTCCATGGCTAACTATGTTGTGTGATTTGAAGGTTGAAAAGACTTGGGGTATTAAGGATTTTGGCCAAGGTCTAACTATGATAATATAACTGGGTGTATTTATATTATTTAATTGATGTGTTTTCGTTTATTATTAAGCTCACCCTTTCTTATTGTGCTTAGCGATGATCGTGTAATTATTTACACGAGAGCAGATCATGATATAGGTGATGCTGCTAACACTTGAGACAGAGAGAGGGGCTAGCTTGGGTTGGAGCTAGGGATTTTGTTATGTCTTTATTATTTATCAGAATTGTTAGAAAATTGTAATGAGTTTATTACTCTAATTTTGTTTAAATTATGGTACTTAGATTTATGTTTTGAATTTTCCTGCCTTGGGAATAATAAAAGTTTGACGTTTGATGTTCTTTTCTTATTAATTTATTTTAATTAAGTAAATTCCAGTAGGGATGTTACCAGTTTCACTTCTTTCTTCAGCATGTGGTCGTATTGCTACAGATTCAATCAATGTCCCCATTAACTTTGATAGTTGGCCAAAGGTTCCAAAGTCATGTTGGGTATAATGTGGTTAACTTTGCTATTCTTGAATTTGTTTTTAGCTCTCATGCATTTCTATGATTGATTTTAGTTCTTTTATGCTTTTTACCAATTACAATTTTCCTTCAAACGATTTGCAAGGTGTCGCAACCGAAATCGCAATGGGACGACAAACCAAAAATAGAATTTGGAAAAAAAGAGGTTGGAGTTGCTACCATAGTTTATTTTGGAAAACTACGAAAAAACCAAAAAAAAAGAGTAAGGTCTGCGAAAAATCAGATTTTGGGTCCAGGAGTCGGTTACGCGTGGGGAAGGTATTAGCACCCCACAACGCCCGTCCTAAAAGGTTACCTTTAATTAAATGTGCAAAGGATGTGGTTTTCAAAATATTTATTTTTCCCCAAAAATAGTAATAAAAGAATATACAAAAGAAACAAAAATAGTTTTTTGGTTTTTGGGCCCGACAAGGATTAATCCTTGCTCCTACGTATCTTCATTTACAATGGAGAATTAGGGTTACGTAGTTCTTTATGAAAAAACTATTTGGAAAATGATTTAATTTGTTTTATAATTTTGAAAACCTTTTTATTAAAATTTTAGTATTATTTTAAAATTGGTATCATGCGACGTGAGCGGCCGAATAGACACTTGAAATAAATTCTTTTTTTCTAATCTTTTATTTTTTATTTTTTAATCATTTATAAATTTTTAATATTTTTTTTGTAAGTTATTTTAAAGTAGTTGTGGATGTCATTGCGACGTGAGCAACCAGATAGATATAAAAGAGTAAACAAAGAAAGCTATTTTTTTATTTTTAGATCATCTGTATATATTTTTAGAAAAAACAAAAGTCTGTATAGGATGTCATGCGACGCGAGCGGCCGGGTAGACAATAAAGAAAGGGGAAAATTATTTTTTATGATTAAAAAAAAGAATAAAAATTGAAAAAAACTAAATCAAAAGATGAAAGAATTGAGAGTGACGTACCTTAAAACAATTTCAATATCTTCTCACCTTTTTCCTTTTTTTTTTTGCTTCCTTTTCTAATATTTGTTTGTTTGTTTTTCCAATAGAGATAAAGATGAGAGGTATCTATGTGGGTGGTAATGAGAGAAAGAGAGAGTGTAGATAATGCTTTCTTCTTCTTTTTTTCTACCTCCTTCGATATGTTTTTTTTAAAAGAGAGATAAAAAATGGGGTGTGTATGTGGGAGTGGTGATCGGGAAGAATTAGAGAAGTATATAGAATTTTTTTTTCTCTTTTTTTTGTCATGACAGAGTGCGTATTTATACTCACACCTTGCAATATCAATGCAATCTCAACCTTAATTGTAATCAACAATATAAGGAAGGAATTGGTCATGATCGCAGCACATTTTGGAGATCAAATCATAGCAAATCATAACACAAAATCAATCAAGATCAATAATATTGATTCTAACCGTCAACAAATCAGAGAACAAAATCAATCCCAATTAGTAATATTGATTCTTACCATTTGAAGAGATATTGCTTCTAATCATTCCAATCATATCACTAATTTCTCTTCAAGAAACAAAGGGTAGAAAGCATGTTTAGTTGTTGGGGTCATGAGAAGGAATGCAATAATTAATAACAAATTGGACTTTTCTTTCTTTTTTCCTTTTTTTTTCATCTCTCCTTTTTTTCTTTTTTTTTTCTAGAATTAAAGTTTGAAAATCTTTGAAGAAAATTTTGTTTCACATTTTTTTTTATTTTATTTTTTTGAAAATAAATTTATTCGCCTGGACGAAATTGGGTGTTGACAACTACCCCTCTTTACTTAGATTTTAATAGATAATATGAAAATTAGACTTTTTCATATTATCGTAATAAAAGATAAGTAAAGATAAAAACACTAATTTCGTTCGGGTTTCAAAAGAAGACAAATTTTAAGACAAACTTGACCATACCAAGTAGAGGGTCTCGATTTGACACACTAATTCTTTTTGTTTTTTTTATTTTTTTAAAAAACCAAATTAGACCAATCCCGCGGAGAGGGTCTAGATCCAAAGGATTCGGCGACCATTACCATGTAGAGGGCCCCAATCCGAAAAACATATTCTTGTTGTACTTTGACGTTTTGAAAAAAAGATTAGACCAATCTCGAGGAGATGGTCTATATCCAAAGGATTCGACGACCATTACATGTAGAGGGTCTCGATTCGAAAAAAAAATCTTTTTGTAACTTTTTAACTTTTTGAAAAAGAGATTAGACCAATCTCAAGGAGAGGGTCTATATCAAAAGATTCAGTGACCATTACCATGTAGAGGGTCCCAATCTGACAAAAAAATCAATGACCATTATCTCGTAGAGGATCTTGATGTAAAGAGATCGATGACCATTGCCTCGCAAAGGGCCTCGATGTGACATAAGAAATCAATGACCATTGCTTTACAGAGGGTCTTGATGTAAAGAGATCGATGACCATTGCCTCGCAGAGGGCCTCGATGTGACATAAGGAAATCAATGACCATTGCCTCGCAGAGGGTCTTGATGTATAAAAGGAAATCAATAACCATTACCTTGCAGAGGGCCTCGATGTAAAGAAAGGAAATCAATAACCATTGCCTTGTAGAGGGTCTTGATGTAAACATAAGGAAATCAATGACCATTGCCTTGTAAAGGGTCCTAATATATAAAAGGAGAACCTGAATTTTGCTTTTGAAGTGTCGACAAACACCACGTGAATGCCTAACATTGGTGAGACTTACACAACAAATTATCATTGTTGACTTCTTCTTTTTTAAAGGATTTTCAATGATTTTGTGGAGTATGATGGATGATTTGATTATGCATGACATGTTATGATTTCTTTTTGAACCTATATGATGATATCCATACATGGATGTGTGGATGCATGGGTGGAATTTGTTTTTTTCATTTTTCATTTTTCCTTTATTTTAATTTGAGAGCAAGGAAAACTAGGCTTAGAGGATGAAAAAAAAACTAGGCTTGAGGCTAGACAAAATTGGGTTTAAGGGCCAATGTGAAAACTAGGCTTGGGGGGCCAGTGTGGAAACTGGGCTTGAGGGCTAATGTGAAAACTGGGCCTGGGGGCTAGTGTGAAAACCGGGGTTTTTTGGTTTTTGGGCCCGACAAGGATTAATCCTTGCTCCTACGTATCTCCATTTACAATGGAGAATTAGGGTTACGTAGTTCTTTATGAAAAAACTATTTGGAAAATGATTTAATTTGTTTTATAATTTTGAAAACCTTTTTATTAAAATTTTAGTATTATTTTAAAATTGGTATCATGCGACGTGAGCGGCCGAATAGACACTTGAAATAAATTCTTTTTTTCTAATCTTTTATTTTTTATTTTTTAATCATTTATAAATTTTTAATATTTTTTTTGTAAGTTATTTTAAAGTAGTTGTGGATGTCATTGCGACGTGAGCAACCAGATAGATATAAAAGAGTAAACAAAGAAAGCTATTTTTTTATTTTTAGATCATCTGTATATATTTTTAGAAAAAACAAAAGTCTGTATAGGATGTCATGCGACGCGAGCGGCCGGGTAGACAATAAAGAAAGGGGAAAATTATTTTTTATGATTAAAAAAAAGAATAAAAATTGAAAAAAACTAAATCAAAAGATGAAAGAATTGAGAGTGACGTACCTTAAAACAATTTCAATATCTTCTCACCTTTTTCCTTTTTTTTTTTGCTTCCTTTTCTAATATTTGTTTGTTTGTTTTTCCAATAGAGATAAAGATGAGAGGTATCTATGTGGGTGGTAATGAGAGAAAGAGAGAGTGTAGATAATGCTTTCTTCTTCTT
>Ga0214545_1004926_pt1 | contig 24642 bp, 9 predicted proteins | sample CNSS4metaG_FD_160064 | JGI IMG/M metagenome (GOLD analysis project Ga0214545, IMG submission 160064) | Root nodule microbial communities from cowpea collected in UCLA plant growth center, Los Angeles, California, USA - CNSS4 | ecosystem: Host-associated > Plants > Roots > Nodule | place: USA...
ATATATATATATATATATATATATATATATATATATATATAGATCCAAATAAACAAGGTCTAAATTAATATTCTAACTAAATTTATTTGTGGTGATACAGAATTCTAAGTTTTGCTTAACTGTCTTGGCAGGTGGAATCAAATTCATGATCATGGTACAAGTCATTTATGTGTAATAGATCTTGAGAGAAATGCCATTTCCATGACTACTACTGTAAATGCATATTTTGGTTCAAAGATCCTTTCACCAAGTACTGGAATAGTACTGAACAATGAGATGGATGATTTTTCCATGCCTATAAATGTTTCCAAGGATGTTCCACCGCCAGCTCCGGCCAATTTCATCGTGCCAGGAAAGCGGCCACTATCATCCATGACACCAACTATTGCCCTCAAGGTATCAAATCCTTGACTCTTAAATTTGGCTATCTTTTTCCACATTATCATCTATGTGGTTTTGAAATGTTTCATTATTATCAGTTAAGGTACTCATTGTTCTCTTGCAATGATTTCTTACTATGTCCATGCAGAATGGGAAGCTAAAAGCTGTAGTAGGTGCAAGTGGAGGTGCTTTCATTATTGGTGGAACTTCAGAGGTTCTTTTGAATCACTTCGGTAAAGGACTCGATCCTTTTTCTTCTGTAACGGCTCCAAGGGTCTATCATCAGGTATCTTAAACTTTTAAATTCTTTGCACAAACTGATATAAACTACTTTTCTATAAAACAACAGTATATCAGTCTAAACTGTTTTACATATAAATTGTAAACTATTTCAATAAACTGTTCCATTTGTGATTTTGACTGCATACTTGTCTCAACATTTCCATCACTGATTAACTGAGAAACTCCCCATGTTTTATGCAGCTAATTCCTAACGTGGTTAACTATGAGAATTGGACAACTGTGAGCGGTGACCACTTTGAACTTAGCGCTGATATCAGGAAAGTCCTTATAAGTAAGGGTCATGTCCTAAAGGGCCTTGCCGGTGGGACTATTTGCCAATTTATTGTTATAGACGATTTTGTGTCATCAAGAAAAAGTAAAGAGAATGGAAATGGAAGGCTTGTGGCAGTGAGTGATCCAAGAAAGGGTGGTCTTCCTGCAGGCTTTTGAGATAATTCATTGACATTGTGATATCTCTTTTTCATCTAAGCAATCGTAGTTTGTCCTTTTCATAATTCACTGCTTTCTGTATTTCCACGGTTGAAATAAAAGATCTACACAATTATACTACCGGGTATCTCAGGTTTCCACAACTTCCCTGCACTTTTTCTAGTGGTTTTTCTGTCTGTTGGTTTACACACTCCTGTTCCTGCAGTTAATTCCATCAGTACACCATTGTAAAGTTATTTAACATGGGATTATTGTTAATTACATGACTAAACAAATTTCAGCATAATGTTTTTTAAGAGTTAGCTAATCCCAAGTTAACGCTCGATTTACAATGAAGATTCTAGGTCAGTTAATCATAAGGCCTGGCCATGCATATCATTACAAAACAGATAAGTTTGAGTTTTTCAGACAAAGGTGTAGTGTTTACTAAAAGTGGTTTATACATGGCGATGGTGAAGAGAAAGCATAGATGTTTGTAAAAGGCTTTTTGTTCTTCTTGTTTGAGTTCAGGTGCAACAACTGACAATGATACTTCTCGGAGGCTTCAGCTTCTGCAATTTGATTACAAACCTCGACCATACAAAGGACTTTGGTGATGATGTTTTTGTCAAAAGAAAAAAGTTTCTTGCTCCTTCCTTGTTCCACTTCTACCAAAAACCTGTGAGAATCCAACATTAACCAAAAGTTTTCTCAGATATATGACAACCTTTCTCTCAGTTTTATGTATTTTTTTTCTTTCTGAAAATTGAATCGAAGAATACACTAAAACTAGTTTTCTTTTAAGGAAAACTAAGACCAGTTGTTATATGTGGTTAAAATCTTTTGTTTTTTATTTAATACTTATAAAAAATTTAATTAGATTCATAATTTTTATTTAATTCAATTTATAAACAATGTCGAAATGCAGGAATTGATTTCATCGCTTCTTGTATATCAACAAATATGAGTTACAAAAATTTAGAATATTTATGCTTTTCAATATTTTCTCTTACCATAACCATACTGTAGGAGAGGTTTCATTTAGTTGCTTCTGATATAAAAATAAAAGTAATCTTCATATTTAAAACTAGTTATTGTATTAATTATTCGCAAAAGATGTTTTGAAAGATTAACGGAAAGATAATTGACAGGGTAATCATGGTCAAGTGGTATCGACAACGTACACTTTCTGAAGTTTATGAATTATTTATGCTTGAGAAACAACTATCTCACTTGATTCCAGCGTTTGAGATCTCTGATGCAGGTACATGACAGTATGTTATCTTGATTTTTACATCCCCGAAATATTCGTTTATTTTTTTTGTTTTGTCATTCAGTTTTCTTGTATCATAATTTTTTCTCTGCTACCTATATGCATGCTTCATTATATACATACATAGAAACTGTTTGTCACCGATGGAAAAAAAAGAGAAGACACCTGCAAAGGCTGAAACAGTAGCTATGCATGAAAAATTCAGATGTAATGAATTTGGTTGCATAAAAGTAATAGCATAGAAACTTTCTTTTCCAAGATTTCTTCCAAACATAGAAACTGTTTACTCCTATAAATTGAAGATCTCGGTATTCTAGTTAATGCATGGAAATGTTTCAGGATTAAGTCACCAATGTGTTTCACCAACAATGATGCCGGTACACACAATTCTTTCTGGCTATTTAACCATGATGCAGAGTCCAGATTCTTTGTTGAAGTTCACTGACATGCCTCCTCATGTGCAGATTTTGGTGTGGATGCAGAAGAAAGGAGTACCATCTGTAGTTGATTGAACAAAGATACAACAAAACTGTATAAATACTCTTATTATAAAGCTTATTAGAGTGAACAGCATACTAATAAAACCAATCACAGACTAACTGATATTTCTAACAAATCACTCTCCATCATCAGAAAAATAACTATGTCCACTAAGAGAGTCTAAAAGTGGATTGATTTTGAAAAGCAAACAAAGTAACGTTATATGAATTTTACATGACGAACTTCCACACAGGCTCATGGCATATTCTAAATATTTCATTCTGCAACAATCCAATATACACCATGCGTCCAAAATTAATTTATTTACAGACTGGTATGCATAAAATGAGCGAGCAGTGGTATTTACAGCTTCTCCATAACGCAAAACTGCAGGAAAAATGTGAGCAACCTGGACCCTCACGTGATGCTCTTGGCCAAAGAAACTGACCAATGTTGTTCATCATCACATCACGTTCATGTTACAAGTTTTGGCTCCTTTAACCTGTTTGTTTATGAGACTAAGCAGGTTCACGGGGTCTGTTAGACCAGAGTGAGCTCAAAGCCCTCAGGCGCTGGAAATATTCTCCCAAAGCAAGCAAGCATCGAGCAGCCTGACGGATTGTAAGTATTCGAGACATCTGCTGCAACGTTCCCTGCCGTAGATGATCAGCCTGTTTCACACACACCATTGTTTCCCACAAAGGAAATTTTTTAAAAACTTATAGAATTAATTCTATTATATGATTCGTGAAATATTACTATGAATCCATCAAAACTAACTTGAGGAATGTTGCTTTATGAAAGAGATTAGGTTTTCTTTCTGATCATAAAGTTCTTTCATGATTATCCAAGAACAAGAAAAGTGTAAAAGAAAAAAGAAAGACAAATAGATAGATTGACAAACGGAGATAGAGAAATTAAAGAACGCATTTCAGCATTTAATAGGATATCTTACCGGGTTCAGTTTAATATCCTATTGTTATATTATGAGAATTGTAAATCTTAAAGTCCTAGAGTAGTTTGTTTTCTGGAATGGATTAACAACGGAAGAAAACTACAAATTAAGTTACACAATTGTCTGCAGAAACATTACCTGGTTCACAAAGCTCACCAGAGCTTCCAATTTCTCCATTGCAGAAGTCATCTGTGGAATGTACGTTCCTTCCATGAACTGTCCAGCTGCTACACTATCAGCAAGAGTTTGCCGGAGTTTGTCCATACCTTGTGACAGGGCATCTTCTGCTTGCTGACATGATTGTCCAAGGTTATAGATATCCAACCGTTGTTGCTCTGTCAGAGGTTCAATCAGGGGCCCAAGAACCTGCAATTAAAATAAAATGTCAGCAACAACCATACTACACATTCTAGGAATGAAGTTTTATACATCTTGCATTTATTAAATATGAACCGTCACCTTTAGAAGCTCAGAGGGGCGAAAGCCTCCGATCCAGAGGAAAAATCTTTCGGCCGTTGTTTTCCACATACCAGACATGACATAGAACACATCGGCTTTTGCAGCAGCAGATTTCATGCGAAAGATTTCAGCGTAGTGGTTCATCATACCATCTACCAGAATCCTCAGCTCTATGTCACCGATATGAGCATTTAAAGCACTTCTCAGTTCTGTGATTTGCCTATTCTGCTCGTTCACCCAGTGTCCGTACTCCGTCTCAAAGGTTGTAATTCCTGCAAATATGGTATTATTAGAATGCAAGAACAGACTGGAAAACTGATTCTAATACAAGAAGAAAGGATACTCATGCAAACTAGGAACAATATTACAAACCAACCATAACAATCTATGGTAATCTTGCATGACAACACGAAAATTTCTGAACAATTCAGGAGTTGCAATGCCATAGGAATATCAACATACAATAAGTATAATATTTTTAAAAGAAGATGTATGTGTAATTTATTGTGCAGGGAAATATATAGTTGCAGTACCAACCTGAATTTACCGATCCAGCAAAACCCAGATGATTAGAGTCCAACCCACCACCTATGTACATTCCCTGCAGTTTTGTTGCATCGAGATATTAAAGAGAAAGGCAAAGGAAGAAAGTCGATGATCAACGTAATGTGATCCATTAGAGAAACTAAAAGTATATTAACTCATCTTCCCCACACCTGCTGTCTTGCACGTTCAAGCTCTTGCTCCAACTGCATCAACTTCAAACGACTTGATTCTAACTGCTGCACGTAGGCCTGTGGGGCAATATCAGAAACAACACCAACATTAGTGTATCTAGTCTCTAATACCAAATACCACAATCCATCAATGCATAAACATGCAAACCTTTTTCCTCAAACGGCTCTTTCGAGCAGCCTCTCGATTTTGTGCAAGACGTCTTTGTATCTGCATGTTTCATCATATTAGGTTCCTATTTGTTTCCACCATATACGGGCATAAAAGAGAGTATGGATCCAATTTGAATACAGATTCCTCAAAGTTCAAAATGGCAGGACTAAACTTTTCACTCACACAAAGGAAACAAAACTGAAAAGGCTGAGCCAAAACATTCCCAATAACTCAAGGCTTGAATAATACTTCGTTGCATTATACAACAACACCCTACAGAACAAACCTTGAGCCTTCAAAATGACAACGTATCTAAAATGCAAAACATTTAGTCCTAGACAAATGACCCGATGAAAGAAATTTGAAATTGTATTGCTCAAAATTGTCTACATCTGCATTTGCAGGGAATTTGAGCTGACAAATCAGTTGCAGGAAGTATACCAGAGTTCACAAAGTTTAAAGTAACAAAACACCACCAAGAAATAACCCTTGTTTCTTTTCTTTTGTTTGGGGGAAAGAAGGGGCAAAAAAACACGGTCTTACCTTATCAGTAGGCTTGTTAGCTTCTTGGTCGTACTTATTAGGTGCTCCCAGTATTCCATGAGAAGCATCCTCTGACTAGGTATGAAACAGCACAAACAAATTTGGTTAGTTGGCAGAAGAAGCCTTCGTATTTGGCAAGGAAACAAAGCACAGATTTAGTAGTGGACTCGCACCTGACTATCTAACTTCATGTCTGTCTCGTCTATTAAAGGCATGGATGCACTTAAATTACCATTACTTTTGAAGCCTTCTCCCCACATACTAATCTGGTGGATTGGATCGTACACACTCATCCTTCTCGAGGAAACGAACTGTGGGGATGCTGAATTCATGCTCTTAGTATCGATCACTGCCACAACTCAAGAATAACCATTCACCGTATACCTATACAGCAAAAAATGCATTCAAGATTATAAGCCAAACACCGTTATTACTTCAAAGATTAATACCCAGTTCATACTCTGTTAATCCTACATCATAGCACCAGCAGGAAGTAGAACAAGAGTAGATTATGTAGTTGGCACTGTTTAAACCAGCAGAAGTAAGAGTAAAATTCCTTAACTACTAGCTAAAAACACACGGGAACATACAGAACCATAAATCTCAAGAAAAACCAGACATCACAAGGTAAAGAGAAGCACAAAAGTCGCATAATTCATTTAACTAAACCGTGTTTTAGTTTAGTTCCTTCCTCCACCTCATCCACGTTTGCACGACAACCGCCACAGACAGCGCCTATGCAGAAGAATCTATTGTACGATTTTCCCATTAATAAGGTAACAAACCACCTCATCATTTTTCGCAAATATAGGAACGCAAAACCAAATCCTACGTAGCCCCCTTTTTTCCCTTTTCCCAAAGGCAACAAAAGTTTTAACAACCTCCGGAAGAAAGTACCGGTAATCATAGCAGTTCAAAACAAAGATAAATAAAGTCATCAATCTCCCCAGGTATCTCCTCCACCCATTGATGTCATGATAATATTGAGTTGGAAAAGTACAACAAACAAACTTTGATCTGTACCAATTCCCATCCTCGACAGTTACTCAATTATCCACAAAAACTGAAAAAACAAAATCCAAAAAGCCAAACCTTGTTATAAAGCCACTTTCAGAAACGTTATTTACGTTGTCTTATTATTATTTTCCCGCTCAAAATCCTCATGCCAGCATGGCGTGGTGAAGAACCGCAGAACGCTAGACCCTTCCTATCACTCCATCATTGCGTTGTTAGTTCGGAAGACGACGCTTTCAGAGACACACCTCTTCCTTCGATTTTAATTATATATATTAAAAAAACATACACAAACATAGCCCCCCATTTTTAAATGCCCTTACATTATTTATGTATATGTACAAATACAAATAAAATTGAAAGAGACGACTTTTTGTGCCTTCTTATTAGAGGGTGGAACCTTTTTTATTTTTCTTTTTTCTTTTTGTGTGTGTTGTTGTTGTTGTTACTAATTACTAATTGCTTGCTTATGTTGATCTACAGAGAGTCAAATATATTTCACAACCCAAGTGTCACACTCATCGTCATGTTTCCACTATCGCTAATGTGCGCACCAGGTAGACCTCAACCCTGTTCCTGTTCCTGTTCCTGTTCCTGTTACTGTTCCACCGCCACCGGAATGTTTATCAACACCCATCACTCTATCTAAATATTTAATAATTAATTAATGTACTTGCTATTTTTGTATTTAATTATCCGGTTTATAAGGTATTATTGGTGTCACCATCCACGAAATTAATTTGTGAGAAATGATAACCAAGGTAGAATGCGGGCACCAACAATTTTAGAAAGTCAAGAAATTATGAGTTTTATATGATTAACGAAGGGTGGTGTGGAGTGTTTGGAGTAGAAGAAGACGTCACACCTTCACACCAGATTGGACAAAACCTAATCATTTCAATTTTTTTTTTCATGTCTTACATTATACACACACAAACCCTAACGTATAAATTATTAGCCAATTAATACGAATATTTGTACGTATGCATCCCATGGTTGTTAGCACTATTAGTTTAGATTATTGTTGAAATAAAATAGGATTGGCAGATCCTCACGTCTCTCCCTGTTGGAATTGGAATAATTGTGATTTCATGTTTTTTTTTCTCCCTATTCTACCCTTCTGATTCGATGCATCCCACTCTACTTTTTTAACCATTGACCTCACCACCTCCACCATAAATATACCAAAAGCATTTCTGCCTAATAAATCAGAGCATCGAATGCAACTAACATACCATCTTACCACATTAACTCATTCGTTTTCATTTCTTTAACGTTAATCTTTAGTCCTATCTACCACCATGTTGCCACATCTTAGGATAATTTTCTCCTTTAAAAATGCTGTTAGATGTTCCAATTCTTCCTCTTACATGAAAAAAAAAATACATCTTTTAAATGGATTCTAGTATCTTACAATATTAATCTTTCATTTTTAATCAACAAATTGTTAGGTTTATAAAGGAGTTTCACTAATGAGACATGAACCCAACCACATAAGATATTTACATCACTCTTAACTCAGAACCTGAAAACAATAGATTCATGGATCTTTATTCTTATATAGTACTTTACTTTCTCATTTTTAACCAATGTAACTCACACTTGCATTTCTAACACAAATATTAATCATTTCCATCCTCCATAATCATATATCGTATTATTAGTAAATCCACATCATTAATTCATTTTAACTTAATTAGAAGTCTTCAGATTTAAGTTGTCTTCAGAATAAGAATTGTGTCATTTCTTAAACTTGAGATTTGCGACAAAAATATGTTATTATTATTAAACTGTTATATTAACTCTTATTGTTAATTAGGAATGGTAGATAGGTATCCATATACGAATATCCGCATTTAAGATTTTATTTTTTCTTAACTTAACATCAATGCGTAAAGCAATGTTTAGAATCATGATTCAGCCTTCAAAATAAATCCGTACTTATGTTATACCCTACTCAATGGGTACGTGTCCAAACCTATTGCTAGTGTTTTATAATTTTATTCATGAAATCTATTCTCTTATCGTGTCTTTTCTCATAAATATTAAAATAAAAATGTTTTTGTAATTAAAAATATTTCTACATGAGAAAATAAATATTTTTAAACTCCTGTATCATAATTTGGGAATAATTAAGTTCCAATTACGGAATGCGGTAAATATCACATGTCAATTGTCATCCAAATATTAAATGCATATGTATAATTTAATACACATTTGTCAAGTAAATATTATTTTTATACGGTATTTAAATCTTATATAAGTTACGTTGCGTGCAATGTAATGAGCTTATAAAAAAAATGAAAGGGGCATTATAATAATGAAAATGAAATAGACTTGCACTAAAAAAAAGAACACTTTAGTGGTATAATGAATTCATAAAAAAGAAAAGAAAACAAAAGAAACCCCTCTCAACCAATCTTTCAATTTTCAGAGACGTTTCACGAGGAGATATAACACCAATGAAATCTGAGCCTACTCATATAAGATAAGACATTGAGAGCACTCTTAATTCAAAATTCTAAAATAATGGATTTATGAGTTTTTATCCTTGTATAGTGCTTCACTTTCTCATTTCTATCCAATATAGAACTTAGATTCACACTTGAATTTCTAACAAATATTTATATTATTGTAAAATGACGTGAGCATATATCAGAGATGAAATGAGCATGAGACCCACATCTTTTTTTTATATGGAAAGAGCACAACCTGAGAAATATTTTGTTATGCAATAGTTTCTCCATGTTTAATTTTTTTTTTTACACGATCTTGTTTGGTGAAAAACTAACCAGTTAGAATGCGAACGATGATGGGTGTTGCGTGTAGGATATGATTATTAATTAAAATGTAGATTATGGTTCGCGATGCAGCGCGCACAAAGTTTTGCATTGAGACAAAAGGGTTCAAAAAAACTCGGTCCCTAAGTTGTTATCTACATGTCATTCTTTGTCCCTTTTGTCTTTTCATTCGATATTTTAATTACGGATCACTCGAAACCACAGACCTATTTTGTGTCACATATTACATATTGCCCTTTCAGATAGTGTTGGGACGAGGATCACCATCATCACACATTTTTTCAGTTCCCTTCTTATGGGATCAACTCTTTTTTTTTTTTTCTTTTTTATCTCCAACCATGTATAAATTCTCGTATTCACCAAACATAAACCAGAATCATTAAGAATAATGGTTGAGACTATTAAAAATGTTGTTGTCGGTTCCGTGAATTTGCAGGATTCTAGACCCATATCCATACAAGTTTTCGTTACGATTTTGGCTTGGACAAACTTTTACCAACTTTATCATAAAAAGAGGTGAAAAGGAAAAGTGACATTAGAAATTTGTTGCTAATAAAACGAAAAGAACATGATAATTTGTCTGACAGGTACAGCTTGACACCCAGAAACTTAATTCGTCGTAGGAATAATTGTTAAAAGAATGGGTTTTAATTTTTATTAGTTTTCCATTACTTTTAAATTAGCAATTTTGTTTTACCACAACCAAAAATTTACCGAGTTAATATTGAATCCACACTTTAATAACATATTCTTACTTTTTTTCATTTTAAATGTATGTAAATTTTACACTGTTGTGATAATAATAGTAACCCCAAAAAAGTAATTGAAAATTTTTACATTAATGTTTTGAATAATCAATTCTATATTTTTCTATACTAATAATTAGTCACAAGTGAGTCATTTCCTTGGTAAGGTTCTTTCGCTTTTGTTTAATTTATTGGAAGTTTACCTTTGCCTACCACTTTAAAATAACCCTTCTTTCCAAACTTGAGAATCCAAATCTACTTTTGCACACTTTTTGGTTCTAACAATATCTCTACAAGCCTAACAGCACAAGTAGGCCCAACATTCCTCAACTAACAATTCATACTTTTTTTCTTTCCCCATTTTCTTTTACTTGTTCTCTTTGTTGTTGCTTGATTTTTACTAGTGACAAGATTGGAAGAGATCAATCACACTTTAATCTTTCCCACAAGTCAACAGATAAGAAAAATAAAATTCTTTTTAATTTATCTGGTATTTTAGTATTAGAAATAATAAATATCACTTCCCTTATCGTAATGTCGTTCATCTTAATAGGACACACTTACCTGGTACCAGGTGTTAGGTTTAAGGAGGAAGTTTTATTAATGAAACTTGAGTCTAATCATATAAGACATTGACACTATTCTCAACTTAAAATCTTAAAACAATAAGTTTATGAATCTTTATCCTTATATAGTACTCTACTTTTTCATTTATAGTCAATGTGGGACTTAGACTCACACTTGAATTCCTAATATAAAGGATGTTAATCCCTTATATATATAACTCATGTTTCATTTGTATTGTTTCTCTATTTTCTCTCTCTAAAAAAAAACTATCAATAAATATATAAATTATTTACTCCCATTGCCAATGTCACACTCTTTTTATCTGTATCATATATTTTTTATTGTAGATAACATTAATTGTATCGTGACAAAGGCTAAGTGTAACGTTTTGGCGGTTACACTCTTAAATAAAAAAAATTATATTCTGATTAATGACTATAACTTTTGATTTAGTGGTAAGGGTTCAATGGTATCAATTTTACATAATTTTACATCTAATCATATATATTTGTGAAAATAATTTAGTGCGGAGAAAGAAATAAAGAGTTAAGAATCCGTGGAAATAATTTGGCAGGATGACAGTGGAGATTGTTTATTAGAGTTTGGTTAATATGGAGAAGCCTGAGTCAGAAATTGCACTAGGAGAGGTATTCACTTGCAAAGTAAAAGAATTAATAACTTGTTAATTAAGGAAAAGAAAATGCTGAGGTGATTGCATACGAAATTGTGTATTTTTAAATTATTTTATGTGTTATTGTTGGAATCTTAAAAAAGATTTTAAATTTGAATTTTATCAATAAATCTAATCAACATGTAAAGAAATTTGAACACACTTCAAATAAAGACATTCTAATGGTAATATTATAATAAACTGTGTTAGAGAGAATTTTAAACGTGTTTAAAGTTTACGATAATACTAGTATTTTTTTTTTATGAAAATAAAACAGAATATATTTATTAGTTTGAAGGTTTAATTTTGTTTTTAGTTCCATCCATTGTTGGATTAGATTACTGGTAGAGGTTAATGTGTATGAAGGAAAGGGCAGAAAAAGTGAAACTGAGAAAAAGGAATGTGAGTGAGTGTATAATGAGGAATTAATGCATTCAAAGAAAGGATAAAGAGAAAGTAGAAAATAATGGATGAGAAAGAAGGGAAAACCATGACATTTGCTATTACTGATTTATGAAAAAAAAAAGTTTTATTCTTGCGCCACCACTTTCTTTAAATAAAACAAAAACGAAAGTTTCAATAGTGTCAAACACAAAGTGTATGTAGAGATCCTAATCCCACAAAGGAAAACAACACAGTAAAATGAAGATCCAAGCCACCCACAACACTAGGGTGGTAAAACAGGTCAGTCTGGTTCGCCCGTGGCCCGTCAAAAATGGGTCGAACTGGGTTGGACTAGCTCGTCACTAATAAATGGGTTAGATATTGTAATCTGTCTTTTTTTAGGGCGGGCTGACAAGTCGGCAGACTGGGCCGTCTCTTTTTTTTTTAATTTTTAAAATTTTTGTTTATAAATTTATTATATATATATATTAAATTTATTTCTATAATATAAAAAGTTTTATTAATTAATTATTTTTAATTTTAAACATAAAATTTTTAAAAAAGGATTAGCGGGTCAGGACAGACTGGCCCGTTTGGGCCTGCTAAATTGGCGAATTATGCGGACCAGATTACAACGAGTTGACGGGTTGAAATTTTTAACCCAACCCGCCCTTCTTTTAGCGGATTGGCGGGTCGACGGGTCGGCCCAACGAAACCTGGTCCGCTTTGACATCCCTAAACTACACTACCCTACAAAAACTTTAATTTTCAAGTAAAATTGGAAACACCCTTTAGTCAAAATTACCCATTTTGTCTTGGGTCTAGAAACTTCTACTACTCTTGCTAAATTATTGGGATCTAGTAGTTACCCATTTCTTCAAATACAATAATCTAATAATATAAGTGGACATAAGATCCGAATAATAGAAAATATTTATGTAACATTTTTAAACAAAATAAAAAAGGTTAGTATATACATATAAAAAAAAAACTAATTTATTCTAAAATATATTTGAAAGGAATGAACCATACGTGCATTGGAAAAGGCAAGAGACAATCATGGAAGCAGAAGGGTCGACCATTGTACTTGTTGTGAGGGACAATGGCCTCGTGCATTTGTAAGGTACAATGGCGTCGTCAACTGAATAATTCTAATAATAAAAAAAGGACAAATTGTTGTAATTATAAAAGGAAAAAGAAGCCTAATCAATAAGCAATGGATATGAATTGGATTACGTGATTAACAAAAAGAAGACATAATTTAAAAAAGATTCGATAAATTTAAATAATTGTGTGCAATTAGGTCTCGGTGTCAAATGATGTGTATAAAGCTATAATGATAGTGGTGGGTGCATTTGCGACTGATTTTCTTTCCCATATTCCCTATTTTCTGTATATATTTTTTTTCTTTGAATAATCAATGATGAAAAATGATAGGTCAACCAAACACACCATTGGCATTTTTTTTTTATTCCAAATGGCAATCGAAACAAAGTGGGTTGCACTAAGAATGGCTATTGGGGCCTCTCACCTATATTATGCAAGAATTTAGATTCTCAAACAGCAGCATCTCAAGTTGGGTATTTTTCCAAACACCAAAAAAATAAATAAAGTAAGAGACAAGAACATTACATGTTTACGAAAAGAAAAAGGAAAAAAAAAATGAAAGAGGTTGTTAACACTACTTTCATGATTTGTTGAAGACACTTGCAATTTGAGATATGTTCACGTAAACAAAAAGTTTTGCATGCTGCAGATTATGGAGGAGAATTGTGTTTTTATGGCTGCTTCTATGTTCTATGGATCATGTTTTCTTCTTGCGTCACTGAATCTTCTTTTAATGTTATAAGTGATATCACACAACCATGTTTGGTAACACAATTTCAGTTTGATGATGCAAACTAGTCTTATTCTTGGTATTACACGTATATTTTCATTATTTAATTGGTTAACATTTTTGTTTTCTTAATCATAAAAAAGTTAATATTTAAAGAATAATGGCATCAGAAGAAACAAAGTATGTGCCCAAAAAAATAAAGAAATTGCAAAAATAAATAAATAAATAAAATTCTATATCATATTGATTAATAAGCAAATTCCTCAAAAGGCGCATGGTAGTATAACGTGTAAAAGCAATTGTTCTTATAATTAGATAAATATTAAAAAAAATGATTTTTGATAATAGAGAAGTTAATGAAAAAAATATAATAATTATTGAGATTATTTATTTAATTTTAATGAAAAATAAATTTATTAAGAACGATCATATATTTTTTAGACAGAATAACCTTATATGTTTTATAAATATATAAACCGATACTTAAAGGAATCATTTTTTGGTTGATCCTTGTAGAAAAAAAAAACACTTTTTATTTGATTCTCCATCTTTTTATTTCTTTATTTAAAGAATAAAGACTGCTTAAAGAATTGGGAGATCTTTTATTCAATCAGTCATGTTACTGCATTTAGGATTACATTGGAGAATTTTATAAAAAGATGGAAAATAAAATAATGTATCAGAAGGATAGATACTATATATTTTAGTCGTCGCAAGGAATATTTTATCATATTAAATAGAAAAATAATTTACTTTTAAATTAAATATTTTTAAATCCTTAGAAATAAGAATTATTTTTATTGATACAATTTATCAAAACAAAAATTTAAATTTTTTAATTAAAATAAATTAATACAATAATAAACTTACATTTCAGTTTATTAAAACGTGAAGATAACTTAAATTTGAAAATTTTTAAATTATTTTTTTAAATAGCATGTGCCAGGAAAGATATAAATATAAGATACAAATTCTTTTAAGAAAAAAATTATAATTTATTATTTGTTACAGATTCTTTTATATATAAGAAAAATAAACTACGTCATACACGGCACATTTCGAAATATAATTATATTTTAAAAAATAAGTAAATAAAAACAACAATTATGTCTTTCCTTAAATAATAGTTCACATGCGGAAGTGTTTCGAGTAACCCCACCTTATCCCTTGTCCCCTTCTTTTTATGTTAACCATTGTGAACCTTTTTCCATCTTGATTTGATACAATAAATTATTTAATATTTTGTGTTGTTAAAACTAAAACATTATAGTTACTTGACAAAAGGAAGAGTTTGAGTCTTGTACGTTTTATTTTTTCTTTTAAAGATGAACCCTAATTCAAAATAGAGCATACTTTAATCAATTTACCTTGAATCAAGTCAATTTTTCAAAACGACAACTTTTTTTAGTTTGAATTATTATTACAACAAGAAGTAAGGCCCACGCATATTTTTGAGAATAATACACTAGGATTAAGTTCTATTTTTGATAATAAGATTTTATGGTTTTAACTTAGTCATATTTCATATACGTGTAATTATTACTTTATATATTATTGTTTAAAATTTCATAAAAATATAATTAGAGATATATATCAAATATGAATTCACTACAAAAAAAAAAAAACTGAAATTACCGACGAATATATTTTTGTCGGTAAATTTGAATTACCAACAGATTTTATCAACGGATTCTCAAACTTTAATCATCGACCAAAAATTTGTCAGTAATACAAATTTTATTTAGCGACGAATTTTTCTATCAATAAAATTCGTCGATAATTCAAATTTTTTTATCGAAAATTTATCGATGAAAAAATTCGTCGGTAAAGGAAGCGAAAATTTTCCCGCCCAAATCTCTCCTTATAAGAAGACAAGAAGAAGAAGAAAAGAAGAAAAAGAAGGAGAAGAAGAAAAAGAAGAGAAGAAGGAAAATAAGAAGAAGGAAAATAAGAAGAAGAAAAAGAAAAAAAAGGAGAAAGAGAAGAAGAATGAGAAGGAGAAGAAGAAGAAGGAGAAGAAGAAGGAGAAAGAGGAGAAGAAGAAGAAGAGGAAGAAGGAGAAGGAGAAGAAGAAGGAGAAGAAGAAGGAGAAGAAGAAGAAGGAGAATAAGAAGGAGAAAGAGGAGAAGAAGAAGAAGAGGAAGAAGGAGAAGAAGAAGGAGAAGAAGAAGAAGAAGACGGCGGTAGCGGCGGTGGTGGCGGCGGCGGCGATGGCGGCAGCGGCATTGACGGTGGCAGCGACGGTGACCACGAAAAAAAATAAAAAAAAATTGAAAGAGGAAGGAGGAAGAAGATGAACAGTGCAACAAATTTACCAACGAATTTTTTGGTTATTACCGACGATTTTTTCGGTCAGTAATTACTGACAGATTTTTCGGTTGATAATTATCGACAGATTTTACCGACGGATTTTTGCATATGTAATTACCGATAGATTTATCGACGGATTTTTTTGTTGATAATTACCGATGAATTTTTTCATTGATAATTACCGACGGAACATGATTTTCGTCGGTAAAATTAATTATCGACAAGCATTTTACTGACAGATTTTTGACTGTCGATGATCCATTGGTAATGTTAATTTAACGACAAATTTTTATCATTATCGACGGATTTTGACCGTCAGTAATATCGATTTTTCTTGTAGATTGAACCATTTAATCACAACAAAATATATTGTGTACTGTTTTACAAAATCATAGTGTATTATATTTTCTAATAGCTTAATAAATTATATATATATATATATATATATATATGTAACATCCTAAGTTCAGTAGCTTAAAACTAATAAAAATAGGGAGTTTCATCATGGTTCAAAAATAGATAATCCAGTGTACATAATATATTAATACAGTCTTACAAAAGATATGACTATAAAAATATATCACTTATACACTTAAACTAAACTAATAAACTCTATACTTAAACTGACCACTGCTAAAGCTCCCACTGGAAACCTCCTTCTCAACACTAAAACGATGACTCTTCATCCTCTAGAAGCACCTTTGGCACTGCAACCACATTTCCTCCCACCGAATAGGTGATCATCACAAGAGGAAACATACAATACAAGACAGGAACACAATATAAAATAAATATTATTAACATTATTATATCAAGTTATTAAGTGAGTGTACACTCATATATATATATATATATATATATATATATATATATATATATATGTGTGTGTGTGTGTGTAGAAGTTGTTACGGAAATGCGTTTGGTATTGTTTTATAAATTACCATGACATGTAATTAAAAAAACAATGACTGTTTTTAACAACAATTGTGACATTAGTATCTTAATTTAAAAAGAAAGTGCTAATGAAATTTATTAACTAAGAATTTTGTTATGAAAATAAATTTATACATAAGCGTCGTACAAGTTATTCATCATAAAAAACAAAAAAAAATGTAAAATCAGAATTATTTTCGTTAAACAAATGTAGTTTTATTTTTCAGAGACAGATTTGTAATGAGCCCAGAATCTAGTTATGGTTGAAGCCCAAACGATTGAAGTCGTCGTTTAAGCCCAGGAATAATTCTTCTCTTCAAACGCTCAGGGCTAAATTGCTACTACCAAAAACAACCAGTATGCAATGGGAATATAAAAATATATATTAGCATTGACGCCGATTAAAAATAGTATTGCTCTGATAAAGTTATCTTTCAATTTATGAAAATTTATATTCAAAAACTTTAATTTGAAATAATATTGATGTAATAGGAATAATCTCACACCTGATTTATGTGTTTTGCAGTTATAATTATTTTGATACTTTTACAATAACAAAACCGTGAACCGTGTAATTAAGTTTTTTTTTTTTTAAATTAAATAAAAATGAAAATGAACATTTCATCATTCCCAAATCCAATGGCTAGTTTTGGGAATTCACGATCTCACGGTTCACGCATAACCTTGTTTACGCTGATAACGAACACTTGAAAAATCAATTCTCACTTCTAAGTCTGAGAGAGAGAGAAGGATCAGGGAGATTCTTCTTCTTCTTCTTCTCCTGAGTTCTAAATTGTAATCTAAGCTAAGGATTATGAATTAGAATTATGGCTTCGCTGAAGAAAAGTTGATTCAGCATCTATCATTTGACATTTCTACCCTCTGGATTTTAATGGCCGATCACTCAGACTCTTCTCCTCTCGTCCCTCCCCTTCCTCTCACTGACCCTTCCGAGATCGACCTCGAAGCTGGTCCCTCCGAACAAATCCAATGCCGAATTTGTCTCGAAACCGATGGTAATTTCACTTCCCTACTTTTTTCCTTTTCGATTTTCGATTTCAGGTTTTGGCAAGTTGCACTTTCATGTGCTCAGAAGTGAGAATCAATCACTTCGTAATTCTAAGGACTCTATATTGTAATTTCGATTTTTTCTACTTTTGTCCTTAAAATTGCTTTTACTTATTGATTTAAGAATTCAGACTTCAAAAACGTGAATCGTGTGAGTTGATGAGAGGCACGTTATTCTCCTAGCTCTGCCCATTTTGGGTCAATTATACGGAGAAAGTAATTAATTATTGAATTTGAGTAATTCAGTACTGTCTTACATCATTGTTCGTTGGAATTTGAATTTCGTTATTTTAGCAATTATGTATGTAGTTGCTCTTGGACTGTTATTGTTGTTCCATGTGTGGGGTATTGCAAATATGTCGAGAATGGTTGCTAATGTGAGCTTCATTATTGAATGTTGATCCCCAACTCTTGGAGTATATGATATCTTTTATCAGCTGCATTCCGTTTTTTTACCCAGGTAGAGATTTCATAGCCCCTTGTAAGTGCAAAGGTACATCCAAATATGTACACCGAGAATGTTTGGATCATTGGCGAGCAATTAAGGTAATGTTTTATGATTTATTACATTACATTACAACTTTATAGGTGATGATAATTGTCTGAATGTTAGTAAGCGTGGCAAGAAGCAAGTGTATATGCTAAACTTACTGGAGGATTTTGTGGTGGTTAGTAAACCTTTTGTTTGATTAATCAATTAGCCAATGATTTTTGTTATGCTCACATTTGTTGATTTGGTCTCATTATATTTTCCAATTTGTGTGTATTAGCATGTGGTTGGCTTAGCAGCATTTCATGTCACTTTCAGTGGTTTTCTTTTGATTCTTTCCCTTCAGTTATAACTGTGTCTGTTGGCTACCCATCACTCATTTATTTCGGTGATAATTGTACTTTTTGCCTATTTTATTTTACCCGGTTTTTTTTTTACAGTTTTGATTTACTCTCCATGACTTTAACATGTTTCTCATGCTCTTGAATCTCTTGCCATTGACACATCGTGGTTTAGTGGCTATCTTTAGTTTTCCACTCTATTCTCCCTTTTTTGATGATATTTTGATATTGTAACCAATTAATTATCTTTAGAATTAACTTTTTTGTCTTTATCCTGTAGTCCATGAACTATTTCTTTGAAAAAAAAAAATCCTCCAGTGCACTTGGTGTATTGTATGGTGTAAAGTACTAACCGCAGATGGAGAAACACCTGGATATTTTGTATTATGAAAAGCTCTGACAATAATCTGTACTTTTATGATATGCAACCGCTTAAACATTAGTTGTTCAAGTGTGGCCAATTTTAAGTGGCAGAATTTTTTTTTCCTGTACTCAACAGTTCCATGTGTAAAATGGTGTAGTTTACAGTGCTTACCTATGAAATATACATTACTTAATTTTTTTTTCTTTTGCAGGAAGGGTTTGCCTTTGCTCACTGTACAACATGCAAGGCTCCTTACCATTTGCGTGTTCATGTTGCTGCTGATAGGAAATGGCGGACCCTGAAATTTCGGTTTTTTGTCACCAGAGACATTCTGTTTATTTTTCTGTCTGTCCAGCTTGTAGGTGATTTGTTTCGATTTGTCTAGCCATGTATATACTTGTCCATTTGTACTTTGTGAGTGTGTCTAGGTGATCTGATTCAACCCCTTCATTACCTATGCAGGTCATTGCATCACTGGCATATTTGGTTTATCTAATAGATGGTTACCAGCAATATTGGCTTCGTCTTCTCTGGGGTTTTGACAGTGAAATGAGCTTTTACTACATATGTGGTAAATTACGATTAACTCTAGTTGTGTCATCAAATGCTAATGCGATATTGTTTTTTGCGAATTACTTTGACTCCATTGCCTTGAGTTCAATTTCGTTGTTCCAAAGTCAAAAAGATATTGGTTTTGGTTAATTTTTTGTTGGTAATTTCTAATGCAGGAGCTCTATTATTTTTCGCACTGCTTGGTCTTTCTGGGTGCTTCATTACTTGTTATGATCGAAGAGTTCGCAATGATTTAGCTCAGCCGTGTAGAGAGTTATGTCTTTGTTGCTGTCAACCTGGGTAGTAATCTTGATTTTACCTATTCACAAGCCTCTGTCATTGTTAGAACACATAATGGAACTCTCAGCATCTTCATAGGGCTGCATTATAATGCTTGTTTTCTTGTTTCATTTTAGGATGCCAAAAACTTTGCTAGGAGTGCAATATATAAGATTTATTTTAGACCATATTGCGGACCCTTCTTTTAAGAACTTTTTCTCGAAGACGTATAAAATTACGTTGCTAATTATTCATGGTTGCTTATGCTAAGTTGAAAATGGAGGAATTTGCAATGTTGTGTATGAAGCAGCGAGTTTGTGATTCGGACGTCTAACTTTTGTGTCAAATGATGTTGCTGCAGGGTTTGTGCAGACTGTCATTTGCCAGGCACTCTTTGTATGTGGACTGATTGCACTACTTGCTTTGAGAGTTGTGGAACCATGGCAACTGAATGTGGTGGCTGTTTGGGTGGTGCCGGGGAAGCTGGGCTACCATTATTATTCATAATGGCTTTGGTTGTTCTGGGACTTTTTACTGTAATTGGGATATTCTACAGCGTTTTGGTGGCTACCATGGTAGGTCAGCGGATATGGCAACGTCATTATCACATACTTGCAAAAAGGATGTTAACAAAGGTATGTCTGGTTTTCTTTATCTTCTCTTGTGCCTTTGGTGTATTTATATGAGCTGTAAAAGTGTTTTGCAATTCAGCTGAAAAGTCATGCTAATTACTAACCAATATCTACAATTAGCCTTTTAGCTGTGGCTTGGTTTAATTTGTAGCATTTAAGCCCCATATGATTTCTTCACAGAAACATTTATTAGGGATGGGATAGCCAAGAAACTTAACTGTAAAATTTTATTGTTTTATAATTGACTTTGCTTTTAAGATTCTCTTGCATTAGAGCCATATTGACCGAGGCATTTCTGATGGTTTTGCTAACGTATATGTATTTCAGCGACTAGCTTACGTTTATAATGCATTATTATGTAGCTGTTGTAAACTTGTGATGGAATTGAAAAGAGTTTTTTGTTGTCTAATAAATGATAGATAGAAAAGTGGAATCATTATTTGGAAATTACTGCCAAACACTCTTAATATCCATCCTTGCTGCTACTTATATGATAGTATTATATTGATGGGATTTTTAAATTTTGTATAAAAATAGGTGAGAAAAATACAGATATGACAGACTCTTCAATTGGTCTACTTTCTCCTTTCCAAACTCTTGCTCAAATGCTTGTTTCACTTCCCCATTTTTCCGAGTCTGCTCTCAAACCAAAATGCACCTGCTGTGTGCATTTGTTACAAACCAATCCCCCAAGTTCAGTCTCATTCACACAGCCCTCCCAAGTACATATGAGCATGCATTATGCAATCTTTTCCTACTCTTCCATTGCTTGTATAATTTAGCTAGGGTGGGGCTGGGACACTACTAATAACTGGTGGGACAGCAAGGCTGATGTACCAGTGTTGGACATGTCTCTTACATAGATACTGTGGCGACATGTTGGGGTATGTGGCAGTGTGTTGCAACCCTCATTTTGTATGAGTGTGTTGCTAAAATGGCTGTAGTAATTTGGCTTGATTTATGTCTTGTATCTTGATGCCTTAAAGCTGATTTTGGGCCTCTTAATTGTTACTTTTCAAAACCAAAAATATTTAATTAGTTGTTCTGAATACTACAAGTTCGTTAGACCTCATTAGGGGTCACTGCATCCTAGTATTGTATGCTTTGGAGTTCAGACTGGGCTTTATCATGGTTTTGTCCTTAAAATGAGTTTGAGTAGATCATGGAAGGAGAGTGTGTATGACTACTATTGGCTTTTAGACCTCATTAGGGGTCACTGCATCCTAGTATTGTATGCTTTGGAGTTCAGACTTGGCTTTATCATAGTTTTGTCCTTAAAATAAGTTTGAGTAGATCATGGGAGGAGGCTGTGTGTGACTACTATTGGCTTTGACTTCTAAATGAGGTGAGATTTTCGGGTGTACTAGAACTTGCCTCCTTGTTGAGGCTAGGGAGCTAAATTTGGGCCCCTTTACTTGGCATATCAATGTTCCATCCACTTTAGATTCGTTGGACACATTAGTATTATTGCATCTGAGGTATTATATGTTTTAGACCTTTAAGTCAAAACATTGATGCTTTAGATAGGGGGAGCCTGACCACTCTAGCCCTTTAGACTCAATTTAGGGTTTGTTCCACAATACCGGAAAAGTCTCCTATATCTTAGAAGTCAAAGTCAATGGTAATTTATATACACCCTTGTCTCATCAAGTATATCTTAAAGACAAAATTGTGAGACAATACCTCAAATGTAATCACGTGAACAATGTCCAATAAACCTTGATTTTATTAAAGACCCTTATCATTACTTCATAAAATATAAAATAGCAAAATTCTTATCATGAAGATTTGAATTTTTATGTTTTAAATATTTTGTTATGGGATTGTAAAAAATTAATTTTTTATTTTACATGCTATGTTCAAGCTGTGCTGTCCTGTGTTTTTGTTCGAAAATGTGTTGTGTTTTTGTTCGAAAATGTGTTTAATCGTGTCTGTGTCTCTATTCTTGTGTGGGTGAGGTTTTGGAACCGGGGAGCGGTTAGTAGTGAAGCATCTTCTGGCTTATATATGACCACAAACAATTTGTGATTAGTTATAATTTATTTATGAATAATACCAATAATCCCATGTGTTAATTGCGTGTTTTATGAAAACATCATGATGCCCTGGATCAAGCTGACATCATATTGAATTGTTGATTATGAATTATTATCACTTCTCATCTCAGGAGTATGTGGTTGAAGACGTCGATGGAGAGCTGACAGGATCTGATTGGTCTCCCCCAGCTCTCCCTCCCGAGCATGTTCAGCAGTTGAAAACATTGGGTCTACTGTGAGTTTGTAAGAGTCACCAGTCATCTACTTGATGACAATAATGACAGTAGAGATACATTGGCCTTCTCCCATGTTTTGGTAAGCTGGTCATTTTCGTGAAGACCTGCTATTAATTGATAATTGTGTAATAGCCACTCAATTCAGTTTGGCTAGAGTTGTACACTTATGCTGAACTATTGATATGTGGAAAATTGTGAATGTCTGACACACGCCTACAGTCTACTTATGTAAAGAAAATGAAAGAGGATTCTTGATTGCCCGATAACCGGTTACAGGTACATCGCCATTTCTTTTCCCTGATGCGTTGCTGCTTGGTTAGTCATGTTTTATTGGTTGCTTGTTGCATTTGTTGTAAATAATTCTAACGGTAAAATTTCATGCCTACAACTGCTCCGTGATACAAGGAAAGATGTTTGGTTTCACTCTCTTTCTCAGTATTGTAGTTTCTTTAACTTTATTTCTTAGTCTACAACGTTTTCTGTTTCTGTTTAATCTGTTGTCCCACGTAATGGAAGGCATCTACCTGGCGATAACGTCATTTTAATCATTCTTAAGTTGATAATGAAGCATACGAAAACGCTGTTCATTTCAACAAAGAGAGATTAAATTGATAATTTTGGAGTTTGTTTGTATATCTTGTCTTCTCAGGATCGTTATTTTATTCTTGGAGTTTTAGATTATATCTGATGATTAGTTCTCTCCATTTCTTTGGTTTTCGTGTTTCTTAATATTTCACGAATGATTTTCTTATGTAGTTGGGATTATGAGTACAAATAGATACAATACTTTATCCTTCTTTAATACCTAAAACTTCATTATTTCAACAGTTCATTCTTTCCCATTTTGTTCTTTTACGTTTTACTTCATGCGGCTTTTGTTAATTTTATAGCTGAAGTTATTTAAAATTAAAGCTGCTTTAGTACATTGGTCTTGCATGTTTTATACAAGCTTGTAACAAACCAATGATTTCCTAAAGACTCATTCGGTGACTGAATAACTTTTCTACGCGGACAGTATATAGGAACAGATTAAAATTCAGAATAACTCTTATTTTCGGATATAGTTTACAAGATAGTCACGTGTATATTTTTGCGCACGTGACAGATAGCCACCGAGTTACATTGACGCGTAAAACTATTTTGGTAGAAACTAAAGCTGTAATGTAATGATAAGGGGGCACGTTTTTCTTACGTTTAAAACAAAGGAAGATGACCATCATACAATTAAAATAATTTTCGTTTTTTTAAAACTTTTATCGCATTTTTTGTTTCTTCTCCTCATTTTATTTATTATACAATCTTTTTTATTATATGCCCTACTAAATTTTTATATTTTTTTATTGTCTATTATTATACTTTCTGTATATTTTTTGATTTTCAGTTATGAAATTCATCTTATAATTGTTAGGAATATTTTTTATTTATCTTTTTATTCGCAATCCCAAAAAACCAACATTTTAGAGTCCAGGTTTAGTATCACTAGTGTGATTTTATTTTATCGTTATTTTACTTATGCTCTATTTTTCCTAACATGACATGGTATATGTAAGGCCCCATTTTTCCTGCCCAAAAGTTAGTGGGCTGCCCTACAGTATTGGGCCTAAAGACCGGCCCATAGTATATAAGCCTTAGGTCTGCCCTAAACCTAGGGTACCCTACATTTTCAGGGATCTTGCCTTGCCTTGAACCCAG
>Ga0214545_1004928_pt1 | contig 24632 bp, 7 predicted proteins | sample CNSS4metaG_FD_160064 | JGI IMG/M metagenome (GOLD analysis project Ga0214545, IMG submission 160064) | Root nodule microbial communities from cowpea collected in UCLA plant growth center, Los Angeles, California, USA - CNSS4 | ecosystem: Host-associated > Plants > Roots > Nodule | place: USA...
ACAAGAACACCTATATAATTCTAGAACCTAAAACCCAAGAACTTGATCTACCAATCAAGAACTCCCCCTAGGAGCAATGCATCCACGCAATTGCACCTAGGCCTACACTTCACACAATGAAGCAACTTTAATCAGAGATACAATCAAAATAAACAAGAAACGAATACACCTATAGTTGTGCAGATTTGTCAATTTGCTCCTTGATTCAAGCTAGACCCATCAAGTTAGAATCAAGCATCAATCTCCTTGAATCTTCACTTGAATGATCTTCCATAATGCTCAAGAACTCTGTGTCTCTCAGAGGGCTATTTCTTAGAATGAATTTCAGTGATCTATAAATTTTCTCTCTAACTGAAACAGATTCAGAAAATAACTTTTATATTGAGTTCTTTACTGTCATTAATGGATTAGGAGTTTACCTAATCGATTATCGTGAGTGTGTTTTCACTGCCTTAGTGCAGTACTCACAGTTAATCCATTAGTTAAACAGCTAATTATTCATGTTTGCACAAGAAAGATTGTGATGGTTAATTACAACTTAATGCAGGCTTAATTACAACTTGATGTAGGCTTGATTTACATATGATAATTTCATACTAACAGCCTAATGCACAGCCTAACTAAAATAGGACTAATTCTAAACTGGTAATGCACATGAAGTGTAGCCTTGGACATCATCAAAACCATCTTCATATGAGTTGAAGTAGCTCCCCTTTCAACAAGTTCTAATATGAGAAAGAATGAGTATATATTTTAGAATTCTAAAGAAGAGGTAGAGAAAAAGTGTTTTAGAGAGAAAATATTTTGTTAAATGAAATTTTCACATTTCATATCTTTTAAATCACTTATATCCTTGAACACGTTAATTAGTCGTTCTAACAATGTCAATTTTTTTTTACTAAATTTAAAAATAAAATAATTAAATTTATGTAAAAGATAATGAAAATATTATATTTATTTAATTCTAAAATTAAACATAATCAATACAAAAATTCAATAAAATCTAAAGTTTCACATACACTAGAAAAAAGTATAATTCTTATGTCCTTATAAAAAAATTTACAATATCAGAAAATTACTAATTACTATAGATATAATTTATTAACTATAATGATCTGTAATTAAATAATAATATAAAAAATTATTCATATGTTACATTATGAACCAATAATATATGTAAAGTTAGTATAAACTATTATAAATTATCAAATTAAATATCTTTTTTAATATGTTTTTAATTCTTAAACTTTGATGTTAAATTGAAATTTGTCCATTTTAAATTTGATATATTTTGATTCTTAAACTTTCAAATAAATGGATAAAGTCCATTTAACCTAATGACATTAATTATTTTAGGTTTGCTAAACTGTGTATCTGAAGAGCAATGACATATCAAATGGTGTAACAACTTAAATGTCATTCTGAAAACTATGTCTATTAACTTTTAAAAATTTGAGACCAAAATATACCATAGTTTAAAACATAAACAAATTATAATTTTAAGTTAAAAGTCAATATATTTAACCTAAATTGCGTTAATCTTAAACTACACTGATAATAAATTTGTTAACTTTTACAATAACTATATTAAAACCGTTATAATAATAATTGAGAAAATAGAAAATTAATAACAAAATATAATTTATGTTATCATTTAATTCTAAAGTGTTGTATAAAGGTAGCTTTTTTTTATAGATAATTTTTTTTTTGAAAAAGGTGTATGCATATTTTGTGTTAATAGATTAGTATTAATAATTTTCATATATTATATGAATACATTGGGAAAATAATTAAAGAAAATTTCCCAAAAGAAAAATTAATTAAATTTATATGAGCTAGAAAAGCCAATTTAAATAATTTGATATTATGAACTTCAAGGTTTGTTAGTTAAGCTGATTGAATAAGCAATAAATCAAGTTTGAGTCATCAACCTTTTAAACTCAAATCCAAATTGAAAATGTTTAAATCATTGGTAATATATATATATTTCAGTATATTAAATTCTTAAGCTAAACACCGATAAAAACCTAAATATGCAGTTATGTTTACAATTTTCATGGTTGCATGTTATTTACACGCGCGTGTATGCACGTGGATGTAGTCGACATGGTTTTCATTTTCAGCGTCTCTCTCCTCCGCATTGACCGGTTATTACCCGCGCACGGTCGTATCTTTGCGGGGCCCGCACCCGATAGAATCTATATGGGACCCACCCTGAATAGTTAAACCTCTTTATCTTAATCAATCCATTGCATACACTCTAAACCCCACTTAATTAATGACCCAAAGCAACCTTATCAATCCAAACATTTTCGACATACATAATTTAACCACCAAAATGTATTTAGTACCCTAATCATGCTGAAATCAACATTTCTGGGAGGGGCTGAATGCTGGAAATATGAGTTGCTTAAAATAATATTTCAATTTTCTTTAATATATAGGATTGCTTAAAGTTTTTTTTAACAATTATTAAGTTTAAATTTAACTATTTATTTAAATTCAAATATTTATCTTACCATTTGTTTATTTTTTAGATGATGATTAATAAAAATATTCAAAATTAATATATATATATATATATATATATATATATATATAACATTTATTAAGATGATAAAGTGAGTCAATATATTCTGCATTCTTCTAAAAATGGGACGAGTGAAGTGACTCACAATAGAGAAGTGAAGTGAATTTCCTATCGGATTGATGGATTGACACTCAATTTTTTTAAAATTTATGCTTTTAATATATATATATATATATATATATATATATATATAATTAATATTTTTAATTAAATAAATTAAAATTAAAATTATTTTTATATTTTAAATTACTTTATTATAATTAATAATTATAATTTAATTTTAAAGTAGTAATGAATTATAATTACATTTTAAATTATAATTCATTTATTTTTATTTTTACATTTTAGATCTTCAAGTAATACAATATAAAAAAATTAAAATTATTTTTTACTTTAATTTTATTTAAAGAAGAAAAAAAAAATAGGTTCATTGACTAACTGCTTTGTCCTACCAATTTGGCAACTAAGTATGTCAAAGTAACTATTGATTTGTTGAAAATATTATTTTCTTTTGCTAAGATCTTTTAACAACTTTTGTATAAAAATGTAAGCAATAGAAACAATTTATAAATATAATAAAAGAAGTGTTAATACTTATTTTATATAGGCTTACACTAACTAAATTACGTCCAATTTACTTTAAAAAACTCTTAAAAAGTTCCATTATAATTAAAACTATTATAATAAATATGGTCTACTATTACTTTTGACTTAAATGTGTACACAATCACATTCTTGATAATCCTTCTTTATCTCCTCTTAAGATAAAGAATACATGCATTATTTGATTAGTAAGTCATTTATGACTTTTTCAAGTATTCTTCATATTATGACTATTGGTTTCTAAAAAAATGTCAAATAAGAAAAGTAAAACTATAGAAAAAAGATGATACAATAAGGTGCACTCTTAGCTAGAAATCAACTTCATTGAGGGAAGGATTTACAAAGATATATTTAAAGACTAAAGTGTTGATACATGGTCAAGTATGCACTCTTCTATTAGATAGGGATTTTATGTGTAGATAGGGATTTTATGTGCAACTGTTTGCATGAAAGAAGAAAGCTTTTTCATAGGATTATTAGTCAACAAATGAAGTTAATGAGTCCTTTTATAGGCATCTTAATATTGACATTTAAGAGCTTTAGTGTCTTTTTGAAAAATTTAGGGACTTGCAAAGTTATAGGTCCTAATTATAACATCACAATCGAATATTACTAATTTTAATAAAAAAATAATAATATTGAAATATAAACCACATTTATTATAATATCTTTCTAAAGATGCGGGAAAATTAAAACCATATATTAATCGTCATAATAATAATATCCAGAAAATTTAACTCCAAGTTTTACATCTCCAAGACTAATTATAAATCGGAGTTACAAAAAACCAGAAATAGGTTGTAATCATTAAATTCTCAATCTGCCCCACTTTGATGCTATGCCTCACCAGAACCACCTTCAACATCATATGCTCCTGTGTAATGAATTACACGATCATCACCGAAATAAGCAGATAGGGTGAGCTAACATATATAAATATATACAATTCAAATATATATGCACACACTAATCAGAGAACTTTATCCTCTGATTCTATACCACATGACCGCCACCATTTTACCCACGTTCTACATCTTTGGATGATAACCTCCAGATACCCTTTTGCGGCCACCACCTACAAGCCACAACTTGTAGAACACGTGAGGGAAATCATGTTACGGACCACGCTCCGCAACACCAGGTGGAATTTCCAATACGAACCGCAGTTCGTACTCTTGACACAAGATTATCACATCATTGGCCACAACCTATGATTGCTCAATCAAGTGGAGACCCTCCATACGAGCCACAACTCGCACACTCACACCAGTAACACACACCATTCTGAGTCACAACTCAAGGAATGTCCAGTGTTCATCCTCTATCCTGAGCCACAACTCAAGGGATGTCATTCTGAGCCACAAATCAAGGAGTGTCATGTGTTTACCCTCCATCCTGAGACACAACGGGTTACCATTATGAGCCACAACTCAAGGAATGTCCCAACAAAGTCCATCCTTAAGGTATCACCCAAAGCCTGGTAGACCACGCACATCCAAAGCATACAAGCCCTACCCTTGCATTATCGTCTGGCATTGCTCTAGAGTCGCCATATGAAAGCTAGTTGTAGACCGCCTAGCAGAACTTCTTTGTTGTCAGGCGCTAAGTGCCTTTGAACACACTACCTCTGTAGGTATCACCTGGCGGGACAAACCTCACTACCAGACACCACACACTCTAGTGCCACTGTCCACACAATTATCGCCTGGCGGAACGTCCACATTGCCAAGCGCTACGTGCTCTAGGTGTAACATCCCTAAGGAATATTACTGATATTAAATAAATAAAATTCAAAAATACAATAAATGCCGCATTGAATATAACTATTTCCCAAACGCGAGAAATTTAAAACTTTAATAAATATAATCATAACACTAGGAGTCCATAATTCGTAAAACCGAAATAAAAGTCAAGACTCCCAAAAGGGATTACATAATTTTCTCAAAACTAAAAATGTAAACATCTATATACATATACAAAAATATCCCCTGCTAGCCCTCGCTCTGAGTCTAAGTGTCTGCTGACCCACCTGTCACATCATCTGCTCCCGGATAACAAGTCATCCGATCATCGCCACACTCACACAGAAAGGGTGAGCTATGCACAATGAAGTATAAACAGATATATGAAATAAACATGTTTCCCAGCCCAAATAACATAAGTAAACATCTTATAATATCATAATTCACCCAACCATGACCTCATAGTCCTTTGTGAGTCATATGCATGAACTAGGTCTTGGGACTTCACTGTGCTTCCACGAAACTAACTCATTCGTGGTCCAATCCTATGAGCCTATCCCGCTCATAGTCCTGCCCTACAGACTCCTCGTATGTAGTAAAACATCCAAGTCTTACACTTGGACCCTGGCACGCAATCACCATACTATGGACTCCTCGCCCAATAGTAGCCGACGGGAACATTACAGTTCCTTGCCCATGGTGCGCCCGACACATGCAATCACCATACTAAGGACTCCTCGCCCATTAGTAGCCGACGGGAACTCAATCAGTTCCATGCCCATCATGTGTCCACCCACCAAGCACATCCCAGACCCCTATTGGACTTAGTCCTTCAAGCCCAAACACCACACCACATGCATATACAACCTATCCTTAGAATAAAACAGCCAAATCATCATACACAATCACATAGAACATAATAACTCGCACAAATTCGCTTAAGCTAGAGACTTCTCGCCCAAACTAAGCTCTCAGCCTCGCCTAGGCTAACCCAACTCGTCTGAGCGAGCTTAAAACAAAAACCACACCACGTTATCTCGCTTAGGCGAGATACTCTCGCCTAGGCAAGACCATCTCTCGCCCAAACACTCATCTCCAACTCGTCTGAGCAAAAAATGCAAACAAAGCATCACACATGGTCACGACGTCTCGCTTAGGCGAGGCCATCTCGCCTGGGCGAGATCCTGGTTCGCTCAAAACCCATAAACCCTCGCCTAGACGAGAAGTCGTGCTCAACACGCGCAACTTCAACACCATCTCGCTTAGGCGAAACTATCTCGCCTGAGCGAGTGTACGTGTCGCTCAAACCCAATCCTCGTCGCCTAAGCGAGACGCTCATATAGCAACAGGGTTTGCGTCCCTGCTAATCTCGCCTAGGCGAGCCTGGCTCGTCTGAGCGAGAATTGTAGGTCCCTACACTGATACGCACACAACAACAACACACCAAACACCAATTTGCATCCCATTTCATACCAGTTTAGTATACCCGTATTTCAACAACACATATGCATAATTTTAGATTACCTTTGGTTCCCAAAATGCCAAGCACACACAGTTACATCATATCCAAGGCATAATCCCATTATATTCATACATTTGGGTCAAAAATTCCATTACAACAATACCAAACCCATAACCCCCGAAATTCATCTCATTCAACACGAAATTCATCACACAAAGTCTATACACTTATCAAGTATGACCTAAAGCATACAATTTCAGGTTCAGCTCCCCTAACCTGGAATTTGTGATTAAGAATTGAGAAAGATAGAACCCTTGACTCACAATTTCTTTCTTGCTTCAGTCTTTGCACACCCAACTCAACCTCTCACTCTCCAATTTCGCTCTCCTCTCAAGGTTCCCCAGACAATTTGCAGAAAACCCTTCTTTTTACCTAAAATTTGCCTTTTATAGTTGTCTTAAAAATGGTTTTTAAAAATAAAACGAAATTGGGCTTTATTGTGGTTTTCCCAACCCTCTTGGCTGCCCCATTCTGCTAGGTTGTCTCTACCTAGCCACATTCATACCACAGGTGATAGTTAACAAAAATAAAGCTTACTATATACCCATCAAGGTTTGAACTCGTGACCTTCCACTCATAAGAACCAAGCATAACCACTATGCCAAATCACATTTGGTGATATACATAAATCAACATAAGTTTACATTTCAAATTCCACACTCTTACATATTATCAAAAATAAATCATAAAACAACAACACATAATTGGCATACATAAGACTTGAACCCAAGTCCTTTCACACAAACCAAGTACTCTCAACCACTTGAGCTAGTACTTTTTCACGTCACATTAAACAACAATTAATGTTATACTAGGTCCCCCTGTAGTTTGGTAGCTATTGCCTGGCAATTCAAGCCACACCGCCAGGTGCTACACCAGTAACAAGAACTTTACTAGTTTATAAACCCTGCAACGCTAATTCTCACACGCTCCAAGTCATTGCAACATCACCTTAATCACAAACCGAGAAATCTTACAACTTAACATGATTCATATTGCATTTCCATAAATCCTATGCCAAATTATGAGTAATTCACTCATATCATTACCCATTGGCTCCATACTATTCATTGACTATATCACAAACTATTGTTACCCATAATAAATTCCCATTTCAACAACTATTGATACCTATCTTAGTCAAATTCCCAAGTCTTATTTCTCTAATGACTATCACAATCCCTTTCCTAACCAACCTCATGCAATCTCAACATCGCCCTCATCCATTAACCATATCTCCCATGAAGCATTTTAATTATGGTATTTGGAAACCTATTATGCACTCTATTTCACATCACATATTTTCTAGTCATAATCTAACCTTAGAATCATTTCCCATCCTCAATCTATGTAATTTCCTCATCCTCACCCTCTGTCAAAGGTTCCATAATGCACTTGCATGATTAACTAAACCCAACAGAGTCTCAAGCCCACACCGTCCTCACAACAACACAGTGTCAAACTACATTGCGCTGGTGTCTGGTGGCAAGCAAGGTGCCGCTAGGCGATGCATAGATTTCTGGGTAAAACTCAGAATTTTCCTACACATGCGAAAGTCCCAAAAATATCCCAAAATGCATTCCTTTGTCCTTTTTTTCCACAATTCATCAGGAAACTGTACATACAATGCTACTTAATATATATTTAAATGCGAACATACAAATCCTCAATGTAATTCGCGCATCAATTATCCCTAAACTCGAATTCCCCAATTTTCCAAACCCTAAAATTGGTTCATATCGAATTTCATTCTAATTAATTCCATTCACATCGTAGTTCAACAAGTATTAACATCCAATATTGGGTTATTCAGGTTGAGTCACCTGGCGGGCAGTTCATGCTGCCAAGCAATTTTTGTCAGAAACCCAAGAAATTACGCATACTGGTATGATTCGCCTGGCGAGCAGTTCATGCCGCCAAGCGATTTCTGTCAGAAACCCAAGAAATTACACATACTAGTATGAGTCGCCTGGTGGGCCTTCAACATCCCCAAGCGGTTTCTGGAAAATTTGCAAAAAACAAACCCAGAAACTAGAAACACAAACCAAAATACAATTACAGTCCATGCAATATACAAATTCAACAAAATTACAACCAAGCACGAGTTCAGCTCCCCTAACCTAGATTCCTTGCTTAACCTTGATGATCCTAGAGTTTCTTCTTGCTCCACAATGGCTTACCCTTGCTCCTTCCACGAACAACACTCACTCTCTCTCTCTCTGAAACACAATGGTTGCTCTAGAACTTCTCTCCTCATTGTGCTCACCAATGACAGACTCAAAACACTCACTCTCTCCCTCAATCGATGTAAGATTCAAGAAATTTAAATAATTAAATAAATAATTATTTAATAAGTGCGGGTAGTGGGAACCTTTATGACATTTAATTCTTGGAATTACGATGTGGAATAGTATTAGCTCAAATGGTTGAGAGTACTTGGTTATTATGAAAGGACTTGAGTTCGAGTCTTGTGTATGCTAATTAATTGTTAATTTAATTGTTTTAGTGTTTTACGTGTATTCTTGAGATTAGAGTAGTAAGATAAAACCATAGATAAGTATGAATTACCAAGAAAAAATGAATTGGCCTGATGGTTGTGCATGTACTTGGTAATTTGGAGATTGTGGGTTCGAACCTTCACTAGTGTAATAGGTTCTACAAATTTGGGCACAAACAAAGAGATTAATTGAACATAATTGGGCATTAAGGAATTGATTGGAATTGAATTTCATTTTAATCTAATTAAATTAGCGAAACCATGAGTGTGTTGAATTGTGATTCAGTCATAGGATTTTGACTGGATAATTGAAATTGTGCTATAAATTGAATGTTGTTTGCACTTGCATTATTGGTATGACGCCTGGCAACGAGCTGCCAAACGATAAGGAGAAATCAAGGATAGTTGAGTTATGGTTTCAAGTTAGGGTGCCAACTTAGAAGTGAGAAAGTAAGAGTAGATGTTTAGCCAAAGAAGGAAATTTGAGATCTTGGCTTGACGAGGTAAGAGTAAGAGTTGGTGGAGAAGTATAAATGTTTGAGTTGGGAAGATAAGGTGTGAGGAGAAAGTAAGAGTAGATGTTTAGCCAAAGAAGGAAATTTGAGATCTTGGCTTGACGAGATAAGAGTAAGAGTTGGTGGAGAAGTATAAGTGTTTGAGTTGGGAAGATAAGGTGTGAGGAGATTTCATTAGTCTAGTCACCTGACTAGAACTAGTGAGTTTCTAAAAAAGGTGGGGAAAAAGGCAAATCGGATAATCTTAGTTTGAGATGTATTGTGGAGTTGCTAGGTACAAATCAAACTAGAGATTTCAAGTCAAGGAAATAAATGGTTATAAGGTTTTTGTGGGAGGATGGTTACAAGTTAAGGGATCAAAAATGAAGATAGGATCCCAAAATGAATATGGTGGTTGTAACAATTGAAAGTTTAAATTGGAAATAAAATAACTTAATAATGAATTTTGTTACCCTTGGTTGAAGTCAACAAAGGAAGTAAGAGGTAATGGAAGGCATATGGGAGGTGAGTTAGTATATCAAATACAAATTGGTTAGTGGGACATAAAGGAACCTTCAAGCTTTAGGTTTGAAGTTGAGAAGTTTCTTTAAGAGTAGTGGCTAGACCAATCTACACTATTGACACCATATCACATAGCATAGAGTCAAGGTTTCTAGTTAGTGAATGTGTCGAGGTCGATAAATCAATCATGTCTAGGTGGTGGTTGTCACAGAAAATGAGGAAAACTTGGTTTTCTTCCTACCTGATGAGTGAATTTTCAAGGTCAAAAATTTTTGTTGTTGGAGAGATTGTAAGACCCAATTTTCTGTGTTAAAGTGTTGGGCCAACTTTGGTAAAAAGGCCCAAGGGTAGCCCATCTTATTTTTCAAGATTCCCTCAACTGCCCACATGCTTCCCATTTTGTCTCATTCACCAAAAATAGTTCCCACTCTTTGTCTCAGTGTTGAAGTAGGAGTTGTGCTAGGGCAACTGCAAAATGCCCCTTGTAGTTAGCGGAAACTATCCTTTACCATGTAAGTTGAGCTCTAAACCCCTATCCCTTCGTTCTTCTCTGTTTGGTAGCTCTAGTTCCACGTGAGTCTCATTCATGGTCCCATTCTTGTCTCCCATGTTTCTGTTTTACAACTTCTTAAATCTACTTTAGGTCTTGGTGCTCCTCTCTTAAGGGTTTCTTTAGTTAGTTCTCAGTTTCAAGGTCAGGGAAGCTAGGGTTTAAAGCTTTTTATGATTATTGCATGTTTTTTTGTGTGTTTTAAATCATGTTTATGATGTCTGCTCATTGTTGTGGTTTCCTGGAAAGGGTTGAAATGTTGTCTCGTACTACTTTTCTAGTTTGCATGCGTGAGCAGGGAAGAGCTCTGTTGTTTTCTCCCAAGCGAGCAACCCTCGCCTAAGCAAAATTAGCAAGAAGTTCACCCCAAGTTCTGCTCGAGTTGTAGCTTAGGCAACGAGCTCTAGTTTTGAGCGAGAGTAATCTCGCTCAAGCGAAGAGGCCTCACTTAAACGAGAACTCGCGAACCCTCATAATGCCCTATGATTTCAATCTCGCCTAAGCGAGAGCTTTTCGCATGAGCGAGAGGCTCCTATCGCCTGAGCGAGAGCTCCTTAGCTTGAGCAAGATTGGCAACAAAGTTGTTTGAATGCTTGTATGCTCCCATGATTGATTTGTTTACCCTTTCAAAGCATGAAATATGATGCCAATTTTTTATGCAATGTGGTTGTGTTTTCTTTAGTTTTTGTTGTTTGGGATTTTGGGTTTTTGCATGCCGAAATTAGTGAAAATCTGCCAGTTTAGCTTAAGCGAGAAATTTTAGCTTAAACGAGAATTTATAGCTTAAGTGAGATCAGTCTAGCTTAAGCGAGAATTTCTTGCTTAAGAAAGAGCAATCTAGCTTAAGCGAGACCAGTCTAGCTTAAGCGAGAATTTCTAGCTTAAGCGAGATCAGTCTAGCTTAAGCGAGAATTGCCACAGAATTTTAATTTCTTACTTTAACTCGTGGATTGATTCAATTACTCTTAAAGGAATGAATCTATGATTGTGTATGTTTCATGTGATATTGACTTGCTTGGTATGAAATGAAATACGAATGAGTTGGTTGGTTGGACATTGGCATGAAATTGTAATGCTTGAGATGGCATGTGGAATGTTGTGCATAAAAGAGTTTCATGGGAAACTCTTGGTGATGGTGTGGTTAATGTATACCTTGATATACAAAGATGTTTAAATAAAGGAAGGTATCTTGAACTCTAATAATTGTTCACACTTATATAGAGTAGACTTATTATGTGGTGAGAGTGGCAGGAGGTCCCAATCTTTGGCAGGATAATGGCCTTAGACAATCAGGGGATTAACCCTGGGGTGTAGTTGGGTGATAACCCCTTGTGTCTAGACTCTACAGAGTTTAGGAACCAGCACAAGCGCATACTTCCTTTAGAATTCTATATGAAGAGTATAATCTGGATAATTGAGTTAGAAGGTCTTGCATTTGTTTGTTATCACATGAATTGGGTGCCTACTACTTTATATGATTATGACCTGATTTAACATTTACTTGCTTAATAACATGGTGAAAATTATTTTTATCTCTAGCATTCCATTTCTCTCCGTGTCTATGTTTCTGTTTGGTTTTCTTTTTGCGATGATCACCAAATCCTTGGTGTGAGCAGATGTGGAGACTCTTGGTGATCGTGATGTTGGCGGGGAGGTTGCGATGTAGTTAGGCTTCCTGGATACTTTATTGCTCATTGTTGAGTCTTTCTTCTTGTATACTGCTATTTTGTAGTTTGTTGTCCTGTGAGCAAATTTTCAATTTAATCTAATTTGTGTTTAGATTTTTGTCATGACATTGTGTTATGCCTAAAGATTTCCATTTCAGTATAATTTGGGATAACTGTAAAAGGTTAATTCTGATATACTTTCTATTAGTGGTCTTTTCTTTTATATAATAAACATGAAACATTCTATTTACTAGAATTATTCTATTAAATTGGGATGTTACTTTTATATATATATATATATATATATATATATATAATAATTTTTATTTATTTATATATAAAAAAAATTTATTTAATTATTTTATTAAATAAATAAATTATTTTTTATTCATAGATAAAATTATCTAATTAAAGGATAATAAAAAAATTATCAAACGAGATATCTCTTTATATAATATAATAGATAAACAATAATAAGAAATTATTTCTTACTTTTTACAAACATCAAACCTACGAAGAATGAAAAAAGATGCACAATGAAAAAAATGCTTATAAAAATATGAATAAAGCAAAGAATTTGATTAAAATATATTTTTAATCGATTATTTCCTTATTTATTTTGCTGTTCGAAGAAAACGATTGCTGTTTGTATATTTTAGAGTAAACAGTTTTATTAAAATACACTAACTGAACTTTTACATTATTATTATTTAATTACAAATGACTATGAACGATAAATTGCTGTTGAAGTAGTATCGTAAAAGTCCTATCAAGAATGTTTTCTTTACTGGTGAATATTAATTACTTCGACTTTTTCACCGTAAATATCACAATTTAACTAATAAACAAACACTTCCTTCATTAATGCAGTTGAAGGAAACCAACAGCAACTCACGCTTTTACTTTCTACACTCTAATAATATCTAACTGCACCTTTATAACTTTTGAAATGACCCTTTTATGTTTTGAAATAGTAACTTCCAGATTATTTGTTTCGAAAATATTTTTAAAAAACTTGAAAATTTAGAACATGATCTCTAAAAAATAATTTCCAAAACAAATTTGTCAAAACACATGAAATTTATTACAGAACAAATCTTCCAAAATGTATATGATACCTTTTCAAACATATTTTCTATAACACATGTACATTTCAGACTAAATTTTATAGAATGCATTTTTATTTTTTTCAGAACAAATTCTCTCTCTTCTTCTTCGTCTGAAATGGAGAACCGAGGTACAGTGATAGTGATGATAGTATATTGGAAACAATGACAAAAGCAGTGATGACATAATACAGTGAGAGGGTATTTTAGCCTTTTTATTATCTTAATATGGAGGTGCAATTAATAATAATGACAATGCCAGAAAAGAAAAGCCTTAGTACACAGAGCAAATGAATGGGCTTTTTGTGCGGCTCATGAGCCCACATAACACAGCATTTCCTCTTCTCGTTTTAATGAAGTTATAATAAAACGTGAATAAATGAGAAGAAACCAGTGTTGTTGTGTAGGTTCGGTGTTGCAGTACAGGCACACGTCACCCCTGCCAGTCTTTCTTGGATTTCATTCTCCACCTTTTCAATCATGTCAAAACGGCGTGGTCAAGAGCCAATCTGGCTCATTCCAGATTCGAACTCAGTTGGATTAAAAAATAATTTTTTTAACCCATAAATAATGTGAATTCGAGTTGGGTGTGAGTGAATTAACTTACAATCCACTTTAATCTATTACATCTTAAAAAAATAAAATATTATCAAAATTATTACATTATTTGTCTTTTTTTATTGACAAATGTTACAAAATTAATTTTTTCATCATTTTAAAATTCTGGTATAACATGATTTGGATTCAAATCCTACAAAAATCAATTTAATTTAATTTTTTATTTATTTATGATTTCAATTATAATATTAATTGTATGTAATATTGTTATTTGTAATATTTTTATAATAATAATTATTTGTAATTATTAATAATAATAATAAGTAATATTATTATTTATAATATTTTTATAAGTATTATTATTTGTTATTATTAATAATATTGTTATTATAAATATTATTAATAGTAATAGTAGTAAATTAATAAGCAATATTAGTATGATTACAATAATAATAAGTAATATTATTATTTATAATATTTTTATAAGTATTATTAATTCTAATTAATAATAATAATATTAGTAGTAATAATAGTAAAATTATAAACAATATTATTTTTATAATAATAACTATAAGTAATATTATTATTTGTAATTATTAATAATAATATTATTATAAATGTTATTTGTAGTGATAAGAGTAAAATTATTAAAAATTATTATATCATTATTATCTGTAATATTTTATAAATATTATTATTTGTAATAATTAATAATATTATTATTATAAATATTATTTGTAATGATATTAGAAAAATTATAAATAATATTAGTATTATTACAATAATAATAAGTAACGTTATTGTTTATAATATTTTTATAAGTATTATTATTTATAATTATTAATAATATTATTATTATTATAAATATAATTTGTAGTGATGGTAGTAAAATTATTAATAATTATTATATTATTATAATTACTGTCATATTTAATTTAAAAAATTGACATTAAAAAATTATTATATTATTAACCACTATAATTATTATTATTAATATTATTTTTATTATCAATAATTGTTATTATTATTATTATAAATACAATTGTTATTACTATTATCATTAATATTATAAACTATAATTATTTTATTTTTATATTATCACTAAAAAATATTTTTTATTAATGGTTACTTTGTAGGAGTTAAAGAAATCGCTAAAAATGTTTTTAGTTTTTGTCAATTTTTCTAACCGTCACAAATTTTTTTATGTTATTATAAATTTAATTATTTGATTTCATAAAATTTTAGCTTTTATATTAAATATTTTCTCCTTCAGTTTTTTCTTTATTTTTTCACGTGTCATCAATCACTCCTTATTTCTCTTCTTTCCTTTTCTTCCTTAATTCTTCTCTTTCGTCTTCTTCAACATTGATGATAGACATTTCTTCATTGAAAAGAAGGAGAACGTGATGCACCACTTTAGAACCCTAGAATCAACCTCATTCGTTACGAAAGTGTCGTCGAGCTTCTCCTCGTGGAGATGAATCAGATAAGCCATTTAGAGGTCGTGGTCGCACTTAGGTCCGTGGAGGTGACGAAGCTACATCGCATAATGGGGAGGGAGTAAAGGTTGTTGTTCGAGGCGAAGAACCCCACGTTCCAGTTGCTAGACTTGATCGGTCTGACACACACACACTGATGGTGTTGTACGATCTAGTGTGGATCGTGTAGGAGGTCGACAGAGTCGCCAACGAATTTGCTTTGATTATTGCCAAGTCTTGCCTCAGAACAATCCACTTTAACTTTTCTCAACGAATGCTGAATTTTTGGAATGATAAGCACAAACTTGAGTCTCAGACTTCATGCTTTGAGGTTAACTTTTGTTACCTCCTTTTAATCGATTGATGTTATTGTTGTTATGTTGAGTGTAGAAACTTTATAATCTTGAGGAACCAATTGTGCAGAAAATTGTAAGCATCATTAGCTCTTTCAAAGACCACACAAATACCAAAGAACTTTATGTAATCAATCATAAGCTAGCTAATTAGGAATAATAGAAAATGCAACTTTCACTAAAATATCCATATTGATTTGTAATCATGATTAATGTTCTTTTTTGGCTAAATTTGGAGTGAGATATTCATGATAGTCCAGATGAAATGACCGCTGCTTTGTATATACAAGCAGTATAGTTAGCCAGGCTTTGATATTTGTAACCCGTTCACGCAACTGGTCCTTTGTTCAACGCCCTGGATTGTTGTTAGTAAGAACTTTCGTTATTGCTTATCTGGTAAGGATGATGATCTTCCATCATATCTGCTAGAATTGGGGAACTGAAAAGTGATCAACTTAGAGTGTTAACTGTTTCATTATTAAAATTAAGACAGAAGGTTGGTGATTGTGATGCATTATTTTAGATCTATCAATTTATATGGTAAGAACATGTTGATTTTTGCAGATGTGGTAAGAACATTATATATTTATCATTGTCTATGAATTTGTATAAATATTTAGATGTATATCTTACACTTCTGACACTTGAGATTATCAGACTCTAGAAATGAGAAGAAGTTAGGTAACGTGTTATACAATCTTTCTATAGCTTGGCTACTATCTGATGATTATATTATTTTACAGGTAGTAAGTATTGTTCACTTCAGTATACAACCTCTTCACATGCTCGTTGTTCTGGTACATCCTAGTTTAAAAAAAAAAAACACTAACTGTTAATTTTAATATTATAAAATTCAAAATTCCTCTTTCTAAAACTGAAATCAACCAGAAGTCCTAAATTAGAAAACAGAAACCCGCTTCTTCGCGTCGTCCACACCACACTACACACAGACCTTCATCTTCGCCCACACACAATCCATTTTTTATCTTTAGTCATTTAGTAGTCTGTGCAAAATGTCTACAAGAACATTTAAATGTCTCATTGTAGAGGATCTTACCGAGTGCAATGTCATTGCAGTAAGAGTCTTGTAGCCGAGGGCTTTTGCGAGGCTGTTTTACTATCTCATTTAAGAGAGGAAAAGTGGAAGGAGATGCCTATGAAAAAGAGGAGGGAAATATATGTACTCGTCAGGAATTTGAGATCTACAGCATATAGACTTGCTCTTGCCTCTATCGTTCTTGAATACAAGCAAAATGACATTGGGTTTTTGTAAAATGTATTTTTTTGCTGGATTGAACGGTGCAACTTATATTTCTAAAGTCAAATAGGCAAAATTTTGCTTAGAAGAAAAGATGAAAGCGAAGAAGATATCTTGAACTTTTATGTATCTTCTCTGTAATCTAGATATTTGAAATTATCCATTCCTGTAACTATTGCACTTTAGTCCAGGAACTAGTTCATTAATTTTAGTAAATGTTATACTAATGTTATGTTGTTGTGATCCTATATCAACGAGGCTTTGTTTCATGCTAAAAATTGTTATAATTATTGAGAATTGACTGCTTTCGTTAGAAAACCAATAGCTGTACTGAAAAATAACTTAAAATATACTATTCAACTACAGAGAAGATAAAGATAAACGTTTATATTTTTCATTTTGATAAAAGGAGGAATATACATATATAATCTAAGAGATTTGCCAAGATAGATGAATAAGTATATGATGAAAGAAGCAACCACCAAAATTGAATTGTATGTGATAACTGCCATTTAGAAGTACTTATCAGTACCAACAGAAAGATTAAACACTTCCTTCATAATAAGTACGATACTCAATTATATGAGAATGGCATAGTTGAGTTGCATCTTTCAAGTAGCTAAGAAAAGCATTTCACAGACCCTCACATTTTGACAGTTAAACATCCTTAAATTGTTGCATTGGTTGAAGAAAATAAAAATTGAGAGATAAAACCAATAGCAATCTCCATGAGATGTTTTCGTAGCAATATAGAAATTTCAATTCAATCAAATTTTCTTCCTTAGAATTTATCATTGTCCCCATGTTGATTACTATTTGAGTTCTCCACAATCCTACAATGTTTACGAAAAAAATCAACTAACGTTACATTTAAATTTCTTTTCTTAAATATCATAATCTTAAAACTAATCAGCATCAAGTAAAGTTGTCTCATACATATAAACCACACTCTAAAACTTAAATTGCACTCTATAGAATTTTCCAACAAGTTTAGCTTAAGACTAGGGCAAAGAAATAATTTGACTTCTTCTAATATGTCTCGAGTTTAAGAAAAATAAAGTCTATAAAAATACCATGACAATTTTTAAATTATTATGAATGTATTGTCTTTGGTTCTCTTGAAAATTGAAGCTTATATATGAATAGACTTCGGTTGTTTGAGAACCATCGTTTATACGTTCTCAATAATTTAAAAATGTCACTTTTTAAAAATATTTATTTAATTGTATGGGAATCGTTGTTTATAGGTTCCCAATAATTTAAAAATTTCATTGAAATTTTAAAATATTTCATTTGAGTGAGAGAGATATAGGTGATATAGGTTTTGGTTCTCTCAAATAATCGAAACCTATTAGGGTATAAGTTTTAGTTTTACAAAGAAAAGTGTATACCTAATTTTTATGAAATTCTACAAATGCACCAAGGCCACAATTGCATTGCACCGTCACAGAACTGCTTGTTTCTTCTCCCCCACCATTGTGAACCCCATTCTTCCACCATTCTTGCTCCTTTCTTCTTCTTTTTTCCACCACAATCGTTGAACTTGAGTCGAACACCTACCCAATCACCATCATTGAACCCAAGTTCATTGAGCACCACTCCACTCTCCACTACTGCAATGTCAAACTTTCCGTTGAGTTTTGTTATTCCTAAAGTTCGTGTTTTCTGTCAACATTCATGTCTTAGTGGAATTGTAACTCGCATTTTGTTGCTTCCAAAACGTGTTTTGCATTGCATCCTCCCCTATGTTGCTTGTATTTCATGCTCTCAGGTTCCTATTAGCTTAAAAATTTATATCTAATATGAGTCTATATGTTTTAACATGTTAATTTATTTTTTGTACGTTAGATATGTTGAATTATTTTTTTAAAAAAAATTGGTTAACTATATGTTTAAATTTTGTTATTGCATTGAGTTAGCCTTATTTGAAATTCAATACAAAAATAATTTATTGTCTCTAAGTTTTGTGAAAAAATTGTATTTTAAAAAAATTAATAAAAGAAGGTTGTACTAATAGTTTATAAGTTTGAATCTTAAATTGTCTGGTTAGACAATCACTAGTGCAGTTTTACGTTTATACAACGTCTTATATGCTTCGGTTCTCGCACAAACGAGATATATAAAAATATGGTGGCATTTTTGTGAATTAAATAAACTTTTATGCCTCAGTTCTAGAGATGTCAAAATGGGTTTCAACCCGTGAGCCAACCCGGCTCATCACGGGTTCGAGCTGGGTTGGGTTGAGAAAAATTCAACTTTTTCAAAAGCGGGTTGAACTCAACCCGACTCACTTAACCCACAGGTTAAACGGGTTCGAGCCGGGTTGAAGGTGGGTTGGCCCACTTAACCCACCAATTTTTTTTTACAATTTTATTTAATATTTTTTAATATTTTTTAAATTTTTTTAATAATTATTTACTACTCCTATTATATTTGTTCACAATTTTATATTTTTAAATGCTAGAATGTTGGTTAATTATTTTTGGATAGTTTGAATGTTTAATTAATTTGATTGTCAAGTTATATATATGTTGATACTTTAATTTTTAACTATAATCTTTATAGTAAATTACTCAAGTAACCGTCTTACAAACAATTTTTTTCTAAATTAGCATGAAAAAAATGTATAGTTTTTTTATTTATATTTTGTTGAATAGTATGACAGAAAATTTGTAATATTAGCCATGCTTTCTTAGACTAATGGATACTTTTTTGGAAATAATTCTTCATATATTGGTGGTGAGCATGATCAAAACATTGGTTCTTGATTTTACTATGATTGTCATCTCATGGGTTACTTAAAAATTTATTTAAATATTTGAATACTAAAAAAAAATTAGGTGGGTTGGTGAGCCAACCCACTTAACCCACCAACTTGTGGTGGGTTGAGTCGGGTTACAAAATTTCTGGCTCACCAGAAAGTGAGCCGAGTTGGGTTCACTCATTTTCAACCCCGGCTCGTGGTGAGCCAACCCGTGTGAGCCGGGTTGGCTCACTTTAACATGTCTAGCTTCGGTTGTCTTACCAACCGAAGTCTATTCCTGAAATATAGGCTTCGTTTAGGAATCGAAGTCTAAACTCTCTAGTTTTTACCTCACTTAGTATGCTTCGGTTGTGGAACAAAAGTATATAACGGCGAAAAAACTTGGTGCCAAAGCCCTTGTACTAGTTTAAGTCTTCCAAAGCAAGGATTTCTAAAAGGTATTAATGAGTTTTAAAATCCTTTTGTGGATTATGAGTTAATAATAAATCTCTTAATATGAAGGACTTTACACGTGTTGCATTGGTTTACTTTTCTCCATATATGTATTTACATAGTATTTTCATAATAGGTATTTTTTGTCTATGTGTACGATATAATTTTATCATGAGTTTGGTATAGTTCCCATATTTTTATGTTCTTTATTTATTTTTTAAATGAAATCTTCGTGTTACGACAATGTAATATCTATAATGAACTTATTTGAGAAATTAAAAATTGATTAATAATAAATACATAAAAGATAAATAAATTCATAAATTTATTAACAATAGAACATCGATTAATTATCTTAATAATTTATCTCAATTTATGCAAAGGGTTAAATATGTTTTTGATCCATCAAGTTTCAGTGAATTTTGGAATTAGTTTCTCTTCGAAACTTTATACCAATTTAGTCCTTCATCTTTAGAAATGTGTGGATTTAGTCTTTCTTACCAAATTTTGTTAAGTTTATTTGACATTTTAAACGCATTTTATGGTAATATTTGAAATAACATTGAAGCGAAAATGTGTTAAATGGTGTAAACAATTCAAATACTACCATGAAATGCGATTGAAACGTCAGATAAACTTAATAAAATTTGGTTAAAAGGACTAAATTCACGCATTTTTAAATATGAATGACTAAATTGATCAAAAATTTTGAAGGGAGCCTAATTTTAAATTTTACTGAATCTTGAGGGATAAAAACATATTTAAATGCAAAACTTATCAAATTAAGACTTTTCAAAATTTTCCGCAATTCTAGTTTAAAACAAAATTTGCACGGGGACCATAATTTAATATTATCTTTTCCAATAATAAATTAAAATCTAATTCAAAATCTGGTCTTTGAAAATTGAATAATAATAATATTTAAATAGATATTAAAAATAATGTGGTATATATATATATATATATTATTTATAATTAGATGTGAAGAGATTGTTTTTTTCACAATTATTTATTTTTATTTTATCTTTTATAATTATTTGTTATTTTTTAAAGACTAACAATTATTTTAATATGTTTTCTATATAATTATCAAAACAGTTTTTTTTTCATTCATCAATAGTTTTTTTTTTCATTTATTATGCCTTATTGTGGATAAATATAGATTTACTTTGTATATTAACTTAATGATATTATAAAATCATCATTCATTAATATAATAGTATACATATTTAAAAAATACATGTACATAGACGTGATTGCGTATGTATGTACACGAGTATATATCTATAATAATATATAAAGATGATTCCCTCTTTTGTGTCCATATTTCATAATGTCAAGTCTATCCTTTATAATATAATTATTTATAATTTTTTTTTAAAATTAATGGTTATTTTTACCTATTTTTTATAAAAATATTTTTCTTTTTTTTCTTTTTTTTATTCATCAACAATTAATTTCTCTATTCATTTTATTTTATTTTTAATAAATATAAATTTATTTTATATATTAACTTAATAACATTACACTATTATCATTTACTAATATACTATTATTCATATTTAAAAAATCGTATACACCGGCGCGATAATGTATATATGTACGCTAGTATATATAAAAAGAATTGTGTAATGTTCAATAACTAATTCTTTATAAACACATCAGGTTGTCGATTTTATTCTTACCTATGATGCACGGATACGATACGAGTATCGGATACGACACGTATCCGATACATCGATACGTTTATTTTGAAAGTAATAGGATACGATACGTGATATATGAATATTGAAAAATCTACAATAATTCTTAAAAACATAATAAATATATGATTGTTATTGTGTGAATCCAAAATAAAAGTATATGTACTAAAGTTGTCAACATAAAAAATATAAATTATTGTCATCATAAAAGTACCACTACAAGAAAACTCTTAAATGACCAATTTTAGGAACCAAAAATATGTTAGAGACCAATTTCCTACTTAGAAACCAATCTAGAGATCAATTATTTTGGTAGCCAAAACCTTGGTAGCTAATGTAGAAACAAATTATTTTGGTAGTCAAAACTTTGGTAGTTAATGTTAGTAACCAATTTTTGAAACCAATTCATAATAAAAAACTATTTTAATTATTAATTTAGAGACCAATTATAATTTTTGAAACTATTTTACTTGCCAAAAATTTTTAGTTTATAAATTGGTATCTAAATTGGTCAGTGACTAATGAATTTTTGTCATTAAAATTAGTCATTATTCAAATATTTTCTTATAGTGTACTATGACTTTGTAAATTAGATACTTCATTGATAAGTATCGATAAAGTATCCTAAAGTATTGGACGCAGATACATGATCCAATCGGTGCATCATAGATTCTTACTAATATAAATTATTTTATTTTTTAAATTTTATATCTTTTTGTTTATAGTTATGTTTTAAAAATATGTTTTTATAAATTTAATAATATTTTTAAGGAAAATTATTTTATAATGTTTTTAGAAAAATATAAATAAAATTAATATATATATATATATATATATATATATATATATATATATATATATATATAAGGAAACCTAAAATTACGGCATGGTATTCCGTAATAACCCTTTGATCAACTACTTCGCCTCCTTCAATGCCTTACTTATCAAGGCTCTCACAGCCTTAATCACGACCATTCTCGCATTCCTTAGCACCTCCTCGATCACACTTTTGAATGTCTTCTTCTCCATCGTTGACGGCAACCACGGGGCACAAAGGTTGTGGAGACCACAAGCTTGTTTCTGACGATGAGTTCTGTCATTTCGCCGGCCAACTTCATAATTTTTTTATATCATTTTGACGACAATGATGATGACAGACATGGAAGAAAATCTTGCCGTAAGAGTTTAGCACAAATCTAGAGAGCAAAAATATTGGGAAAAACAACAACAAAAGAAAATCTAGTTGACAGCAAAATGAAGACACGGTTGACAGTAGAATGGAGGCATAGACACTAATGTAACCTAATAAAAGAACCTAAAGTATTAAATAAATTATTAAATTGTAATTTTAACTTTTAACTGGTCATGAATAACCATCGATACGTGTAACACGACATTTAATTAATAACGTTAATTAAAGGAAATGTCACACAAAATAATATTAGACTCGTATCTCATACCAATATCATGCCACTTTAATTACCGACCATCTCATTTGTTTTACATGCCAAGATCACACCAATCCAATTCATAACCACATATATTCCATGCAAATTCACAAGCCTCATACTTTAAATAGAGTAAATCAATCAATCCAAAACCATCCATAACAACCAAGCGAAGAAATAGCGTGGCCTACAATAGATATCGCTCAAGCCAGAAGCCTTCGCTCAAGCTGCAGACTCTCGTTTAAGCAAGATCGCGACAGCGGCCTTGGGAGGTTTTTCGCACGCTCGCTTAGGCGAGGCCATCTCGCCTGAGCAAGACCACCCCTCGCTCAAAGGGGAGGTTCCTCGCCTGGGCCAGAAGTGCAGCGACTTGCTAAGGTTCCCATGCGTTCTCGCTTAGACGAGCCCCTCTCGCTTGAGCGAGATGTCACCTCGCTCAAACGAGAGCTCTCCGCCTGAGCGAGAGCTCGAGTGCGAACCTAGCCTGTTTCTGCAAGTCTCGCCTAGGCGAGACAAGCTCGCTTGGACGAGAGTATCAGATCTCACCATTGTTCTCCCTGCAACAACCATATTTTCATATTCCAATAACAATACCAGGCATTTCACAGTTCAATAACAGCACACAAACCATAAATCATGGAACAGAGACAAGGCAAGTCAAAAATCAAAGTAAATAAGCGAGCTCTAGCTTCCCTTACCTGGAAATAGCTAGAAAAGGGCCTCGACTCTAAGTAGTGGGGCACGACAGCTCAAGGAAAAACTTAAGGAGCTGGAAAAAAATTAAAGGAACAGTGGAACTGAAGTTACTCAGAGGAACAATGGCTGGAACCAATACAACAGTGCTGGAAATAAGCAAGTACGGGATGAGGGACAACTTACGTGAAGTAGGATGAGCTTGTACGAAATTGACAGAGACGAAGATCAAACCCTAGTAGAGAAAGGCTACTCCAGCTCTAAGAGAGAAAAGAGAAAGTTTTCTGAAAGTGAAGAGAATGAACTGGTTATGGCAGTATAGGATCCTTGACTTCCTATGGGCCAGCCCTAGGCCCAACAAATTTGGGACAACCCCTTTAAAAAGAGACCGTAAAATATATGGGCCTTACAATACGGATATTCGCGTAATATCTAGTTTGCCTCATTAATAAGGGAGTACTGATTTATCTATCACCTAAGTGTGTATTAATTTATCCATCACCCCATCGGGAGTATCTATTTAGTATATGCGTTTTCTACTTATAACATATTTTTGTGAATATTTTTTTCATCCATACATACATATATATATATATATATATATATATATATATATATATATATATATATATATTATTTTTAACTTTTATTT